>Ga0302325_10007571_pt1 | contig 24066 bp, 22 predicted proteins | sample Palsa_T0_2_FD_201948 | JGI IMG/M metagenome (GOLD analysis project Ga0302325, IMG submission 201948) | Peat permafrost microbial communities from Stordalen Mire near Abisko, Sweden - Palsa_T0_2 | ecosystem: Environmental > Terrestrial > Soil > Palsa > Peat permafrost | place: Sweden: Abisko... | reverse complement strand
ACGCCTTCATGGAGAGTGAGATCAGCTTCTACGCAAATGCCCAGGTGGCGTCGACGATCCCCAACCTCACCCTCGGAAACCAGGTCATGCACCAGCTGCTCGCCGAGCGGCTTACGCGCGGGCCGGCCGTCGAGCTCGAGGCAGGCCGTTTCCGCATCCCCGACGGCCCCGGCCACGGCTTCGTGCTGGACGAGGATGCGGTCGCCCTCGCCCACGCACGCTGGCAGCGCGACGGCGCCTACAACACCATCGAGTCGCTGAAGGAGGAGGGTTGAGCTTCGAGCTCGAGGGCCTCGTCGTCTACGCCGACGGGGACTACGTCGACGCGCGCGAGGCGCGCGTCTCGATCTTCGATCACGGACTTCTCTACGGCGACGGGGTGTTCGAGGGCCTGCGGCTCTTCGACGGCTCGCTCTTCCGCCCCCGCGACCACCTCGCGCGCCTCGAGCGGAGCGCCCGCTCGATCGGGCTCGAACTGCCGCTCGACGCCGATCGGCTCCTGGAGGTGATCTGCGAGGTGATCGTGCGTTCGGGCCTCCGCGACGCCCACGTGCGCCCGATCCTCACCCGGGGCTTCGGCATGCCGGGGCTTGACCCGGCTCGCTGTGAGCGCCCCTCGCTCTTCGTTGCCGCCTACCCGTTCCCGCCGCTGCTCGGGAGCGACCCGATTTCCGTGCTCGTCAGCTCGGTCGTCCGCAAGGCGCCGCGCTCGCTGGGCGCACACGTCAAGTCACTGAACTACCTCGACGCGGTGGTCGCCAAGCGCCAGGCGAGCGCCGCGGGGATGCAGGACGCGATCATGCTCGACGTGTTCGGCGCCGTCGCCGAGTGCACGGCGGCCAACCTCTTCGTCTTCCTCGACGGGGTGCTCGTGACCCCGACCACGCGCGCGGCGCTGCCGGGGATCACGCGCAGGACGCTGATCGAGCTGGCCCTCGAGCAGGGGATCCCCTTCGCCGAGCGCGACGTGTGGCCGATGGAGCTCTACGTGGCCGAGGCGATGTTCGCGACCGGCTCGGGTGCGGGGATCGTGCCGATCGCCGAGGTCGACGGTGTCGCGCTCGGGAGCGCGGACAATGCGGTCCTCGCCGCCCTCCGCGAGGGCTACCAGCGCGCGACGCGCGACCCGCGCTATCTCGTCGCGGTCAGCGAGAGGGTCAGCCGGTGAAGGGGGCGACGAGCATCGTCGTCGGCGGCGGGATCATCGGTGCCGCGACCGCCTGGGAGCTCGCACGCGGCGGGATGGACGTCCTTCTGCTCGACGCGGGCGCCTTCGGCGCGCGCTCGACCGCGGCGTCGGCGGCGATCGTCCGCTGCCACTACTCCAACCCCGAGGTCGTGCGAATGGCGATCCACTCCCGCGACCGGCTGCGGCAGCTGCCGCTCCTGCTCGACTGCGACCCCGTCTACACGCGCTGCGGCTGGCTCTTCCTCCTCGACGCGAAAAACGCACCACTCGCGCTTGCAAACGCCGAGATGCAGGACGACGAGGGGGTCGACTGGGTAGGGGTCGACGACCTCCAGGACTACCTGCCCGGCGCCGAGGAGGCGGGGATCGCCTACGCGCTCTACGAGCCGGACTCGGGGTTTGCCGACTCAATCGCGGCGACCAACGCATACATCGATGCCCTCCGGTCTGCGGGCGGCCGCGCGCTTGCCTGGACTGCAGTCGAAGCGCTCGAGCTCCGCGCCGACCGAGTCTGCGGGGTACGGGTCGGAGGTGAGCTGCTGGAGTGCGACACACTCGTGCTCGCCGCCGGGCCGTGGACGCGCAGGCTCGCCGGCGACGCGGGTCTCGAGCTCCCGATCGAGATCACGCGCGAGCAGGACGTCGTCTTCGCGACGGCCCCGGAACCGACGATCCCCTCGTCTCTCTCCTCGCAGGTCGACAGGGTCTACCTCCGCCCGGCTCCCGAGTACGGTGAGGGTCACCTTCTCGTCGGCCGCGGCTTTCCCAAGGAGTACGAGATCGTCGACCCCGACGACTTCGACGAGGAGCCAGACGCGCCGTTCGAGCGGGACGTCCACGACCGCCTCGTCGCTCGCCTGCCCCGACTCGCGGGCATGCGCCCGGTCGCGGCTCGCGTCGGTCTCTACGACGTGACGCCCGACTGGCACCCGATCCTCGGGAGGGTCGACGGGCTCGACGGGCTCTCGCTCGCCGCCGGAGGCAGCGGCCACTGTTTCAAGCTAGCGCCGGCTATCGGCGAGCTCGTCGCCGGGGAGATCCTCGGCAGGCCGCCCGCCTACGCCGACGTGCGTAGCTTCTCGCTCGCGCGCTTCGCCAACGGGCACGAGTTCCGCTCGACCTACGGCGGCAACCGCGCGTGAGCGTCGAGCTCGTCGTCCGGAACGGAACGATCCTCGACGGGAGCGGCGGCGCGCCCTTTGCGGCGGATGTCGCGATCGAGGGCGGAAGGATCGCGGCCGTCGAGACGCTCGCCGCGGTCGACTGCGCGGAGATCGACGCCTCCGGGCTCTTCGTCGCGCCGGGCTTCATCGACATCCACAGCCACTCCGACTACACGCTGCTTGTCGATCCGCGCGCGATGAGCGCGATCCACCAGGGCGTGACGCTCGAGGTCGTCGGCAACTGCGGCTTTGGCTGCTTTCCGATCCGCGATGCCGAGCTCGCCCGCAAGGCGATCTACGGCTACAGCGACGAGGTTCCGATCGACTGGCGGACCGCGGCCGGGTACTTCGAGCGGCTCGAGGCGTCGCGCCCGGCCGTCAACGTGCTCAGCCTCGTCCCGAACGGCCAGCTACGGCTCTCGACCGTCGGGCTCGCCGACCGCCGCGCCGACCCGGGCGAGCTCGCCGGGATGACACGCCTGCTCGAGGAGTCCCTCGCCGAGGGTGCCTTCGGCTACTCGACCGGTCTCGAGTACGCGCAGGAGGCAGGCGCGCCCGAGGAGGAGGTCGCGGCCCTCTGCCGCACCCTCGCCCGCGATGGCGGGCTCTATGCGACCCACACGAGGCGGCGCGACGTGGGCGCGACCGACTCGGTGGCCGAGGCGATCCGCGTCGCGAGCGGAAGCGGCGTGCGGCTCCAGGTCTCCCATCTGGTTCCCCGCAACGGGATCGAGGAGGCGCGGCGCTCGGTCGGGCTCGTCGAGGACGCGCACGCGCGCGGGCTCGACGTCGAGTTCGACATGCACACCCGCACCTTCGGCCTCACCCACCTCCACGCCGCCCTGCCTCCCTGGGTGCTCGCCGAGGACCCGGCGGGGCTCGCGGCGATCCTGCGCGACCCGGCCGCCCGGGAGCGGATGCGGCCGCACCGCAGCATCCTGAGCGCGGGCGGCGACTGGGGCCGCATCGTGCTCCTCGACAACCCCTTCTGGCCCGACTACGCCCGGCGAGACCTCGCGTCGATCGCGGCCGAGCGCGGTCAGGACGCGCTCGACACGGTCTACGACCTGCTGCTCGCCGCCCTCTCGGCCCCGCACAGGCTGATGGTGATCATCCACGCCTACAGCGAGGAGGAGCAGCGCGAGGCCTTCGCGCACCCGCTCTGCGTGCCCGGCTCGGACGCGACGACGCTCGCTCCGGACGGAGCACTCGCCGACACCTGGTTCCACGGCGCCTACACCTGGGCCGCGTGGTTCTACCGATTCATGGTCAGAGACGAGCGTCTGCTCACCCCTGCGCAGGCAGTTCGGAAGCTGAGCCGACAGCCGGCCGCGCGCCTGGGGCTCTCCGATCGCGGCCTGGTCGCGCCGGGCGCCGCCGCCGACATCGCCGTCTTCGATCCGGCTCGCTTCGGCGAGCGGGGCACGACCTTTGCGCCCAACCAGCTCGCCGAGGGCATGGTGCACGTGCTCGTCAACGGTGTGCACACCCTGCGCGACGGACGCCCGACGGGGGAGCGCGCTGGAGCGGTGCTTCGCCGCTGATCCGCCGACGATCCGCCGGCGAATCCGCAGCTCGGCTCGCCTTTCGCTGCCCGCTGCAGCCGCCGCTCCGGGAGCGCCGGTCACCGCGACGTCTGGCGCTCGACCCTGCCAGGTTCGTCGAGCTGCGGCGAGGGCACGGCGGCCCGGCGGGGGCCCGACTTCGCGGCCCGTTTCCGAGCAGCGGCCTCGCCGAGACCGTCTCGCCGTATGATCGACCGATGGGCGGCCGTCGGCGGTGAAGGCACTGGTCTGGCACGGTGACCAGCGGCTCTCGTTCGAGGATCAGCCCGAGCCGAGGGCCTCCGACTCCGAGGTGGTGCTCGACGTCGAGCTCGCCGGCATCTGCGGCTCGGACCTGCACGGCTACCGCGGCCATCCGGGGCCGCGCGTGCCGCCGCTCGTCCTCGGCCACGAGGTCGTCGGCCGGATCGACGGGCAGCGCTACGCCGTCTACCCGCTCGTCGCCTGCGGCCGCTGCGAGCGCTGCCTGGCGGGGGAGGACAACCTCTGCGCGTCCTGGCAGCTGCTCGGCATGCACCGCCCCGGCGTCTTCGCCGAACGGGTCGCCGTGCCTCGTGCCGCGCTGGTTCCGCTCCCGGCCGGGCTCGATCCGCTGCGCGCGGTCCTCGCCGAGCCGCTTGCATGCTGTGTCGGTGCGCTCGCCCCCTACGCTCTCGGCGCGGGCTCGACGCTCGCAGTCTTCGGTTGCGGCCCGATCGGGCTTCTCGCGATCTATCTCGCCCATCGTGCCGGCGCCCACGTCAGCGCCGTCGACCCGGTCGACGCGCGCCGCGCGACCGCCCGGGGGCTCGGAGCGGCCCGGGCCGTGGCGAGCCCCGCGGAGCTCGAGCCGGGCGCGGCAGCGTTCGCGCTGGACGCGGCCGGCTTCGAGATGACCTGGCGCGGGGCGATCGATGCCGTGCGAAATGGCGGCAGCGTCGTCATGCTCGGGCTGGGCAGCGCGGAGGGAAGCTTCCCGATGGCGCTCCTCATCCGCAGGGCGATCACGCTGCGGGGCCAGTTCGCCTACAACCGCGTCGACTTCGCGGCCGCGGTCGAGATCCTCGTCGAGGGCGACCTCGACCTCGACTGGCTCTCCTCGGCTTCGCTCGAGAACGGCGCCCGCGCGTTCGCCAACCTGGTCGAAAACCCCTCCGAGTACACGAAGGTCATTCTCTCGCCGGGATGAGCGGAGACCGGTTCCTCGTCACCGGGGCGCTTGGCTGCATCGGCGCCTGGGTCGTCCACGAGCTCCATGACGCCGGCTGCGCGGTCACGACGTTCGACCTCTCGAGCGACCGCAGGCGGCTCGGGCTTCTGCTCGACGACGCGGCACTTGCCTCCGTGCCGCACGTTGCCGGCGACATCGCGGATCTCGCGGCACTCGAACGCCTGCTCGACGAGGCGGCGATCACGAACGTCATCCATCTCGCAGCGCTTCAGGTTCCGTTCGTCCGCGCGGACCCGCCTCTCGGGGCACGGGTCAACGTTCTCGGTACGGTCAACGTCTTCGAGGCCGTTCGCCGGCGGGCCGAGCGGATGGCTCCGGTTGTCTACGCCTCCTCGGTCGCCGCCTTCGACGCGCCGGAGGTGGGCGCAGAGCCCTCGATGTCAGGGCATCCGGGGACGCTCTACGGTGTCTTCAAACGCGCCAACGAGTCGACCGCATGGCTCTACCTGCGGGAGAGCGGGCTCTCGAGCATCGGTCTGCGGCCGCACACGGTCTACGGGCCCGGTCGCGACCAGGGCCTCACCTCGGCCCCGACGACCGCGATGCTCGCGGCGGCGGCGGGCGTTCCCTACACGATCCCCTATGGCGGCGCGGGCCAGCTCCAGTACGCCCGCGACGTCGCGCGTGCCTTCATCGCCGCGAGTCGGTCGGGGTACGAGGGCGCCTCGGTGCACAACCTTCCGGGCGCGACGGTCTCGATCGCCGAGCTCGTCGAGACGATCGCCTCGGTCGCGCCCGCGAGCGCGGGCACGATCGAGTTCGCCGGGGTCGTGCTGCCCTTCCCCGACGAGGTCGACGGTGGCTCGTTCGCCGAGCTCGTCCCCGAATTCGACGTGACGGCGCTCGCAGACGGCACCGCTCAGACGATCGAGCGTTTCCGCGGGCTGCTTGCGCGTGGGCTCGTCGATCCTCCTGTCCCCGAACCCAAGGCGGTGTGATGAGCGGTGTGATGAGTGCTGTGACGACGAACGAGGGATTCCGGAACGAGTGGGCGGCGCGGTATGGAAGCGCGGAGCCGAAGGTCGTCTGCGTCGGACTCAACTACAAAGACCACACGAACGAGACTGGCTTCGAGGCCCCCAAGGCGCCGCTTCTGTTCGGCAAGTTCGCCAACACACTCTGCGGCGGGGGGGATGCGATCGTCCTCCCGGCGGGGATCGGCCACGTCGACGCAGAGGCGGAGCTCGCGGTCGTCATCGGCGAACGGGCGACGGCGGTTTCTGTCTCCGACGCCGCCGGCGTGATCGCCGGATTCACGTGCGCCAATGACGTCAGCGCGCGCGAGGCGCAGTTCGGCGACGGCCAGTGGTTTCGCGGCAAGGGTTTTGACAGCTTCTGCCCGGTCGGCCCGCGCGTCGTGCCCTTCGCTGAGCTCGACGCCTCGGATCTTCGCATCCAGCAGCGTCTCAACGGGGAGGTGATCCAGGACGCGCGGACGAGCGCGCTGATCTTCGGCATCCCGTTCCTCGTGTCCTACATCTCGCAGGTGCTCACGCTCGAGCCCGGCGACCTGATCCTCACCGGGACGCCTGTCGGGGTGGGGTACTTCCGTGAACCACGCCTGGCACTGCGTCCGGGCGACGTCGTCGAGGTCGAGGTCGAGGGGATCGGAATCCTCCGAAACGGGGTGCGGGAGGCCGGCTGAGGGAGAAAGGGTGCCCCGCCGAGTCCCGTCGCCTCCGGTCGTCCAGGAAGAAGGCGACGATCCCCCCTCGCCTCCCGGGGGCGAGGGAGGGATCACGGAGTCGATCGCGACCAAGCGAGAGGCGACGCCGACGAGATCGTCACGCACGGCGCGATCCGACGCTTGAGGCGCGTAGACCTAGTCGACGGCTGATCCACGGCCACGGAAACCGGCTGCGTGAAGCGATTGGCGATCGGGCGAGGAGTCTCGCAACTCGCGCCTCGAAGCCGCCCGCCATGTCGAGGCTCGGCGGCGGTTGGCGACGCCCAGGGGTACGGGTGCGCCCATCGACGTCTCGTCGAGGCATCTGGGCCCGGCGGACGCTTCGAGGGGCGCGACGCGCCCAACCGACAGCGCCTAGCCCTAGCGCGCGGTCCAGCCGAGGTCCATCGTCACGGCGACACCCGTGAACGCCCGGCCGCCTGGCCCGAGCAGGAAGGCGATCGTCTCGGCGACCTCGCCCGGCTCGAGCAGGCGCTTCACCGCGTGGGGCGCGAGGATCAGGTCCTCGAGTGCACGCTCCTCGTCCATCCCGTGGGTCAGGGCCAGGTCGCGGATCTGCGCCTCCACGAGCGGGGTGCGGACGAACCCGGGACAGACCGCCGTCGTCAGGATCCCGCGCTCAGCGCCCTCGAGAGCGAGCGCTTTGACAAGGCCGATGACGCCGTGCTTGGCGGCGACGTAGCCGACCTTGAAGGGCGAGGCGACGAGCCCGTGGGCTGAGGCGACCGCGACGAACCGGCCCTCGCCGCTCGCGCCGAGTGCCTCCCAGGCGTAGCGCGCGAGCAGGAACGGGCTCGTCAGGAGCAGCGCAACGAGCGCGTCGAACCGGTCCTCGGGAAACGCCTCGATCGGGGCGACGTGCTGGAAGCCGGCGTTCGCGACGATCGCATCGAGTCTGCCGAACCGCGCGAGCGCCGCCTCGACGACCGCCCGATTCCCCTCGCGTGTCGTGAGGTCGCCGTCGTCCAGGTCGACGCCGTGCACGGCCCACCCGTCCCGCTTGAGCCGCGCGACGACCGCCGCGCCGATGCCTCCCTTCGCGCCGGTCACAAGCGCCGACCTCACGGCCGGCACGCGAATCCACTCCGCGGAGGGCGGAGCGTCTGCACGCCTGTCAGCGCCTCACCCCCGGCCGCGGAGTCCGCTGGCGGTTGGGGCCAGCGTCCCGGCTGGGGGCGGGAGGAGAACGGAGCCCGCCGAAGAGAGTGCCTTGCCGAGGCGCGCGCGTACTCATCAGCTTGCCTCCCCGGCGGCGAGACTCAAGCAAGCCGGCACGTCGGGTCTTCTCCCCGTGGCGAGCAGCGACCCGGCGAGGATCAGGACGAACCCGACGCCCATCGCGGTCGTGAAGCGCTCTCCGAGCAGACCGAGCCCGAGTGCGAGCGCGAGCGCGAGCGCGGGATTGAGGCAGGTGATGACCGTCGCCCGAAACGAGCCGATCTCGGCAATGAGTGCAAAACACAGTAAGGAAGGCGAGCGCGGTGGAGGGCGCGAGTCGCGCGAGCGCCGGCCGCACCTCCTTGCGCGCCACGGCGATCGGCAAGAGCAGGAGCGCGGCGCCCCCGGTGCGCGCGAATACGAGCCCGGCGGGCCTGAGTGCGCGCACCGCGACGCGGATCAGCAGGTACGGGATGCCCCGGATCACGCGCATCAGCGCAAAGAGAAGCCAGCTGCGTCCGCTCACCGAGAGAACGGCTCCATCCCGGCACGCTACCCGGGCCCCGGACCGTCGCGCACGGGTCGGGTCAGATCGAGGCGGGCGATCTGGCGTTGCGCAGCGCTTGCAGGATCGATTCCGCAGGTTGTGCGCCTTCGATCCCGTAGCGGTCGTCGAACACGAAGAACGGCACGCCGCGGATTCCGAGCAGGCGGGCGCTGCGCTCGTCGTCGCGGACATCCTCGCCGAATCGATCGCTGGCGAGTGTCTCGGCGACCTCCGTCCGATCGAGCCCCACCTCGACCGCGAGCTGCTCGAGCACCGCGGGCTCCCCGATCGGCTGACCCTCGCTGAAGTAGGCGCGGAGCAAGCGCTCCTTCAGAGCATCCTGCTTGCCATGCTCGCGCGCCAGGTGGAGGAGACGATGTGCATCGAAGGAGTTGCCGCGCCGCAGATCGGCCAGCCGGTAGTCGAGCCCCTCCTCGGAGGCCACCCGCGTCACGTGTTCCTGCGAGGCGCGCGCCTGATCCGGAGACAGGCCGTACTTGCGCGCGAGATGCTCGATCGACGTGCCGGACTGGGTGCGCGGAGCGTCCGGGTCGAGCTCGAAGCTCCGCCACACGACCTCGACGTCTCCGGCGCCCTCGAACCCCGCGAGCGCCTCTTCGAAGCGGCGCTTGCCGATGTAGCACCACGGGCACACGACATCCGACCAGATCTCGACCTTCACGGTGTCCAAAACGTCCGCGAACCGGTTTTGATTCCGGGGTGCAGAGCGGGCCCGCCGCGTTCGGGCCGCGCCCCGGAGCGAGTGGTCGCCTCGAGGCCAGCGGGTCCGCGGGGTCAGCCACCGTACGGTGCGCAGTAGGACGGGTCTGGTCTGCCGCTATCGACGTAGGCGAGCGCGCGGTTCTTGGCCTCCGCGCCGAGGTAGGGGAGATCGTGGTCGTCGAGGTTCGTAAACCGCTGGAGCGCGGGGAAGACAAGGCGCGGACAGCCGATCGAGCCGCTCGGGCCGAGCGAGAGCTCGAAGTCGGCGAGCGAGAGCCAGGCGTAGGGGTTCTGCGGCTGCATGGCGGTCGCCTCGCGGAAGAGCGCGAGCGCGGCGCGGGTGCCGGCGGTGTCGTCTGGCTGATTCTCGGCCTCCGTCCACAGCGGCTCGAGCAGCAGGGGATCGGCCGCGTGAGCGCGACGGGCAGCGGCGAGCGCGCGAGCCGGATTCGCGTCGAGTTCGGCCTCGTTCGCCCAGCGGTTTCCGAGCCACGGGAGCAAGAGACACACGACGAGCGCGAGCCCGACCCCGGCCGCCACCAGGGCCGCGAAGGGCGACAGCGGCCGCCGGGGGGCAGGCCGCCCGGCGAGTGCGCCCGCCGTGAGGAAGGCCGGCGCGGAGACGGCGATGAAATCCCAATCGATGTCGATCAGCGAATGGAGCAGATAGGCGAGAAAGAGCAGGAAGAGCGCAAGTTCGTGTCCGCGGCGTCGCGTGGCGGCCGAGAGCAGCAGGCCGAAGGCGAGCAGCGCGAGCGTGAACCCCACGAGGCCGGTCTCGGAGAGGAACTGCAGCGGCAGATCATGGGGTTCGTTGGTGTAGTCGAGGTCGCTCGTGCGGTAGAGGAGGTTCGTGAGCTCGAACGATCCGGCGCCGGTTCCGCCGAGCGGATGCAGCGTGAAGGCGTGCCAGGCCCGGTTCCACCAAACCCAGCGGAAGTTCGAGCCGGCGCTCGTGAAGCGGCTCGCCGAGTTCGAGACCTCGGCCGAGCTCTTGAACTGGTCCCAGGCCGAGCGCGCCTTGAGCGCGCCGGCCACGAGCCCTCCCGCGACAGCCAGCGTCCCGGCGAGCATCCCTGCGCGTCGTCGCGCCGCGGTCATTCGTGGCCGCCGGGTACGCGCGAGCAGGCAGGCGCCGGCTGCGCCGAGGAGCAGGAGTCCACCGAAGAGAAGACCCTGGTGCCAGCGCGTCGCATGCGACTGGCCGCTCCCCGTGACGGCCGGCAGGGCGAATGCGACACCGGCGACGACCGCCGCGGGAAGCCCCGCGGCCAGCAGCGTCGCAACCCCCTCGCCTGCCTCCCCCGACAGCAGGAGCCAGGCAGCCGCGATGATGACGGCGACGGCGATCCCGCCACGGGAGACGGTGAGGACGAGCGCGACGAGCCAGACGTAGGCGAGAAGGGTTCCCGGCAATCGCCGGCGGCCCGCGAGCCAGAGCGACAGCGGCAGCGCGAAGTCGCCTACGAGCGCCAGCTGGTTCCAGAGCCCCACCGGTGCGCTCAGTCGCGCGATGGTCGAATAGCCGCCTGCGAGCGGCGGCAGCACCTTTCCCGCGAGCGACCACAGGGCGACCGCACCCAGGACGGCCGACAGTCCGAGGGCGAGCATCCGTGTGCGCGAGGCGAGAAAAAGCCCGAGTGCCGCAAAGAGCAGGTAGACGAGCGCGCGATCGCCGTACTCCCACGAGCGGTCGGGGAGTGTCGACCACGCGATCGACGCCGCAGACCAGGCGGCGAGCGCGCCGAGCGGCAGCAGCACCCACCAGCGCGCGGGCACGCCCCGGCTCACGAGGGTAACGAGCAACGCCCCCAGGACCCCCGCTCCCAGCCACATGAGCGATCCGTCCCCGGTTGCACCCCCGGCAAAGAGCGCCGTGGCGAGAAGCACAAACGCCGCCAGGAGTGACACGTCGCGGGCCGGTCGCATCCGCGACGACGCTAACACGCCGCCTCTCGGGGCTCGGCCGCCTGCTCCGACCGGGCGCCCGACCCCGTGGCCTCTCAGCGCGCGACGGTCGGGGCGGCCCCGCGGCCGCTCCCGAGGCCGCTCGCTCGCTCCGGCGTGGTGGTCGCGCCCGTCGTCACAGGAAGGCGGATGCTGCGGCCGTCGTCGCCGTGGGGCCGCTGGTCAGGCGGCGAGCGTCAGCCAGAGCGCGTCGTCTCCGAGCGGGCGCCGTACGGCCGTGCCCGCTCCGACGAGCTCGAGAAGCGCCCGCTCGGCTGCCTCGCGATCGGGTGCGTCGTTCCCGTCGGTCATCAGCGCGGCGACCTCCTGGGTCGTCAGGCCCTCGGGGAACCGCTCGAGCAGCGGACGCGGCGTCTCGGGAACGAGCTCGCGCCGGAGCTGCGGATTGAGGTTTGCAACCAGGACGTCGTAGGCCTCGATCGTCTGGAAGCCGCCGGCAACGAGCCGACGACCGTTCCGTTCGAAGATGACCGAGGGAGCGGTGTAGCGTCCCGCGCCGTCACTGGTCGCCGTCTTGCCCTGCAGCTCTGCGGCCGAGCCGCCCGCCGTCCGTGCCTCCGCGCGGTCGCGCTCGTAGGCCTCCGTCACCACCGGATCGTCGAGCCGCGAGACGATCGCGCCGGCGTCGAGGCCAGGTACGGTCCCGAGCACGGCAGCGAGCTGGGAATCGTCGTCGAGGAGGAGCGGCGTCGTGAAGTTCGCAAGCTGCAGCGCTCGCAGGACGCGCCATTCGGCTCCAGGGCGGTTCAGGCGGGCCGCGACGACCGCACGACAGGCGCGACCGGTTGCACTCAGGCGTTCCTTCGGCTCGGGAGAGAACGGCATGCCGTAGCGCCGAAACTGCAGCTGGCCGAGCGCCCCGCGCAGCGGCGTGAAGCCCCGCTCGAGGTACTGCGAGGCGTCCTCGGTCAGGCCGATCACGACGAGGCGCCAGTCGAGTTGTGCGCCGTAGCGCCAGTCCAGCACCCGGAGGGGCGGAATCGCCGAGTAGCCCCACGGGCAGGCCGGATTGGCGTAGAGCGTGGCCTGAATCCTGCCCGTCATGCCGCCTCCACGCTCTCCCCTTCGGCGGCATCGCCCTCCTCGGCGGCTGGGAGGAGCGGCGCGCGCTTGGCGACTCGGTCAACCGCGAGCGCGCCGAGGGCACCGCCGCCGAGTGCCGCGAGCGCCCAGCCGCGGCCGGAGCGCTCGCGCCCGAGCGCCGCGTCGAGCGAGAGCTCGCCGGGGCCGACCTCGGCGAGTGCGAGGAGCGCGGCGATCAGGATCGCGTTGTACTCGTAGCCTCCGTTGCTGAGCCAGGGGCCGTTCTTCATGTGCACGCGATGGATGGCCGTCAACATCGTTCCCGTCAGTGCGGTGGCGGCGAAGGGGGTCGCGAGTCCGGCAACGAGGAGAGCGCCCCCGGCGGACTCGGCGACGCCGGCGGCGATCGCGTTGCGGCGGCCGGGAAGGAGGCCGATCTGCTCGAATCCTTCCGCCGTCGCGTCCAAGCCGTGGCCGCCGAACCAGCCGAAGAGTTTCTGGGTGCCGTGTCCGACGAAGAATCCCCCCAAGACCAGGCGCAGAAGAAACCGTCCGATGCTCACCAGCTACCTCCTCGCGATTGTGGAGCAGTTCCGGTCCTTGATAGCACAAGCTCTGGCCTGCAGGCGTACGTCGCGGTCGATTGTCTCGCCAGCAGAGCCGAGGGCCCCGGGCGGATTGGGATAATCCGACCCCGGCGTGACACCAACGATCTGCACCTGACCGAGCCTCGGTTCCTCTCGGGCGACCGACCGCAGGTTCGCCGCGAGCTGCGGTACGAGCCTACGTCGTGAACACGATCGACCGGGCCGAGTCCTCGAAACCCGGCTCGTCGGTCGCGGCCTCGGACTGCGAGGTGGAGTAGGTGAAGTGGTAGCTGACGCTGTCGTGGAGGATCGAGAAGAGCGAGATCGCGAGTGGCGAGCCGTGCTGGAGTCGCACATCGATTTCGAGCGCCGGCCCGGAGCCAATGCTGATCCTGTGGGCTGTCAGTGACGCCTTCGGGTCCTGGGAACGGTAGAACGAGCGTGCCGCCGCCGTCTCGCTTGCGGCGAAGGCCGCAAACGTCCCTGGATACAGGCCGGTCGTGACCGCGAGGCGCGCCGAACCGTCCGCGGCGACTGCATCGAAGCGTGCGCCCGATGTGAGCGCCGTCACCCGCCAGCCCGACGGGAGAGCGAGGCTCAGCGGAAGGTGGTTCGGGTGGACCGTGATACGCGGGGTCGCGGCAGGCGCGTTGCCAAGCACCGCGAGGGCGAGGGCCGACGCGGCCAGCGCGGGCACGAGCGTGCGAAACAGGCTGGGCCTCCTCACGCTCTACAGTCTACGCGATCCGCGCGACGGGGTTCGCGCGAATCCGCGCCCGAATCCGTCGCGTCGATGCACCTCGCCGACGACGCGCCAGGACGGAGGACGCGCTGCTCGTTTGCGCGCCCGGCGGCCGACGAGTGTCTTCGCATGAGGCCCGCAGCGAAGGGCCGATTGAGGTCGTCGGGCTCGGCCGGCGCTGCGGAGCCGACGACCCGAGGACGTGACCTGGCCGGACGCCGTAAATGGACCTGACTCTGCGCGGCGCCTGCTCCGGCGGCAAGCAGGCCGAGTGAGCGCTTCCCGCGCATCGCCGCTCAGGGTTCGAGCGCACCCGGCCGAGGATTGAGCAGGCGACTCGCCTCGTGTGTCGGGAGGCGCAAACCCGCATCGAGGCCCGAGGCCCGAGGCGTGAACGCGGATGGCGGCGCGCCCGGAAGGAGCCCCGTGTTGACGATGTTCGGCTTCCAGCGTGCGAAGACACTCCCTCCCTCGACCTTGACGTGGCCCCCTGCGGGATGAGCGCCTTCGCCGTCCCAAGCGGTTGAAGATCTCGAGCGCGGTCTCCGGGCTCGAGAGGATCACGTGCGCAGATCGAGGTCGTTCGTTGCGAAGATCGAACGGAACGGACCGGTATCCCAGCTCCAACCGTCCGCGCCGCACCAGATGGGACATGCGCACGGGGCTCTCGGGGCCGAGCGAGCAGCGGTGCGTGCGCCTGCTCGGCCTCCGGGGATGTCGTCGGTCAGAGCGGCGGGCTCTCGGTTCGTCCACGTGAGCTGCGCGCTCCCGACGCGCTGGCTGAACTCCTCGAGCGCGAGCCGTGCCTCAAAAGACGGCCTCGCGCAAATTCAAGCAGGGCCAGCTCTCGCTCGCGGTCGCTGGCCATGACGACCCGAGGGGATGGATGCTCGTCCATCACTTCGGGCCCACCAACGACCTCGAGTGGGCTTCGGCCGCGAGGCCCGAGCGTCGCTTCGCGGGCAGGGTGCGCTACGACGTGACGACTTCGCCAGACTGCCCTCGCCCGGCCCTCTATTCTCTCCACGTGGTTGGCGTCGACGAAGGCGTGGCGGGCCCGGCTCGCCGCGCGACGGGTACCGCCTTCCTGCCCTACCGCGGCGCTGTCAATCGTGAGGCCGCTGGCTCGAGCGAGGCTGAGAGGGGTCGATGTCGCCCGCGGCCATATGAACGGCGGCGCCTGTGACACACGATGCGATCGTGACGCTGGCCCTGCTCGGCGTCGTCGGGCAGGTGCTCGCGGGCGTCTTCATCCTCGTCGCCCTCTCGGCGATCGCAGGTGTTCGGGCTCTTTTCGATGCGGTGCGCGCCGCGATCTGGGGTTACGAGCTGTGGGCCGCCTTCGCCGTCTCGGCGATTGCGACCGGCGGCAGCCTCTTCTTCTCGGAGATCGCGAACTTCATCCCCTGTGAGCTCTGCTGGTATCAGCGGATCTGCATGTACCCGCTCTCGATCATCACACTGCTCGCGGCGATCCGGGGGGACTTCCGCGTCGCCCGCTACCTCCTGCCATTGCCGGCGGTCGGAGCCTGCATCTCGATTTATCACCTGCTCGTCGAGAACGGCGTCGTCGCCGAGAGCACGACCTGCCTCGTCTCGGCGCCGGGCGGCTGCGCGACGAAGTGGATCAACGAGTTCGGCTACATGACGATTCCGACGCTCGCCCTGACGGGGTTCGTGCTTCTGATCCAACTTTTAGGCTTGGCGATCTTTGGAACTGACTCGACACCAGCTACCCTGAGCGCTGATGCCGAGCGGTAAAGCGAGTAGACAACGGCGCCAGACAGTGGCGCCGCCGCCGGTGCGCTCGAAGGGCGCGCCGCGCGGACGCCAGGCGTCTCCGCGTGTGCTCATCGGCGCGGCCGCGGTGGTGGTCATCGCCGCGATCGGCATCGGGATCGCCGTAGCCACGAGCGGTGGCTCCTCCTCCTCACTGGCGAACCTTCCGACGGTCGGATCGCTCACCAACGCACTTCCCGGAGCAGCGGCGGTCAACGCGCTGTTCGAGGGCATCCCGCAGAGCGGTACGACGCTGGGTCGCTCGTCGGCCCCGGTGACGATGGAGGAGTTCATCGATCCCCAGTGCCCCTACTGCCAACAGTTCGAGACGGTCGTCTTGCCCTCGCTCGTCAAGGACTACGTCAGGTCGGGACACCTGAAGATCGAGATGCAGCCGTGGGCGTTCATCGGTCCGGACTCGGTCACCGGCCAGGCCGCCGAGCTTGCCGCCGCGCGACAGAACAAGGTCTTCGACTTTGCGGAGGTGCTCTACGACAACCAGCGTGAGGAGAATACGGGTTGGCTGACCACGAGCATGGTTGCAGCGGTCGCCCGGAGCGTCCCGGGGCTGCTCGTGCACGAGCTCCTAACCGAGCGCAACTCGGGCGCGGTCAAGGCGGCCCAGAAGCAGGTCGATGATCTCGCGATCGTCCGCAAGGTGACGGGCACGCCGACGCTTTTCGTTGGAAAGACGGGCACGCAGGGTACCGAGGTGCAGATGGAGAGCTCCACCGACGCGGCGGCTGTCGTCGCAGCGATCAAGGCCGCCGGCGGCTGAGCCGCCGGCGCGGTCTCGATCCGGCCGACGCGCGTCGTGGGGAAGGGCTACGCAGAGGGGCCGGCGCTCGAGGAGCGGCTCGCGGCCATGGAGCGAAACGACGAGGGTGCGGGCTGGCTCGAGGAGGGCCGTGCCGCGGTGTACGGCAGCACGGAGGAGGAGTCCGAGCGCCACTTCATCGGCTGGGTCGGCGAGGTCGACGCCGACGAGCTGTTCGCCTCGGGTAGCGCCTGGGGACTGCAGATCGTTCGGCGCAGACCATAGCCTCCCCGCGGGCGACGGTTCGAGCTTTCGCCCACGCACGTCCGCTCCGGTCGATCCGCCCGATATCGGCCGTGCCCGGACGCTTTCGGGAGCCCCGCGTCGAGGTCACCCTGAGCACGGCAGCGCTCCCTCAGCCAGACAGGGTCGGCTTCGGCGGTCTCGGGGTTTCCGGCTCACCGGCCACCGCGTCACCGACGCCGATGGCGCCGCCGCCGAGGATGTGGCCGCCGCGTGCGCGGAGAACTCCGCCGGGGAATGATGGCGCTCTCCCCCGCCGCGGCCGGGATCGGGCGCGGCCTCACGCGTCATCTGGGCCTGCGTTCGGCGCGACTATGCGACTTCGAGTCCGTCGCTTCGTTCGCGGCCGCCCGCGCGGAGGTGCCGTCGCGAATCGCTGAAAGCTTCAGGAGGCCGGTAGCATCCGCGCCGTTGGCGATCTACACCCGCAGGGGCGACGACGGGACCACCGGTCTGCTCTTCGGCGGGCGAGTGGCGAAGGATTCCCCTCGCATCGAGCTGAACGGTGCCGTCGACGAGGCCCAGGCGTCCCTCGGTTCGGCCCGGGCCGAGGCCGAGCCGGGATCGGAGCTGGACGGGGTGTTGTCGGCACTCGAGGGTGACCTCTACGTGCTGATGGCGGAGGTCGCAACCGCCCCCGAGAACCGCGGCAAGCTCGTCGCCGGGACGACGCTCGTCACGGGCAGCATGGTGTCGGAGCTCGAGCGGCAGATCGATGAGCTGATGGGGCGGTTCGAGCTGCCGACGGCCTTTGTCATCCCCGGTCGGAATCGCCTCTCTGCCGCCCTCGACGTTGCGCGCACCGTGGTGCGCCGTGCAGAACGGCTGGTCGCGGCGGTGGATCTCGAGGGCTCGCAGGTCGGGCAGTACCTCAACCGCCTCTCGGATCTCGTGTGGGCGCTCGCCCGCTGGCAGGAGGGCGACGTCCACCTCCTCGCGCGCGATGCGGCACTCGCGGGTGGCCCTGCCAGCGGCGCATCTACGAGCGTGATTCCGAAGCTTCCGGGCTGATCGTCGGTCAGAGTCCGAAGGTCTGCTCGATCGCGGCGACATCGGCGGGGATCGAGTCGACGACGGCGAAGTCCCGGCTGGTCGAGTAGTACTCGCTCGTTAGGTTGCCGGTCATCACGACCGCGGTTCGACGGTCGATCGCGGAGGTCTTTTCGTGAGTGATCGCGACCTGGTCGGACGCCCAGCGGACGGCGACGCTTTGGCCGAGGAGGAATGAGAGCCCCGCCCGGTTGTACCGACCGATGTAGTCGCGGTCGAAGAGTACCCGCACCCGGACGCCCCGGTGCGCGTCGGCTGCGAGGATTTGCTCCGCCTCGGGATCCGGAAGCTCGTACATCGTCAGGTCGAGCTCGTGCCGCGGCGAGGCCAGCGCGTCGACCGCCCTGTAGCCCTGCTCCGGCTCGACGAGGAGCACGAGCGTCCCGGTGAGGGGCGTATGTGTGTCGTCGAGCTGCCCCTCGACTCGCGCGACGAGTTCTCCGCTGCCGCCCCGGAAGCCCTGCCGGGGCTCGTGACGCCGGAGAGTGCGAGCGCTGCCGCCCATGCGAGGGCCGGGGCGATTCCGAGGTTCGGGCCCTTCTCTCCGGTGGCTCTCAGCCAGGATCGAGGTGTGGTCGGGGGAGGGAGGCGCGCATGCCCCGGATGCCGGCCGGGTTCCGGTCGGTGGAAGCGTCGTTTCCGTTCGCTCGTGCGATGATTCTGTGCGGATTCCGGGACTTGCGCCGTCAGGCGAGTTGCTCGAGCTCCGGCTCCGAGAGCGTGATAGCGCCAGCGGCCACGTTCTCCTCGAGATGGGCGACCGAGGAGGTGCCGGGGATGGGCAGCATCGCCCGGGAGCGGGAGAGGAGCCAGGCGATTGCCACCTGCGCGGCCGTCGCGCCGTGGGCAGCCGCAACGGTCTCGAGCTTGGCTCCGCGCACGAGCTCGCCGGCGGCAAGCGGAAACCAGGGGAGGAACACGAGGCCGTCACGCTCGCAGAGGTCGAGCACGTCGTCGCTGCCGCGGTCGCTGAAGCTGTAGCGGTTCTGCACCGAGACGATGTCGGCGACGGCGCGAGCGCGTCCGAGCTGCTCGAGGTTCATGTTCGAGACGCCGATCATCCGCACTTTGCCCTCCTGCTGAAGCTCTACGAACGTGCCGAGCGACTCCTCGAGCGGCACGTTTCGATCCACGGTGTGCAGCTGGTAGAGGTCGATCGTCTCCCGGCGCAGCAGCGTGAGGCTGCGCTCACAGTCGCTGCGGATGGTCTCGGGTCTTCCGTCGGCATGCCACGCGTTCGGCCCGCTGCGCTGAAAGCCGCTCTTGGTCGCCACGATCAGATCGGCGGGGTAGGGATGGAGGGCCTCGGAGATCAGCTCCTCGCTGACCCCGGGCCCGTAGGCGGCTGCCGTGTCGATGAAGTTGACCCCGAGCTCGACCGCCCGCCGAAGGACGCGATGGGCTCGCGTACGGTCGTCGGGCTCTCCCCAGATTCCCTGACCGGTGATGCGCATGGCGCCGAAACCGAGACGGTTGACGACGACCTCCTGCCCGAGCGCGAGCTGGCCGCTCCGTTCCGCGCGTGGCTCGGTTTGCTCCGACATACCCCAACCAACCCCTTCCTTCCACTCGTGTGTGTGAACTTCCTCGGAGGTGGCGCTTCTTCCGATCCGGTCTGCCGCGCCTCGGGTCGGCCCGTGTCCCCTCGAGATCTCATCTCGCGTCGACCGGCCTGCGCCCCGGGGTCTCCGGATTGCTCGTGCCACGACGGATCCTCTCTGCGAACGATCCCGGGATGGTATGTGCGCGACCAGCGTGTAGGGCCGAGCTCCGTGGAACCCACCGGCCGCACCGCGTCTTCAGCCGACGCCGGGGCTGGCGGCCCCGGGCCGATCGAGTAGCGCGAGGGAGACGCTCGAGCGGATCCCGGCCGCGAGGGACGCTGCCGTAGAACCCGGCTGCGAGGTGGTGGAAGCCGTCCGACAACCCGGCGCTGCGAAGGAGGTTGCGAGTCGTCCATTTCCCCGGCCCGCCGCCATCCCTGGCCTCGCTTGCTCCGGCCGGCGGCCATCGAGCGATCGGCGAGGCCCGGCTCCGCGTCGTTCCAATCGGCTATGAGGTCGCCCGCCACGCCCGCGGCGCGGGCGAAGCCGCGGCACGCGAGGGAGGAGCGCTCCCGTGCCCTTCGTCCATACTGCGTACTCTCCGTCCTGAGTGGGGAGGGCCACACCCGGCGTCGGGGGCGGGCGGTGCTCGCGAAAGCGCCGCGACGCTTGCGGCCTCCGCCGCTGTGAGCTCGCCGATCGTCCCGAGATCGGGCACCGTGCGCCGGGCCCCGGCGCGCGTCGCGGGCTGCGGCCCTGCGAGAAAGAGCCGGTCACGCGGCGCCCTGCCGTGGAGACGACGTCGCGGCGACGCGCTGCAGGCGGTGCTCAGCACTCCGATCGCAGGCCCGGTGCGCCCTGGTAGACGTATCCGCGTGGCACACACATGGTCACATCCATTGGAGTGGCTTCGGATGCGCGACCCGGGGTTCGCCGCACTTCGCCGAGCGGGGCGGGCCGCGTTGGTCATGCCTGCCATGTTCGCCATCGGCGAGCGGGTGATCGGAAATCCGATCGTGGCGACCTTCGCCGCGTTCGGTTCGTTCGCCATGCTGCTGCTGGTCGACTTCGGCGGCAGAATGCGCGACCGGTTGCAGGCGCAGGCGGCGCTCGCAGTCGTTGGGGGGGTACTCATCTGCATTGGTTCGCTCGCCTCGCGCTCCACCTGGCTCGGCGCCGGGGCGATGGCGCTCGTGGGTTTCGTCGTGCTCTTAGCGGGTGTCGCGAGCTCCGTGCTCGCCGGGGCCGCGGTGGCGCTCCTCCTGGCGTTCATCCTGCCGGTCTCGCTCCCGGGCGCGATCTCCTCCATCCCCGATCGGCTGGCCGGCTGGGGCCTGGCGGCGGGCGGGGCGTTCGCGGCTGTTGCGCTCCTCTGGCCGGCGCCGGTGCGTGATCCGCTGAGGGTCGCTGCGATCGCCGCCTGCCGTGCGCTGGCCGCGCGATTGCGCGCGGATGTCGGGGTCCTTCTCGACGGGGAGGGCGCGCTCGCCCGGCACGAGCACGACGAGGCGATCGCACGCGCGAACACGGCGGTCGCCGCGCTCCACCGGACGTTCTTCGCGACGCCCTATCGGCCAACGGGATTGTCGACGGTCGCCCGGACGCTCGTGCGACTCGTCGATGAGCTCGGCTGGCTGAATGCCATCGTCGTTCAGAGCCCGACGCGGAGGGACGAGCGCCCCGTCAACCGCGCCGCCTGCGCCGTGAAGTCCGCGTCGGCTGAGGTACTCGAGCGCGGTGCGGACCTGCTCGAACTCCCGGGTGGAAATCCCGACGCGATCCGTGACGCCCTGGGGAAGCTCGACGCGGCGCTCGTCGAGGTCGAGCGCAGCGCCATGCTGAATCGGCAGTTTCTCCGGCCGCCGACCGGGTCGGATCGGGCCGCCGACGATGAGCCGCTCAGGGAGTTTGTCACATCGCTCGATCCCGGCTTCCGGGCGCAGGAGCTGAGTTTCGCTGTCTCCCAGATCGCAGCCAACGTCGAGCTCACCGCCGCTGCCGAACGCCGGAACTGGTTTGACCGGGTGCGGGGCCGCCAACCAGCCGGCCTGACGGGGCCATTGTCGGCCGCCCAGGAACGTGTCGTGGGCCACGTCGAACGGCACTCGGTCTGGTTTCACAACAGCGTCCGTGCCGCGATCGGCCTCGGGCTGGCAGTTTTCGTCGCCGATCGGCTCGGCGTTCAGCACTCGTTCTGGGTGGTGCTCGGAACGCTTTCGGTGCTGCGATCGAACGCGCTGAACACGGGTCAGAGCGTGGTCAGGGGTCTCCTCGGCACCGTCGTGGGATTCGTCGTGGGTGCCGCTCTACTCGCGCTCATCGGCACCAGCGTGACGCTGTTGTGGCTGCTCCTTCCGCCCGCGGTGCTCGTTGCCGGCTTCGCTCCGGCCGCGATCTCCTTCGCGGCTGGGCAGGCGGCGTTCACGCTGACGATCGTGGTGTTGTTCAACATCGTCCAGCCGGCCGGTTGGCGGGTCGGGCTGCTACGCGTCGAGGATGTCGCGCTCGGCTGTGCCGTGAGCCTCGTCGTGGGGTTGCTTTTCTGGCCGCGCGGGGCCGCGGTCGCCTTCGGCCAGGCGCTCGATGGCGCCTACCACGAGGGCGCTGCCTATCTCGCCGCGGCCGTGAGCTTCGGGTTGGGCACGTGTGACCGTGGCATGCCCCCGCGGCCTGCGCCGGGTGCGGAGGCGACCCGCGCAGCTGCAGCGGCGCGACGGCTCGACGACGCGTACCGCGGCTACCTCGCGGAGCGTGGCCCGAAACCGGTTCCCCTCGCCGAGGTGAGCGGTCTGATCACCGGAGTCGCGGGTCTGCGTCTCGCGGCCGAAGCCGTGCTCGATCTGTGGCGGCGTGACTTGGGCCGCGCACGCGGTGACCGGGCGGCAGCTCGCCGTGAGCTGCTTGCGAGCACCGCGGCGGTTGCCGGCTGGTACGCCGATTTCGGGGCGAGCCTCAGCGGCCGCGGCGAGGTGCCCCAGCCGCTCGCGCAAGACACGCTTGCGAATGATCGATTGGTCGATGCCGTGCGCCACGATCTTCGCGACGACGACGGACGCGCGAACGCCGTTGCGGTGAGGATGATCTGGACCGGCGATCACCTCGACGCGGCAAGACGGCTGGAGGGCGCTCTCGTCGGGCCGGCTCGAGCAGCAACCGAGGCGCACCCGCTCGGCCACGCATTTCTCCCGGCGCCCCGCTGGTGGCCACTCCGCGCCGCGCCGGCGCGAAGGGCCTGAACGCCAACTCCACACGCGCTCGGGGCGCCGAGATCCACCGGCGCTGCACGCTGATGTCGGGAAGCTCAGAGATCCGAAGCCGTCGATGGCCACGTTCATCCGGGCGGGCAGGGTGTCGGGGGCATCTCGAGCTCGACACGTGGGCCGCGGTTTCGATCGACGCCACCTTGAGACAGATCGATCCGCGATCGATGTCGCCTGGCGCGCTGCTCGGAAGGGGGAGGACCGTCTCGTTGCCGTCCGGAGGCAGGGCTCCTCCAAGGGCGAGGCTCCGGCAGGGCGAAAACCGAGCTCGGCGCCGGTCCCACACGGCCGACGCGTCGCCGGCGGCTTGCTCTCGCTGCTAGCGGAACGAAGCGGCGGCGCCCGTCCGGGAGGGAGCGTCCGTTTGGATCTCGAGCGCGCGTTCGAGGAGTTCGAGGGCCGCGTCGCGTTCACCCTTCTGTTTGAGAAGCTCTGCGAGCGCTCTGTAGGCGGCCACGAGGTGTTTGCTTGGGGGGTGTTCCTCCAGACAGTTGATCGCGAGCTCGTAGAGCTCCTGCGCGCGCTCCGGATGGCCAAGTTCGGTGAAGAGATCCGCCACCAGGAGGTAGGCGCGCCCACGGGCGATCGGTTGGGCCTCGGCGAGCTGTCCTGCGAGCTGCATTGCCAGCGAGACGGCCTCCTCGCGGTCACCGAGCGCCGCGAGTGCCCGTGCGCGCTCGAGCCGATAATGGGCGATCTCCGGTGGCGTGCCCGTTCCACGAATGAGCGGCTCTCCCTCGTCGAGGAGGTCGAGCGCTTCGCGCCCTCGACCGAGCTCGAGGCAGATATGCGCAAGCATCTCGATTGCCTGGGCGATCGAGTGGCTGTCTTCGGTCACCCGTAGCGTCTCGAGCGTCTTGCGCGCGTAGCGCTCCGCCGCTGCCGGCCGCGCCTGCTCTGCGAGCAGCCGAGACTGGGACCAGTACAGGCGGGCGCGCGCGTACAGATCGACCACACCGTGGCCGCGCGCGAGCGCGCGGGCCACGACGCGCTCGGCCTCCTGGAGGTCGCCGTTGTCGGTGAGCGCGTAGCCGAGCATCGAGGCGAAACGGATGTACTGCAGGGCGTCGGAGGACTCGGCGTACTTCTCGACGCAGCGCTCGAGCAACGCGATCGCCGGACTCGGTTCGCCGATGGCTCCATAGGCGCGCGCCAGTGGCTCGGCGATCCCGGGCAGCTCGAAGGCGTCGACGCCGCTGACCTCGATCGCCTCGTTGAGGAGTTCGATGGCCTCGACATAGTTCCCCTCGCGCAACGCGAGCCTGCCGAGTCCGGCGAGGGCCTCGGAGCGCGCGGACCGGTCGTCGTGATGCTCGGCGAGTGCAGCCTCGTAGAGCCGCCTGGCGGTCTCGCCGTCATCCAGGCGCAGGGCGATCTCTGCGTCGAGTAGCGTCGAGGGGCCGGCGCCCGCGGCGACGGCTCCGGTGGCCAGGAAGTCGGCGCTCACACCGAGCCGGCGCTGGAGCTGACGCAGGAGCTGGATCGAAGGGACACGCTGACCGAGCTCGAGTCGCGAGATGTAGGCCGGCGTGCAGTCGTCCCCTGCGAGCTGGCGCTGACTGAGCCCGGCGCGCTCGCGCGCCTCCCGCAGCCGCCGCCCGGCGGCGAGGGGGTCATCGACGTGGGGAGTCTTTTGTTTTTTCAAGTCGTATACTCTTGACTCGTCTGGGCCCGGACCGTCTTACCATAACCCATAACGAAAGGGTGGTCCGGAATGAAGTTTCGCCTCCTTCTCCTGCTGAGCATTGCAGGGATGCTCGCGATGTGCCTTGGCGACCTTCCTTGGGGTCCCTGACGACGTCCTTGGTTCC
>Ga0302325_10007570_pt1 | contig 24071 bp, 19 predicted proteins | sample Palsa_T0_2_FD_201948 | JGI IMG/M metagenome (GOLD analysis project Ga0302325, IMG submission 201948) | Peat permafrost microbial communities from Stordalen Mire near Abisko, Sweden - Palsa_T0_2 | ecosystem: Environmental > Terrestrial > Soil > Palsa > Peat permafrost | place: Sweden: Abisko... | reverse complement strand
CTTCTTGACGTGCGCGATGCAATCTTGAAGCACGGCGTTTTGCGCGAAGGTCCCATCGGCGAGTGATTCGTTAATGATGACGACACCTTGCGGAACCACGCGTCCGCTGCCGATGTTGATGTGTCCGACTTCGCTGTTGCCCATCACCCCGGCCGGAAGACCAACCTGTTCGCCGCTGGCCTCGAGCAGCGAGTGCGGGTAGTTCGCGAGCAGCATGCGCCAATTCGGCGCTTCCGCATTCGCGATCGCGTTACCATACACGTCACTGCGAAAGCCCCAGCCGTCGAGGATCGCGAGTACGAGCGGCCCTTTGCGCAAACGTCCGTGCATCATAACTCAGGTCTGATTCCAGCAGCGCACGGGGCACCTATTGCGCGTGTATCCGGCTGCTGCCTTCGTTCCGATTGCGCGAAATCGATTTTCACGAAGGGTAGTAAGTGCCGGTTACTGGTTGGGGTCGCCGTGCTCGCCTACGATAGGTGCAAGAGCAAAAGCTCTCACGACCATAAGGAACAATAAACGTGTCGAACCATCGCAACCTCTCTATCGCAGCCGCAGTCGTGGCTTTCGGTCTCCCCCTTACCGCTTCAGCGCAGCAGACCGCCTACACCGCAGCGCCCGTCACCGTGGGTGCGTGCGAAGTATCGAGCATCGTCGAACGCGTCGGAGGGCCGGGCTATTTCACGCTCGACCTCCCGCAGCGCAACCTCCACCTCAGCTTCACGAACACGGGCAAAGTCCCGGCCACCAAGGTGTCGTTCGTCGTCAACGACGGAACGTCGCACCAGATCGACGATCGCGGAACGTTCACGCCGGGCGCCACGATCGACCGCGAAATCCGCGACAGCGCGGCGAGCGAAGGCGCAGCGCAATGCAGCGTCGCCGACGTACAGTTCGCGGACGGCAGTTCGTGGCACGCCACGAACGTGAACCTCGCAAAGGCCTCGCGCTAAGATCTTCTTGCGGCAGCGCCCAAGGGAACACGGACTCCTTCCCAGGGGGGCCTCCCGCGTTCCCTCGGGCGCTGGTCGCGAGTGGGCCTTAGGTCGCAGCTTTTGCGAGCTGAGGTTTGGCGCAGAGTGCGCGGAGGCGCGCTGCGGTTTCTTTGTCGAACGGAGTGAAGAGCAGGAGGCGTAGGCTGGGGGATTCGACGACGCGATATGTCGTCGATTCGAATGCGAGTTCGCCGGCGGTGGCGTGGGCGATACGCATTACTTTGGTTGTGTAGCGGCGTACGCGGTGGGTGCTCCAGACGCGGTCGAACATGGGGTTCGCGCGGAGTTCTTCTGCGAGCGCGAGCATCCGTGGGTTTGCAGCGTGGGCAGCGAAGTCGAACTGGAATCGCTCGACTAAGGCGGTTGCAGCTTCTTCCCAATCGATGAGGAGGGAGCGGGTTTCTTCGCGGGTCAGGACGCGTTTGAGGAGATTGCATTCGCCTTCTGCGCTCGAGTCGCCGAAGACTAAGCGCGCGGCGTCGTTCTCGAGCACGATGTCCCATCCGTGATCGAGCACGTAGGCGGGGTGGCCCGTGAACGACGCGACCGTGCGTTGTAGCGCGGGCGTGATCTCTTCTTCGATCTCTTCGGTTGCGGGGCGTCCTAGGTTGTGCACGTGTAAGCGTTCGTCGTGACTCAGCTGCAGGGCGGATGCGATTGAGTCGAGGACGTGGCGTGAGACGGGGATCGGGCGTGCTTGTTCGAGCCAGGCGTAGAGTGCGGTGCTGATGCCGGCGAGTTCGGCGACTTCCTCGCGCCGCAAGCCGGGCGTGCGGCGGCGCCGCGTTTGCGGGAGGCCGACGGCTTGCGGTGTCAGCTCCGCACGGCGACTGCGTAAGAAATCTGCCAGTTCGACTCGCAGCCGTTCGAGCGGCGGGTCGTCGATATGAGATTCGGGTGCGGGGTGGGGTCCGATAGGGTTGAGCACGGGACGCTAACGCTCCACTTGGCAAGCCTCTAATGCCCCTACGGACCGTTTCCGGAACGGATGGGTTGCTAAGGCCCTCGCGCGCGGGCGCCAAAAGATCTTAGCGCGACGCTTTCAACGTTGCGTCAGATGTTTGAGGCCATCGGGCCTATGTCGGGGATGAAGACCTTGCCTGTGATGACGACCGGCACGACGCTGGGCGCCGGTAGACTCACGTTGCCGTTGCCGGCGTACTGGTCTTGCGAACCATACGCAACGAATGCGAGCTGATCCCCAGGTTGCAGGCGCGCACCGCCGCCGATCATATCGATGTCGAAGTATCCTGTGCCGCGCACCGGCAGCACGTTGTTGTCGACGAGGTCCCAGACCGCCGGGTTCGAGACGTGCTTGACTGCTAGGCCGATGTAGATGATCGGTGAGGAAAGTGCGATGCCGCCAAGGCCGCTCACGTTGATTTGCGCGTGCGGGATGCCGAGCTCGACGTCGCCGTTCGCTCCGGCCGTATACAGCGTCGTAGCCGTGGGAACGTCCGGAGCGACGCCGGCAACGAGCGTCATGGTGCCGACGTCGAACTCTTTTTCCGCGGGACCCGACGCGAAGGTTGGGACGACCGGGACGGTAATCGCGTCGCCCTCCGCGAGCGAGATGCACGGTTGCTTTGGGATGACGGAAGCCGCTCCGTTCTGGCCTTTCAGGTACTGATTGAACCACGCGAGTTGCGCGACGTCTTCGCTGAGCGCGCTGCCGCAACGCGAGTCGTCGAGATCTCCCGACGGAAGAAAGAGGATCGCACCTGGATCTTCCGTGACACCGACGTCGGTGCCCGGTTCGAGTTCCGAGTTGTGGCCGGCCTGATAGCTGAGCAGCCGCACGTCGCCGCCGGCGCGCTGCAAGCACGAATAGTTGTGGTAGCCGTTGTTGAAGTTGAACAGGGTATCGCGCACGCCGATCCAGACCATCGCGTTCACGATCGGCATTTGCGTGGTCGGCGGATGTTGCGGCGACGTGCCGGCTCCGCCGTTGGTTGCGATCGGCAGGCCGTTGCAGAAATAATCGGCGCTGTGGTAGCCGAAGAAATCGTGAGAGTACGAGTCTTCGGAATTGGTCGCGAAGCCTTCCACGAACGACTGGTCCATGAACGGATCGTACTGCGAACGCATCGTTCCGTTTCCGGCAAGCGCCGTGCCGTCGCCGAAGAGGAAGTAATCCCATATCGACTTGATCGCGCCGCCCGGATACAGTGCGAAATTCAAATTGCTCGGCGTGATGTTGGGTACGATTGCGCGTAAGCGATGTCGCGGATCGATGTTGAGGAGCATGAACTGATACATCCCGCCGTACGATCCACCGATCGATCCCATGATCGGCTCGTGCGGATCCTTACCGTCGAGTGTGGGGCCGAATGCGAGCCATGGAAGTTTCGCTTGTGCCCAGTCCATGATCGGAAGATAATCCTTGCCTTCATAGTCGGGATCCATCGAACGGATCTGGCCGGTCGTGCCGCCGCCCATACCGCGTTGATCGAAGCTGATCACGCCGTAGTTTGCGGCCACGAGTTCGGAGATGTTGTTTCCGACCAAGAGGCCGCCGGTCGAACTCGGCACCGGCGCACTGAGCGTCTGCGTGCGCTGGTCTCCGAAACCCGGCGCTTGCAGCACGAGCGGATACGTCTGGCCCGCACAGAGTTGCGCGGGTTCGAACACGGTAAAGCCGACCGTATCGCCAATCGGCGACTCAATCGAGATGTTGTAGATCTGACCCGCGCGACACCCCGAAGTTGGTTGCGGCGGCTGCGTGTTCGTCGCTCCCGGGGCGCTCGGAGGTGCGGTTGCCGCCGGTAGGGGCGAACCTGGAGCAGCCGTCGTCGCCCCCGGGGCCGGACTCGCCGAAGCGCCACGGGACGGCGTCGCCGAACTTCCGGGCGCCGGACTCGCCGTGCTTCCCGGTGCGGCCGTGCTCCCCGGCGCGGGAGTGCTCGAGCGACCCGACCCCCCACCCGCGGGCAGCGGACCGCCCGTCGTCGTTCCGCCGCCGCAGCCGGCCGCGAACGCGGCCGCACCGAGCAACACGATAGCCCAAACTCGCGCGTTCGTCATCTTCGGAAATTCTCTCTCGTGTCAACCACGCCCGCGGCAAGGGCATATCTTTCTTTATGATCGGGGCGGCGAAGCCCCCCGATACTCCCCGGGCCCGCGCTCGCGGACCAATAGGCACGCTTGACGGCTGTTCGGCGGGCAATGAGCCGCAGCGGAAGACCTTGCTGCCGAGCAGAGACGAGCGGCCGAGGGAACGCGGGAGGGGCCGCCCCGCGGAGGGCCCCGTGTTCCCTCGGTCGCGGGCGCCATCCCTCGGCAGCGGGCCTATCTCGCGGCAGCGGCGTTGATGACCGCGAGGAACGACGGGACCATGAGGCTTGCGCCGCCGATGAGGCCGCCGTCGATGTTCGGTTGCGCCATGAGCGGGGCGGCGTTCGTACCCTTCATGCTTCCGCCGTAGAGTAAGCGCGCGTTTGCGAGGCCGGCGACGCATTGACGGATCTGGCCGAGCACGGCGTTCGCGCTTTCGGGGGTATCGTTTTGGCCCGTGCCGATCGCCCAGATCGGTTCGTAGGCGACGACGCAGCGCGCGACGTCGTCCTCGCTGACGTGGGCAAATGCGGCGCGCGTTTGGAAAAGTACTTTCTCGAGCGTATCGCCGGCAGCGTGCTCGACTTCGGTTTCGCCGACTGCAACGATCGGCGTGATGCCGTGCGAGAGCGCAGCCCGTACCTTATGGTTGACGCCGGAATCGCTTTCGCCGCAATGCGCGCGTCGCTCCGAGTGTCCTAAGATCACGTAGGTGGCGCCGACGTCGCGCAGCATCAGCGGACTGATCTCGCCGGTAAAGGGGCCTTCGTGGTGTTCGCTCATCGTCTGCGCGCCGAGCAACACGCTCGATCCGTTCAGCACTTGGTGCACAGCCGCAAGCGCGGTGAACGGCGGCGCCACCACGACGTCGACGCCGTCCGGCAACGTGACTTCGCGAAGCTCCGTTGCAAACGCGCGCGCTTCGCCGATCGTCTTGTGCATCTTCCAGTTACCGGCGATCAACGGCCGCCGCACGACGCTCACGCTAAACTGCGCTCTGCTCTCGTGCCGCGCGCTCGAGCGCAGCGACACCGGGGAGCGTCTTGCCCTCCAGAAACTCGAGCGTCGCACCGCCGCCCGTCGAGACGTGCGTCATCGCATCCGCGAAACCGAGTTCGTGCGCGGCGGCCGCCGCGTCTCCGCCGCCGACGACGCTGATCGCGCCCGCCTGCGTCGCCGCCGCGATAGCTTCGCCGATCGTCCGCGTTCCAGCGCGATACGGCGCTTTCTCGTACACGCCCATCGGCCCGTTGAAAACGATCGTGCGTGCTGCGCGAAGAACCACGGCATAGGCTTGCGCGGTTTCGGGACCGATGTCCAAGATCATCCGGCCGTCGATTGCCGAGAGCGGAACGGTCGTCGCTTCGTCGTCGGCAGCGAACGACGTCGAGACGATGGCGTCGGTCGGCAGGTGCAACGGGACGCCGCGCTCGGCGGCGAGCGCGAGGATTTTCTGCGCGGGTTCGAGATCGGCGTCGCGCAGGCTCGTCCCGACGTCCGTCCCACCGGCGGCGAGAAATGTGTTGGCCATTCCGCCGCCGATGACGAACGCGTCGACGCGTTCGAGCAAGTGCGTGAACACGCCGACCTTGTCTTTGACTTTGGCGCCGCCGATCGCGCACACGAACGGGCGCTTCGGATCGTGCGTGAGCGCGCCGAGTGCCCCGAGCTCAGCTTCCATCAGGAAACCGGCGACGGCCGGCAGATCCGATGCGATCCCTCCGGTCGACGCATGCGCGCGGTGCGCCGTTCCGAATGCATCGTTGACGTAGAGGTCGCCGAGCGATGCGAGTTGTTTTGCGAACGCGGGATCGTTGGCTTCCTCTTCGGGATGGAAGCGCACGTTCTCGAGCAGCACGATATCACCGTCGTGCAACGCCGCAACCGCGGCCCGAGCGGCCGGCCCGACGCAGTCCTCGGCGAACGCGACGGGCGTTCCGAGTCGCGCCGCGAGCTCGATCGAGACCGGGCGCAACGACAGCTCGGGCACGGCTTTACCGTCGGGACGGCCCAGGTGTGAGAGTACGACCGTGCGGGCGCCGTTGTCGCGCAGGTAGCGCAACGTTTCGAGCGCGGCTACGATCCGCGTCGGGTCGCCGACCGCGCCGTTTTTCATCGGGACGTTGAGGTCTTCGCGGACGACGACGCGCTTACCGCGCACGTCGACGTCGCGCAGCGTACGGAAATCCATCGAGCCGGTTAGACGCGCGCGGGAAGTTTGGAGAGAACCATCTGCGCGACGTCGGCGAGGCGGCACGAGTAACCCCACTCGTTGTCGTACCACGCCGCGATCTGCACGAGATCGCCGTTCGCGTTGGTCAGCTTCGAATCGATGATCGAACTGAGCGGCGACTTCTTGAAGTCACTCGAAACGAGCTCTTCATCGGTGTAGCCGACGAGGTCTTTGAGCTCGCCGTTCGCCGCGCCGCGGAAGATCGCGTTGAGTTCGTCCTTGGTGGTCGCCTTTTTGACTTGCGCGACGAGGTAGATCATCGAGACCGTCGGAGTCGGCACGCGCAGCGCGAACCCGTCGAACGTCCCCTCGATCTCGGGGATCGTGAGGTAGAGCGCTTTCGCGGCGCCGGTCGATGTCGGCACGATGTTGGTCGCGGCGTTGCGCGCGCGGCGGAGATCCTTGTGCGGCGCGTCGAGAATGTTTTGGTCGTTCGTGTACGAGTGGATCGTCGTCATGAAGCCCTTGACCCAGCCGAGATTGTCGACGACCGGCTTCACCGCGGTTGCCAAACAATTGGTCGTGCACGATGCGTTCGAGATGACGTGGTGCTTCTCGGGATCGTACTGCGCGTGATTGACACCCAGCACGAGGGTGATGTCTTCGCCCTTAGCGGGTGCCGAAATGATAACTTTTTTTGCTCCGCCGCCGTCGATGTGCGCGCGCGCCTTGCTCGCATCGGTGAACAGGCCTGTCGACTCGATCACGAGGTCGACGCCGAGGTCCTTCCACGGAAGCTTGCCCGGGTCGCGTTCGGCGAACACTTTGATCGTGCGGCCGTCGATCGTCATCCCGTCGCCGGACGAGCTGACGGCGCCGGCAAAGGTGCCGTAATTCGAATCGTACTTGAAGAGGTGCGCGCACTCCGCGGGACTCGTCAAATCGTTGACGGCCGCAATTTCCACGCCAGGGTGGCGTTCGAGCAAGGCCTTCGTGAAGTTGCGGCCGATGCGACCGAACCCATTAATCCCGATACGCATGCTCTGTCTCTCCTCTTAACGTCGGGGCGGCAAAGCCCCCGATCCCCTATATATGGAAACTTTTCTCCGCCAGATGGTGGAGGCGGCCCAATCCGTTCCCCGGCGCCCGGCAAAGGGCCCTCTTTTTGGATGGGGTGAAACGCTCACACAGCCAAGCCCTTGGCGAGCCGGATTAGGACCGCCATCCTCCCGTTCAGCGTCGATTTCTTCACCTCGGGTACGCAGCGCCGGCCGAGCTCGGCGAGCGTGTCCGTCGGGTGTGCCAGCCGCAGCTCTGCGACTTCGCGCAGCGGCGCCGACAGATTGCGCAGGCCGTAAGCGTCCGCGAGCAGCTCGATCCACCTGCGTTGCGCGGCCGCCGCGCCCGCCGCACGGTCGACGTTGGCCGCTTCGGTGTTGACGAGGCGGTGGATGCGATTTTTCGTCTCCTTGAGCGCGCGCAGGTCTTCGAGTGCGAACATGGCTTGCGCGGCGCCGATTGCTGCCAGGAACAGCGTGATTTGATCGATATCCTTGAAATAGACGATCGTGCGGCCCTTGCGCGGCGCCGAGCGCGGTTGCAAGCCTTCGGCACGCAGCAGGCCGAGAAGCCGTACGGCAGCGGCTTCATCCGGCGGCACGAATTCGAGATGGTAGCCGCGAGCCGGCGCTGCGAGCGACCCGCACCCGAGGAACGCCGCGCGCAACTCCATCCGCCGGTCGCAGCGCGCGGCCGGCCGGCGCGTCACCGGCTGCGCCGGCACGTCGATTTCGTAGGTCGGTATCTTATGCAGACGGCGGCCTGCTATTCGACGGACCGGGTGCGCTTTGCGATCGTCGAGCAGCGACCAGAGGAGGCGCGCGAGCGCCGGCCGCTGCGTGCGAAACACCGCCCGTCCCGGCGCAACGCCGTACAGCGCGAGACCGGTGCGGAGCGCCATCCGGCAGTGTTGCGCTTCGACCGGCGCGCGCGCGAGTGCGTCCTTCGCGTCGCCCGACAGCGTCGAGGTGCTTGGGGTCACGCGAGCCAATCGGCCGGCTCGTCACGCCGCTCGGCCAGCACTTCGTACATCGCGATCGCTCGCAGCCCCGGCGTCACGCGTTCGGGCACGTGGAGTATTCGCACCGTCACGTATTTGCGAGCGTAGTGTAGTTCCAGCACGTCGCCGACCTTCACTTCGTAGCCGGGCTTGAGCGCCTTGCCGCCGCACGTGATGCGCCCGTTCACGAGGGCCTCGTGTGCCTCGCTTCGCCGTTTCGCCAGACGGCTTACTTTGAGATATTTGTCGATCCGCATTCAGGCGGCGGGGATGACGCACGTTCCGCTCGCCCGGCACACGACGACCGGTTCCACGAGGATCTCCGCCGCGCTCGGCGTGCGGTCCGGCCGCGCGGCGATGACTTTGCGTGCTTCGAATTCCATCCCGCGCGAACGGTTGCCGCGGCGCACGATGCGCCCTTGTGCTTCGATGTAATCGCCCGCGTAGACGGGCGCGAGGAATTCGATCTTGTCGTAGCCCGCGAACAAGCCTTCGTCGCCACTCTCGCGAATGCATAGCTCGGTCGCGACGTCCCCGAATAGCGCGAGCATGCGCGCGCCGTCGACGAGGTTGCCGCCGTAGTGCGCGTCGTGCGCGCTCATGCGGAGCCGGATGACGACGGGACCCGAACCGCTGGCGCTCACGCGGCGGTCTTCGCGAGCTGCCAAAGTTCTTCGAGCTCGTCGATCGAGAGATCGCCGAGCGTTCGGCCGTCGCTTTGGGCGCGGCGTTCCATGTAACTGAAGCGACGGTAGAACTTCTCGTTCGCGTCGCGCATCGCACCCTCCGCATCGACGCCGAGCGTGCGCGCGAGGTTGACGACCGTGAAGATCACGTCGCCGACTTCTTCGCGCACCGCACGGGCGTCGCCGTCGCGCCGCGCGTGCTCGAGCTCCGCGACTTCCTCCGCGAGCTTTTCCCGAACGCCGTCGAGACTTTGCCAGTCGAAGCCGACGCGAGCCGCTTTCTCCTGCATCTTTTGAGCGCGCTGAAGCCCGCCGAGTCCCTTGGGAATGCCGTCGAGCCGGCTCGTGCGCGTTTTCGCAGCAGGCTCGAGCGCCTTGAGCATGTCCCAGTTCTGCCAGACCTCGGCAACCGTCGAGACGGCTTGATCGCCGAAGACGTGCGGGTGGCGCCGGATCATCTTGTTCGAGAGCCCGTCGACGACGTCGGCGATCGAGAACTTGCCGCGCTCGGTTGCGAGCTGCGAGTGAAAGACGATCTGCAGGAGCAAGTCGCCGAGCTCCTCGCACAAGTTGCCGTCGCTATCGGCTTCGACGGCCTCGACGACTTCGTAGGTCTCCTCGATCAGGTACGGTAGCAGCGATTCGTGCGTCTGCTCGCGATCCCACGGGCACCCGCGGCGCAGGCGTGCCATGATTTCGATGAGGTCGTGCCACACGTAGTGTGCCGACGCCGGCGGCAAGGGCACGAGCGGCATTTCGATTGCAGCCGAGAGGGTCGCGCGCGGCATGCCTGGGACGAGTTCGCTGCGTCCGCCCGCGCGTTCGAGCGCGCGCAGTAAGATCGGCAATCCGGGAAAGTCGGAAAGCGGGTTGCCGAGCACCCCAATTGCGAGATCGTCGTCGCCGAGCGTGTCGACGAAGGCCTCGATCGCGTCGCGCGAACCGCGTACGAACAGCGCTTGATCCGCGATGCGGTCGCGCAGGATCGTTACGCCCTCGCTCTCGATGAACAATTGAAGTTCGGGCGGCGCGAGCAACAGCGCAACGCGGCCGACCGCGCGCAGCGCTTCTAAACTGCCGAGCGTGACGAGGTCGGGGTCCCCCGGGCCCAGACCCACGATGCGGATCAGCGCGCGCAAACAGAAGCCCCCAAGACGTACATCTTGGGGGCTCGGTTTCGCCGCGAGGCGCGCAGTTAGCTGCTTGCGGGGCTCGGTGCGCCGGCCGCGGTCGGCGCCGCCGTTGCGGCTGCCGCGGGCGGGGCCGGCGGGAGCGCGTCCTTGAGCTTATCGTCGTAGATCGTGATCGTGGCCTTGCTGCGCAGCTGCTGCAGGAACGCCGGAACCTGCTGCTGCTGTTGCTGCTGCGTCAGCAGCTTGCGAATCTTGTCCGCGGAGTTCGCGTAATTTGCGACCTGCGCGGGCTTGGTCTCTTCGACTTCGATGATGTGGTAGCCGAAGGGCGACTTCACCGGTGGTCCGACGACGCCGATCTTTTGCGAAAACGCTGCCGCCTGGAACGCCGGCACCATCTGGCCCTTGGAGAAGAAGCCGAGCTCGCCGCCCTTGTCTTTGCTCGAGGGATCGGTCGAGTACTGTTTGGCGAGCGCCGCGAAATCGCCGCCCGACTTCAGTTTGTCTTCGATCGTCTGCGCGGTCTTGAGGTCCGCAACCAAGATGTGGCGCGCGCGAACCTGTTCGGCCGTATCGAGCGTCGCGTGGTTCTTGTCGAGATAGCTCTTCACGTCCGCGTCGCTCACCTTGATGTTCGCGCTGACGGCTTTCTCGACGACGAGCTGCTGGCGCAGGATCTTCTTGACGTCGTCCTCGGTGAGGTTCTGCGACTTGAGGATCGTCTCGAATTGGCCTGGCGGATACTTCGCCTTGATTTCGTCTTCGCGCGCCTGGACGTCCGCGTCCGAAACGTCGACGTGGTTGTCGGCGGCGTACTGATCGATCAAATCGGTTTGAATCAGCTGGTTGAGGATCGCCTTGCCCTGCGGGCCGGCCTCCAGCTTCGCGTCGAAATCGGCGCGGGTGATGTTAGCGCTATTCACGGTCGCGACGTTGCCGCCGGCCGATGACCCGCCGCTGCCGCATCCGGCGAGCGCGAGGCCGAGCAAAGCTACGGCTGGGGGGGCGAAGAAACGGAACGACATCGACTACTCCTAGGCGCGATCGGGCGGCGATGGCCGCCCCAATCTTAAAGACCGGACATAAAGGCGCGGAGTCTCGTCGACCCCGCAAACTCCCGCCATTTCGCCCGCTGCCGTGCGGCGGTCCTGCCGCGAAGGATTCCTATCCGAGGGAGACGGCGAGAATCGCGACGTCGTCGCTCGCACCGCCGCTAAGCACCGAATCGTGCAGGGCGCGGGCCACATTCGGGGCCTCGGCAATGCGGCGCTGCGCGAGCTCCGCCCGAAGCCGGCTCTCGCCCTCGAGGATGTCCCTCGTGGACTCGATGAGGCCGTCCGTGTAGAGGACGAGGAGCGAACCGGGCAGGTAGCCGACTGCCGCGCCCTGCGATTGCCCGGGCGTGCGCAGCCCGAGCGGCAGCCCGGAGGCGTCGAGTTCGACGACCGACCCGTCCGAGGCGCGCAGTAGCGGCGGCGGATGGCCCGCCGAGGCGTAATCGATGCTGCGCCCGGCGGGGTCGACGATGCCGACCACGGCGGTCACGATTGCTTCGGGGTACTCACCACGCAGCGCCCGGTCGGTTGCGTCGAGGATCGACGCGGGGTCGGTTTGCAGTTGCGTCGCGCCGCGAATCAGCTGGCGCACGCTGCCCATCAGGACCGCCGCTTGCAAGCCGCTGCCCGCGACGTCCCCGATCGAGACTGCGACGCGGCCGTCATCGAGCGTGAAGGCGTCGTACCAATCGCCGCCGACCATCGCCTCGGCGCGGCCGGGCGCGTAGAACGCGGAGAACGTCGCGCCCGCGACGCGCGGGAGACGCTGCGGCAGCGAGGCTTCTTGAAACGCTTCGGCGATCGTGGCGCTGCGTTCGAAGAGCTTGGCGTTCGCGATCGCGGCCGCGGCGCGTCGCGCGAGCTCTTCGATCAAGTGCATGTCGTCTTCGAGGAACGGCCGTTCGTGCGCGGTGCGCATTGCGGAGAGCGTTCCATAGATGCGGCCGTGTGCGATGAGCGGAACGATGAAGGCGGAGTCTGCGCCGAGTGCCAGAACGTCGGCGAACATCTCGGGCCGAATGTGACGCCGCAGAAACGTTTCGTCGACGCCGGTGAGCAACGCGGCCCGGCGCGAGCGCAGCGCGCTCGGCGTTCCTTGCGCCGCGTTCGGGTTCGCGTAGAATGGGCCACGCAACCGTTCCGCGGTCGCGCGTTGCGCGGGGTCACGATGCGCGATCGCGCGCGTTTCAACGGAGCCGTCGTCGCCGAGCAGGTTGACGGTCGCCCAATCGGCGAGCCGTGGGACGACGGCGTTCACGAAGACATCGAGCCGCGTCGAGAGGTCGAGGCTGTCGGTGAGCGCTTCACCGACGCTTGCGAGAAACCTTAGGTCGCCCGGAGCGCTCGCCATCACAGCGCTTCGAGAAGCGCGCGCAGCACCGGGAGGTGTTCGCCCGCGGGGCGTTCGGGCAGATCGATCGTGATCCGGCCGTCGCCGAAGCGGAACTTGTTCTTGGTCAGCGATTGGAGCTTCGGTATCGCCGTCGGCGCGATCGAGAACGCGCTGCCGACGCCGAGCGTGAGCCGGGACTTGTCGATCACGACGCGCGTCACGTTCTTTTCCAGCGCCTTCGTGCGCAGTTTTGTGACTTCGACCAAATTTGCGAGCGGCGCCGGCAGCGGGCCGAAGCGGTCGATCAAACCGTCGGCGATGGCATCGACGGCGGGCTCGCTGCGCGCGTTTGCGAGTTCCTGATAGGCTGCGATCTTCTGCGAGACTTGCGGGATGTAGTCGTTCGGAATGTAGGCGTCGAGTTTGACGTCGATGACGGCTTCGCGTTTCTCGACGACTTCGGCGGCCGCGCCCTTGCGCGCGGCGATCGCTTCTGCGAGCAGTTCGCAGTAGGTCTCGAAGCCGACCGCGCCGATGAAGCCCGACTGCGCGGCGCCTAGAAGATTCCCGGCGCCACGGATTTCGAGGTCGCGCATTGCGACTTGCAAGCCGCTACCCAAGTGCGTGAACTCGCGAATCGCTTCGAGCCGCGCCTTCGCATCCTCGGAGAGCGCCTTGTGCGCTTGGTACAAGAGATAGGCGTAGGCTTGATGGTTCGAGCGTCCGACGCGGCCGCGCAACTGATAGAGTTGCGCGAGCCCGAACTTGTCGGCGTCGTGCACGATGATCGTGTTGACGTTAGGGATGTCGATCCCGTTCTCGATGATGGTGGTCGCGACCAACACGTCGACTTGGCCGTCGACGAATCGTTCCATGATCGGTTCGAGTTCGGTTTCTTTCATCTGACCGTGGCCGACGACGACGCGCGCTTTGGGGACGAGCGTCTCGAGGGCGCGTGCGACCCCGTAGATCGATTCGATGCGATTGTGTAAGTAATAGACTTGGCCGCCGCGATCGAGTTCGGCCACGATCGCCTTCTGAACGATCGCATCCGAGGCCGGCACGACGACGGTCTTGATGGACATGCGGTTCTTCGGAGCCGTCTGAATCAGCGACAAGTCGCGCACGCCGAGCAGCGACATGTGCAGCGTGCGCGGAATCGGTGTGGCCGACAAGGTCAACACGTCGACGCTCGCGCGCAGCTGCTTGAGGCGTTCCTTATGCATGACGCCGAAGCGCTGTTCTTCGTCCACGACGATCAAGCCGAGATCGGAGAACACGACGTCCTTCTGAAGCAAGCGGTGCGTCCCGACGACGACGTCGACTTTGCCGTCGGCGAGGTCTTTGAGGATCACTTGTTGTTCTTTCTTGGTCTTGAAGCGCGAAAGCTCTTCGATGCGGATCGGAAAGCTCGCGAAACGAGCCGAGAACGTGCGGTAGTGCTGTGCGGCGAGCAGCGTGGTCGGCACGAGGATCGCGACCTGCCGTTTGTCGGCAATCGCTTTGAAAGCCGCGCGCAGCGCTACTTCGGTTTTGCCGTAGCCGACGTCGCCGCAGACGAGCCGGTCCATCGGACGCGAGCGTTCCATGTCGGCTTTGGTCTCGTCGATCGCTTTCTGCTGGTCCGGCGTCGTCTCATACGGAAACGACTCTTCGAGCTCGGCTTGCCACGGCGTGTCGGGGCCGAAGGCGTGGCCTAGCGCGAGTTCGCGTGCCGCGTACAAGTCGACGAGCCCTTCGGCGATCTTCGCAAGGCTTTCGGAGACGCGCGTCTTCGCGCGAGCCCAGTCGCCGCCACCCATCTTGGAAAGCCGGGGCGCCGCGCCTTCCGATGCGCCGTACTTGCCGACCTGGTGCATCTGCGTGACGGGCACGAGCATCCGATCGGTGCCGGCATACTTCAGGTCTAAATAATCTTGCGTCGCGCCGAGGATCGTCTCGGTTCTGAGCCCAAGGTACTGGCCGATGCCGTGCACCGCGTGCACGACGTAGTCGCCGACGCGCAAATCGGCGAGCGTGACCGGAACGCCCTCCTTGACCGCGCGCAGCTTGACGCGTTTGGGGGGTTGCCCGTAAATTTCGCGATCGCCGAGAACGTGTAAGCGCAAGCCGGGGATCGCGAAGCCGGCCTCGATGTTGCCTTGATCGACGAAGACGACGCCCCCGCGCGTCATTCCCGCGCCGCTTCCGACGAACGACGCTGTGCCCGTCTCGCGCAAATGCAGCAAGGTTGCGCTGCGCTCGACGGTCAGGTCGGCGGCGCGCAACATCTCGGCGAGTCGCGAAGCACCCGACGCAACCAGCGCGACGGTTTCGCCCGCACCGACCCACGTTTTTACTTGCTCGAGAAACATCGTGATCTGCCGGTTGAAATGCTCGACCGGCCGCGTTTCCAACACGAACGACTCGAGCGAGCGCGGCAGCCAGGTCGCGCTTTCACCCTCGATCGCGCCCGGAACGATCAGCGTGCGCCGCGCGGAGAGCGCCTGCGCGAGCTGCGCGAGCGCCGGATGCGGAGCTTCGACTTCAGCTAAGAGCGCTTCGCCGACGGCATCCTCATCGACGCTCAGTTCGCCCGATTCGACCGCCGCGAGCAGCACTTGCTCTTCGCGCGAACGTTCGTCCTCGAGCCCGCGCTCGACCGTCGCGAGCATGGCCGGCTCTTCGAGCACGACGAGTGCGTTATCATCGAGATAATCGAGCAGCGTTTGGTCGCGGTCGTATGCGAGCGAGAGCCACGCTTCGGGGATGTCGGCGCCGCTTGCGATGTATGCGCGGGCGGCCGATACCGTTGCCGCCGGGCCTACGATCCGTGCGAGGACGCGCTCGCGATAGTCATCGCTGCGCCCGATCTCGCTCCACGGCGCGATCGTGAGCTGCTCGAGAGGTGCCGTGCTGCGCTGCGATGAGGCTTCGAAGCTGCGGATCGATTCGATCTCGTCGCCGAAAAATTCCACGCGTGCCGGCATGTCCGCGGTCGCCGCCCATACGTCGACGATGCCGCCGCGCACCGCGTACTCGCCCGCCGCGGAAACGACGTCGGCGCGATGGTAGCCCAAGTCGAACAAGCGTTCTTGGAGGTCGTCGAACCCGGCTTCGTCCGCCGGGGCCAAGGTGAGCGTCGCTGCGACGAACACGTCGCGCGGCATCACGTACTGCCGCATCGCCGCGACCGGGGCGATCGCGATGATGGGCCGGCGGGCGGCGAGATCGGCGAGCAACGTCATCCGCGCGCTGCGCTCCGAGGGGCTCTCGATGACGCCGACGCTTTCCTCGCGCGGGCGCACCAAGGTGACGTCGCGAGCGGCGTCGGCCCCGAGATAGTAGGTGAGATCGGCGAACGTCCGCTCCGCAACGTCGGCGGTCGGAACCACGACGAACATCGGCAGTCGCAACGCCCGGAAGACGCCTGCATACAGGTAGGGCCGCGCGGCTTGCGTCGTCTCGAGCAGTGAGAATGCGGCCCGGTGCGCGCGCAAACGATCGAGCAGACCGGCGAGCGGCCTGCTCGAACTTGGAAGCGCGCGAACGAGTGATGGGGCGAGTGTAGCGATAATAACCTCGGTGAGCAGGGGCACGTTCGCGAGACCGGATGGGGTCCCCGTCAGCATGTGGAATACAAGCGCCCGTGACCCTGCGCGCCGTTGCGTTCGGAATGTCCGCCGTGCTGGCGTTTTCCACGGTAGGTTGCGCACGCGGCCCGGCGCCGATCGCCCCGGCTTCCGACGCTCCGATCGACCCTGCTGCATTCTCGGAAAGCCTGGCCGAACAGGCCGCCGCCATCCCACCCGAACGCGACGACCTCCTCGCACGCACGGCGCAACTCGGCGCCGGCATCCCGCCCGCGTTCGCGCTCGCGCACGACGAGATCCGCGCCGAGTCGTACCCGGGCGCTCTGCTCGGCGCGGCGGGTGCGTACCGCAACCGCGCGGGGAACTCGATCGATCGTTCTCTTTTGCTCGCGCAACTGCTCGTAGCAAAAGGCATCACGGTGCGCTTTGCGTCGTGCCGGCTCGATCCCGCGAGCGCCGAGACGTTGGCGGGTGCGATGTTCGCCCCGGCGCCCGCGCCGCCACCTACCGCCGCAGCGACCACCGGCGCGGCGACGGCCGACCCGTCGGATTCGATCTTCGCGCGCATCGTCGCACGCGGGAATCGCGACTTCGCCGCGGTCAAAGCTGCGCTCGGCGGCTCGACCTCATTCGCCGGGATGTCGCACGGCGATCTCGTGAGCGAACTCTCCAACCACACCTGGGTCCAAGCGAGTAGCGACGGCGGTAACACCTGGACCGATCTCGATGCCTCCTTCCCCGATGCTGTGCCGGGCAAGCACTACTGCGATCCTGCCTCGACCACCGCGACGCTTGGAACCGATCAAGATCAAACGGTCACGATCCGCGTCGGCGCGGAAACGCTGAGCGCAGGAGCGTTGTCGAACGCCGTGCTGCTCGAACAGAGTTATCCGGCGCAATCGCTGATGGATCAGCAGATCTACATTCTCCAAGCCCCGGAATCCGGTTCGCTGCTGGGCCAGAGCGGTGGGAGCTCGTACGCGCCGTCGGTCGTAGTCGGCGGGAACACCGTGGCGGGGAAGGCCATTCCGTTTACCGACGGCGCGGGCGGTGGAGGCAACGCCATCGGCGGTCTCGCCGGTGGACTTGCCGGCGGCGGACCCGTAGCGACCGGCGCCGGAAGCGGGCCGTACCTCGTGGCGGAGTGGCTTGAGTTTACGGTGACGCAGCCCGGCGGCACGACCGACACGACGCGACGCTATCTCTTCGATCGCGGAGGAAGCGCGTGGCGCGCTGCGGCGCAGCACGACCCCACGAAGCTCGCTCCGATGGCGACCGATGCGAATGGTCCGCTCGCAGTTCGCAATGTGTTCGGAATCTGCGTGAGCGCGGGCTTGCACGACGTGCGCTCCTACAAGATTGCGATCGCGTCGCTGCTCGAGGTGCAGGCGAGGGCGTCGAACGCGCAGGGGCTTCCCCCTCCTGCGAGCGCGCCCACACCGGGAATCCCTCCGACCATCTTTGAGGAGCTCTTTCCGTTTGCGATGCGCAACCTTGGTTTCATGGTCGAAAGCGACGAGCGCATCGTCCCGGCGTTGTCGGATACGCCCGACGTCCGTTTCTACGCAGACTCGCCGCGAATATTCGTGTTCGGCGTCGGCCCCGATCCGGCAGGCTCCGGCAAGTTGTTGCTGACGACGGATTTGCGGCGCGACTCGCTGCGCGGGCTCGCGAAGGATGCCACGAATTCAACCGCGGTCGCCGACGGCGTCTTGCGCTTCGGCGTTATGGAGGGAGCGCTCGAGGCGGAGATGGCGGCGCCGTCGCTCGCGCAGCAGAAGGCCGGCGCCACGTTCGGCAGCACGAGCGATCTGCTGGGCTCCGACGGCTTGCGTGTCTTCAAGCCGGGCTCGGACGCGAGCGCCGCAAGCGATCCGGAAACGGCCGCACGTCTCGCCGCCGCACTGCAAACCGGCGCGACCCTCGTCGTGCCGAACAACGTCCTGCGGGGCGGCCCGAGCGGCTGGTGGGAGGTCGCCGCCGACGGTTCGCGCGTGCGCGCGGTGTATGGCGAAGATCTCGGCGGCGGGGTCGGCTTCGGCCTACCGGGCGCGGGCGGCGTCAACGTCGCCGATCAAGGCACGTATTACTACGTGAATTCGGATTTCACGAGCCTGCGCTATCGCTACGGAAAACTGACGGGCAATTTCCGAGCATCCGAACCGCCGTCACAAGGCGGCGGCGGCGACGAGCTCGGCGAGTACACGAAACTCATCCTCGCGGTCGCGTTTGCCGGCGCCGTCGGCGTTTCCATCATGAGTCAAGAGATGCTCGTCAACCAAGCGCGGGCCGCGGCCCAACTTCCATAGTGGCTACTTCAACATGAAGGGCAGCGTGATCGTCGTCGTGCGCCCGTCTTTCGTCGAGCCGACGACGTCGACGAAAAACTGCTTGCCCTTCACGGCGTCGGGGATCTCCGGGATCATACCGTCGAAGATGAAGAGCCCGTTGCCGTGGCGCGGGATTTCAACTTCGTATCCGTACGCTTCGCCTGCAACTGAAACGATCGAATCGCTCGTGAGAATGCGCACGTGGAGCGGTCCCGGCGCGGCAATCGTTTGATCGTTGACGTCGACTTCAAGAATCAACGGCGCGCCGGGAAGCGGTGCCGGCGCATCCGGGGCCGGAGAGGGGCGATAGACGAAGTTGTAGACTGGGGTGGCCGTTGCGACGACCGAAGGCGCGAACGTGGGAATGAGCCCAGGCGTGGGGCTCGGCGACGGGGCGGGCGATGCCGTGGGCCCGGGTGATGCGACCGCGGCAGCCAACAGCAACGCGAAGAACATCAGATGATTTTCACGGGAACGCGAACGGTCGTCTTCTCTCCGGTAGGGCCGGTCGCGACGAAGTCGATGTAGATCTCGATGCCCGACGCGATAAACGGAATCTTCGGAAGCTTGCTCGTCGCTTCAAAGTCGCCCGGAGAGATCATCGGTACGAGGCCCGCGGAGCTGCCGTTTTCGCTGACGACCTTCACCACGTCCGGGCTCGTCGAAACTTTGATCAGGATCGGTCCGAGCGAATGGAGTTCCTTACTGTTGAGATAGACCGCAAAAATTTGCGGCATTCCGGGCGCAACGTGATCCGGCTGACGCGGAACGAAGCGATAGGCATACGGGTTCGGCGTGGTCGTCGACGTTGGCGCGGGAAGCGGTGAGTTGCTCGGCCCCGATTGCGGGGCGGCCGGCGTCGCGCTCGCTTGAATCGGCACGGGCTGGGGCGCCACCTCGGGCACCGGGACTCCCGTCGCACTAGGGCTCGGGCTCGGAGCGACTGCTTGCGCGGTAAGGAATGCGGCGAGTGCGATCAAGGTTAAACCGGTGCTTTCTCATGGGTGGGATCGGGGGGCCTGAACCGGGCAGCCAGGCGGACGTCCCGGAGCGCGTACCCGAGCGGCAGTGCGGCGACGGCCGACGCGAGTTCGGCGATTCCCGGACTTAGATAACCGGTGACGTCGGGAAGATAACGAGATACGGACGAAATCGTCGCGACCCAGAGGGCGCGAGATGCCGGGCCCTCGCTTCCCAGACACCACGGCACGAGCCACAGCGCATACCACGGGTAGCGGTGCGGGATCGCGAAAAACAGTGCGATACCCAGCCACGCGGCTCCCGCCGGGTCTCCGGCGCGTAGGCGGTAGAGAGCATAACTTGCTACGATCGCTGCGAGGGCGAGGCCGGCGATTGGACCCGCCAGGTCCGGCGCGGGAGGGCGGTGCGCGGAGAGCGCCCCAAGCGCCCGCACGAGAGGCGGCAGGGAAAACGCGCATGCCACGCCGAGCCCCGCGGCAACCGCGATCGCAAAGCGCCTCCCGTCCGGCCCGCGCAATCTCGGCTCGAGCGCTGCGCCGGCCGCGAGCGCGGCTCCGGGCGCTTTGAGCAGCGGTCCTAGGCCCAGCAAGAACGCGCCAAGCAGGGCATGACGCCTCGCGATTGCTGCGGCTGCCGTCACGAAGCAGAGCAAGAGCGCATCGTTGTGACCCTCGGCGACCGACCATAGGCAGATCGGGTTGAGGCCGTAAGCGCAGAGCGCGACGTAGCGCTGTCTCGGTGGAGCGCCGGCGAGCGCGCGATCGAGCAACAGGATGCTGCCGAGAAACGCGCACACCGCGAGTAGCCGCAGCGCCGTCAACGTAGCGGCGACGCCGTGCGCACCTACCGCCCGAACGACGACGCTCGCGATCTCCACGAAGGCCGGTCCGTAGATGCAGACCGGATACGTGCCGCTCCATTGCCAACGCGCGGCTTCGTAGAATGCTCCGTGCACGCCGGCCGGCAGCGGCGCGTACGGATCGAGACCCGAAGCAGCCATCGCGCCGTACGCCGCGTACGCATACGTGTCACTCGAAAAGACGAACGGCCACGCGAACGCGCTGCCGACGGCGAGCGTTGCGGTGAACACGATCGCCGCCGTGTCGCCCGCTTGGGCCGTACGCGCGCACGACCGAACCGCGAGAGCGAGCGCGACTGCGGCAACGACGACGGTTGCCGCTAAGATCGCGAGTGCGCCCGCTCCGTACGTGCCCCACGACGTCACGACGACGAGCGGTTGCTCGAGATCCACGGCGAAGCGGTGCGGCACCCGTGCTAGCCATGCGTGCGCGACGGCGGCGCCGAGCGCGAAGATGGCCGGAACCGGCAAGAGCGGCACGAGGCGCTTGCGGCTCACGCCGCTTTGGGCTCGGTCGCGCACGTGTCGAACCGTACGGCTGCAAGCGCGAGTAGGATCCACCAGAGTTCGCCGACCTTCGGATAGAACACGAGCAGATCGAGAATCTGATGGATGCCGAATCCGATGCTCGCGCCGAACGCGGCCGCGATCAGGGGTTCCGCGAACGGACCGCGCGCGAACCGGCCGATCGATGCAGCCACGAGCGCGAGCGTCGCGAGCGCGAGCGGGATACCGCCTTCGACTAGCGATTGGATATACAAGCTGTTCGCGTGGGTGTGCAGTTGCGGATAGCCGGCAAGCCCGAGTTCGCGTTCGAAGTTGCCCGCGCCGATGCCGAAGAACGGATGTGCCCGCCAGAGCGTAAACGCGGCGTGCCAAATCTCCGAGCGATTGCCGACCGTTCCCGGGTTCTCGGCTTCTGCGATGGTGAAGAAGTGACTGAGCGGGCCCGTACCGCCGAACTTGTGCGTGACGAACAGTCCCCAGCACGCGAGCACGATCGCGCCGGCGACACATCCCGCGACGATCGCAAACACGGCCGGACGGCGCTGCGAACGCTCGCTGCCCGCCGCGAAAACGACCGCGACGCCGAGCAGCGATGCGGCGACGCCCGCGCGCGAAATCGTCAGCACGAGGGCGGCACTGCCGACGGCGAGCGCTGCGAGTTCGTAGCGCTCGGCCCGTCCGCGCGTCGCGAATGCGGTTAAGGTCGCAAGCGCAATGCCGAGATAACCCGCGAGTTGATTGGGGCCTTCGAGCGGCCCCGCTATGCGCGGGACGGGAATCGGATACTTCGCGATCCAGATGCCTGAGGGGGCGCCGGTCACTTCTTGCGCGATCGCGAGCACGGAAACGACCGCGACGACCGCGGCCAGTGCGATGCGAATCGGGCGCGAATCGGAATCGGCCGCCGCGGCGATCGCGACGGTCGCGAATACGAGGACGTATTCGATGCTCTTGAACGTTTCGCGCAAAGCTGCGCCACGGTACGTTGCGTGCCAGATGGACAGCGCGGTCGCGAGCACGACGAGCACCCCGCACGCGAGCAAGAGACTCGCCGCGGGCCGGCGCAGGATGCTCGGATCGCAGCGTCTGGCAAGCAGCGCCGCGACGATGGCGAGGAGCGTCACCTTGAAGAGCGTGACCGTCGTCGGGCCCACGTCGCGGTAGAGCGCGAACGGCACGAGCGCGATTAAGATCGCGACGCCATAGGCCGGCCGGCGATAGCCGATCGCCGCGACGGCCGCGAACGCGATCGCGTACACCACGATCGCCGTCGCATCGAGCGGCGTGCGATGAATCGTCTGATCGATGACCGGATGAAGCACGAACTCGCGGGCTTCGCGCCGCCGTTCGCGAAACCCACGCGCGATATGACCGAAGCGGAGATTCGCCGCGCCATCGCGCGCAAACGCGACGGTGAGGAGCTGCCGGGCGACGTTTGGCAGGCGATCGTTCGGGGCTACCTCGCGGGCGTCGTGGACGAAGCGCAGCTCGCGGCGTTGCTCATGGCGAGCGTCATCCGGGGACTGGGCGCCGAAGAAACGAGCGCGCTGACGGCAGCCTTCGTCGACAGCGGCGAAACGCTCGAAGCACCCGATCCGCGTACGGTCGACAAGCATAGTTCCGGCGGCGTCGGCGATACCGCCTCGCTCATCGTCGTGCCGATGGTTGCCGCCTGCGGCGTTCCGGTCGCGAAGCTCTCGGGCCGCGCGCTCGGTCACACCGGCGGCACGCTCGATAAACTCGAAGCGATCGAGGGCTTGCGCACGGATCTCGAACCCGAGCAATTTTTTGCATGCGTGCGTGAGGCGGGCTGCGCGATCGCCGCACAGAGCGCGCGTCTGGTTCCCGCAGACAAGCGCATCTACGCGTTGCGCGACCGGACCTCAACCGTCCCTTCGAGCGGCTTGATCGCAGCCTCGATCGTGTCGAAGAAGATCGCCGGCGGCGCGCACGCGATCGTGTTCGACGTGAAGTGCGGAAGCGGTGCCTTCATGCACGAGGTCGCCGCCGCAACGAGGTTGGCCGAAGTGCTCGTCGCGCTCGGGAGCGCATTCGGACGCAGGTGCGCGGCTCTCGTGACCGACATGAACGAGCCGCTCGGCCCCGCGATCGGAACGGGACTCGAAGCGATCGAGGCGCGCGACTTCCTGCGCGGCGTGCGTCGCGATCCGCGGCTGGCCGAGGTCTGCGAGGCACTCGCTATCGTCATGCTTGGGGTCGCCGGCTACGAGGGCGAAGCGCGTTCGGCGATTCGCACGGCACTTGCGGATGGGCGCGCGTACGCGACGTTCGAAGCGATGCTTGCCGCACAGGGCGCGCGGCCCGGGGCGCTCGAGCGCCTCGAGCCGCATTCGCAACGCGCGCACGTACGTGCTTGTGGCGCGGGTTTCGTGAGCGCGATCGATCCGGTCGCACTCGGCGAAACGGCCCGAGATCTCGTCGCGCGCTCGGGTCACGGAGCGGGAATCGTGGTTGCGGCGCGCACGGGCGACGCGGTTCGCGCGGGCGACACGCTCGCGGTCATCTACGGCGAAGGCGAGCCGCCTGCAGCGATCGCGGCGGCGTTTACGCTCGGCGAGGCGCCGCCGCTCGCGCGGCCGCTGGTCTACTGCGAGATCGGTGCGGCTTCGGGGACGCTCTCGGCAACCGCGACGGGCACGCTGCCTGCGGCGGGCGCACCACGTTCGATGCTCGAGAGAAAGTAGAGCGGCCGCTCTTTGACCTGATCGTAGATGCGGCCGAGATATTCGCCCGCGATGCCGATCGTGATGAGTTGCACGCCGCCTAAGAATAAGATCGCGACCATGATCGAGGTATAGCCCGGCTCGTTGTATCCGAAGATCTTCAAGAAGACGACGATGATTCCGTAGATAAAAGCGAAGGCGCTCACGATGAAGCCCAGATACGTAGCGAAGCGCAGCGGGATCTCGGAAAACGAGGTGATCCCGTCGATTGCGAACTTCGTCATTTTGGAAAGCGGATATTTCGTTTCGCCGGTCAGCCGCGCGTCGCGCTCGTACTCGATGCCGACCTGCTTGTAACCGACCCAGCTGACGAGCCCGCGTAGAAAGCGATGTTTCTCCCGCGTCTGCCCGAGTGCGTCGACGACGCGGCGGCTCATCAGGCGGAAGTCGCCCGTGTCGACCGGGATCGACACGTTGGTCATCCGCCGGATCGTGCGGTAGAAAATTCGCGCGGTCAGCAGCTTGAAGAAGCCTTCGCCCTTGCGGCTCTTGCGCGTCGCGTACACGACGTCATTGCCTTCGCGCCATTTTTCGAGGAAGCGTTCGATCAGCTCGGGCGGATCTTGGAGATCGCCGTCCATCAGCACGAC
>Ga0302325_10007569_pt1 | contig 24071 bp, 17 predicted proteins | sample Palsa_T0_2_FD_201948 | JGI IMG/M metagenome (GOLD analysis project Ga0302325, IMG submission 201948) | Peat permafrost microbial communities from Stordalen Mire near Abisko, Sweden - Palsa_T0_2 | ecosystem: Environmental > Terrestrial > Soil > Palsa > Peat permafrost | place: Sweden: Abisko... | reverse complement strand
TCGGCTTCAGGTCCACGAAGTACTCAGTGTTAAAGAAGCCAGTGTTATCCGTTCCGTCATCTGGACGCCCGACTTGGCTGGTGCATTGCGGCACCTCGGGGAAGGAGCAAAGGACGACTCGGGCCTGGTTCGCGATCCGGATGCCTTCATCCGGCCCGGTGCTGGGCGCAAGCGTGCCACGTACCCAGAGTGCACCTTCATCCAGGTGCGGAAGAAATTCGGAACCGATGATTCCGCTGAAGGCCAGGTACGCCCCAAAGGCCATCAGAAGAACACACACACCGACGGTGGTCATGCGCCGTCGAATCGCCCAGCGCAGGCCGTCGCGATATCGTTCGCTCACATAGCTCATGACCGGGTTACGCCATTCGCTTGCGCCCCGGGCGAACGCGAAATTTGCCAGCACGGGCGCGACCAGGATCGAGAACAGCAATGCTCCGAGCAGGGCGAACGCGACGGTCCAAGCCATGGGGTGGAAGAGCCTGCCTTCCACGCGTTGCAACGTGAAGATCGGCAAGAAAGCGGTAATGGTGATGACGATGGCGTAGAACACCGGCCGCTGCACTTCATGCGAGGCAAAACTGATTCGCTCGGTCGAGGTCTTGCTCCCATCGGTGTGGCTTAAATGGCGCACAATGTTTTCGATCAACACGATGGCGCCTTCCACGATCACACCGAAGTCCAGCGCGCCAAGTGACAGCAGATTGGCCGGAATGTGCATCAAGTTCAGACAAATGGCCGCAAATAGTAAAGCAAACGGAATGGTTGCGGCGACGATGAGGGCGCCCCGAATATTACCCAGAAACAAAAGCAGAATGACCGATACCAGGATCATGCCTTCGGTGAGATTGTGCAGCACAGTGTGGGTTGTGTAGTGAACCAGAAGACTGCGATCGAGGAACGGGACGATCTGAACTCCCTTGGGCAAAATGTGATCGTTGAGTTCTTCTACTTTTTGATGGATGTCCGCGAGCGCCGTTTCACCAGTCGCGCCTTTGCGCAGCAACACGATGCCTGACACAACATCGTCGTTATCTACGATCTTCCCGTCCTCGCGGTGAAGGGCTCGCGCAAACTGTCCGAGGCGAATCTTGGGACCTTGCGAAACCACCGCAATGTCTTTGACTCGCAGCGGTGTGCCATTCTTGGTCACGATGACCGTCTGTTCGATATCGCGCACATGGTCGACGAGCCCGACGGAGCGCACATTGATCTGCTGCAGCCCTTCTTGGATGAAACTTCCGCCTGCGTTCACGTTATTGTTGGTGAGTTGCTGCTCGACTTGAGCCAGGCTCAGACCATACGCGACGAGTTTGTTGGGGTCGACGCGAACCTGGTATTCGCGGGTGGGGCCGCCGAAGCTGGCGACGTCGACTATGTTGGGTATGGATTTGAAGCTTTTTTCGACGACCCAGTCTTCAAGGGACTTCAACTCCATGGGGTCATAGGCCGGATTGGCGCTGTGCAGAGTGAAGAAATAGATTTGACCGACAGGGCTCCAGTCGGTGCCCATTTGCGGATTGACGCCCGGCGGCAGAGTGACCTCGCTCAGCCGCTCCAGGACCCGCTCCCGATTCCAGTCATTGTCCGATTCGTCGTCGAAAATCAGTTTTATATCGGACAGTCCGAAGAGCGAAAACGAACGCAGATGCACCACATGCGGAATTCCGTTCATGACGATTTCGAGCGGAATCGTGACTTGCTGTTCGATTTGCTCCGCCGAAATTCCCGGCCATTGCGTAATGATCTCGACGTAGTTATCCGCCACGTCAGGATAGGCCTCGATGGGAAGGTCATGAAACGCAACCATCCCTCCCGCGAAAAGCAGCAGCGCAAAACCCAGCACGAGCAAACGGTTGTCGAGAGCAAAATCAACGACTCGGCGAATCATTCATTGCTCCCATTTATTGCTCCCATTTACTGCTCCAGCGTGTTTTGCAGTACCAGCGCATTCGAAACCACTTGATCTCCGGGCTTGATCCCGGAAACAACTTCCTGCAGGTTGCCGGGAAGCGTGACTCCCGTGACGACTTCCAGGCGCTTGAAATGCCCCGCGCTTACCGGTGTGTAAACCCACTCACGATCGTGCAAATGCAGAATGGCAGCAGCGGGAACCGCGGCCCGCGTTTCAGCTTGCTTGCCGTAGAAAGTCGCGGTGACGAACATTCCGATTCTCATCATTCCGGGATTAGGAACTTCGAGCCGAACTTTTGCAGTGCGGGTGTTGGGATCGAGAACCGGCAGGATGTTATCGATCCGGCCCTTCAAGACCTGGTTGGGGTAGGCATTCAAACGGATATCCGCGTACTCGCCGGGATGCACCGCGTCGAGATCATTTTCGTAAACGTCACAGATGATCCAGACATAGGAAAGATCAGAGATGGTGAAGGGATTCGGAGAGCCCAATCCTTGCACGCCCGATGCATTGGTAACCTGCTGATCGGTAATCACGCCCGATATAGGAGCGAAGATGTCGACGATTCCGGAGGGATGATCCTTGTCGATGCCCAGAAGCCGCAACTGTTCGGTGGAGGCGTCCAGACCGGCCTTGGCATTCTTGGCCACGTCTTCAGCCTGTTCGACGGCGCTTTGGGCGATGGCTCCCTTGCTGTAAAGAAGCTGCGCTCTTTCGAGTTGAATCCGCGCCAGCAGCTCATCGTTCACCGCCTTGCGATACGTCTGGTAAGCTCCGGAGACATCGTTGCTCTGCACTCTCAGCAACAACTGGCCCTTCTTCACGGTATCGCCCAGCCTGGCCTTAATTTCCACGACCCGTCCCGCGGCCAGCGAGATCACCGGCACGGCGCGGGAAATATCGGCCTGCACCACACCGGTCACATTCAGGGCGGGCGCGGCTTTATGCTCAATCGCCGTGACCAACGGAAACTGCTCGGGGTGATCTACCTTGAAATTGTTGGCATCGAGGTCCGGCACGACGGTGGCCGGAGGTGGCGCCTCGGCCTTCGGGTCGGCTTTATTTTCGCCGCAGCCCACCAGCAGCAGGCTCGGTGACAAGCAAAGTGTTGCCCCCAGGATCAGGCCGGCGAATCTGGTTGTCATTGGATAACCTCCCGGCCGACGGCCATATTTAATTGGGCCGCGGCCGTCAAGTACGCACCAACCAAGTTCACGTAATTCAGCTGAACGCTGCGATAGTCGGCCTCCGCGCTCAAGAAATCCAGCAGGGATGCCCCTCCATGCTGGTACGAAAAAGTAATCGTGTCGCGAACGCGGACCGCCTGCTGCAGATATTTGTCCTTATAAGGAAGGAGCAATGCGATGTTGCTGCTCACGGTTGCGTAGGCGGAATCGACATCGCTGAATACCTGCGCCTGGGCGGCATCCAGCAGCCTCTGTTGCCGATCGATGTCCAGCTTTGTCCGCAGCTTCTCGCCCTGGTTCCGGTCGAAGATCCGCAGCGGAATACTGACGCCTACGCCAAAATACAAATCAATCGGCGGATTGCGCCCCACGTCGAAACTGAAAGTCGGGTCCGTGGAGCCGTTCGCAACCGCCAGCTTGTGCTCTGTCTGGGCTTTGTCCACAGCTTCGACCGCTCCCCGCAAGTCCGGCCGCGTGTCTTGCGCGATTTTCCGGAACTCATCCTGAGGCAACAGCTGGTCGCTGAAATCGTACGTACCGTTTACGTCGAATTGTTCGATCGGAGTTCGGTCGTTCAGCAGCGTGAGCAGCTGAATCTTTGCGGTGCGAAGATTAACCAGAGCGGTTTGAATGTCGGACTCATACTGCACGCGCTGCAGCTCCAACCGGTCGAAATCGATTTGAGCAATGTCCCCGGCATCGAAACGATCCTTACTGATGCCGAGGACGTGGTCGTAGTAGGCCAGGTTATCGTTCGCCAACTTGAGCACGGCTTTGGCCTGCAGCGTCGACACAAATGCGCCGCGCAAGTTGAAAAGCATGGTTCTCTCCATATCCGCATGACTGTCTACGGCGATTACGGTTGCCTTTTGTGCGCTGTCCCGTCGCAACTCCCGCTTGTGCTCGCGCTCGTACAGGTAACTGATCGAGGCTGAGGGCAGCAGATACGCGAGTGTGCCGTGTGACGGTCCGACATTGAAGGGGGTGATCTGATCCGACAGCAGTCCCAGGGTCGGGTTCGGACGCAAATACGCGGTGATCTCCTGGGCCTTCGATTCGTCAATATTCAGTTTGTCCGCCAGCAGCGTGGGGTTGTTCAGCTGAAAGCGAAGGCGGACCTGTTCCCAGGTGAGGGTCTGCTGCGCCGAGGCTCCCAAGGCCGCTGCCACCAATAGCCATGCGATCAGACTGAAATGGCGAGACTTCAACATCGTGTGCTCCGTGCGAACGGGAAAACGGGAACGCCCGCCCGCATGAACTGAGAACGGTTCAGTTTTTTCCGTAAAGAAACAAGACAGAATTTCGATTTACAGCAAAGTTGGGCGCTCGAGGGGAGGAGCGCGGCTCGCGGGCACGACGGGCGAGAGCACTCCATGTGTTGGCGGCGCTAACTCAAGTATCGAGCCGGTCTGTTCGAACTCCGGCGCCAGAGAAGCCAGACTGGGCAGAACCAGCTGCGAAGAATGAATGACCGCGGGAGACGTGGAAGCACAATGGCCAGCATGACGGAAGGCACGCTCCGACTCTACCATCGCGGGACGCATGGCGTGCAGGTCGTCGCTGGCCGATATCGCAGGGAACAGCAGAACGAGGGCACTGCCGAGAACAAAAACGAAGACTGGAGCCGGAGCACTTCCCAAACCGGCCGAAGAAGTCCGTTGCCGCCACAGCAGATAGGCAGGCAGCGTCAGGGAAAGCCAACAGACGTTAAGAAAAAGCTCCATAGCCAACGCCCAAGTCCATGCAGGACGCACCGGGACCTGGTGAAACCGCTTTAACATAATGAAAATAATAGGATAGCACAGAGACGGCAAGTGACTTGCGTACCCGCCGTGCGGGCAGTGGTGCGGTTTGAATTGGTTTTGAAAGGGCCCGGCTTCAGCCGGGCCGTAAGCATCGTATTTTTCATTGCGGCTTTAGCCGCTGAGGGACGCCAATCTTCAAATTGCACCACTACCGCCGCGGCCGCAAACGCCCCTACGGTCCTTGCACCACCTGCAAAGGTTGAGGGCTTTGGAGCCGCTGGCGAAGGATGGAGTTCCGGTTGGGAATTTCGGCGATGGCATCGGCATGGATCACGTAGCCTCCGCTTGGGAGCGTGTTTCCAAACGAAATTTGAACGTTGGTGGCGCCCGCTTTCAGCGGGAAATGCTCGTAGCCGATGGCCGTTGCTCGCCCATTTTCGGCGACGGCCACGATGACGACGGTCAGATCGAAGGTATTCTTGGAGCCGTTCGAAACCAGCACGGAGCCGTCGATCCGGTTGTCATGGACTTTGGGCGATGCCAGCCACTCCAGCAACAGAGACGCAGTGACTACAATCTGGAAGTCTTTTTCAATGCTGTTCGCGGGGTGGCTGGAATCCTGGACTTGTAAGGTCAGGACGAAAGTGCCGGGCTTGATCGGATGCCCAGCCAGCAGGCCTTCCGGGCTAAGTGTAATTCCTTCGGGAAGATCGCCACGGGCCACGCTCCAGACGTAGGGCGGAGCGCCTCCCCTGGCATGCAGAAGGGCGTGGAAGTCGGTGCCCGCATCGATGGCGGGCAGAGGTTCGTCCACGACGGAGAGAGCCGGAGCCTGCGCGGCCACGAGACTGCAGCAACCAACCAGGATTGCAATGAGTCGCACGATCTTGGTGAAATTCATACCGGGTGGTTTGATTTTACGCTGGGCACGGCGTAAAAGAACTTCAATATGTCCTCTCGTGTTTTTCGCGTTGTTTCTGGCTTTTTGTGCCTCGGCGCGCTCGTCTCTTTAATGACGATGAGCTCTTTAATGTTGATGAGCGCGGCCGCCTGGGCGCAGGCTCCCTCTTCCTCTTTATCCAAGCAGCAAAAAAATAACGCCGACGAGGCTGCAGTCTTCGAACGAATCTCAAACCACGTCCGGTTTGAGAACGACGGAACCGGGGTGAGCGAGACGGAAGCCGTGGTTCGAGTGCAGAGCCAGGCGGGCGTGGAGGAATTCGGCCAACTGGTTTTCGGATATTCGTCGGCCACCGAAAAGTTGGAGGTCGAATATGTCCGAGTGCGCAAGCCGGATGGGCAGGTGGTGGTGACGCCAGAGTCCACGGCGCAGGATTTTGCTCCCGATGTGCTGAAAGAAGCCCCGATGTACAGCGACTACCGGCAGCGGCATATTTCCGTGACCGCCCTGCAGCCCGGCGACACCCTGGAATATCGCACGGTGACGCGGGTTCTCACACCGCTCGCCGTGGGAAACTTCTGGTACGAATACACATTTCCCAAGGGCGTGGTGGTGAACGAAGATCGGCTGGAACTCGACGTCCCCAAGGCCCGCGAAATAAAGCTCAAGACGCCGGCGCGAAAGCCGGAGATTCAGGACAACGGGGACCGGCGCGTTTACACCTGGGTGGTGAAAAATATCCAGCCGGAACGCGATAAAGATCAGGATGACGAAGAGGAAGACAACAGCACCGATGTGCAGTTGACGACTTTCACCGACTGGAAGCAGATCGCGCAATGGTACGCAAAACTGCAGGGCGAGCGCATGACGGTGGACGCCAGCGTGCAAAAGAAAGCCGACGAACTGACCAAGGGGGCGGACACCGACACGGAAAAAGCGCGACGGCTGTATGACTTCGTGGCGCGGAACGTGCGTTACGTGAGCATCTCGCTCGGAGTCGGGCGGTATCAGCCGCACTCGGCCTCCGACGTCCTGCAGAATGGCTACGGCGACTGCAAGGACAAGCACACGTTATTTTCCGCGATGCTGCGGGCGGAGGGAATTCAGAGCTATCCCGTGCTGATCGACAGCTCGCGCAAACTCGATGCGGACATTCCTTCGCCGGCCCAGTTCGATCACGTGATCACGGCGGCACGATTGGGCACAGGGCTGACCTGGCTGGATACGACCCCGGAGGTGACGCCCTTCGGCCTGATTCTTTACCAGCTACGGAACAAACAAGCCGTGGTCGCGTCGGACGATAGCGAGGGAGGATTGCATCGGACGCCGGCCGATTCGCCGATCAAAACCTTCATGCATTTCGCCCTCGATGGCACGTTCAGCCAGTTCGGCGCGCTCGATGCGACCCTTGAGGTCACGGCGCAGGGAGATCGCGATTGGCCGGTGCGCGCCCGGTTCCGGCGATTTTCGCAGGCGCAGTGGAAAGATTTTGTGAAAGTTCTCTCTGCGGGCTGGGGCTTGCCGGGTGACGTCGATGACGTTCAGCTCGATCCCATCGAAGACACGAGCAAGCCTTTTCATCTGAAGTATCACCTGCACCAGGACCGTTATTTTGTGGTGCCATCGGCCAGTGTGAACTTTCGCCCGATCCCGCCGCTGGGCATGCCTGCGATTCGAGCGTCGGAAAAGAACACGGAACCTTTAGATATCGGTCCCGCAGGCGAAATGGACTACAAGGTCCGCTTGCAGTTTTCCTCCAACTACACTGTGCGCATACCAACGGCGGTAAAAATGTCGCGAGACTATAGCGACTATTTATCCACCTACTCGCAGAGCAAGGGAATTCTGGAAGGCGAACGCAAGCTGGTTGTGAAAACGGATCAGCTGGCAGCGGCGCGGCGCGCGGATTACGAATCGTTTCGCAACGCGACCCAAAGCGATCAGGACCAGGTATTGACGTGCACGATCCTGACGCCGTCAGGACAAGGCGTGGTGACGGCGGGTTCGACGATGGCAGGAACTCCCGCCGAGCTCCAGAAAGCTGGGCTGAAAGCACTGCAGAGCAAGGATTATCGGACAGCGACCGACCTGCTGAAACGCGCGGTGGACGCCGACGCCGGTCCGAGTCCGAGCCTGAAGGACGGTTGGTATGACCTCGGACTTGCCTACGCCGGTGCCAATAATCACGAGCAGGCGATCGGCGCATTCCGCTCGCAGCTCCTGCTGGATACTAATCACAAGCACGCCAATGGCGACCTGGCGATGGAACTGCAGCAGACGGGAAAGACCGACGAGGCGATCGCCGCTTATCGCAAGCAACTGGAGATCACTCCATACGAAAAAAACACGCTTAAGAATCTCGGCCTGTTGCTGGGGCAGTTAGGACGGGATGCGGACGCGCGCACGGAGTTGGAAGCGGCCGTCGCGATTCCTCCGGACGATCCCGAAACGAAGATGGCGCTGGCGCAGGTGTACGAGCGCTTGGGAGAAAAGTCGCAAGCGCAAGAGTTGATGAAGGGCCTGACAGGCAGCGCGGGCGGAGATTCAGGTCAGGATATTTACGCGTCGGCGTTGAAAAGCGATATTGATCCGACGCAGACCGAGAACGATGCGCAGCAGGTGCTCTACGATATCGGCGGACAGTTCGACTCGGGTGAGATGGATCGGCTGGGACCGTCGGCGTTTTCGTCGATGCGCCTGGTGGCGCTCTCATGGTCGCGGATCGGATGGGCAAAGTTTCAGCGCGGCGAAAATCTGGCCGCGATGCAGTTCCTCACATCGGCGTGGCTCTTAAGCCAGTCGGGGACAGTCGCCAACCGGCTGGCGCAGGTCCTCGAAAAGCAAGGGCAGCCAGAGAAGGCGCGTCACATGTATGCCCTGGCCGTGGCAGCGGGCGGAAACGACGTGCAGGATTCGCGGGCGCGCCTGACGAAGCTGGCGCCGGCAGAGAGCAGCGCGCAGGAGAAAGATAAAGATATCGCCCAGGCGCCGATGGAGTTGGTACAGGCTCGCACGGTGAAGCTCGGGCCGATCACCAGCAAGACGGCGTCGGCGCGGTTCAACCTGGTGTTCGACAGCTCGCCGCGTCCGGAGCGCGCCGAGTTTGTTGACGGCGACGAAAGCCTTCGCTCGGCTGGCGAGCAGATTCGCGAGAAAGACTTCCCGGTGAGGTTTCCGGATGTGTCTTCGGTGAAAATCGTGCGCCGGGGTCAGTTGAGCTGCGGCAGTTCGGGTTGCGCCATTGAGCTGCTGCCGATCGATGGTGATAAAGAATCTACGGCCATAGCACCGGCCGCCGCAAAAAAATGATTGGTAGAGACGCGGCTCGCCGCGTCTTCGACGCGATCTCGGAACTATATTTCAAGAACTACATCCCAGGAGGAACTAATGGCAGATTTGAACTCAACGATTACATCCAGCCTGGCGGCGCGTTACAGCAAACTGGCAGGTGTGCTCGGCGAACTGGCCGCGCCGCTGAGCGAAGAGCAGTTTTGGGCCAAGCCTTTCGCATTCGGCAACAGCTTTGGCCACCTCGTGCTGCATCTCACCGGCAACCTGAATTACTACATCGGAGCGCAGATTGCCGCAACCGGTTACGTGCGGGATCGTCCGCGGGAGTTTTCGAACGCGACGCGGCCGTCAAAGGCTAAGGTGCTGAAGGAATTTGATCAGGCAATTGAAATGGTGGTCGGCACGATCAACCGTCAGACGGCGGACGACTGGTCGAAGGAATACGCCGCAGTGGGGGAAGACACCCACGATCGATTTAGCATCGTCCTGTCGTGCGCGACCCACCTGCACCACCACATCGGGCAGATGGTGTACCTGGCATTTGAGTTGAAGCCTAAAAGCTGACCAGATAAAAACTGTCATTGAATTAAATAAAAACTGTCATTGGATTAAATAAAAACTGTCATTAGGATTAAATAAAAATTGTCATCCTGAGCGGAGCGAAGGACCTGCTTTTTGCCGACCGCAAAAATGCACGTAGCGTGCTTTCCGACTTCAGCCCCGATGGCACGTTCGCGGGCAGACAGGTATCCTGATCTGCCCGATTTTCTTTTGCGGAGGCGCGAGTGCGCGGCCTGAAATCGAAGCGAGTCCTGATCACCGGCGGAGCCAGTGGCATCGGAGCAGCCACGGCAGCCCGATTTCTTGAAGAGGGATCCGTGGTGTGCGTGCTCGACCGTGACTCCGAGGCGCGGCGGAAAATCCAGCAGAAATTGCCCGGTCTGGCGGCCCTGCTCGATGCCGATGTTTCGAACCTGCAACAGGTGCAGGCTGCCTATGCCGAAGCGATTCGCCGGATGGGCGGCGTCGATGTTCTGGTGAATAACGCCGGAATCAGCATCCGTCACAGCTTTCTCGACATCACTCCGGAAGAGTGGGACCGAGTGATTGCCGTGAATCTCACCGGGGTCTTCTACGCGGCGCAGACCGCGGCCCGGCACATGATGGAGCAGGGCAGCGGCGTAATTCTGCAGACGGCTTCGACCAACGGCGTGATGGGATATCCATTTTATGCGGATTACAACGCCACCAAGGCCGGCGTGATCGAGCTTACGAAGTCGATGGCGCTCGAACTTGCACCGAAAGTGAGGGTGTGCGCCGTGGCTCCCGGATACGTCCTCACGCCAATGCAGCGCGCCGAGTACACCGACGCAATGCTCGACGAAGTCAACCGGAAGATTCCGTTGCGCCGGCACGCGCAGCCGGAGGAGATTGCAGCGTTGTTCGCATTCCTCGCCTCCGACGATGCCCAATTCATAACCGGCCACGTCTACACCTGCGATGGCGGAGAAACCGCGGGAGGGCTGGCCAGCCGTTAAGCCATGCCGGCCGCCATCCCCTGCGCTTGCGCAAATGATCTTTCTGGAACTGATCACCATCCGCTTACGTATTCGTCTAACAAGACAACCTGTGTGTGGAGAGTCCGCAAAAGATAGTCCGCCACAACGCTACCAAAATCCTTATTGGAGATCCAATGCGATTCTTGATCTGCCTCGCCCTTCTGATTCCGGCCGTTGTGGCCGCCGCCAATCCACCTGCTGACCTCGAAGCGCGCCGCAAAGCGCTCAACGACCTGCTGCACGAGCGCTGGGAATACAGCATGCGCACCAGCCCGATCTACGCCTCAATACTGGGCGACAAGCGCTACAACGACAAAATCGACGACCTTTCCCAGCAGGCGATTGACGACGATCTGGAGCAGAGCCGCCGTTTCCTCGCCCGTTTCGAAGCGATTGACACCACCGGTTTTCCCGAGCAGGAATCGCTGAACCGGGACCTCATGGTGCGAGACCTGAAAATGGGTCTCGAGGGCGCTCGCTTCAAGCCCTGGGAAATGCCGGTGAACCAGCAGGAAGGACTTCACATCGATGCGCCGCAACTCGTCAGCATTCTTTCGTTCGAGAGCGTGAAGGATTACGAAGACTATATCGCCCGGCTCAAACTCCTTCCGATTGCGTTCGACCAGACCATCACGCAGATGCGCAAAGGCATGGCGGAGGGGCTGATGCCGCCAAAGATTGTGCTGGAGAAAGTGGTGACGCAGGCCAACGGCATCGCCGCCACGCCCGCCGATAAGAGTCCCTTCGCGCAGCCATTTGACAAGTTTCCTGACGCGATCTCCGAAGCCGATCGCAAGCGGCTGCGCGAGGCCGGCCTGGCCGCCGTGAAAAACTCCGTGACTCCTGCCTATGTCAAATTCACCGCGTTCGTACGGGACGAGTATGTGCCCAAAGGCAGAGCCGAGCCCGGAGCCTGGGCACTGCCGGATGGCGCAGCCTGGTATGCCTTTCGCGTCAAGGAAAGCACGACCACGAATTTGTCGCCCGAAGAGATCCATCAACTCGGGCTGGAACAGGTGAAGGCGATCGAAGGCCGCATGCTCGCCGTAGCAACCCAACTCGGCTTCAAGGACGTGAAGAGCCTCAATGCCGCCTGCGACGTGGATCCCAAGCTGCACGCCCATTCGCGAGAGGAAATCCTCGACCTGTACCGTAAGTACGTCGATCAGATGTACACGCGTCTGCCGCAACTGTTTGGACGCCTTCCTAAGGCCAGACTGGAAGTGATGCCGGTCGAGGAGTTCCGCGAGAAAGATGCGTCCGCCGCTCAGTACATGGACGGTTCTCCAGATGGTTCGCGTCCCGGTCACGTCATGGTAAACACGGGCGACTTCGCCAAACGCAGCCTGTTGGATGTCGAGACCACCGCCTATCACGAAGGCGTGCCCGGACATCATCTGCAAATTACGATTGCGCAGGAGTTGCCCGAACTGCCGCCGTTCCGTCAGCACGAATTCTACGTAGCCTATACCGAGGGATGGGCGCTTTATTCGGAAGGGCTCGGCAAGGAAGTCGGGTTCTTCCAGGATCCTTACAGCTACTACGGCCATTTGCAGGATGACATGCTGCGAGCCATCCGGCTGGTCGTCGACACCGGCTTCCACTACAAGCACTGGACGCGGCAACAGGTAGTCGACTATTTCCACGAGCACTCCGCTGTCGACGAACCCAGTGTGCAGAGCGAGACCGACCGTTACATGGCGTCGCCGGCGCAGGCTCTGGGTTACAAAATTGGACAGCTCGAAATCCTGAAGCTCCGTCAGTACTCGAAAGACCAACTGGGCGACAAATTCGACATTCGTGCTTTCCACGATGAAGTGCTTTCCGGCGGAGCGCTTCCCATGGACGTGCTGAGCACGCGCATTCACGAATGGGTAGCGCATCAGAAAACGCAGGCGTCGCTGTTACCGCCAGGCACGCAGCCGACCGCGAATCAAAGCCCGAATCAAAACTGATAGCGACGCTTGTTTTCGGGAGTATTATGTCCGGCTATAGCGATGACGACCCTTGAGCAAGATCGTGCACGCATGGCCGGCGTGTACTCCGCGATGAGCGACGAAGAACTTGGTAAGATCGCTAAAAGCGGCGATGAATTGAGCGCCACTGCACACGAGGCACTCCAAGCCGAGATTGCCAGGCGTGGTCTGAAACTGGAGATTGCCCCGCCTCGCGGCGAAGCCGTTTTCGAATTCAATCGAACCGTCACTCTGCGCCAGTTCCGCGATCTCCCCGAAGCGCTGCTGGCGAAGGGCTGCCTCGAATCGGCGGGCATTCAAGCTTACCTCGTCGACGACAACATGATCCGCATGGATTGGTTCATCTCCAACCTTCTCGGTGGAATCAAATTGAAAGTTCGCCCCGAAGATGCCGAGGCAGCCAGCGAAATTCTGAACCAGCCCATCCCCGAAACGCTGGATTTTGAAGGCGTCGGAGACTTCGAGCAGCCGAAGTGTCCCCGCTGCCGTTCCCTTGATGTCAGCTTCGATGAACTGGATAAGCCAGTCGCCTATCTGTCGGCGTACGCCGGCGTTCCCCTCCCGTTCACCAAACACGGCTGGACCTGCCAAGCCTGCGGCAATGCGTGGGTAGAGCAGGGCGGTGGGTGAATTGTATAATCGCCAGCAATGCGACAATTTTTCCGCATGCTGCTCCTGGCTCTGGTCCTGATGACAGTGGCGCTCATTTCGGCGCTCACGGCCATGCAGCTGGCGATCCACGGGCGCGAAGTCGCCATCCCAAAGCTAGTGGGCATGAGCCCGTCGGAAGCGGAACGCGCCAGCGCGGCTTCGGGTCTGCTGGTGGTAGTCGAGCGGCAGTTCTACAGCCCTGACATTCCCGAAGGACGAATCATGACCCAGATGCCGCCGCCGGGAACCAAGGTGCGGCGAGGCTGGTCGATCCGCGTGGCGCAAAGTCTGGGCCAGCAGCGGGTGGTGATTCCCGACGTAACCGGCGGCAGTGAGCGGGTCGCGGAATTGAACATACGGCGCCGCGGACTCACTCTGGGCTCGGTCGCGCACGTCAATTTGACGGACGCGGCGCAGGATCAGGTCATCTCGCAAAGCCCGCCGCCGAAAGCCAGCGGCGTGTCCGCGCCAAAAATCAATCTGCTGATCAGCGATGGGCCCGAGCCGCCGGTCTATGCGATGCCCAACCTCACCGGACAACCCCTCGGCAGCGCGACGCTGGCGCTACAGGACGCCGGCATGAAAATCGGCAAAGTCAGCGTGCTTCCGCCGGTATCGGCATTGCCGCCTTCCGGCGAGCCGCAAGCCGCGCCCGTTGCGCCCTCTGCGGTCTCCGGACCCAGCGCGGCAAGTATGATCGTGACGCAGACCCCCGCGCCCGGACAGAAAATTGTTGCCGGCACCGCGGTAAATTTCGAAGTCCGCTAGCGGTCGCTCATGTGAGGACGGGCGTGTGAGGACGGGCGTGTGGGGGCGGGCGTGCGGGGACAAGCGTGTGGGGACGAGCGTGTGGGAAACGAGCGTGTAGGACGGGCGCCTCGCCCGTCCAGGCCATCTCAACGACCTAGTCGTCCTTTCCATAAATTGTCATCCTGAGCGAAGCAGAGCGATTCGCGAAGCGAATCGTTCTGCGGAGTCGAAGGACCCCTACACCCTTATCGATCGTCGGGTGGACAGGCTTTTGACCTTGTCGGCATAAGCAAGACAGGCGGTCTCGGATTCATCACAATTCGACTGTGATCCCCGTCACAGACACCAACCCAGCCCCCGTGCCAAAATGTTTACTGAATAGGCGTAGCGAGAAGTGTGCCAGTTTCTAGTACGGCCACTTCCAGCTACAGTCCGAATTTTCCATGCGCTAGCCGGAAAAGGCTAAGTCATGATTTATGAATATTTTAGCTATAAGTCATTTAAACTCAAAGATTTTGCGGCGACTTCCGCCTAAGTTGATGATTCCAAGGATCGAAACTAAATTTTTTTTTCGAGAAGAGTATTAGGTTCCCAAAGCAGCTTCGAGCAATATGGCGGTTAAGTCCTTATTCCGGAATACTTTACCTCTAAGTCGTCTATAACCATGGACCTGGCGGCAATTTACTCCTAACTCCATGATTCTAAGTACTAGGGGGAGGGGGGACCCCCCTTGGCAAAGTTTGCCAACATTTGCCAATGGTTCAATCATGTTCGTTCAATCATGGCGGCGAAGAAGCCGTCAAAAGGATGGACGCCGGGAATCGTTCTCAGATAGGGTCCGCCACAGAGCGACTCGACGTCCTGCCAGCACATTTCGCCGGACCGCCGCAGCTGCTCCAGGTCGGCTCTGATATCGGCGACAGCGAATTTCGCCGTGTCATCAAGCGCAGCTTCGACGACCGCTTCGTTTTCCTCACGCTCCAGCGAACACGTGGAATAGACGAGCCGCCCGCCAATCGCAAGCCGGGTCAGCGCGGACTTCAGGATGGCCACCTGCCGCGATTGAAGATCGAGCAGGTCTTCGGCTTTGAGCCGCCACTTGATCTCGGGGTTGCGCGCCAGAGTGCCTGTACCGGAGCAGGGAACGTCGGCCAGTATGCGCGTGAACGTGCACGAGAATGGCAGGTTGCGAGCGTCGGCCGCGACTACGTAGACGTTTGGCAGGCGAGTGAGGCTCTGCAGCAGGCGCGCGCGGTGAGGATGCAACTCGGTGGCAAGGATTTTGGCGCGCGGGTTGCGCTGGGCGAGCAAGGAGGTCTTACTGCCGGGAGCGGCGCAACAGTCGAGTATCGGAGAGTCGAGCCCGGCAGAATCGAGCATCGCAGAATCGAATGTCGCAGGACGCACCGCAGATCCCGCCAGCAAGGCGACCAGTTGCGAAGCTTCATCCTGAATGGAGATGCGGCCCTCGCGGTAAGCGCGGGTCCCAGTTATGTCGCCCGAAATAATACGTCGTGCCGCCGACAGCAGACGCCCCGGCGAGAATTGCACGCCAGCATCGGCAAGTTCGCTGTCACATCGATCTTCATTAGTATTCGCGTGAGTGCGGGTGTAAATGTGAATGGAGGTGTCGGGCACGATCTGATCACGGGCGCAGATCTGCCGCGTCAGTTCCAGCCCGTAGCGCTCGGTCCAGCGTGCCACCAGCCAGGGGGGATGAGCGGCGTTCCGGGCCAGCGTGATCGAATCCGGCGATTTGCCGATCTTTGCGACCGTATCCTCCGGGGCGGTTCCGGCAATTGTCCGGAGAACCGCATTCACGAACGAAGCCGCCGAACGCTTTCGCGCCGCTTTGACGAGTTCCACACTTTCGAAAATCGCCGCGCGTACCGGAACTCTGGTGAGAAACTGCAATTGATACACGCCGAGTCGCAAGGCGGCGAGCACCTCGTCATCGAGGCGTCCGATTTTTTGAGACGACGCGCCAGCCAGCCGCTCGTCGAGCAGAGACTGCCAGCGGAGGACCCCCATCACCAGTTCGGTGGCGAGCCCGTGATCCCGCGAGGAAAACCTGGAGAGCGGGGCGGAGTGGAGCAGTTCAGCGGCGTAGGAATCCTCGCGCTCCACCCGCAGAAGAATTTCGAAAGCCGCCGCGCGAGCGGGAGAAACGGCCATTGCAGCCTACTCTCCCAGATGGTCGCCGGATTTGGGCCGGTAGCCGTTGATGAATTCTTGCGCGCTCATGCGGCGCTTGCCTTCGAGCTGAAGCTCGATCAGTTCGAGCCTCGTATCGGCGACTTTGTCTTTGCTGCAGTCTTTGGATTTGCCGCAACCAACGAAAAGATGCGCGCCCTCGACGGCGATTTGACCAGGCGGCAATGCGGCCGCATTTTCCGCCGGATCAGCGCGATGCACTTGCAACGTCTTACCCTTAAAGCTCGTGAACACGCCGGGCCACGGCTGAAAACCGCGGATGCGATTGAACAAGTCTTGCGCGCTATGAGTGAAGTCCATGCGGCCGTCTTCTTTTTTCAGAATCGGAGCGAGCGTCGCTTGCGAATGGTCCTGCGGAGTCGGACTGACCTGGCCATTCTCCAGGCCGCGCAGCGTCTCGACCATCAGATCCGCGCCGGCGGACGCGAGCTTCGGGCTCAAAGTCACGGTGGTATCCTCCGCAGCGATCGAAATTTCGCGTTGCATGAGTATGTCGCCGGTGTCGAGCCCGGCGTCAATCCGCATGGTCGTAACTCCGGTGACGGATTCACCGCTGGCGATCGCCCACTGGATCGGCGCCGCGCCGCGGTACTTTGGCAGCAGAGACGCATGCAGGTTCAGATTTCCGAGCCGGGGAAGCTCAATCATCCACTGCGGAATGATGCGGCCGTAGCCGACGACGATAATCGCGTCCGAACCAATCGCCGCCAGTTGGCCGCGGAATTCGGCATTGTTCTTGATGGTGACAGGCTGCAAAACGTCAATGCCCATGCGGATTGCCGCATCCTTCACGGGAGAGACGGCCGGTTCCATTCTGTGTCCGGGCCGATCGGGTTGGGTTACCACCAGTGGCACGGAATGACCGGCCTCGACCAGTTTTTCCAGGGTCGGAACCGCGAATCGAGGCGTGCCGCAGAAAACCAGGAGCATACGGATACCAATTCGTCATCCTGAGCGAGGCAATGTGCATCTTGCGGCGAACTGCAGATCCCTCGCTCCGCTCGGGATGACAATTCTAAAAAAGATGACAATTCTCGAAAAGATGACAGTTCTAAAAAAGACGACAATTCTTGAAAAGATGACAATTCTCGAAAAGGAGTCGTTACCACTCTCCCGCCTTCACCATTTTTTTGATCTTGCGCTTGATGAGGTCGCGTTTCAACCCGCTGATATGTGAAATATACAGCTTGCCGTTCAGGTGGTCGGTTTCATGCAGAAGGGCCCGCGCCAGCAGTTCTTCTCCGGTGTGCTCGAAAAATTTTCCGGCCAGGTCCTGCGCGCGTACCGTCACAGTTTTGGCACGCGTGACGTCTTCACGAAATTCGGGAATGCTCAGGCAGCCTTCGCTGCTCCGCTGGCGGCCTGCTTTGTTAATGATTACCGGGTTGATCAGGACGAGCTTCGCGCCCGGGTCCTCCTTGAACGTTACATCAATGACCGCGATGCGTTTCGCAATGCCGATCTGCGGAGCCGCCAGCCCGACGCCCCGAGCCGCGTACATGGACTCGAACATGTCTTCCGCCAGCTGCTTGAGTTCGTCGTCGAAGCTGGTGACCTCCGTCGAAGGTTTTTCCAGGATCGGATTGCCAAATTTAACAATTGGATAGATCATCTCGTAGGTTTGGTTGTCATCTTGAGCGAAGCGAAAGACCTAATGTATTGGGGCGAATTCAAATGCATAGGTCCTTCGCTTCGCTCAGGATGACACTGGGTTCAGATCAGTAGTGCTTCAGTTGGTCCAGATAGCCCTGAAAATTTCGTTTCGTTTCCTTCATCGAGTCGCCACCGAATTTCTCCAGGGCACAGCGCGCCAGCGTGAGCGCTACCATGGCTTCGCCGGCAACGCCGGCGGCCGGCACAACGCATACATCCGAGCGCTCGTACGCCGCCTTCACCGGCTCGCGTGTCGCGAAATCCACCGACTGCAATGGACGCCGCAGCGTAGAAATTGGCTTCAGATAACCGCGAACCCGGATCTCCTGCCCGTTGGAAACGCCACCCTCCAACCCTCCGGCATTGTTGCGCGTGCGCGTGAAGCCCGCAAACCCTGCGTCGCTCTGATAACCAATTTCGTCATGCACGGCCGATCCGGGCGAATGCGCTGCCTGAATCCCGCTGCCGATTTCGACGGCTTTCACCGCCTGCAATGACATGACCGCCGCTGCCAGCAGCGCATCCAGCCGCTCGTCCCATTGCACGTAACTGCCGAGCCCGGGCGGAACACCGTGCGCTACTACCTCGAAGACTCCACCCACGGAATCGCCCGTGCGGAGAACCTTGTCGACTTCTCCCTTCATGCGCTGCTCGGCGTCGGCGTCGGCGCAGGCCAGCAGAGTCTCGTCTTTGCGCGACAGGGGCTCGATCTGCTCCCAGGGAATTTCCCGGTCGGCAATCGAAACCGCGCCGACTGCAATCACGTGACTCAGAACTTCCACGCCCAACTCGCGCAACAGCAGTTTGGCGAGCGCGCCAATTGCGACCCGCGCCGCCGATTCTCGAGCCGAGGCTCGTTCCAGAACATAACGCGCTTCCGTGAAATCGTACTTCAGAGCTCCGGCAAGATCGGCATGACCCGGGCGCGGCGAGGCCACGCGCTTGTGCTTCTCCGGGTCACCTACTTCGACCGGCAGCGCTTCCTTCCAATTCTGCCAGTCGCGGTTCTGGAGCATCACCGCGATCGGCGAGCCTATGGTCTTGCCGTGATGCACGCCCGAAAGAAAGTGCGCCTTGTCGGTTTCGATCTTCATTCGCCCGCCGCGTCCAAAGCCCTGTTGGCGGCGCCAGAGTTCGCGGTCGACAAATGCCTGGTCCACTGCCAGCCCGGCCGGCAGCCCGGAAAGAAACGCAACCAGGGCCTCGCCGTGGGACTCTCCGGAGGTGAAGTAGCGAAGCATGCGGAACAGGCATTGTAAATGAAGACGAAAAGTTGGTAGTGGTGCAATTTGCGAAATCGTTAACCACCAAGGCCACCAAGGTACACGAAGGAAACTCTGAGGCCAAAAGCCTTCGTGATCCTTCGTGCCCTTGGTGGTTAACGATTTCGTCGGCTCCATCCTGAAACTGCACCACTACCGAAAAGTTCAGCTTTCCCTGGATTCCTGGACCGAAGATTTTGCACCGAACGCGTGGATTTTGCTCCGAATCCGTGCCAGGTACAGGTACAATTGACATTCAGTCTATATGGGAAGTCGCCGGGCGAACCCGGGGCTCCAGGCTTATCGCGCACTTCGTCACGCGAGGATTTCTCGACATGTTGACCACGAAGGTTGGTCCGTTTCACACGGAAGTTGCCGCGCGCATTCGTTGCGTGATCGCCGACGATCACGACATGCTGCGCTATGGCGTTCGGCGCCTGCTTGAAGATGCTCCCGACTTTGCCGTCGTCGGCGAAGCCGGTGACGCCTCGATGGCGCTCAAACTGGTCCTGGAGCACCGCCCCGACCTGGTCCTGCTCGATATCGGTATGCCGGGCATGTCGCCGTTTGAAGCCGCGCGCCTCATCGAGGAACACTGCGTTGGCACGCGCATCGTGTATCTGACCATGCATGAGGATCAGGAGTATGTACAGCAAGCCATGCGCTCGGGCGCCAGCGGGTACCTGCTGAAAGATACTCCCGCGCCGGTTTTATTGCGCGCGCTGCGGGAAGTGCATCGCGGCGAACGATCCTGGAGTCCACAGATCCAGACGACATTGAAAGAGGAGGCGAACCCGTGGAACCATGCGGTTCGGGTGCCTTTGCGGAGAAGTACATTGACTTTGCGCGAGCGCGAAGTAATGAAGTTGCTAGCCGAAGGGAATACGGTCAAGAAAGCGGCGGCGGTTCTGGGGGTTAGCGTCAAGACTGTGGAAGCGCACAAGTTCAACCTGATGCGCAAACTTGACATTCACAACAAAGCCCAACTGGTGACGGTCGCCATCCAAAAGAAAATTCTTCCCGTGCCAACTCCCATGATGTAGCGTCCAGTTAACGTGGCGCTGAACCGCTGCGCCTCCCAAAATCCAGTGCAACACCGACTTTTCCCGCAGCCTGTCGGGTAACGCTTGGCTCGAGAATCAGGGCTCGACTCGAGGTTCAAGCGAAAGGCGGCGCTGTGCTTCTTGCCTATGTTTTCTGTTCGCTGAACAGGTCAAGTACGGGCGCGGCGGCCTCCGCGGGCGGCGGTTCACTGGAATCTTCCGCACGGGCTTTTGCCGCCGCCGTTTTCTCGCCCAGCATGAATTTTCTGGAATCGAGCAGTGGGCGCCCTAGCGACGCGTTATAGCTCGTCCACGGTCCATCGAGTTCAGCTTCACGCTCGAAGTGGGCGCGCATCGCTTCCATTTTGGAATCCAGATCGTCGAGATAGTGCAGCAGGAGCGCCTCGGGAAACATCGGCAGCTTGGGCGACCCAAAATCGTATTGCCCGTGATGGCTGATGATCATGTGCTCGAGCAGGGTTTTCAGTTCTTCGGGAAACCCGGGCAGTTTTTCGAGCTTTGCCTGCAGCATCTCCAGTTCGATGATCATGTGCCCGAGGAGCTGGCCACGCGTGGTGTAGGAAAACGCGCGGTTGTAGGTCAGTTCCTGGATTTTGCCGATGTCATGCAGAAAGGCTCCCGTCAGAAGTAAGTCGCGGTTGACCTGTGGATAGTTTCGGCAGATCAGATCGCAAGAGCGGAACAGTGAAACGACATGATCAAGCAAGCCGCCAATGTAGGCATGATGCAGGGTCTTGGCGGCGGGCGCATTGCGGTAGCGCTCCGCGATCTCGGCGTCGGCCATAAACAGTTCCAGCAACGATTTCAGGTGCGGATTCTCTAACGTGGCCACAAACTCGGTCAGCGTTCTCCAGAGTTCGCCGATATCCTTGGTGGTTTTGGGCAGGTAGTCGGTGAAGTCGATATCGACTTCTTCCATGCGCCGCAGCTTGTGAATGGTAAGTTGAAAACGACTCTTGTACTTGTTGATGAGGCCTTTGACCTTAAGGAAGTCGTCCTGCTCGAAGATGGCGATGAATTCATCGACGTTGTCCCACATCTTGGCCTCGATCTGGCCGGTGCGATCGGCCAGGATCAAAGCCAGATAAGGTTCGCCATTCTTTTTTGCCTTCACCTGCTTCGAAGCCACCACGAAGCTGGAAGTGATGATCTTGTTCTCCTGCTGGGAACAGTCGGAGATAAAGAACTCTTTCATGACCCTCCACAAAATCCGCTTGCCGCATGGACCGGCTCGCCCGGGGTACGCCGAACGCGAGCACAGCCAAGAGTAGCCTAAAACACGCCGAGTTTTTTCTTTTTCAGTTTCTTCGCTCCGGCATCTTTGTCAGCCGTCTCGACGGGCATGGTTTGATTGGAACTCGCACCCGAATCGACATAACCCGACATACAGTAAATGAAGGCTTCTTCACGCAGCGTGGTCAGATAGGCGCGCAACGCCGGCTGCAGTTTCTGCATGTACAACGCATCCTGAATGCGCGGCTCAACTTCCTTCAGGGTGGGGATGCCCGCCGCCTGATGTTCTGTGGTCTGCAGGATCACGTAACCCTGCTTGGTGCGAATCACATCCGTGACCTCGCCGGCTTTCAGCGCGAAGACCTTATCCTCCAATTCCTTCGAAAGTTCGCCGCGCTTGAAACTTTGCAGGTCGCCACCGTCCTTCGCCGACGGTCCCTCGGAATACTTTTTCGCCAGGTCGGCAAACTTTGCACCCTTGTGAATCTGATCAAGCAGATCGTCCGCCTTGACCTTGGCGGCTGCCAGCTCCGCCTCCGTTTCAGCCTCTAATGGTGGCTCAGGTTTCGCGTCAGCGCTGGCGCCCGGTTTGGCCGGCGTTTTGGGCGCGATCAGAATTTCACTCAGGCGCACCTGCTCGACTCGATCCAGTTCCGCGCGGTGCTCGTCATAGAACTTCTTCTCCTCGTCCTTGTTCATGGAAAGCTTCTGACCGACCTGTTGCCCGATTACTTTCTGCGTGATGATCTGGTTGCGCAGGTTCTGCTTGTAGTCCTCATAGGAAGCCCCCTGTGCCTCGGCCGCCTTCTCCAGATCCTCCATGGTTTCGAGCTTCATCTCCTTGCGGGTTTCGTCGAGACGCTTGATGAGCTCGGTGTCTCCGGTGATGCCGAGGTCTTTGCCTTTTTGCAGAAGGAGTTGCTGGTCAATCAGATCGCGCAAAACATCCCGCTGTTTTTCCGCAAAATCGCGGTCGGCATTGGCGGGGTCCTGCTGCTGAATTTCCTGCTTGAGCTGATCGCGGCTGCGGACGTATTCCGTGCGCGTGATGATTTCGTTGTTAACTCGGGCAATGATCTCTTCGACCACCGTATCGGCCGGCGCAAGACATGGGAGCAGCACCGCGTACCCAAAAGCCAACAGCAGGGGAAGTCTGGTGTTCTTCTTCATTTAGGGCTCTCTTGAATCCTGGGGTAACCCCGGGGGAATTGTCTTTTTATTTTACGCCGCCAGCGGCATGGAGGCCAATGGGGCTGGGGAGTGGTGGTGCAGTTTGCGAAACCATTCACCACCAAGGGCACGAAGGATCACGAAGGCTTTTGGCTTCAGATATTTCCTTCGTGTACCTTGGTGCCCTTGGTGGTTGCAGGCGGGTGGGCTGACTAGTTTCCTCGGGTGAGCGTCAGAGCGGTCACGTCGTTGTGCTTTGGAACCATGTGCATGAAATCCTGTACTCGTTGCAGGATGCTCTGGGAGAGATTCTTGGCCGAAGAAGGGCCGGTCTGCATGACGCCCTTCACTCCGTCGAGACCAAATTCCGCATTCTTCGACTCCGCCTCCACCACCCCGCGGGAAACCACCGCCAGCGAGCCCTTTTGGCCCACGGCGACTATGCGGGAGTCGGTCGGGGCCAGGGAGAATAGACCGAGGGGCAAGCCGGTAGCGGGCAATTCGACGACGCTGGAGTCATCGCACAACAGGCCGGGCGTGTGGCCCGCATTTACATAGCAAACCGTCCCTAGTTCTTCGTTGTAGCAGCCGACGAACGCTGGGCAGCTGCGTACGCCGCCGGCGGCGCGCATGATCTCGAGGTTCAGACGGCGCGATAGTTCGATCATTGCTTCCGATTCGTTCAGTTCCGGGGCAGCGAAGATCTCCTCGCCCGATGCGCGAAAGCAAGCCTGCGCGGCTTGCAGCACGGGGACGCTGGCTTCGCGTTTGCCGGCCACATCGAGCAATCCGAAAAGGAATCGCTGCGGACTGACCCGCAGGAAGTCGTGCAAGTCGCCTCCGTCGCGGGAGGAAAAATAAGCGACCGCCAGATCTGCGCCCTGGAGCGCAGGAGCGTCGCCGTAGAGAATCTCTGGAACCTCTTCCGGAGTTGAGCCGAACCCGAGTTTTGACAATAGCCCCATGGTAGGGCCGAACCTAACACAAATTCCGGGGCGGAACAATGAGCGGAAAGTGCCACTGGCACAGGGTATCCGGCGTTGGAGACTTTGGCCGGAAAGTGCCGCCGGGCGTCCGTTTAGGGTTTATTCTCCGTATTTTTCTTTTAGCGCGCGGGTCATTTCGTCTGGGAGTTGACGGTAATCGGAGTGAACGGTGGCGCGCAAAGCGGCTTCGGTGGAACTGCCTTGCGACAGGAGTTCCAGAATCCGCGTGATTTCGCTCATGCCATAGGCGTCGCGAATATATTCCGTGGCGGCCAGGGATTCGGCATAAGCCATGGTGGCTTCGGAGGCAGAGAAGCTCATGAAACTGCCTTCGAGTATGTGGAAGGGGATCTCGTTTCCGGCGGCGAACATCTCCGCGAGCTGGCGGCCGTAGGAAGCGGACGACTTTCCTTCTTCGATCTGCGCGATGCCTTCGTTGAGCCAGGTGGGGCAGCGATTGCCGGACATCTGAGAGATGAACGAATGAGTCAGTTCATGTTTAAGAACGCGAGCT
>Ga0302325_10007568_pt1 | contig 24076 bp, 19 predicted proteins | sample Palsa_T0_2_FD_201948 | JGI IMG/M metagenome (GOLD analysis project Ga0302325, IMG submission 201948) | Peat permafrost microbial communities from Stordalen Mire near Abisko, Sweden - Palsa_T0_2 | ecosystem: Environmental > Terrestrial > Soil > Palsa > Peat permafrost | place: Sweden: Abisko... | reverse complement strand
TATAAAAATAAACAGCTGCCACCCTTTATCTCATTGATAATGGGTTGATCCAGCTCCTCCGGAATGGCGGGACAGCCCTCGCTCCGGCCCAGGATGCCCCATTGGCGGATATGTTCTTCGCTCACATAATCAGCAGAATGCATAATGATCGCCCTGCGGTTGGCATGGTCGTTCCAGCCCCGTTCGATGCCTTCTAAACGCAGTGAATACCCGTGCTCACCTATAAAAGGATCTCCCGTAAGGTAAAAGCCCAGGCTGCTCATCAGGCTGTTCGTCCGGTTGGAGAATCTCGTGGCCATCAGTCCCCCGCTGTTCCGGCCATGGGCCACGAACGTGTTGAATAGCAGGCGTCCATTGGTCATATCGATGACGAACAGCCGTTTTTTGTTGGAGGGGAGTGAAAAGTCTATGATGGACAACACATCCGTATTGCGGATCTCGCCGGCCTGCTGGAGCGCCAGGAAGCCCTTCACCGCATGCTCGTACGCCGCCCGCGAAAGCTCTAAGGCCTCCAACCCAAGACTGTCATATAATATATTGAAACGTGCCGCAGCCCCTGCCGCGGAACCCATCACGGCCCCGGCGGCAGTCCGCACAGCGGCGCCAATGGCCCTCCGCGGGGCAGGCCTAAACGAAAACAACAAGCTGGAAATGAGGACGAAAAAGAACAAAAAGGATATTTTACCGATCGCGGTCCGCTTGGCTTTCATCTGCAGGTTGATTTTAAAAGTAGAGCAAAAATACACTTCGATCAGCCGCATGAAATGCCAATGTTTCCTTAAAATCCTTCCCTTGGCTGGAACACAACCCCGCCGAAATTCCCAGCAAGGGAAGCCAGCCGCCCGCCAAAAAACGCTAATCGTTTGTCTGTCAAAAAAATACGTTTTTGGCATTCCGTTGGCAACCTATATGGCATCACGCAGTTCTCTCTTTCTCTCTCCTCCAATTATTCTACGAATTTCTGCATCCATCCTTCCTTTTGAAAAACGAACCGGGTTTTCCACCGACAAGTTGTTCAAAACCAGATTCGTCCCTCAAAAACATTCCTTTTATGTCACGTTTGTATGCAGTAATCATCGCCACCTTCTTTTTCACCAATCTCGCAGTCGCCAACGAACCCACTATTTCTTCCGCCCCGGCTCCTATCGCCCATCAGTGGCAGAAGAATGCCGACCTGGTAATCGGCCACATCCGCAACACTACCCTCAACCGGATGAAGAACACCACCGCCGACATCATCTCTTGCTTCCGTGATTCTATCCTTACGCAAGGCGAATTCAGCCCCGTATGGCATGGCGAATATTTCCCCGCAGTCAATGGCGGTCCCCAGATCCGCTTCGGTGTAAGATGCATTTTCTATAATAATGAAGACAGCGCGCAGGACAGCAACAACGACCTGACCGTCTTCGCCAACGATATCAGCCCGCTGCTCGGCCACCTGAAACTCAACTTTACTGAATATACTACCGTTAAGAGCGCCGGTGACCAGGGTTACTACGAATTCGACATGGCGAATGGCCTCCACGTAAAAGCCTGGTTGATCACCGCCGATAGCACTTCCAGCCCTTATATCGCTGTCAGCCGGAAGGAATACCTCGAGGAAGCAAAAAAGGAACTGGATGCGCTCAAGGATATCGTCATCTCCGATGACCGCGGCAGGATCCACATCCGCACCGCCGCTGAGCAGGAAGCCGAAAAACAGCAGATGCTTCAGCAACTTCGCAGCACCTACTCCGGTGTCGAACTGGAAACCCGCACTCGCATTTATCTTAACAATTACATGAAGGATCCGGACCTGCTCATCCAGACCATCGCCCGCGACGTAGCAGGTTACAACAAGACGATCCGCATGATCGATAGCCTCCTCCGCAACAGCACTGCACAGGACCTGGCCAAACCCGCTGTCGTCTCCGTTGACGCCGCTCACTTCTGCGGATTCGAAGACGGCCATGCCAATACTACTACGCTCGTTCGCATGAACGCCAACTACTTCACCGGCACCGCCGATCAGGCTCCCAAATGTCTCCTCGTCTGCTGGCGCTATAATCCCTCTGAATCCCTCGCAACCGGCATCGACCGCCAGCTCAGCGAACATTTTGACGGCCAACAACTTCAGGCCCTTCTGGTCAAATAAAGACTCCTGGTAGGTCCCGGCGCTCGTCGGGACCTACATTTTGTGATACCAGCCCATAAAGCTCACGCGACATAGAAGGAAAAGCCCGATCCCCAGTAAAATAAGCGCCGCCGCATTCGCAGAGACCCCACTCCGGCAAACCCGCCTCACACCCACATAGCAAAGCCACGCCCCCAGGTAGAACGACCCGCAAAAAGCCCAAAAGAGAAGGAAAACGAGCATACCCGATTAGCCACAAAAAATATACCGGGCTTTCCGGCTGTTTATCAATTGGTTACAAAAATTGAAGAAAATTATCTAATCCGACCGCAGACTCTTCGTTGGGTTCATCAACGCCGCCCGGATCGACTGATAACTAACCGTCAATAACGTGATGAGCAAAGCCCCAAAACCTGCCACCGCAAAGATCCACCAGGACAGTTCGGCATGGTATTGATAATTCTCCAGCCATTTATGCATAAACGTATAAGCCAGCGGCGTGGCGATCAGCAGCGAAATGATCACCAGCACCACGAAGTCGGTCGACAACAACCGCCAGAGATTGAATACCGAAGCCCCCAGGACTTTTCTGACGCCGATCTCCTTGACCCGCTGCTCCGCCGTAAAGGAAGCCATTCCGAAAAGCCCGAGACAGCTGATAAACACGGCTAATATGGTAAAAGCATTGGCCAGCTTTCCAACCCGCTCTTCGTCCATGAATTTGTGCGCATATTCGTCGTCGGCAAACATGTAGGAGAACGGCTCTTCGGGCGAAAACTTTTTGCAAACCGCCGCCACTTTCGCCAATCCATCGGCCGTCGTCCTGTTCGGATTGAGCCGGATATTCAAAATGCCGCCAATGCTCGAATCAAGAAAATAGATGGTCGGCTTCACAGGCTCATAGGGTGACTCCATGACCATGTCCTTGATCACGCCGATAACCGTAAAGGGTTTATTATTCTGCCGGATCGTCTGCCCCACGGGGTTTTTAAAGCCGGTATATATCGCGGCAGCCTCGTTCAAAATAATGGAGGTCGAATCCGTGCCCATCCCCCTGCTAAAATCCCTGCCATTAATGAACTGAAATCCTACCGTATGTCCAAACTCCGGTGTTCCGCTGACCGTATTGAACTTCGCACTGACCTGGGGATCGCTACCCTGCCAGCTAAAGCCGTTATCGAAATGGTCGTTTTCGGTAACCGGGGTATTTGACTCCGCCATATCCGTTATCGCACCCATTTGCAACAGCTCGTTACGCATGCTGACAAGGTTGTTATGATAATTAAAGGTCTGCATGACAATGGCGGCAAAACGGCCTACTTTAAATGACCATCGTCCGAACTGCTTCGTCACGTTCGGACTCGGTCGGAAACCATAGTTTCCCTTCAACACCTTGACCGGTTTAAAGGCCGATAGGTAGAGCGCCGGATAAATGCCCGCCACTATCCCGGTAAACAAGCTGAAGCCGAGCCCCATCAACCAGAAATAGCCGTTTCCATAGGGCAGGCTCGTCTGCTTGCCGGACACCTCGTTGAAAAGCGGCAATATAAGCGCCACGAGCATGAGCGAAACGATAAAGCTATGGCCGCTGTCACTAGCGATTCGCTAAAGAACTGGCTGATCAATTGCCCGCGCAATGAACCGATGGCTTTGCGTATGCCGACCTCCTTGGCGCGTTTCTCACTACGGGCGGTACTCAGGTTCATAAAATTGATACAGGCCAGTAACAAGACAAAGCCACCGACCAGGGAGAAGATCCACACGTACTGTATGGCGCCGCCTGAATTAACCCCATCCTTGAACTCGGAGTATAAATGCCACCTGCTCATAGGATGCAAAAGCATCTGCGGCTTTTCAAGCTTTGCCGTTTGCGGGTCTATTTTTTTGAGTTTTACATCCTTGATTTTTGCCGATACGCTTGCCATATCTGCATGGTCCGCCAGTTGCACAAATAGCTGGAAGGATTCATTGTACCAGTTGTTCTCGTTGCCGGTCACCCAATTCGTCAGATCCAGAAAGGGGGCTATAAAAGATACGTCGCTAAACGAACTGTTTTTTGGCAGGTCTTCATATACGCCGGCGACCTTTTCGATAACCTGTCCATCTATTTTTACGATCTTCCCCATCGGATCGTCGCTCCCGAAAATAGCCTTGGCAGTTGACTGCGACAACAGAATGGAGGAATGCGCTTTAAACCCTTCCCGGGAGCCCGCAAGCATTGTCAGGCTAAGCATTTTCGGGGCATCGGTTTCCATATAATTGCCCTGGGTATTGATCTTCTTGTCGCCTGATGCGACAAGGCTAATTGAAGCTCCACGAGGAAAGCACTACGTATTTAAAATCGCCGCCATAGTTGCTGCGCAGCTCGGCGGCCAGCGGCATAACATTTCCCTTACCGGTATTCATCTTACCATTATGCGTTTCCGTCTGCATGACCTGCGCGATCCGCTTGTAATGGTCAAAATTGGTATCAAAGGACAGCTCGTCCCAGATCCATAAACCGATCAGCACGGCCACCGCCATACCCACCGAAAGCCCCAAAATATTAATGAACGAATGCGCCTTATTCCTGTGCAGATTGCGCAACGCGATCTTGAAATAGTTGCTGAACATTACATTAGTGTTTAGCTTTGGCGCCGCCAAGAAAATGCCAGTGTGTTAACTGACTAATAATCAACAAAATTTGCCGCCAATGCCCCGGCTAACTGTATGTTACTGGTACAGTGAGATGTCCGCTTTGCCTACCTTTGCACTACAAAACGCATATCATGAAAATTGCAAAAATGCTAGTCGAGATACTGGCCGCCGCAGGAGTAGAGCAGCTCCATGGATTAGTAGGCGATTCTGCCAACGCGATAGCCAATGAGATCAGGGAAACCAAGACCCTTCGCTGGAACCACTACCGGCATGAGGAGGCCGCCGCCTTTGCCGCCGGCGCCGAAGCGCAGCTTACGGGAAAACTGGCCGTTTGTATCGGCAGCTGCGGACCCGGTAACATGCATCTCATAAACGGGCTCTATGATGCCCATCGCAGTTATGCGCCGGTCTTGGCCATCGCCACCCATATTCCCAGCACGGAGATCGGTACGGGCTTTTTTCAGGAGACCGATCCCAAACATCTCTTCAAAGATTGCAGCCACTATTGTGAGCTCATCTCCTCCGGCGACCAGATGCCCCGGGTATTACAGATCGCGATGCAGCACGCCATCGGCCGGGGTGGGGTAGCCGTCATCGTGCTGAGCGGCGACATCGCCATAAAAGAAGTGGAATTCCCAAAGCTCCGCCACAACCTCCTCACGCAACAACCCGTGATCCGGCCCGCCGATACGGAATTGGCGGCTCTCGCCGACCTCATCAACCAGCACGATAGGATCACCCTCCTGTGCGGCAGCGGCTGCCGGGATGCGCACGACGAGATCATGGCCCTCTGTGCCAAAGCGAAGTCTCCTACCGTCATCGCGTTGCGGGGTAAGCAGTACGTGGAATACGATAATCCTTATGACGTCGGACTTACGGGACTCATTGGTTATCATTCCGGCTACCGCGCGATGGAAAAATGCGAGGTCCTGCTCATGCTCGGGACCGATTTTCCCTATAAAGATTTCTATCCTTCGGACGCGAAGATCGTCCAGCTCGATATCCGAGCGGAAAATCTTGGCCGCAGGGCTGCCATTCACACGGGCCTGGTAGGACATGTCAAAGAGACCATAAAAGCCCTGTTGCCCCTGCTTAAGGAGAAGACCGACGACACGCATCTCCAACATTGCCGCAAAGACTATCTCCATTCCCGCGAAGCGCTCGACAAAAAGGCCGCGGCCGGCAGAAGCAAGACCGTCGTTTTCCCGGAATATGTAGCCGCGGAGCTGAGCCGGCAGGTGGCCGACAATGCCATCTTCACCTGTGACGTAGGTACGCCCACCGTCTGGGCTGCCCGGCACCTCCAAATGCGCAAGGGAATGAACCTGCTGGGATCCTTCAACCATGGAAGCATGGCCAATGCCATGCCCCAGGCCATCGGTGCGCAATTCACGTATCCCGACAGACAGGTGATCTCCTTGTCGGGGGATGGGGGATTCAGCATGCTCATGGGCGATATACTCACCATCCGGCATTACAACCTCCCGGTGAAGATCGTGGTCTTCAACAACGGCATCCTGGGCTTTGTGGCGCTGGAAATGAAGGTCCAGGGTTATCCCCCCTATGCTACCGATCTGGACAACCCCGACTTCGCACTGATGGCGGAGTCTATGGGCATCAAAGGTATCGCGGTGCGCACACCCGATAGGGTCGCCCCGGCCATCGCCGAAGCACTGGCACATAAAGGCCCCGTTCTGCTGGACATGTATGTAAATCCTTCGGAGCTGAGCATGCCGCCGACCATTACGCTGGAAGAGGCAAAGGGATTCAGTCTGTATATGTACCGCCAGATCATGGACGGCGGCTTGGGCGAGATCGTCCAGACCGTCAAAACAAATTTTCTGACATAAACTACCGCGGTATCTCCCGCACCACCTGCTTCGGCTGCTTATCATTGCGAAAACCCAGGAAGGTAGCGGGTTTCCGGATGCGACCCGATTTGGTCCAGGTCGCAAACTCAAAATTGGCCACGAGCTCCGGCTTCACCCAATGCGTCACCGCGCCCTTGGAATCCAGCACGGGGTTCACAAAAGGGGAGTGGTCCGTTTCGAGGCGTTTCAGCTGCTTGAGGATACCCGGCATCTCCTGTTGTTTGTAACCGCCGCCCGAGCGGCCGATCCATTCCAGCTTTCCCTTTTTATAGGCGCCAAACAAAAGACTCTTAAACGAACGGTTCTTATCCGATTCCGCCCAGCCGCCGATCACGAACTCCTGGCGCTTGCGCGTCGGCGTCTTCAGCCAATCGGCGCCCCTGGCCCCCGGCTGATAAGCGCTGTCTCTTTTTTTGGAGACGATACCCTCCAGGTTGCGCGCCAGCATTTCTTTATACAGGCCCGGACCATCGTCAAAGCTCTCGCTGACCTGGAATGTCAGATGGCCCTTCACGAGCTGCGCCAACAGGTCTTTCCGTGCCGTCAGCGGCAAGTCCATCAGGTTGTAGCCATCCAGCCATAACAAGTCGAATACACAATAGGAGATCGCCGTATCATGACCGTTATACACTTGCAGGGCGTCAAAGTCCGGTGCGCCGGCTTCGTTAAAGACGACGACCTCGCCGTCGATCACCGCGTCATGTCCAAGCTTTTTCAGCGCCGCAACGATCGGCGGATAGCGCGTAGTATAGTCCTTGGCGCTCCGCGAGTCCATCCGCACGCGGCCCTTCCGCACATAGCTGATGATGCGATAGCCGTCCCACTTGATCTCATGCAAATAATCGGGGTCGTCAAGCGGCTCCTTCGTCAGCGTGCAGAGCATCGGGGCAACGCCGGCCGGCATGGCCCCCTTTTTCCCCTTTTTTACGGTTGTCGTTCGCATAAACACTAAGTTATAAAATCCATGCCAATGACTCCCCATCTCATGGCGGCGGTGGCGGAATTGCCACCGGCGGCTGCCAAAACCCCGGCTCCTTGCATTGCCAGAAAAGGCAGGCAAGGACAAAAACCATCACCGGTATGGTGGATGTTTTTTCAAGGCTCAATAGTTTGGCGGCCAATAGACGGGTCTGGATGTTGTCCCACCCTGGGCGCGGCAGTCGATGCAACCCACAAAATTGGAGATGTACCCGTCGGCGGTGACCATAGGAGGGGTGAGATGCGCAAAGAGGGGTATATAACCGTCCTCCGTAAAGGCCATTCTCGCCTTCACCGAATCCTCAGCGTCTCCCGGTAGCAGGTGTATTACGGTATCAGGGTTCGGACAGGAATAGCTATAATCCCATCCGGCGAGCTGGGTCCCATAGATCCAGATCCTTTTCTGCTGGATCGTCCCCGCGGAGACCCAGCCCACGACGGGTTCCGTCGGTTTGGTAAGACAGTGGATATTGCCGGCCAACTGCGAAGGCTGTACATCGAAGATCGACCCCAGCGACTCGGTGTTCGTTTTCATGATGCTCGCATAGTTGTAACCGGAATCCGTAAGCGACCATTGGTAGACCAACATTGAATAGAGTACAGAAGCCTGCACCCCATGCTCCGGCAGCGTTTGCAGTGGCTGCTCGTAGATCACGTCCTGCGCCAGTTTTATAGAACTACCCAGCAGAATATTGCTGGCCGTATCCGTGTGCCAGCAGGTATAGATCTCGGCGGCAGCCGGTCTTGCTATCACATAGCCCGTTGCCGTATCGTATTCAAGCGTGGCCTGCTCCGCGGAATGGTACTCCCAGGTCTCTACGAAATTCCATTCATAATAGCGCGTGGCATTGGCCGGGTCATGCGTATTGGCATAGATGGTCACACCCGTCGGGCCATTGATCCAATTGATGCTGTCAATAAGCGGCGAAACCCGGAACGGCACAAAATCACTCAAATAATCTTCTCCTTCCGCCGTATGGATCCGCAGCCGGTACCGGGCCAGTGCATTCAACGATAGCGTATCCACCGAACTATAAACTCCATTGCCTTGCCCCGCGAGCACATACACCGTATTGTCAGACCCCTCCACCTGTACAGTAGCGCCCTCCTCCTTCGGGATCGTCGTATCCCCCGGCAGCGGCAAAGTACGGCTCAGCATATATTGTATAGGTATATTACCACTAATAAACCCCTCTATCACCAGGTATCCCACATTCGGCGACTTATACGGACTCACATATTTATCCTTGCATTGCCCGCAAAGCGTGACAACGACAAGCAATATCGTCCGTATCTTGACCCTGTTTTTCATACTCCAAACAATTTTACGGCGGGCACGGACCGGTGCCGCTCGTTCAATTCGGCCAAAACGGCGGCGGATAAGTAACGCCTCCTGCCAACCTGCAGTCGGCGCAAGACACGAGTTGGCCCTCCCAGATGCCGTCTGTTCCATACGGATCGACGGGAACCCTGCCTGAATATTCGAACTGATACCGCTCTTGTATCGAATCCCCAATTATCACTGGGGTGTACGGACAGCTATTCACATAGTCCCAGCCCGGCACATCGGCATTGCTGATCCAGATCCGCTCCTGCCGGACCGTTCCCGCCGAGATATAACCGATGACTTGTTTGCCGGGCGTGCTCAGACATTGGATATTGCCCACCAGCTGCGAAGGCTGCGCATCGAAGATCGACCCCAGCGACTCTGTATTCTTTTGCATGATACTCGCATAATTGTAGGCTGAGTCCGTCAATGCCCATTGCTTCACCAGCGTCGTATATAGGATGCTAAGCTCTACGCCGTTCGCAGAAAGTAGCCGCAGGGGCTGCTCATAGATCACGTCGGAAGACAGCGTTGTCGAATTCCCCAGCAGGATGTATGGGAACGGACCATCGTGCCAGCAGGTGTAGATCTCGTTCGCTGCCGGCCTGTCGATGACCTGCCCGGTCGCCGTATCGTATTCAAAATCCGACATCACTGCGGAATGGTATTCCCAGGTTTCGCGCATACTCCATTCATAATAGTGCGTGTTATTGGCCGGATCATGCGTGTTTGCATAGATGGTCACACCGGTGGCATTCCTGATCCAATTAATACTGTCGATGGCCGGCGATGGAACAAAAGGTACAAAACCCGAAAGATAATCTTCCCCATTGGTGGTATGAATACGCAACCGGTACTCTGCCTGCTTGTTCAGCATTGGTGTGTCCACACTGCTGTACACCCCGCCGCCCTGGTCGAGGAGGGGAATGCTGGAATTGTCGCTCCCCTCCACTTCGACTGCTGCGCCCGCCTCCGTCGGCAGCGTGGAATCGCCGGGCAGCGGTAGCGTCCGGCTGAGCATAAATTGGATGGGTATATTGCCGCTGATAAAACCCTCTACGACAAGATAACCGACATTCGGAGCCGCATACGGACTTACATATTTCGCCTTACATTGACACAACAGGCCAACAAAAGCAAACAGCATAGCAGATATGGCAGTTCTTTTTTTCATCGTTCAATAACCCGGCGGCCAATAGACGGGTCTGGATGTTGTCCCGCCCTGGACACGGCAGTCGATACAACCCACAGCATTTGCCGTCCACCCGTCGGAAAACGGCGAAGGCGGGGTGACGTGCGGATCGAGCGGTATCCTACCGCCCATCGTAAAGACCCTTCTTGCCGTGGCCGAATCCAGTGGCACTACAATATTGGGTTCCGAACAGGAATAGCTGTAGAGCCATCCCGGGACCTGGTACCTATAGATCCAGATGCGTTGTTGCTGGATGGTCCCCGCGGAGACCCAGCCCACCACCTGCTCCGCGGGTTTGGTCAGACAATGGATATTTCCCACCAGCTGCGAAGGCAGTACATCAAAGATCGACCCCAATGACTCGGTATTCGTTTGCAGTATGCTCATATAGTTGTACGCCGAATCGGTGAGCGCCCATTGGTATACCAGGATGGAATAGAGATAGGACACCTGCACCGAATTCTCCTCCAGCGTCTGTATCGGTTGCCGGTAGATCACGTCCTGCGCCAGTTTGATCGAAGTGCCCAACAGGATATTGGTGGCCGTATCGGTATGCCAGCAGCTATAGATCTCGCTGGAATCCGGTCGGCGTATCACCTCGCCCGCCGCCGTATCATACTCATAGTCGGACTGCTCCGCGGAATGGTATTCCCAGGTTTCCACGAAATTCCATTCATAATAACGCGTGGCATTTGCCGGATCATGCGTATTGGCATAAACGGTCACGCCGGAAGAGCCCTGGGCCCAGTTAATGCTGTCAATAGGCGGCGAAGGCCGGAAGGGCGCGAAGTCGCTCAGATAATCTTCGCCTTCACTCGTGTGGATACGCAGCCGATAGCGAAGGGAGGCGTTCAGCATGGGCGTATCCACGCTGCTGTAGAGCCCATTGCCTTGCTCGATCAGGGGAATGCTGGAATTGTCACTGCCTTCCACTTGCACATTGGCTCCCGTCTCCTTCGGTATCGTGCTGTCGCCCGGCAACGGCAGCGTACGGCTCAACGTATATTGTATCGGCGTATTGCCGCTGATCAACCCTTCCACAACAAGATACCCCACATTCGGAGATTTATAAGGGCTTACATACTTATCCTTACATTGGAGGAAAAAACCAAAAACGACGACCAGCATCGCCAATATCGTAGGCCTCTTTTTCATGTCATTTTACCTCGAAACTCGCCACCCCGGTGCCCGCCGTACCGTCCGCAGCGATCCCTTCCACCACCACAAAATATTTTCCCGGCAGATCAGAACTGTAAAAGCTCAACCCGCCTTTGCCTGTTCCATTCATCGGTACGGCCGGCGACCAATACAACACATTCCGGAAATCGGGCAGATGACTGTCAAACTGCTCCTGAGTCGCATAACCGGGACTGTAGAACTCTCGCTGCAAGGCCAGTCCTTCATAATCCACCACCGTCGAACGGGGATCGAGTATATATCCGCCGAGATCGCCCTTGTAGGAAGTCCAGTTCATGATACCCGGGAAATAGGTGCCACCCATAAAGATCTTCCGATGCAGGGTCTCCAGCTTCCGTATCTTCAACGGGTCGAGCACCATCAGACTGTCGATATTGAAGATAGGCACGCCGTCCAGCAGGATCAGCGGGTCGCTCTCGAAGAATTGATTATAGGGCAGTTCAAAAAGCGGCAGATGCCAATGTCCATCCCTGAATTTTACCAGCATCAGCACCACATACTCCCGCATCACCTCCTCCATCGTCGTAAAACGGGTATAGTTATCCAGTAGATAGGACTTGTCCGCGATATAATAAAAAGCCGTCGTGTCGAAACCCGTCGGGACATGCATATTTTTCAACCGCTGACCGGCGTACCGGTTCAGCACCTCCATATTCTCGCTCTTCTCGGCGAGTAAATCGCTGTCGTTTTTTGAGAGCTGGATACCGGGCACGGAGTCCGTCGTAAACCCCTCCGCAAAGGGATTGGCAACCTCTATCCGGTACATGCTGTCTTTCGGACTGGTTTGCAAAATTATCTCCTGGCCGCCATAAAAATCCCTCAACTCGAACCGCAGCCGCCCTTCATCGTCACTGTACACCGAACTGAACTGCGTCCTGGTACCGGGCACTGACAGGTAAGCCTCTACTCCCTTGGCAGGTGCGCCCGTACGATTGTCTACGAGCCTGCCGCTGATAATGGCGCCATTGTATTCCGGCGGGAACTCCGGCAGCCGGGGCTGCGAGGTCAGTACGTCCCCCCAGTGGAAACGCCGCCAGCCATGCGTAAGCATCAGGTTGTCCATCGCCTCCCCGTCCTCGGGATGATCGAAATAATAATCGGGTGATTCGATCCTTCCCTTCAGATCCGATGCCAGCCAGAGATAAGGCTCGATATGACTTCCCGCATTGCCCTGCAGATCGTCAGCCCGGAACACGGACAGCGAGCAATCGGCCTGGCTTCCACCGGCATCCACGCTTAGGTTGATCTTTCTCCGCTGCCCATAGGCCATCGAATCAGGCTTCACCGCGATCGTCAGCATTTTTGACGGCTGCTTGAACACCAGCCTTTCGCAGACGGGCATTCTTTCCGCATTGAAGACCGTGAGATGCGAGATGCCTTCTCCCAGCGCTTTCTTGTCGATCCGGAAACTCGCCTTGCCATCTGCAAGCGGTGCAGCTTCGGCCGTCTTCACCGACTGCCGCGTATGCGCGACCAAATAGACCATCCCCTCCGCACTACCGGCCGCCTGCACATTCACCCGCAATGCATCACTCCCCTCCGGCACAACAGACATCACAAAACCCTCGGCCGCCGCCTTTGGCAGCAGGCTGTTGACAGCCGTCCCATCCGCAAGCCGGAACACGGCCCGATAATGGTGTCCCGGCCGCGGTGTCAGCGGGAATTGCCCGATGCCAAACCGGTGCGGGCTCATCCTCCCGATAGTATCCTGTTCGTCCTCCGTCACCACCCCCGTACAGGCAAGCCCCCTGCCATACTCATCGGTGATGCGGAAACCTATCCGGCAGGGTATGTTTTCAACCAGGTTACCGCCCTCGGGAAAAAAGTCGACATGGTACTGCGGCGCAGCCTCCGCGACGGGTATATCCTGGGACCGGCGTGCATTGACGATCGTCACCGTCTTCTCGAAGAACCAATCCGCATCAAAATTCTTCATCCAATTCGTATAGGCCCGCAACTTGTAATTGCCCGACCGCAGGGTCAGCGGCAGATAGATCGACCCATCCCCATGTCCCCCGCCAAGACCGACTTTGGCCTGTAACACCGGTTTGTTATTGTTGTCCAGCCACTCCAGGTAGGCCACCTTACTCAGGTCGATCGGTACTTGTGTACTGCCATCTACCGCATACACCTTGAACCAACAGATCTCCCCGGCCAGGTAAAACTCCTTGTCGGTGTGGAGGAATAATTTTTCCTGCAGGTGATGCTGCCGGTATCCCTCCAGCCGCTTCCCCAAAGCCGCCGCCGGTGATGGCTCCTGCGCAAAAGCAGGCGCTACCGCCAGCAACCAGGCAAATAATATAATTGAATGTTTGATCATCTTCATTTAGTAGATCCAAAAAGACGGTTTCGTCGTCGTCCCGCCCTGTAACCTGCAGTCCACACAACCCGAATAATTCGCATCCCAACCCGATATCTCCCCCGGCGGCGGCGGCGGAGCAACAAAGAATATCGGCGTAAAAATGCCCGAGGAGCCGAAGTCGTTTGTGATGGTTGCCGAATCCTGCCCCAGGATCGTATCCGGCTTCTGACATTCGTAGTAGTAGGTCGACGGTACCTGCGCGCGCGTGATCCAGATCCGCTGCGATTGCACCGTGCCTGCCGATATCCAGCCGATCACCTCCTCCTTGGGATTGGTAAGGCACTGGATATTGCTCACCGTACCCGATGGCTGCACATCGAAGATGCTCCCGAGCGACTCCGTATTCTTTTGCATGATGCTCAAGAAATTATACCCGTCCGCCGTCAACGCATATTGCTTGACCAGGATGGTGTACAGAACGCTGATCTGCACACTGTTGGGCGGGATCGACACCAGCGGCGCCTCATACACTACATCCTGCGCCAGCTTTGTCGTGTTGCCAAGCAGCAGGTTCGTCGAATTGAGATTCTGGTAACAAGTGTAGATCTGGAGCGAATCGGGCCTCCAGATGACCTGTGGCGGAGGGCCAGGCACGTACATGTACAGGCTCTGTTCCGAGGAATTGTACTCCCAGGTTTGATAATATTCCCACTGATAATACCGTGTATTATTGGTGGGGTCATGCGTGTTCGCATAGATCTGTACCGCTCCGTCCGTGTTCACCCAGCTTACGCTGTCAAAAGGTGGCGTCGGCTTGTATTGCACAAAATTTGAAAGGTACTGCTCCCCATTGCTCCGGCCGATCCTCAGCCGGTATTGCACCTGGGGGCTCAGCGCCAGCGTGTCGATCGAGCTATACACCCCATTGCCCTGTCCCACGAGCGGATGCACCGTATTGTCATTCCCCTCCACCTGGACAGTCGCGCCGTCCTCCGTGGGAATAGTGGAATCACCGGGCAACTCGATACTGTGGCTCAGCGTGAACTGCGTGGCGGTATTACCCGAAATATACCCCTCCACGACCAGGTAGCCCGTCACCGGCGATTTATAGGGACTGATATAAGGGTCCTTGCATCGCCAAAGGACCACAACGGAAAAAAAGCACAGCAATATCTTGATTCGTTTTTTGCTCATGACCTAATTGAAGCGGATATTAAAGTTCACAAAAGGGATCGCACTGCCGAAGATCGAGAGTTTATACCCGTTCACGGCGCCGTTCTCACTCACATAGTAAACCGAATAAGGATTGTGCCTACCCGTCAGATTATACACGCCGATCGTCCAGGAATCATGCGTTTTCTGATGCACTTTGTGGTTGCCATCGATGTTCATGGAAAAATCGGTCCGGAAATAATCCGGGATCCGATAGGCGTTCCGGTCTGCATACAAAGTTCGCAACGAACCGGCATACTCAAATACGGCGATCGGCAGGGTGATAGGCCTGCCTGTGCTATAGGTAGCATTCACCGAAACGCTGAACCGGTGTGTGAACCGATAGTTACCCACAACCGTTGCGTCATTGGGTTTGTCATAATCGGCCGGATACCAGCTGCCGTTGTTGATGATCTCGCCTTCGGCCGGATTGTTCTGGCGCAACTCCGTACGCGAATACGTATAGCTGATCCAACCGTTCAATTTGCCGGTCAGCTTCTTGATCAACAACTCCACGCCATAGGCCCTGCCCTTCGTTTCCAGCACATCGGTCTCGATATGATGGTTCATGATCAGCTGCGCCCCGCTCTTATAATCGAGGTAGTTGTCGATATCCCTGTAATATACTTCCACGGAGGTCTCGATCGTATTGTTCTTAAAATTCCGGTAGGCCCCCAGCGAATACTGGTCACCGGATTGCGGCTTGATATTGGGATCGGCCAGCTTCCAAATATCCGTCGGCGCCATGGCCGTCGTATTGCTCAGCATATTGATATACTGCCGCTGGGTATTATAGCTCGCCTTTAATGATAGGTTATCCGTGAGCACATACCGCGCCGATACCCGGTATTCAGGACCGCCATAGGTCTTGATGATCTTCCCCGAGGGATAGGTCGTCGTACCGATCTGCGTCTCCGTGGTCAGGGGTTCTCCCGGCGCATAGTTGTTCTGCACGCTTGGCCCCAAATAATTAAAGAGGCTATACCTTATCCCTGCATCGATCGTGAAGTCGCTGGTGATCGCATAGTGATCGCTGAGATAGATCGCACTCTCCTCCGCCTGTTCCGCCTGCAGCGTGTCCGGCACGACCAGTGATTTCGACCCGACAGGAGTATACATGCCAGGGTGCAATTTATAATGGAGCGTGCTCACCCCAAAATCCAGCGTATGACTGCTGCTCAGGAAGTAGTTGAAGTTCGTCCGCAGATAAAGCTGGTTGATGTTGAAGCCCAATTTATAGGCATTGACCGGATTCTCCGTGCTCTGGATGGAATAGTCATAGCGGTCATAACCCGTCGACGCGGTAAAATAGAACTGGTTGTTAAAGACGTGTTTCCACTTCAACGATACATTCTTATTGCCGTAACCATAAGTTGTATCGTCGTTGAGATTGAAACGGTCTTTACTCATGTAACCGGTCAGGTAGAGATTGTTCTTCTTATTGATCTCATGCGCGATATTCAGATTGAGATCGTAAAAGCTGGCGCGGCTGTTTTTGTACTGTGCCGGCAGGTCCTGCAGGAGCCAGTTGGCGTAAGTGGTCCGGCCCCCGACGATAAAGCTGGTCTTGTCCTTGATCAATGGCCCCTCGATGTTGACCCTGCTGGTCAACAACCCGATCCCCGCCGAAGCCGTATATTCCTTCTTATTGCCTTCGCGGCTGCTGATGTCCAGTACGCTCGACAGCCGGCCGCCGTACTGCGCCGGGATACTGCTTTTGTACAGCTCCACATCCTTCACCACTTCGGGATTGAAGACGGAGAACAACCCGAAGAAGTGCGCCGTATTATAGATCGTCGCGTCGTTGAACAATACCAGGTTCTGGTCGGTGCTGCCGCCCCGGACGTTCAACCCCGTGCTGGCCTCGCCAACCGTCTTGACACCTGGCAGGGTCGTCATCACCCGCAATATATCGGCCTCGCCGAAGACCACCGGAACCTGTTTGATGGTCTTAATATCGAGTTTCTGGACGCCCATGTCCGTTTTTCTGACATTGCTGGCCTTCTCCGCTGAGACGATCACCTTTTTCAGGGTCATGACCTGCGTGACCAGGTCGATATTGAGTTTCCCGTCGCCATAGACCACGATCAGCCGGTGCGTGTCATGCATGCCGATGCTCTGGATATTCAGGATATGCCGGCCCCTGGGGATGCTCAGGGAAAAGTAGCCGTACTGATCGCTGATCACGCCGATCCGCGGATTCTCAATATAGATCGAAGCGCCGGCGATGGGCTCGCCCGTCTTGGCGTCCCGCGCATAACCCGCCAGGTTCGCGATGCCCTTCTGCGGGCCCGGCGTCTTCTCGCCGATCACAAAAAGTTTATTTTCCAGCGTACTCACGGGCGTCTTCCCCGCATCTTCCAGGTAGTCCCGGATCGAATCCGCGCCCCCGCCGAAACCTTTTTCGACTGCAACAGGCTTATCAAAAAACCCCGGCGGCAGATCGGTAGCGATCGCCGCACCCTTTACAACGAATACCCGTCCATGCCGGTCTTCGCTAAAACTCAGATCGCTGCCGCTAAATACCCGCGTCAGCACCTGTGGCCAGGGCGCGCGGTCTACCTTGATATCGATCTTCGCCGTATCCAGGTCCAGCGTGTCATAAAAAACGCGGTGCCCCGTCTGCTTCTCTACTTCTTTCAAGACGTCCGCCATCGTGGCCTTTTGCAAGTCCAGCGTGACTGTCTCCCGCTTTTCCCCCTGCGCCATGCAGTCTCGGACCGGGGTCAGCAGGCAGGCCAGCCCGAGTCCCAGTAGCAGGACCAGCGGCGAAAAATAATACGGGCTATTAATGCGGTGAGCTGTCATACCAGGCGGCGACTTTTATGAGTGTATTTTCCCTATCCTTACGCATACTTAAATTATTACTCCGGATAAAACGCCGCACTTCCTTCTTCTTATCTTTCAAAGTAGCAAGCAGGCTTCTATTGTGATTTACGGGGTAATAGACATTTCCCATCCGAAGAAAATAGGACGAATCGGTGCCCTCGATATATCGTTGGGCACGGTCACCGTTATTCAGGTCTTCCTGGATCACCTTGGTCTCTTTTTTCAACAACGTGATCCGGCCCGCGTAGAGCTCTTCATAAAAGCCCACTTTCGGCATGCCCGGGGTCACGCTATCAGTCAACCGGATAAAGGAATGATCCTCGATGGTAAAACGTTCGATCAATTGACCGGTCAGGATGATCTTGAAAATATTGTAGTAGTCACCGATGATCACCTGGTCATACACCAGGTCGTAGAGGATGGGAATATTCTTGTACAGGATGCCATGATAAGTCACCGACCCGGGCTTGGGCCTGTACTCCCCATAAAAAGGATGTCCATCCCGTAAAAGATGGGCATAGTCGGCATATTCATAGCCTTTGTAAAGCCCGGATTCGGGTGTCAGATAAGAATGATACAGGGAAAGGGCGTTTACATAGCCCGAATCCTTTAGCGAATCCGTTAGGGAAGTGTCCCTCGCGGCGGCGGGCTGCGCTTGCAGGCAATGACAAAACAAGATGGTCAGCAGCAGTAGTAATGTGTGATGCGCCCTTCTCAATATAGCAGTTTGGCTCGGCATACCTGCTAAATATAAACTAAATTATCCTGTTTTATCAACCGCTAAAACATTAAAACGGTATTAATTTCACGCACACGGTTGCGAAGTATGCGCGCTTCAGGTCGTGATAATGCCCCGAAAAGTCCGCGACATCCGGTCAACGATGCTCGCCAGTTCGGCCAGACTGCTCGGTTTGGCAAAATATGCAGTCGCCCCATACCGCACGCAACGGTCCACGTATTCCGCGCGATCGGACGTGCTCCAAACCAATTTCGGGATCTCGGTATAACGGTCATCCCCGGCCAGTTTTTCGAGGACCTCGGCTGCGGTCAGAATGGGCATCTTATAATCCATCAGGATCAGGACCGGCAAGGCATCGCCGGGACAGTTTTCCAGGAAAGTCAGCAACTCCTCCCCATCTCCCATAACAACCACCCTCACATTGGGGTTCTGCTGGACAAAAGGGTGGATCAAAGCTTCCCTGTCATCAGGATCATCATCCGCAAGGAGGATGTAAGGCAGATCATTGTTCATTGATAGCTTTTAAATGGATATGGTAGCAACAAAAACGCGGTGTCGACTAAGTCAACGAATAGGCGACTCCCATCGGAAAGCAACTTATTCATCGAAAAAAGTGAGGCCCTCCCATCGGGAGCGAACCGCTCACGGCAAATTGAGAGAGGTTGTTGTAAGGGACTTTGAAGTTACGCAATGGCCGCCGTCCGTGCAATATTTTCCCCCAATTTAATCCTCCACCGTGGCCCGATTTTTTCAACAGTTAATGTATAAACTACATGATATGAAACGCCATATAATAATCATTGCCCTCATCACCCTGGCTGCGGCCTGTTCAGAGGGTACTTCGATAACCGCACGACCCGACGCCAGGGCCGCAACAAGCGGCACCCTTGGCTCCGTAAAGGCAACAGACGGCATCGTGCCCCTCATGCCAAGCCCTTGGCCCACCGACACAGTCCGCCAAAAATAGCCTGGCTCACTGACACACTCCGCGAAAAATAGGGGTTAAAAATTGCTGTAAATGATCGTCGCAACGATATTCGGCCGCCGACCCGGCCGTGTCGGTCGCCCACCGGACTGGGACACCCAATATGGGATCATCGTTTAATCGATTGTATAAAAATATTTTGCCCCATGCGCCTCATTACTATAAAATGGATCACCTTGTTCGTCTGCGGCCTCACCGGCATGCAAAAAGCTGCCGCACAAATCCCCGTTGAAAAAGAGGCGCACCACAAAATAGTGCTGGACAACGATTGGGTCCGTGTCCTGGATGGCCACGTTCCGCCTCACGATACTACGCCCGCGCACATCCACTCGGCTAACTCGGTGGTCATCTTCCTGTCAAAAACCAACCTGGGCATACAAGTGACCGGGCAGCAACCCGTGGTCACGCCCGTCGCCCCCGGCGACATCCGTTACGTCGATTATGGCGATAAACCCGTTACCCATATCGTCTGGGACGAGGGCGACTCCCTGCTTCGCTTTCTGGTGGTAGAACTAAAACAGCAAAAAGCGGCCGCAGATAGCTGCCCGATGGGCTCCCGGCTGGACATAAAGCCCAGGCTGCAGCAAAAACAGGTGAGCGCCTACGATTGGGTCGTTGCCGCGGGAACCCAAGGCGAACTCCCCGATCCCTCGGACCGTCGGCGCCCCTCTGCCTTGGGCGCCTGTCCGAGTCCCGCCCAAATGCTGATCGTACCGGCTACCGGAAAATTCACCTTCTTCCCGCCCAACACGCCTGTCCGATTCGGCAACAACAGCCAGGTCGATATGCGCCTCATCCTGCTCGAAATACGCTAAAAGCCCCCCATTCTATCCGTTCGTCGGGCAAAAACGACTTTCGTCGGGCAAATTCCCCCCTCCGACGAATAAGTTTCAATACCCCCTCGTTTCTTTACATCTTTGTATCAGCAAGAAGCGATATCCAAACCGAAAGACCAGAACGAATCCAATCCTCCTAAGTTTATATCCAAATCCTTTGAACAGCAACCGATAATCCTTGAAAAGCCAACGTCGATCCACATCCTTTAAAAAACCGATCCACAACATCCCTTGAAAACCGATCCAATTCTCTTGACAAACCAAATGTAGAAGACCCTGACAAAGATTTTTGCCGCCCTGCACCAGTAGGGCGGCTTTTTTTATGCCGTACTAGAGTTGGAAGTAGATGAATGAGCTGCTGCTTGCCTGGCTCAGCACCAGCAGGATCACGATGGCGGACCAAAAGAGTCCTGTCAACCACCAGGGCTGCCGGTGCGCGACTTCCAGGATGCGGGAATGCCGCAACAACCACTGGCTGACGAGCATCACACCAATGATAACGCCGATCTTTAGCAACGCAAGCGTCGAAAGCAAGCGGGACCCGCCATGGATAAGGCCGAACATGGATCCGAGTAGTTTCCCCGCTCCTCCAAAAGTCGAAGCCCGGAAGAATACCCAGGTCACCACCACCAGAAAAAATGTCAACAAGGCATAGGGCCATGCCCTCCCGGGCGTGAGATAGTATTTTGTTCCCGGTTCATGCGCCGGCTTTGGCAAGGCCTGCCCCGGGCCGGTGACCATCTCCATCTCTCCTCCCTCCGGTATCGCGGCCATCGCGCCGCCGGCGCCGACCACTAACCGCGCCGGTTCCTTCTGATCCCGGAAGAATTTCTCCACCCACTTGTAGGCGAAAATAAGGTCTTTTATTGAGGTGAGAATACCCGAAAGCGGGTATTCTCAAACCGGACGCTCATTGTATCGAAAACGAACGATCATCCTCGGGATGTGTGCGCCAATCAAATGATAACGAAACAGTTATGAAACGGCACGGAGTTCGTTGGGAAACACATCACAATCAACCTCCTATGCGGCTACTGTCAAAATGCATCGGTGCCTTCGTTGTGCTGGCGCTATCCACTGACGTCAACGCCCAAACGCCCGCCCTCGATTCCATGGTCGACCATGCCGCTTCGGCCTTTATCAAGGACGGTCCCTGGATCGGACTATCCATCGCGGTCGTGCAGGACAACAAGATCGGGATACACAATTATGGTACCAGCCGGACCGGTCAAACCCTGTACGAGATCGGCTCCATCAGCAAGACATTCGCGAGTCTGCTGCTGGCCCGGGCAGTGGAGGAAAAAAAGGCAAAGCTCGACGACGATATCCGCCTCTACCTCAAAGGCGACTATCCCAACCTCCAGTACAACGGCAACCCCATCAGGCTGCTCCATATGGTCAATCTCACCTCGGCTCTCCCCAATAACCTCCCCGATTGGAGCGGTCTCGTCGGCAAAGTAAATGCCGACTCCCTTCCATTCGAGATCGTAAAATTGAACCAAGGCTATACGCAGGACGACTTCTTCCGCGACCTGCACAACGTAAAGCTGGACACGGTGCCCGGCCTGATGCCGAGACACTCTAACACGGCCGGGGCATTGCTGGCCTTCCTGCTGGAGAACATCTACCATACCTCTTACGACCAGCTGCTGTCCGAATTCCTAATAGGCACCCTGAACATGAAACATACCTGGCTCACTGTCCCGGCCGACAAAGCAAGCCTGCTGGCCAAATGTTACAACGACAGGGGTATGCCTCAACCGTATATCGTCGCCAACCGGTCGGTGGCCTGGAGTGTCAAATCGACCATTGGCGATATGGCCAACTATGTGGCCTATCAACTCGACGAGAGCAATGCCGCCGTGAAGTTGACCCACCAGCCGGCCTGGGGGAATCCCGCCAATTTCGCGCTTGGCTTCAACTGGTTTCTCGGCACCTTCGAAGGACAGCGCGTCGTCCGCACCGACGGCACCACCTTTGGATTTACCAGTTATTGCCTGCTCTATCCTGACCTGCATTTCGGGGTGATAATGATGACGAACGAATGCGTCTATAATTCCAGCATCCAGGATAAACTCTTCGTCATCGGGTCAGGCATTTTCGAAAAGACATTCTTTACCCCCGCCCAGCGATCCTCTTTCGCTTTTGGATTTTCCCCTGCCATACATACCTTGGTGGCGGAACTGGACAAACGGGGATGGAACAATGCCATCGAATGCGCCGCCGGCATCCAGCTCGACGAAAATGAACTCAATGTCTGGGCCTATGCCCTGTTGCGGCGCGACGAGAAACAAAAGGCCCTGGACATTTTCAAGCTGAACACGGCCCTCCACCCTCAAAGCTGGAATGCCTATGACAGTGAGGCGGAAGGATTCGAAGACACGGGCGACACTGGCAACGCGATTACCTATTACAAGCGGTCGCTGGAACTCAATCCCAACAATACCAATGCGGTCGACCACCTGAAAAAACTCCAAAAATAAGTGACCGATCCCTGTAACCTTTGCCGGAAAATGCAGTATTCATCATAAGAAAATGCCAAACCATGCACCATACAATCACGCTTGCGATCCTTATTATCGGCCTGAATGCGGCCGCCAACGCCCAGTCCACCCGGCAAGATTCCGTGAAGACCTCCGGAAAGGAGATCCTTACCACTTATCAGCAGGGACATGTCTATGATATGACGATCGTCAACGACAAGATGACCGCACTTCAAGTCGATAACAAGCGGATCGAAGCCGCCGATTTTCACCTCTACGATTCGGTCATCAATGCAATAAAGGCGGAGATGAAGGAAGACAACGATCGCGCCTCGGAAGAGCGGGCGGAACAGCAAAGGGATTGGGAACAAGCCGAGCGCGACCAGGAACAAGCCGTGCGTGACCGCCAGCGGGACCAACAGCAAGCCAGGCAAGATCAGCAACAGGCCATTAGGGATCGCGAACAAGGTGAGCGCGAACGTGAGCAGGGTCAGCAACAGGCCAGGCGGGATCAAGAACAGGCCGCAAAGGACCGGGAACAAGGCGACCGGGATCGCGAGCAAGGCCTGCGTGACAAGGAGCAGGGCGAACGTGATCGGGTCCAGGGCCAGCAGGATCGCGAGCAAGGTGAACGCGACCGGGAACAGGGCCAGCGTGACCGCGAACAAGGTGAGCGCGACCGTGAGACCGCAAAAGAGGAAAGACGCCAAATGAGAAACATCATCCGCGAGCTCGTAGACGAGAAGATCATCCCGGATGCGCAAAGCCTGAATAACATGGTCCTCACCGAGACAGAATTCATAGTGAACGGCACAAAACAACCACAACAGGTCCTGCTAAAATTCAAGGAAAAATATCCATCTTTCGTCCATGCCGGCTTAACCTATGGCGACTGCGACTGCCAATCCCAGGGCACCACGATCCATTTCAGCGGGCAGTACCCGGCTAACTAACGCACCGCCCCAAAAAATGGCCCCGGCATCCGCGGTTTGGCTTCATATTTGCCGTGTCGGGGCTTATGTTTAGACCATCCCTTTCTGCAATCCTGACCTGCATTGTACTCTCATCGATAATAACCCTGTCAGCCTGTCATTCCTCCGGCGGACAACCCACCGACACCGACACGCCGCTTGCCAAACGCAAGGACTTGCCCCTGTTCAAACGCAACCCCGAACTTCGCACGCAGGCAAAAAAAGACCCCATAGCCGAATACAAAATAAGGACCGACGACAAACTGAATGAGCAATAAATATTTCTCCGTTCGCCTCTACGAAACAACGGCAACGATGAAATACCTGGCAAAAATCGACTATGAAGGCCTGCCCGCCGAAGACACGATCACACTCCCCGACATCGGCATCACACCGCAACCGGT
>Ga0302325_10007567_pt1 | contig 24078 bp, 21 predicted proteins | sample Palsa_T0_2_FD_201948 | JGI IMG/M metagenome (GOLD analysis project Ga0302325, IMG submission 201948) | Peat permafrost microbial communities from Stordalen Mire near Abisko, Sweden - Palsa_T0_2 | ecosystem: Environmental > Terrestrial > Soil > Palsa > Peat permafrost | place: Sweden: Abisko... | reverse complement strand
AACCAGCCGCCACCGCGACTCACCGCGCAAACCGAGGAAAACGAAATCGAGGTACAAACCGTCCGGTAGCTGGGTCGTTTGTGGTGGAGACCTTTCAACAACCTCGACTGATTCCAAAGAGCTTAACCCGATCAGGAGTGCCCAACTGCGAAAGTTCGGCTAGTCCTCCCCCACATTTTCCGAAAAGACGGGGCTTGCCCCGTTCTCGTTCCATGGCAGGAGGCCGGCATGCCGCCTCGAAACGGTGAATTCAGGCTGCACGGAACTGCAGGCGCGGTCTCAGTTTCGCGAATGAGCGGGCTCGCCTTCCGAGAGGATCGGGCTCGAGCGCCGTGGCTGGCTCATGCGGAACAGGTGATGCAACGGACCCACGCCGTGGCCGAGCGCATGGGCATTCGCAATCGCCGACGAAACATACACCTTGGCGAGAAGAACTGCTTCCGGTAAACCTCGGCCATGCGCCAGGTGGCAGGCGAGCGCGGTCGAGAAGGCGCATCCGGTTCCGTGGGTGGAATTCGAGCGCTGGCGGCTTGCCTTGAACACTTCTTCTTCGATGCCTCGGCTGGTAGTGAAGCTGAGGAGGTCGATCGCCTTCTCGCCCTTATCGAGGTCGCCTCCGGTGACCACCAGATTCGCCGCTCCCAAACAGTGCAGACGCGCAGCGGCCTTACGCATCTGTTCAAGACTCGTGACAGTGATCCCGGTCAATACGCTGGCTTCGCTAAGGTTCGGCGTAACCAGTTCCGCCAGCGGAAGCAGCCTCTCGAGCAACAAGCGTGTGCCAGCGGCATCCAATAGATCCGCTCCGGAACTGGACTTCAGAATTGGATCCAGGACCACGTGCGGCAGCCCCGTCTCGATCAGAAAGTCTGCAACTACTTCGACCACCTGGGCGCTTCCGAGCATTCCGATGTGGACGGCTTCGACAACCACATCGGCAGCCAGCTCTCGCAAGGTCTCGGCGATGATTCCTGGATCCACGCCCTCGACCCTCCGCACGCCCTGGGTCGACTGGACGGTCATGGCAGTGATGCAGGAAACGCCGTAGCATTCATGGGCTGCGATGGTCTTGATGTCGGCCGTGATCCCAGCCCCGGAGGAGGGGTCAAACCCGGCGATGGTCAGCACTACGGGCGGGGTCACAGCCATGCCGTCCACTCTAAACCTCCCCCCAAACCTTGTCATCCGCCCCCTTTTCATCCTGTCACGCTGGTTGGGTCGAGGGACGCCCTACCCCCCTGCTCTGTTGGTTAGCTGGCTCGTCCCAGTCCCCGACCGAGGGGTGCCGGGCGGCAGACTCTTCATCATTCATTCTTCATTATTCATTATTGATTACAAACCTCGGGTGCGCGCCCATAAGGGATTCCAACCCAGCAACTTCCAACCCACCCTGCGCGACCATGGGATCTTCGGGGCAGTAAGAGCCTGCGGCCAAGTTCCCAAAAGGGACCTTTGAGGCTGCCCCAATTCCCTTCCTGGGCCGGGTTTGTTCTAAAACTAAAGTTCAGACGAAAGTTCGGCGTCAGATCTTGAAACCCGCAAAAAAGTGCTGGAGGTTGTCCTAAGTCCTTACCCCGTAATGCTTTCGAAATAAGTCATTCGGGCTCTGTACTTTGGCGGCTCTGATACCAGCTAACTGTATGATTATGTTTTACTTAGTGAAGCGATGGCGGTAAGGCAGTGCGAGCATGACCCCGGGCAAATAGGGGAGATTCCGGCGAGGTTAGGGTAATGCCCCGTTGACATGCCCCTCCCCCCCCAGTAGCATTTTAAGATCATTCGACGAGAGGAGCGCACGACCTAGGAGAACGACCAAAGAGAACGACTTTCCACGATGGGAGGTAACTGAATGCGACGACGTTTAGCCGAAGGTCTGGCGGTGCTTCTATCGATCGCCACTCTGGGGGCCGGAGCCGCATCCGGGCCAAGCAGCCTGGAAGCCGCCAAGGTCACACAGCCGCCGGTTGTTATCGAGACTGGCAGGCCCAAAATTCGAAAAATCAACAGCCCGAAGTCCGCTGTCGATAAAGTCACGCCCTACCAAGTAGGAACGGCATCCTGGTATGGAATGCAGTTCCAGGGAAAAGCGACAGCCAGCGGCGAACCCTACGACATGCGCGACTTCACGGCCGCTCATCCCAGCCTGCCTCTGGGCACGTTCGTCAAGGTCACGAACCTGAGAAACGGCAAGGCCGTAGTGGTCCGAATCAATGATCGCGGTCCGGTAGTGGACGGTCGGATCATTGACGTTTCCTATAATGCCGCGCGTGCTCTCGGCTTCAACGAGCGCGGTTTGCAGAAGGTCCGCCTGGACCTCAGCCAGCCCACGAGTAATCGGCCGATGAATTCTCATCCGGCGACCGTGGCGCTGCTGCAGCCTGTAGCCAAGCTCGACTAAAGCCGATAAACTAGGCAACGAAAGTTGGGAATATGGACCCGCGCCAGCGTCTCATCGTTGCCTTGGATGTATCGACGGTCGCGGCCGCCCGGAAGATCGTGGCGGCCGTCGGTGACTCTGTCTTTACCTACAAAGTGGGTATGCAGCTTTACACCCACGAAGGACCAGCCATCGTCCGCGAGCTGGTTGATTCGGGACACCGTGTTTTTCTCGACTTGAAGTATCACGACATACCAAACACCGTGGGCGCAGGTGTCCGCGAGGCGGCTCAGCTAGGCGTGAGCATGCTGACGGTGCATGCTTCCGGAGGCGGCAAGATGTTGCAAGCCGCCGTCGACGCCGCGCAGGCGACCAAGCCCGACTTGCTTGTCCTGGCGGTCACGGTGCTGACCAGCCTGGACGACGTAGAACTGGGCAAGCTTGGCCTGCGCGGGGGTGTAGTCGATCAAGTCCTGAGACTGGCCGCCCTGGCGCTTTCGCACGGATGCAAGGGCGTGGTCGCCCCGGCGCACGCCGCCACCGCTCTGCGCGAGGAGTTTGGCCGCGACTTCGCGATTGTCACTCCGGGAGTGCGCCCCGCGGGGAGCGGACAGGATGATCAGGCGCGCGTGGTGACGCCCGCGGAGGCAATTGCCGCCGGAGCCTCGTATATCGTTGTGGGTCGCCCGATCACCGAAGCCCCCGACTCGGCAGCCGAAGCGCGGGCGATTTTGGGGCAGATTGCGTAGGCCAGGTGGGCAGGCGTCGGCTCTACCAAAAAGAGCGCCGGCTGTATGTGCACCTTTGATTTTCCGAGACCCAAGACCTGCCCCTTACAGCTTCTCGAAGAATTCACAACCCGAGCAGGAAATATAGATTCCGCCGGGCACGCCGCGCTCGCGATCTTTCATGCGCTTCACGATGCGGGTCTCCTTGCCGCATTTGGGACATGCGGTCGATTTCGTGGTATCCATGACCTTTTTCCGGTCGGCTGTCTTTGCAATTTTCGCCATTCAATCTCTCCTGACAGGAATGTGCCGTCGACCCGAAGGCCTGCGGTTCTACCTGGTAGTTGGGGAGTAACGTCGTTGGGTAAAACCAGAACGCCGGCCGATCTCAGATCAGCCCGGCAGCACCAGCCGAACGCAGTCAACCCGCGCGGAAGCAGTGCACTGTACTCGCCTCCAAAATCTTACACGAATTACCGCTGCGATTGGAACCGGACCGTTTTCGTTTTTTTCGGATCGTGGTGCAGTTTGAATCTCGAAGCCTGGCAATCGGGTCCGGCCTGTGGGGAAACTCTCTCTGTGTCAGGAGCCGATTCGGCACACAACTGTCTTTACGGGGCTCTGGTTCCCGAAACAAACGGGGCTGCTTGCGCAGCCCCGGAAGCAAAGCAGTTCCGACGTAGTACTTCGGTTATTTTCCCGTGCCCGACAGAGGAATCGACTGTGGGCTGTTCGGAGCGTTGTCGTTAATCGTAACCGCGCCCGTGAGCGGTCCGGCTTGTTCGGGAGTGAAAGTAACCTTGATGTTGCAAGTTTTTCCGGCGGCTACCGTGCCGACGGGCGTGCCGCAGGTTTTCGTACCGGAAACCAGAGCGAAATCGCCGCTGATCGTGATGCCGCTGAAGCTCAGCGTCGCGGTTCCGGAGTTGGTAAGCGTGACCGTCTTCGCAGAGGTTGTCTTACCCAAAGCGACCGTGCCCCACGACAGAGAGGTTGGCGACAGAGTCACGGCCGCGCCGCTCCCGCTCGGGTTCACGGTAAGGCTCAGTGTGGTCGTATTGGTCAAGCTCCCCGACACGCCCTGAATGGTCACGGTGACCGTCCCGGTGGCCGCCGAGGCGCTGGCCGTAAGTGTCAGCGTGCTGGTTGTGGTCGTGGGATTCGGACTGAATCCCGCCGTTACGCCGCTCGGCAGACCGGAGGCGCTCAAGGTGACGCTGCCGGTGAAACCGTCCACCGGGGTAACGGTGATGGTGCTCGTCCCGTTGCTACCTTGTGTGATCGTCAGGCTGGTCGGCGAAGCTGAAAGCGTGAAGTTCGGCGAACCGCCACCCGATCCAACCAGGGCGGCGATGAGGAGAGACCCGTTCGGACTGCCCCATCCGTCGCACAAATTGTAACCGGAGGAACAGGTAAAGCCGTTGCTGCCGGTGGTGATGTCGTGGAAATCGGCGTCGCCATTTCCGAGATTCAGTGGATAGATGGTCGGATCGATGAAGCCGGGAGCCGGAGCGCCGTTCGAAACCGCCTGTTGATTGGTCAAAGCCAGGTAGCCGGCCCACATGGGGGCGGCGAAACTGGTTCCGCCGTATTCGTTCGCAGTGCAGGCTTTTTGATCGGCACAGACGTAAAAGGTATAGTTCGCATTGGCCGCAACGTCTGGAACGTCCCGATATTTTTGGGAACAGCCGGTGCAGTGGGCGACCGCGGCGACCTGCCAGGAGGGGATATCAACGTTGGTTCCGTAGCCCCCGCCACCGTTAGACCAAGCGCTTTCCGAAGCCCAGGGGCCGCCCGCGCCGCTGGTGCTTAGGTCGGTGCCACCGACCGCGATGACATAAGCGGAGTTCGCCGGCCACGGAGCACTGCCTGTATATCCGCCACTGTCGCCGGCCGCTTGAAAGAAGGTCTGGCCCTGCGACGCCATCTTCTCGAAGTAGGGGTCGTCGGTGGCGGGATCCGCCGGATTCCATGTCCATGAGGAACTCAAATTCAAAGGCAACGGAGTGTCCGAAGACATGGCACTCAGTAGCGCGGTGTCGCTGTTGTCGCTCACGTACACGTACACCGTGGTTACATTCGGGGCCATGCCTCCCGCCTGAGTGATGTCGATGGTCTGTTCGGTGTCGTCACAAGACGGCTCGGTGCAGCTCACGCTGCTTCCATCGGTCGAAATGCCAGTCACGGCGAAGCTTCTGGTCTGCCCAGCGTTCTTGTAGTAGGTGTTCACGTCAGCGATATCAAATCCGGCGTACTCCAGCAACCCGATGTTCTGGCCGGAGCCGGTGAGAGCGGTTCCCTCGTAGTAGGCCGCGCGCATGTCGCTACCGCAAAAGGACTTGCTAGGGCAGGAGCCCGTTTCGGCCTCGGGCTGCGGCTCGACCTGAGCCTGGGAATCTCTTTTCACGAACAGAGGCTGCGGGATCGAATAGTTGTCGAGACCCGAGATGTGCCACAACTGGAATGGCAGCTCGACTGTGGGCTCCCGGTCCGGAGCGTAGAAGGTGCGGTCTTCTGTGGGGTGCCTATAGAGGCCCATGGTCACATGGAAGGCCTTCTCGATGACTGCGACCGAGCCCTGGAGCTGCACGTCCATACTGTCGCGGGAGCCGCCCAGAACGGCGAAGCCGTTGCTTTCGGCGAAACCAATCAGGGCATCGTAATCTTCCTGACTGGGACCAAACCTCGCGGTGAATTCTGGCACCGTAAGGAAATGCCGGTACGAGGAACTTGAAGGATCGTAAACTTCCTGCAGAAAATTTTCGAGCTCTGGCTGATGACGCAATGCCAGAACGATGTCGACGTGCATGGTCTGTGTGACCGGAAGCCGCCCGACCAACGGCGCCTGCCCATTGAGTGTTGCTTCGCGCACATGACGCGTCAACAGGGTCTGCGACTGCGCCTGGCAAACGACATTCACGGACGCCACTAGGGCAACGACCGTGAGCAAAAATATGATCAGTCTTCGATCCACGATTTCTCCTTAAATGTTAGGTGCCGAAGTTTTGGAAGATCCTACTAGTTGGAAGCAATGGCACCAGAAGAACCCCACGTCCGAATCCGGCTGCCATGCCCGGGTTGAATCTCTTGTGGCGTGAAAACTGTGCCCAGTTTACACGACTTCAACCGCGGGCAAAGTGTGAAACTTTTTTCCGCCCGGAGGTTACCTTCGTAACCTCGCGCGACCGACCCAGACAGGGGCTCGGGATGATTGTCCCGGACAGACCAGAAAAGCCCTGCGTTTCTGCGGGGTTGGCTCAAAGCGGCGGAACTGCGCACCCCTCATTGCGCATGCTTTGGGCTGGATTCGATCGGCGATTCGTGCATGCTGAGGATGTACCAATGATTTTCAAATTTGCGGCAGAGCATCATGCCCCGGCCGGTGGTGTGAACGGAGGGAGATTCGATGGTGTAGTCGTACAAGCTCCAAACCACGTCACCCACGGCGCGTTGGTCATTCATGCTCATCGAAAGGTGAACGTGCGGCGTTATGCCAAAATACAGTTTCCGAAAATGATTGGTGGCCTGGTCCCGTCCGCGTAATTCGCCGCTCGGAGAACTCAGCATGAAATCCGGATCGAAACAAAAGGCCAGACGGTCGGCGTCTGCATTGTTGAACGCTTCCGAGCAGGAATGCATGGCTTGCTCCATATCTGCAATCAGAGACGCCTCCGCGCCGCTGGGCGGCGAGACGCCGAGGCGGGCCACGCTGCGCTTCAGGTCGATGGTTACGCCCAGCTGCTCCAGGAGGTCGACGCCGAGAATTCCGTCGAGTGGGCCGCCGCAGGCTTGGGCGATTGCGGTCAAATCAATCGCCGGCAGGCGGACGCCTCGCAGAGTGTGGCTGCCCATCGTCAGCTCGCCGATCGAAACCTCGCGGGCGTTCAGTGCGGTTGTTTCATTCCAGGATTGGACGTGGACCGGTTTCGTATGCCCGCTCGTAAACGACTTCCCATTGAGGATGGATGTGGCGGCGGTGTCAATCAGGAAGCGCTTGTCGGCCTTATCTACCTGAAGGATTACAACCGGGAGGCGATCGCAGCGCTCAAGAGGGATCTCGGCTCCACTGGCGCCAGTCTGCGCTCGAGCGCTCCGGGCAGCCAGCGAGACGATCAAACTCGCGAACAGGCAAACGAGCCAACCCGGAGCAATTCGCATCATTGCCTCGAGTGCATCGGTTCTGTGACCTGGTCGATGCGTCGCAAGATCGCGGCGCCAGCGGCACCGAAAGCGTCCGGATCGCGGAACAAGCGCGAGCTCCAATTGGCTCCCATGGCCAGGGACTGGATTTCAAATGCCAACTGGCGTACATCCACTTCCTTTCGGATTTCTCCGGCGGACTGCGCGTCGCGTGCCGCCTGTTCCAGATTTCCCAGCCACTTCTTCATCAGTTCCACGATGCGATCGCGAACCCGCCCCGGCCTATCGTCGAATTCAAGCGATGCGGCGGAAAAGAAGCAGCCTCCGGGGAACACCTTCTGTTTGCCATAGCACAGCCAATTCTCGCAAAGCTCCCGTAGCCGCTCGAGTCCACGAAACTTGAATGCGGGGCGGACTACGTTTTCGACAAAGATATCGCGCGCTTCGTCAACCACGGCGCATTGCAAATCTTCCTTGGAACCGAAGTGGGCAAACAAACCGCTCTTGCTGATGCGCAGCGCCGAAGCCAGCCTTCCAATCGTCAGCCCTTCGAGCCCTTCGAGCGAGGCGAGGTTGACGGCCTTACGCAGGATGGCATGGCGCGTTTTCAGTCCGCGCGGCCGGCGGACCGAACCTTTCATCGCCCTGCCGGCAGGGCGCCGAGAAACCCCGCTTGATGGATGGCGTGTTTTCATTCCGACCATTCTCACCGGCACATAATAGCACGATCGTTCGTTTTATTACAAAACGAATCAACGCCGAGTCTTGCTTTGAATCGGCACGCGGAGACCGGAGTCACGGACAGGACCCACGCACGCGCCTACAATATGTTGGTTTCAGGTTTTTACGGGGAAGGAGCATCTTCCTATGGATCGCCGACGATGTTCTGAGGTTGGGCCTCCGTCCGAGATCGGTGGAATGAAATGAAAGCCTTTCTCACTACCTTGATGAGTCTTCTGAGCATTCTCGTATTGGGGCTTGGATGCATGCAGCGCGATGTGCTCTGGGCTTTCACGGGGTTCGCCTGTGCCCTGGTTTCGGGAGTTTTTGTTCAACTGTTTATCAGCCGCAAGAGGGCCAAGTGACGCGGCATCGGGCAGAAGAAAACTCTTGAGGAGTACGGCGGAGTCCGAACAAGGCCGTATGCCTCAGGCTTCTCTCGGCAACGCCGGCGTTCAAAACACTGCTCGCCCGATCGTTCCGAATCGCCTTCTTCTGGCGATGCTCCCCCCCCGGAACCATCCCGTTCTGCGACCCCCGGATTCCTCAAAACAAGGCCCGCATGACAAATCCGCGGGGTCGATGCGAGTTCAGAAGGCTCCGATTCGGGCTCACCCTTACTGGCTGCTTGCCTGCTCAATCATCGTCACATCGAACGAATCGCTCAGGTCGGCATGTCCCGCCAGGGTATCGCGCGTTTTGCCTTCGATCAGAATGTTGACGCGCTGGATTCCCGGAACGTTGATCGCCAGTGTTTCCACCAGCGAATTTACCGTGAGCTGCTCGCTAAGAATGCCGGACTGGTGCTGGTCCGCGAAGGCTGCATTCAGATCGATGACGGCCGCGCCCGGAGCGACCAGGTAGATGCTGCGGATATCCGATGCCGGAGCGAGAGGATGGGCCGCGCCCGGTTGCTGGTAGATGCGCAACAGCGCGCGCAACAACTCCTCGGCTCGCTGCTGGCGTCCTCCGGGAAGAGGAATCTGCGCCGACCGCGCCCGGAGCGCGCCCGCGTCGTCATCGGCCACATACAAAGTCACCGTCTCGGTCGGCCCCAACGCTGGAGGAAGCACGGGAAGCGAATCGGTCGCCAGACGCTCGATCTCTTCTGCCCTCCGCCGCATTTGCCGAAGATAGATTCCCATCGCCACCACCAGCACCAGCAGGGCCGCGACGCCGATCAGAAGATGCCGTGGAATCATGGTTGTACCTCGAGGTGATCGCGGACAGAAACCACAGCGTCGGCGATCGCCGATGCGGCCCGCTGTTGATAGTTGGCGGAGGTCAAATCGGCGATGCCATCTCCTCCGGGCGCAAGTTCCACCGCGACCGCCGGCATGAGCACGTTGTTGAGCGGCCGCAGCGAAGCGGATGAGGCTCGAACCGGGAAATCTTTTTTCTGCATCTCAGCGACGATTGCCGCCGAAACCATCCGGCTGACGGGCAAAGCCGGAGATTGGGCCGCATTCCAGGGACGAAATAATCCGTTGCTCGTTCCCTGCACCGGAAGCAACGCGGTATAGACCCGCGCACCGCCGCCGAGTGACGTCGCATGCAAGGTGATGTAGATTCCGGCGCGGGTGACGTTGGCCGCGGCGGCGCGCTGATCCAGAGTCGAACTGGTATCGGCGTCGCGCAGCAAGGTGACGGCGAATCCGCGAATCTCCAGTTCGTGCCGCAGCAGACGCGCAAATCCCAGGGTGACGTCTTTCTCGGCGAGCGTGCCGGTCAGGGCCGCACCGCGTTCCTCGCCACCATGCGCGGGGTCGATCACGGCGAGAACACGATGAACAGCCGGGGCGGTGTTTCGCGCCGGTGCTGCTTGCATCGGATTCTGTGGTCCGGTGCCGACGCCACTCGGCGCCGCCGGGGTTGGTTGCACCGCCGCAACCATGATCGCTGAAATCGTGATCGTCTTTTTATCGTCGCTCAAGCTAGCGGTCAGCGGCTGGGTCGCAGCCACGTCCAATTCTGCGTTACCGTTGTTCTCGGAGTAGCTGGCGTGGGTGATGATCTGGTTATCAAAAGTTATCGACTGACTTCCCGGGGACACGACCGGGTCGCGTTTGAAAACCAGCCGCAGCTTGCCCGGTTCGGTCGAAATACTCGGGTTTACCGGAGCGCTGAAATTCAATAACAGTCGCGGCGGGTTGCTCGCGTCCAGCCGGAAACTGGTCTGTATACCCACGTCGCCGACGAACAGGCGGCGTGCGCTTTCGCGAAAATTAATCGTCGTTCCCAGGAAGCGCGGCAGCAACACGCTTAACGAATTGAGTGGAACCAGACCGCGCGAGTTTTCGATAAGGAAGGGAGCGGTGAAATCGAAGTCGTGTCTGCGAATCTTCGCCCGTAACTTTCCCGCGGCAAAGTCCGCTTCGACCGAGTTATACCAGAGCGTCCAGTGTCGCCCGTCGGTCTGGCTGCTGACCCGGCCGAGCGGTTCCAGAAGTTCGAGCAGACCGACGTAGGCGCCGCCCGCACGCTCGAGAACCGGGACGGTGTAGATCGCGGCCGGGGAATAGACGGAGATGTGCTGTTCGTCCGCGGAGGGTGCCGCGGACAGAAGCGTCACGATGGCCAATTGCATGGCCAAGGTGTTTTTCGCCCAGGTCTTTTTGCTCGTGGTGGGGGGCACTTCCGCTCGTTCTCAGTTCCCAGTTCTCAGTTCCCAGTGAAATCAGCTCCTACCGAGAACTGAGAACTGAGAACTGGGAACTGAGAACCGCAGTTTGCTACTCCAGCGCATAAATCGTGAGCCCGCTCAGCAACTTGGGGTAGAAATCGGTGGACTTCTGGGGCAGCACTTCTCCGGCAAAGGCGATATCGCGAACGTGCGCGATGCGAACCGGATTCATCAGGAACGCCACTTGCGCCTTTCCACTTTGCACCTGCGACAGCGCGTCCGAGGCCTCGCGACAATAGGAAACGCTCTGCTGATTGCGGATGGCTTCCTCCGAGATCTTCAGCACGCCTTCGAGCAGGCATTTGTGCAGTTGCACGACGTCCAGTGATTGCTGGCGCAGAGAAAGCGATCCGAAAAGGAGGCTGCCGATGGCTTTCGGCGAATGGAGCAGGAATGCACGCTCGGAGGTGACGGCGAGCAGGGCCGTTCCGGCATACCCGGCCTGTTGCAGGATGACGGTCGCGCGCGGCGCGTCGATTCCGGCATCGACATCTTCCACGTTGAAGAATTTTCGCGCCTCCGCCTGAAATTGTGCAGCCGAAAAAGAGGGCAGGCCGGACACCACCCGGTGCGTCGGCAGAATCACCAGCCCCGGCCGATCCATGTCGACGAAGGTCATCATCACCGAGTCGTAAGGAGCAAGACCGCCCGCCCCGGTCTCGGCATCGGCGCGCTTCTGGTTACGATACGTCAGAGCAGTTTCATAGCGATGATGGCCGTCGGCGATGATCAACTGCTTGTCCCGCATCTTTTCCCGCGCGGCGGCAATGACCGAGGCATCGGAGATCCTCCAGATGCGGTGCACTACGCCGTACTCGTCGGTGACCTCGGTCTCAGGTGGGACGTCGGGAGCTTCAGCCGAGTCGAGCAGCGCATCCACCTTGCCTGCTCCGCTGTAGAGCATGAAGATTTGGCCGAAGTGGGCGCGGGTGGCACGCAGCAGCTCGAGCCGGTCGGCCTTCGGCATGGCCAGAGTCTGTTCGTGCCGGAACACCACGCCCGCCTGATAAGCCTCGATCCGGCCAAGCCCGATAAAGCCCCACCGCTCGGCCCGTGTTCCCGTAGCAGCTCCAGGAGCGCCCACGGGAAGCATGAAAGTCTGGGAATAGCGATAGATCGAAGGCTCGGAGTCCCGGAGCAGAATGCCGGTCTTGCGCCAACTCTTGAAGGCAGCCGCCGCCCGTGTATAGACGTTCTCGGACTCGCCGTCCCCCGGCAGGCGCTTCCCGAGAATAATTCGCACCAGGTTATAAGGACTGGCCTGGTAGTAACCCTCCTGCATTTCGTCGGTGATTTTGTCGTACGGCTGGGTCACAACCTGCTGAACTGGCACGCGCTCGGGGTTATAGCGCCAAGCTCGAAATGGAGAAATGACTGCCATAAAGGGGACGCAGAATTGTAGCAGGGACGGTCCGGCCCCGGACCAAAGCGGGAAAGAAGAAAAAATTTGCACAGAAATCTGAAATTGGCCGATGAAAAGTGACAACCCCTTCCCAAGATTGTGCTACTATCCGTGCTCAGTAGCGATCGTTGGCCCGCCTTTTAGGGGACGCGTCGCCTCCCTTTTGGCGCGGATTTAGTGGGGCCTATGCGGTACGGTAAACAGTTCTCGGCTCGCTTCTCCCTGGCTGTACTTCTGGTAGTTGCTTTGTGCAGCGCGGCTCCGCTGGTTGCCCAGAATTTGGGTGATGACGTCCACATCCAGCCTCGCGCCCATCCTGCCGCTCCCAAGGATCCTGACATTGATCCGGCGTTCAAAACCCACACCAAGCCCATGAAGGTTCAGGTCGACATGGTGCTGGTGCCGGTCACCATCACCGATCCCTTGAACCGGCTGGTGACCGGTCTTGACCGCGACAACTTCAATCTTTTCGAAGGTAAGGATCAACAGGAGATCAAGACTTTCTCGAGCGAAGACGCACCGGTGTCAATCGGCGTGATCTTTGACATGAGCGGAAGCATGAGCAGCAAAATCGAGCGCGCCCGCGAGGCCGTCATCGAGTTCTTCAAGACCGCCAACCCGCAGGACGAGTTTTTCATGATCGCCTTCTCCGATAAGCCGGAGGAGATTGCCGATTTCACCAGCTCCGTGGATGAGATACAGGGCCGGCTGCTCTACACCGTTCCCCATGGGCGCACCGCGCTGCTCGATGCCATTTACTTGGGTGTTACCAAGATGCGCCAGGCCAAGTATCCGAAAAAGGCATTGCTGATCATCTCCGACGGCGGCGACAATCACAGCCGTTATACCGAAGGCGAGATCAAGTCCATGGTGAAAGAGGCCGACATTCTCATCTACGCCATCGGCATCTACGATCATTATTTCCCGACCGAAGAAGAGCGATTGGGACCCGCTCTGCTCAGCGATATCACCGAACTGACCGGTGGACGGGCTTTTACCATCGATAACCCGAACGACTTGGCGGATGTTTCCACGAAAATTGGCATCGAGCTGCGCAACCAATACGTCATCGGATACCGTCCAAAGAATCCAGTGCACGATGGCAAATGGCGTAAGATAAAAGTGAAGCTGCTACCGCCAAAAGGATTGCCCCCGCTCAAGGTCTACGCCAAGACGGGTTACTATGCGCCGACGGAATAAAATCTCCCTGCCGGTTTTCTTCCTCCTGACGACGCTGTTCCAGGCTATCTCTCATGCACAAGGCGCAATCCCCAACCCGCCGCCTCCGGCCCCAGGTTCCCCACCTGCAGCCAATTCCCGATCAGCGTCGCAGTCAGGAGCAGCCAGCACGGCGCCAGCTTCGACCGGGCACACCGCGGCTCCAAACGATTCTCAGAACGTCTCTCCGGAATCTGCGCCAAATACGGAAGCCTCCGACAGCGGCGTCTTTGTCTTCCGCAAGCAGGTCGAAGAAGTCGTGCTGCACGCCACGGTCATCGATGACAAGCAGCGCATTGTCACGACCCTCGATAAAAGCGACTTCAACGTTTTTGAAAATGGGAGTCCCCAGACGATCACCTCGTTCCGGCACGAAGACATCCCGGTCGCGATGGGCATCGTGGTCGACAACTCCGGTTCCATGCGCGAGAAGCGTCAAAAGGTGAACGCGGCGGCCCTGAATCTGGTGCGGGCCTCGAATGCAAACGACCAGGTGTGCATCGTTAACTTCAACGACGAGTACTACCTTGACCAGGATTTCACTTCCAACATCAATAAGCTGAAAGAAGGACTGGAAAAGATCGAGGCGCGCGGCGGCACGGCGCTCTTTGATGCGGTCGTAGCCACCGCCGAGCATCTAAAGAAAGATGCCAAGCTGGAGAAGAAAGTCATTTTTGTCGTCACCGACGGAGAGGACAACGAGAGCGCCGAAAATCTCGAGCAAGCCGTACGGCGCCTGCAGGGCGACGGCGGACCTACCATTTACTCGATTGGCATTTTGGAAAAAGAAGAGCACCCGAAGCGCGCCAAGCACGACCTGAAGATCATGAGCGAGAGAACGGGCGGCATCGCTTTCTTCCCGCAAACTTTGGACGAAGTTGACGCCATCAGCCGCACCGTCGCCCACGATATTCGCACCCAATACACCATTGGATACAAACCGACCACGCCGAAAACTCAGGGCGGCTACCGGCAAGTGAGGGTGGATGCGCGTTCGCGCGACCACGGCAAGCTCACCGTCCGCACAAAGAGCGGCTACTACGCGGGAACGGAGCCGGCTTCGGGGGCGCAGTGAGCAGGATTTTTGATTTGGTAATTTTGCAATCGGAAAATCCGGAGTCTCCGATTGCCAGGTTACCAAATTGCGAAATTACGAGATCCTTCGATTGACGCTGGCCCTGCCCGTTCCTTACTCTGGAGTGTGCCACTCACAACCTCAAGCTCCCGCCTGCGCGTCAGCGACGAAATCTCCAAGCTCGTCGGCGAAACTCCAATGCTGCAAATGACCAAGCTGGCCCCTTCGGGATCGGCCGACATTTTCGCCAAACTCGAATACCTGAACCCGGGCGGCAGCGTGAAAGACCGCGCCGCGATCGGCCTGATCGAGCGCGCCGAGAGCGAAGGCAAGCTGAAGCGGGGTGGGACGGTCATCGAAGCCACTGCCGGAAATACCGGAGTCGGCCTCGCCTTGATCGGCGTGAGTCGCGGCTACAGAGTCCGGCTGTTTGTCCCGGAGAAATTTTCCGAGGAAAAAGTCATCATCATGCGGGCCCTCGGCGCCGAGGTCACCCGGACTCCGGAAGCCGAGGGCATGCAAGGCGCCATCCGGCGCGCCAAGGACTTGCAAGCTTCCGACCCCAATGCCTTTTTGGCCGCACAATTCGACAACCCGGCCAACCCCGACTACCACTACGAAACTACCGCCCGCGAGATCTTTGACCAGATGGAGGGACGCATCGACGCCATCACCGTCGGCTGTGGCACTGCCGGAACCTTTACCGGCGTCGCGCGTTTTCTGAAAGAGCGGCTCGCCAATGTACACGCCGTGGCGGTCGAGACCCAAGGCTCGATCCTCGGCGGAGGAGCGCCCGGTCCACACAAGGTGGAAGGGATCGGCAACACCTTTATTCCTGGGAATTTTGACCGTTCGGTTTGCGACGAAGTGATGATGGTGACCGACGACCAGGCCTTCGGCATGGTCAAGGAACTAGCGGCCCGAGAAGGTGTACTCGGAGGTTCGAGCGCTGGCGCCAACGTCTATGCGGCGGTCAAAGTCGCCAAGCGGCTGGGCGCCGGCAAGCGCGTGGTCACGCTGATCCCCGACTCGGCTGAGCGCTATCTGTCGAAGAAGATTTTTGAAGGCGGAATCTAGAGACGCTCTGCGAATCCGCTGTAGACGTGGCTTGCCCCGTCTCAACTCTAGTTTCACCAGAGCCAAAGCGCTGACCGAGGAGAAATCTTGACCCTCAAACCACCCGGCTTCTCAACCCGTGCCATTCACGCCGGACAAGAGCCCGATCCGCTCACCGGCGCGGTCGCCGTCCCCATCTATCCGACTTCCACTTATGTTCAGGAGGAGATTGGCAAGAATAAAGGTTACGAATACGCGCGCGTGTCGAATCCGACGCGCGACCGGCTGGAGACCAACCTTGCAGCGCTCGAAGGCGGAACGGCATCGCGCGTTTTCGCGAGCGGAATGGCGGCGATCAACGCGATTGCTACCATGCTCAAGGCCGGCGATCACATGGTCGCCGGCCACAATCTCTATGGCGGGACGCCACGCCTGTTCAATCAGGTTTTCGCCAATTTTGGCCTCACATTCACGTACGTCGATACATCCAACCTCAACCAAGTTGAGCGCGCATTCCAGAACAACACCCGTCTGTTATTTCTGGAGACGCCCACCAATCCGCTGATGGAACTTTGCGATCTCCCTGCCATTTGCGAACTCAGCCATCGGCACGGCGTTGAAGTCGTCGTCGACAACACTTTCATGTCGCCGTATTTTCAGCGTCCGATCGAACTCGGCGCAGATATGGTCGTCCACTCCACCACGAAATTTTTGAACGGACACAGTGACGGGTTGGGAGGCGTTGTCGTCTGCACCAGGCCCGAGCAGTCGGAACGACTTGCTTTTCTGCAGAAAGCCGCCGGTGCCATCCTGTCGCCATTCGAGTGCTGGCTGATCCTGCGCGGGGTGAAGACGCTTGCGGTACGCATGTTGCAGCACGACAGTAACGGTCGCAAAGTCGCCGACTATCTTTCGAAACACAAGAAAGTGCAGAAGGTTTTCTATCCCGGTTCGCCGGACCACCCGCAACATGAACTGGCAAAGCGCCAGATGTCGGGCTTCGGATCGATGATCGCCTTCGAAACCGGATCGCTCGCGAACGCCAACAAGATGCTCAGCAAGGTGCGCGTCTGTTCGCTCGCCGAGTCCCTGGGTGGAGTCGAGACGCTGATTTCGCATCCCGCCACCATGACTCATGCAGGCATCGGTGAAGAGGGGCGCCGCAAAATTGGCATCACCGACGGCATGGTCCGCATCTCCGTTGGGATCGAGGACGTGGACGATATCCTCGCCGATCTCGACCAGGCGCTCGCAACGATCTAACGCTCGCGTGGTGCCGGGGCTCCCCGACCGTGGGGCGTAACCGCACTTCCATACAAACTGCCCTCAGCGCACCGATTCTCCGATCCATTCCAGGTATGCCGCGCTGCCGTCTTCAATGCCAATCTCCACACACTCCGGAAGTTCGTAGGAATGTAGTTCCGTCAAAGCCTTGTGCACGCGATCAAAAACCGCTGCGGTCGTCTTGATTACCAGCAGCCACTCCGTTGCCGTCTGGATCTCACCTTGCCAGCGATACACGGACTCAATCTGGGGAGCGATGTTGACGCAGGCGGCCAGTTGCCGCTCCACCAGCGCATGGGCGATGCTCCGGGCTTCTTCGAGCGAACCGCAAGTCGTAAGAACGAGTCTTTTGTCGGTCATAGAAGATCGGTCGTCGTGACGAGGATCGTGCCAGGCAAAATCGAACCTCAATCCGATCCAATGCATGATTGGAATTCACAGGAAGCATACGAGGCATCCGATGGCGACGCAAATCAAGTTTGGCCTCTGTGGATGGCATCAACCGATGGCCAAGGGAGCTCACGCTTGCCGACGTTCACCGAACCAAACTGGGAGAGCCGTTTGCCAAAGTTGGTTCCTTTTACCGCTGTGCGAGAACTTTCGCTTGACGCCGGGAGCAAAACAGAAGTTTACTGAAGTGCTGCGACAAGATCCGAGCGACTTACATGCATAAAGTTGCCGGGATGGTAAGAACAGGCGACTGAAACCCATCCTCACCGCCGGAGCCTGGATGCGCAGCGGGGAAAAGAGTCACAAGGTTGAGTGCGGCAGCGAAAACATGGAACTTCGACTGGGACCAACGCCGAGAGCGCACATCCTTCTAGGTTCGGAAGCAGGCCCGCGCGCCTTCTTTGGTCAGGCTGTAGGACAGGCCATCGATCGCGCCAAAGGTCAGGCCAAGGATCGAGTTCCGCAGGCCGAGGCAGCGGCGGCGCGCTATGTCGAGCGCACGCGCCCGGTCTGGTCGTGGCTGGTATTGGAGTGGCGTCGTCTGGGAACCGTAGCCGCCGTCGTTCTTATCATTGGTTTACTGCTGCATGCCATGTTGGGAGCCAACGGCATGGTGATTTATCGTCAGAAACGCGCCGAGATGCAAGCACTGAAGAATGAAGTCGAGTTCCTGAAGCAGGAGAACACCCGGTTCGTCGATCAGATCAAAGCGCTCAAATCCGATCCCGCCGCCATCGAGAAGGAAGCGCGCGAGCAGCTACACTACACTCGGCCTGGAGAAGTTGTGCTCGTCGCTCCCGACCCTCCTTCCCTGAAGTCACCGAGCGGCCGCGCCGGGAACGATCAGTAGGTGGCCGGTTTCAAGAATCGTCCTGCTGGCTGAAAACCGCGTGCGAACGGTCGAGCATGCAACTTTCGTCTGCGGGGGAGTGCGTTCCCGGCACGCGCTGCGCGGGCAGCGAGGCCTTGATCTGTGGTTCTCAAGGCTTGAGGCTCTTGCCGTTGAGGAACTCCATCTTCTGAACGTTGGCGTCCCGCGCCACGCCAAGAAATTGCCGTAACCTTGATCGATCCCAGCGTTTCCGCGGCAGCTCTAGAATCTTATGTGCGCCCCGCGCCTCCCCTGTGATAAGGTCTGGATCACGCGTCAGCACCGATCCTAAAGAATGGATACCATGCGGAAATTGTTATCGTTGTTACTTGCCGGTGCCGTGGTTCTAGGGGTGGCCTCGGTGTCATTTGCGAGCGATGCCCAAACCGTGAACGGCTGGGTTAGCGACTCCAAGTGTGGTGCTAGGGGAGCCAATGCGGGCGCGGAGGCATGCACGAAAAAGTGCATCACAGCCGGCGCGAGCCCGGTCGCGGTCACCGACAAGGATCAGACGGTTTTGACCGTGGACAATCCCGATGCTCTTAAGGATCACTACGGACATCACGTTGCCGTGACCGGCCACATCGACGGCGACCAGATCCACGTTGATCATGTGAAGATGCTGTAGGGGGACCGGTCGAACGGATGAAAGGGGCGGCCCTTGTGGCCGCTCAAGGTTTTTCCGGTTGAAGCAACAGGCGTCTCACCCTCCATCCCGAACGCCTACCTTACGACACCTTCAACCGGCGAGCTAGCAGTCGCATAAAGCTTCCGCGGCATTCTCCCCGCCATGTACGCCTGTCGCCCCGCCAGCACAGCATGCTTCATTGCTTCCGCCATGAGCACTGGTTCCTGGGCGCCGGCGATGCCGGTGTTCATCAGGACAGCATCGTAACCTAGTTCCATGGCGATGGCCGCGTCGGAAGCGGTGCCTACGCCCGCGTCCACGATCAACGGCACTCCGGTGATCATTTCGCGCAGGATTCTCAGGCTGGCGGTGTTCTGAATGCCGAGCCCGCTGCCGATCGGTGCGCCCAAAGGCATCACCGCCGCTGCCCCCGCGTTCACCAGTCGCTTCGCGTACACGATGTCGTCGGACGTATAGGCCAGCACCGTGAAACCTTCTTTCGCCAGCACGCGCGTAGCTTCGAGGGTCGCTTGCACATCCGGGTAGAGCGTTGCCTGGTCGCCAATCACTTCCAGCTTGATCCAGTCCGAGAGACCAACCTCCCGCGCCAGCCGCGCTGTGCGGATCGTGTCTTCGGCCGTATAACAGCCAGCGGTGTTCGGCAGAAGAAAATATTTGTTGGGATCGATGTAATCGAGCAGCGACTCTTTGCCGCGGTCGAGATTCACCCGGCGTACGGCGACCGTCACCATGTTGGCGCCGCTCGCTTCGAGAGCGCGCGCGGTCTCCTGAAAAGACTTGTACTTCCCGGTCCCGACAATCAATCGGGAACGGAATTCCCTGCCAGCGATGAGGAAGGAGTCCGTCATGGGTTTATTCTACTTGACTTTCCCTTTGTTCAAATCATCCTCCGAGCCAAAGAGCAGGCCACGCTGGGGAGTCACGTCCATGCAAATCGTCCGCCGTCTTGTTTCCATTTCTCCGCATGTTCGCCCACGCAAGCTCGCCCACGTAGGCATCGAGAGCTTCGGATCGATGATCGACGGATCGATGGAGTGATTTTTTAATCAGGCGAAAAGCCTTGTCGGCCTCACGTCGATCAACATGTTCCACCTTCTCGCGGACAGTCTAACGAATGATCCCTGTTGTTTCTGCCTTCGCGTACATTTCGTCGATTAAGGCGCGGTAGCGATCTTCGATCCCTCGTCGCCGGACCTTGAAAGTATGCGTCAGCGTTCCATCCGCTGCCGAGAATTCTTCGGATACCACCAGAACACGTTTCAGTTTTTCAAAGCGCGCCAGGTTTTGGTTCAAGTCATCGACGATGCCTTCGTAGAGCGCCTGCACCTTGACGTTAGCGACGAGTGTTTCTCGCGAAGTGATCTCAACTCGGTTCGCCCGGGCCCAATCCTCCAGTACAGGAAAGTGCGGAGAGATTACCACCGCAGGGAATTTCCGCAGGTCTCCGATCACCACCGCTGTCCCAATGAGCGGGTTGAGTTTCAGCGAATTCTCGATCGGTTGCGGTGCGATGAACTTCCCGCCCGAAGTCTTGATCAAGTCCTTCTTGCGATCGGTGATCGACAGGTATCCCTCACTGTCGAGTTGCCCGATGTCGCCGGTCTTGAACCAGCCATCCACGAACGCGGCCTGTGTCTCCTCCGGACGATTCCAATAGCCCTTGAATATGGAAGGCCCTCGGACTAATACCTCGCCGTCGTCGGCAATCCGCACTTCGACGTTGGCGAGCGGCTTACCGACCGTCCCCAGTTTGTTCGCGGCGGGCGTGTTCACAGCAATCACCGGCGAAGTCTCTGTCAGCCCATATCCCTCATGGATGGGAATACCAATATCGGCATACCACTCCGCCAGTTCGCGGCCGAGCGGCGCGCCTCCGGAAATGAACTCCTGCGCCTTTCCGCCCATCCCAGCGCGCACTCGGGAAAAGACGAGCCGATCCGCGATTTTCATTTTCCAGGAGCGCGCTGCGGGCTGGGTCCCGGCCACCGTCTCATCGCGGTGAGCGCGCCCCACCGAAAGCGCCCAGCGATAAATCGCACTGTGCGGAACGTTCGCTGCTCTCAGGATCACTTGTTGACGAATCTTCTCGTAGACGCGCGGCACAGCAATAAAGATGTTCGGTTGCACTTCGGTCAGAACCTTTGCCAGCTGCCCAAGGTCAGGACAATACGCCAGCACCACCCCGCGGTACAGCAAAGCAAAATCCACGTGCCGCGCCGTCACATGGGAAAGGGGCAAAAACGATACGCTCACTTCCTCCTTCGCGCCGAAGCCGAATCCCTCCATCGACGATGCGATGTTCGACGCCATATTTCCGTGGGTCAGCATCGCTCCCTTCGGAGTTCCGGTCGTACCGGAGGTGTAGATAATTGTTGCCAGGTCGTCGGGCGCAACCGCCCGCGAGCGGGCATCGAATTCCCGATCGAAGTCGGCCGGCCCGTTCAGCATCAGGCCCTGCATCTGGACGGCGTGCGCGGTTTCTACCGTGTCCATCAACATGATCCGTTCGACCGGGGTGTGCCGCTGTACGGTCAATACCTTCTCCAACTGATACTTGGTGGACACCGCGATCACGCGAGCCCCGGAATCGTTCAGGAGAAAAGCAGTCTGCTCCGCTGTCTGCGTGCAATAGACCGGGACTGTGACTGCGCCCAGGGAGAGCACCGCGAAATCAGTGATCGTCCACTCCGGGCGATTTTCGCTGAGGATCGCGACGCGATCGCCTCTGCCAATGCCCCATGATTCAAGCGCCCGAGCCACACCGACGACCCCCCGATAAATCTCAGTGGACGAAATCGGCGCCCAGCCCAGAGGCTGTTTTTGCAGCATGACGCGGTCGCGGCGGTTTTCGCAGACCGCCAACAAAATGTCGTTGAGAGTATGAAGGCTCATCCGGTCCGATCGAGGCCCGCAATTATTGTACGCATTGGTACAAGTCTGCGAGAGTGTCCATGCCTCGCTGATGGTGCAGCCTTCTGGATGCGTTTTGACCGGGCTCCGGAGGTAGGGTAGCAAATTCGGAAACGGGCTGCTCGGAGCTAGCATCCAACTGGACCCGCCAAAAAGCCGGTCACCGGACGGAGTGTGACGTCACCGGCTTAATCGCTGCGACTTGAATCGCGGCGAATGGGAGTGACGCCTGATCGCCTCACCACCAAAGCTGCCAAAGCGCGACGCTGACCCCGCTTCGCCGCACTGTGTTATGCTTTTCAAGCGGGGTGGAGCAGTCTGGTAGCTCGTTGGGCTCATAACCCAAAGGTCGGTGGTTCAAATCCACCCCCCGCAACCAACGCAATCATAAGGTTACGAGGAATTTGGATTTTGAGTTCTAGTCCAAAATAGTCCAATAAGCACAAAGACAGGGATAAAGGCCATCGCGAGTGATGGCCTTTTGCTATTCGGATTGCGCTCGTTGGGGTTGAGTTTGGGAAAGCACTCGCTGCACGACGAATGTATTGGCCTTGCGCTTCGCTTCCATAAAGGCTCCGCCGTAAATATTCATCGTGGTTGAGATATTGGCGTGACGCATTAATTTCTGCTGCACGCCGAGAGGAGCACCAGTCTCGTCCAGCCAAGCTCTGTAGCTGTGACGCAGTGTGTGCCAACCGATCTGTCCCTGAATCTTGGCTCGCAACGCCGCGGCCTTGAGCACCTTCTTCCGGAGCGAACCCGAATCGTAGGGATTGTTGGTTCTTGGGCTGGGAAAAACCCAGTCCCCTTTTGTCTCTGGGCAGAGACGTTTCCATTCGAGGAGAATGGTCGCAACGTCCGGGTCCAGCGGTAGCTCGTCCTGGGAACACTCCGATTTCAGCTTCGTGACCTGGCTCCTGGCATATCCCTCCCTGATTTCCATAACCAAGCTTTCGAAGTTGATCCCAGCCCAGCGCAAGCCCATGACCTCGCTGACTCGAAGGCCAGTGCATCCTGCCAGAAGGACCATACAGCGGTACGGATGAGCAAGCTGGTTGAGCAGGGCGCCGAACTCCTCCTCGGTTAAGATCCGAGGCGGTCTTACGCGTTTGCTGACGCCCTTGAGCTCGACCAAACTGATGGGGTTGCGTTCCAAAGGAATCAGTTCCCACAGCATGGCCTTCTCGAAAAGGCGATACATGAGGCCTCGGATATGGCCTCTGGTCTTCGGGGCCACGGGCATTTTTCGAAGCCATTCCTGGACTGGATAGGGTTTGACCTCTCCGAGGAGGAATGTTCCCCACTTCGGAGAGATATGTTTGTTGATGCGGTTGAGATCGGGTTCCTTGGTAGTGTGCGCGAGGTCGCCCCTCTCGATCTCTTCGCTGACATAGCGATCGATCAGGCCTTGAAAAGTTACAGCCTCGCGCATTGGTAAACCACTGTTGATTTCGAGTCGAAGACCTTCTGCGGCTCGCCTGGCATCTGCGAGTGATGGATATTCTTCTATAGTTCCCAGAGTCACCGCTGGTCTCGTCACAGCAGCGGTTCCTTGGTTGCGATAGCGGAATACCCATACGTCCGGACCTTTAACTCTCTTCTGAAGTTCGAGATTTCCAAACTGATAACGGTTTCGTCTAGGCAACTTGTCCTCCTTTGCCTTGACGACGCCGGGATGAATCGGAGCATACCTGAGCTCGCAACCAATCGTCTAGTTCTGAGATGTAGAAGAGCCATTTCTTGCGCTGACCGTATCCGATGGGATGGCCGGGAATGTGGCCGACCCCGGCAAGGCGCGTCACACTCCTTACGTGCATTTGGAGAAACTCAGCCGCCGCTCTCGCGGTCACAGGTCTTTCTGAAGGCTGTGGCGCCTTCTTCGGCATTTCTGACTCGGGGTTGATCGAAGCATCCATAGATGGAGAAATGCTCCAAAAATAATCGGCCCAACGATGAAACCTGACCCAAAGCTGCGGTCGCCCTCAATCGCCATCCAGTCGGAGGAGAATCGTGGGATGGAGTTCTTTACTGATTCGCCACAGAACGGAGACTGGAGAAGCGGGATGGCGCTGCTCCGGGGCAACAGAGTTTAGACCTTCGCTTTGTGCGCCCTTTTTTTCGGCTGGGAGAGGCTGCATTTTTTCTGTCCCCACGGATCACCCTTTTACCAAAGAAGATTCTCATCGTAGGGATTTGTCCAATGAGTTTCAGAAAGTCTGTTATGCGTACAGCTCATAACGCCTCTGCCGTCCGGCTTGACGGTTTTAGCGGGCGCCCCCGGAGACGCTGGTTACTTTGGTATCGGTCAGAATCCGCGTGATCCCGGACTTTTGAGAACAAGTGGCCGTCGAGAAACCAAAGTTCCCGTCCGATGCCGATGTTTGGAAGGAGGCGTGCGCTTGACTACCGCGGGTAGAACCATGTCGAATCCGCTTGAAACGCGCTTTCTGCTCGCCGCAGTGATTCTCGCGGAAGAACTCAGCTTCACCGGGGCAGCCAAACGCCTAAAAATGTC
>Ga0302325_10007566_pt1 | contig 24081 bp, 21 predicted proteins | sample Palsa_T0_2_FD_201948 | JGI IMG/M metagenome (GOLD analysis project Ga0302325, IMG submission 201948) | Peat permafrost microbial communities from Stordalen Mire near Abisko, Sweden - Palsa_T0_2 | ecosystem: Environmental > Terrestrial > Soil > Palsa > Peat permafrost | place: Sweden: Abisko... | reverse complement strand
GCAGAGCCGGTGAAACTCAAATACCGGGTCGCGCCGACGGCTTCCACTCTCCAGACGTGTTCCGCTCCTGGGTCGGGGGTTTCTGTGCTCCCGTCTGGAAGACAGACGCCGGCGCGCGCCAGCGAGCAGGTTTCGGGCGGCGAACGATGGCGATTGCCCGAGGCCCTCGGGTGGTGGTTGTCTGCGCCTCCCCGATGCCCCATCCCAGCGCGAGCGACGCGGAGACGGAACGGCTCGCAGAGGATGCGCAGCGTCGCAAGAATTGGAAGCGCTGGGGGGCATACCTCTCCGAGCGGCAGTGGGGCACCGTCCGCGAGGACTACTCGGCCAACGGGACGGCCTGGGACTACTTCCCGCACGACCACGCGCGCTCGCGTGCCTACCGCTGGGGTGAGGACGGGCTGCTCGGCCTCACCGACCGGGAATGCCGCGTCTGTTTTGCCCCCGCGCTGTGGAATGAGAAGGACCCCATCCTCAAGGAGCGCTTCTTCGGGCTGAGCAACTCGGAGGGCAACCACGGCGAGGACGTCAAAGAGCTGTACTGGTACCTCGATGCGACGCCTACCGGCAGTTACCTGAAGGCCCTCTACAAGTACCCACAAGGGCCCTTCCCATACGCGCAGCTGGTCGAGGAGAACCGCCGGCGGGGGCGGGCCTTGCCGGAGTACGACCCACTCGACACCGGGGCCTTCGACGACAACCGGTATTTCGACGTGCTGGTGGAGTACGCCAAGGCAGCTCCGGACGACATTTTCATCCGCATCACGGCGACCAACCGGGGACCGGCGCCAGCGCCGCTCCACCTGCTTCCCACGCTGTGGTTCCGGAACACCTGGGCTTGGGGCCGGACGGGTGAGGGGTACTGGTCTCCGGGCCGCATCCAGGTCCGAAATGGCTCCCTCCTCCTCCAGCACCCCTCGCTCGGGATGATGCGACTGGAGGCGGCCGCTGTCGACGGCCAGTCGCCCAACTTTCTCTTCTGCGACAACGAGACCAACACCGAGCGGCTCGACGGCACGCCTGGACGCAGCCGCTGGCCGAAGGACAGCTTTCACAGCTACCTGGTGGAAGGACGCCATGAAGCCGTCAAGCCGAGTCTCGTCGGGACCAAGGCCGCAGCCCACTATGCCTTCCAGCTCGCCCCCGGCGAGTCGGTGCAGGTGCGTCTCCGGCTGACCGCCGACGACCTGGCGCTCCTCGCTGACTTCGGGAAGATGTTTGATTCGGTGTTCTCTCAGCGCATCAGTGAAGCGGACGCCTTCTACGCCTCGCGCCTTCCCAGTGGCGCCACCCCCGAGGAAGCCCGGGTGGCGCGGCTCGCCTACGCCGGACTCATCTGGAACAAGCAGTTCTACGGGTACGCGGTGAAGGCCTGGCTGGAGGGCGACCCGGTCTCACAGCCGCTGCCTCCCCAACGGGCCAACGGCCGAAACCACGACTGGAAGCAGCTCTACAGCCGGGACGTGGTGTCCATGCCGGACAAGTGGGAGTACCCGTGGTTCGCCGCCTGGGACCTGGGCTTCCACATGGTGCCCTTTTCCGATGTCGACCCGAACTTCGCCAAGGAGCAGCTCCAGCTCTTCCTCCGCGAGTGGTACATGCACCCGAGCGGCCAGCTCCCGGCGTACGAGTGGGCTTTCGGGGACGTCAATCCCCCGGTGCACGCCTGGGCCTGCTGGCGGGTCTACAAGAAGACCGCCCCGCGCGGAGCGCGCGACACGCTCTTCCTGCGGCGCGTGTTTCCCAAGCTGCTGCTCAACTTCACCTGGTGGGTCAACCGCAAGGACGTCGCCGGCAAGCACCTTTTCGGCGGAGGCTTCCTCGGTCTGGACAACGTGGGCGTCTTCGATAGAAACCGGCCGCTGCCGGACGGGCTGCAACTGGCGCAGGCGGACGGCACCGCGTGGATGGCCTTCTACTGCACCACCATGCTCTCCATCTCGCTCGAGCTGGCGATTGACGACCCGGCCTACGAGGACATCGCCAGCAAATTTTTCGAGCACTTCGTGAGCATCGTCGACGCGATGAATTCCGGCGTCACCGGCCTGTGGGACGAGCAGGATGGTTTCTATTACGACAAGATGATTACTCCGGAGGGCGAGATGCTGCCCCTCCGGCTGCGCTCGATGGTGGGCCTCATCCCCCTCTTCGCCGCGGAGATTCTCGAGGACAGCTATCTGCAGAAGCTGCCGGGCTTCGCCAAGCGCATGCACTGGTTCCTGGAGAACAGGCCGGAACTGGCCAGCCACATCTTCTACCGGCCACCCAGCTCCAGTAACCCCAGCGGCCGCCATCTGCTCGCCGTGGCACCCCGCGAGCGGATGGAGCGCATCCTCCGCTACATGGTGGATGAGGCGGAGTTCCTTTCACCCTATGGCATCCGGTCCCTCTCCAAGACCTACCAGGCGAACCCCTATGTGCTGAGCTCGCACGGAGCCGAGGCGGAGGTTCGCTACGAGCCGGGAGTCTCCGAGAGCGGAATGTTCGGTGGAAACTCCAACTGGCGCGGTCCGGTATGGTTTCCCACGAACTTCCTTCTCGTCGAGGTGCTGGAGCGCTACCACCACTTCTACGGCGACGCGTTTCGCATCGAGTTCCCGTCGGGTTCAGGGAAGTTGCACACCCTCCGGGAAGTCGCCCACCTCATCGCCCAGCGGTTGTGCGCGCTCTTCCTGCCGGACGCCAACGGTCGTCGGCCATCGGACGGGGAGGAGCCGCGGTACCAGACGGACGAGCATTTCAAGAGCCTGGTGACCTTCTACGAGTTCTTCCACGGGGATACCGGTAAGGGGCTCGGCGCTGCCCACCAGACGGGCTGGACGGCACTCGTCGTGGAAATGCTGCTGGACGTCATCCACGCCCGCCGCCCGCGCTGAGGCTGCCCTTAGCGCACGCGCATCCGGGCCAGCTCGTCCACCGAGAGCCCGGTGGCATGCTCGACCTCCGCCGGAGTCACGGCGGCGCAGGCCAGCGCACGACGGAAGGTGTTGAGTAGAACCTGGGCCGTGGCCGCATCATCGAACATCACCCCCAGCCGGTTGGCCTGCGCGGCGCGGTCCAGGAAGGACCTCAGGCGCGCCCCGGCCGGCTCGAGCTCGGCGGCGAAGAAGGCGAACAGGGCGCCAAAGCGAGCCGGCAGCTGGGCCGGGTGCAAGTCCCACCCCTGAAAAACTCCATCCTCGAGGGCGCGCTTCACGTCCTCGGCCGTCCGCCGCCAACCGGCATGCACCGCACGGCGGTTCTCGGTCTGCAGCTCGCGCGAGAGGTTCTCCCCCCGGTGCGGGGCGACGGGGAGGACGGTGGTGGGTCCGTCGGAGACGGACACCGAGGTCCCCGAAGTGGCCAGCACCAGCAGCCGCCGCGCGAGGTCCAGCGCCGGATGCGCCAGCGTCGTGCGCGCCCCGGTGATGCCGAGCGAGGCGCTCAAGTCGTAAGGGCCGAGGTGGAGCGAGCGACAACGGGGGCCGGCCGCGGCGAGCAAGCGTGGCACGCCAAGCATCCCATCCGGGGAGATGAGCGCTTGGGGCGTCTCGACCATCAGCTCCAGCGCCACCGAGCCATCGGGCCAGCCCGAGCGCGCCTCGACGGCGGCGAGCGTCTGGACGAGGAGGGCCACTTGCTCGGGCAAGGCCACTTTGGGCAGGGTGACGGCGAAGCCTGGTGGGCAGCCGGCCGGTGCCGCGGCCTGGCACACCCGCTCCAGGGTGCGTAAGGCACGGCGAGCCGAGGTCGCGGAGGTGAGAGCCTTGATGCGGATGCCGACGAAAGGCGGAAGCAGCCCCTCCCGACCGGCCTCGGCCAGGGCGGCGCCCACCGCTTCGGCATGGGCATCCTCCTCGGCATCGGGCCGCACCCCGTAGCCATCCTCGAAATCCACCCGGTAGTCCTCGACCGGTTCGCGGGCCAGCTTTTCCAGGACGCGGTTCCGCAGCTGTGTGGCCGTGTCCGGTGCGAGCGACAGGCCGAGCGCCCAGGCGAATGTCGTCCCATCGGGCGCGTAGGTGTCCAGTGCCGCGCGAGCGACCTGCCGAACTCGGGCCAGCGTGCGCGTCTGGAAAAGGTGTGCGCCGCCGTAGAGCACGTGGACTGGCCGGCGTCCCGGCGGAAGTCCCGGGCGGAGCTGCGTCAGGCGCAGAAGCCCCTGCTCGAGGCTCTCGAGTGCCGGGCTGAGCGCATCGGCGAGCGGGGGCAAGGCCATTCGAGTTGGCTCCAGGGCCGCCTTCGAGAGGCCGTCATACTCCTCCGGTGTGGCCGGTGCACCACTCCTTGGTTTGTCGCGCGGCGCCTTGCCGCGAGGTGCGGTGTCGCCCGGCCGTCACCTGGGAAAACTGCACAGCCGTCCGTTGAGTGCCGTGCCTCCCTCGCCTAGCGTGGGGAGCCAAGCATGGCGCACTACGACTTGGTGGTGATTGGCTCGGGCCCCGCCGGAGAGAAGGGTGCGGCCCAGGCAGCGTATTTCAAGAAGAAGGTGGCGCTCGTCGAGTGGCGGCCGGTCCTCGGCGGGGCAGGGGGCACCACCGGGACGCTTCCCAGCAAGACCCTCCGCGAGACCGCGCTCTACCTGTCCGGTTTCCGTCAGCGCGGGTTGTTCGGCGTCGAGATGAACCTCTCGCACCGAGCCGGCGTCCGCGACCTCCTCTTCCGCGAGCGCGCCGTGGCCCACGAGGAGAGTGTCCGGGTCCAGCAGAACATGGCCGCGCATGGCGTCGATGTCTTCCAGGGCAAGGGACGCCTGCACGACCCGCATACCCTGGTCGTCCGTCGCCCCGGTTCGGAGGAGACGCTGACCGCAGACGTGGTGCTGGTGGCCACCGGCTCCCGACCGTTGCATCCGCCGCTTTTCCCGTTTGGCGCCCAGGGCATCTTCGACTCGGACACCATCCTTCAGATGGAGGAAGTTCCGCACTCGCTGGTGGTGGTGGGAGGGGGCGTCATCGGCTGCGAGTATGCGTGCACCTTTGCCGCGCTCGGCATCCCGGTCACGCTGGTCGAGCCACGGTCCCCGCTCCTCAACTTTCTTGACGGCGAGATGTCGCACCGACTGCAGGACCGGATGGCGGACCTGGGCGTGCAATTCAAGCTGCCCGATGCGGTGGAGACGGTGGATGTCGAGGATGGGCGCATCACCCTCGGGCTCAAGAGTGGGACGGTGGTGCAGTCGGCCGCGGTATTGGTGGCCATGGGCCGCGCTGCCAACAGCCGCACCCTCGGGCTCGAGGAGGTGGGCGTGGCTTTCGGCGAGCGCGACCGAATCCTGGTCGATGCCCACTTCCAGACGTCGGTGCCCCACATCTACGCCGCTGGCGACGTGATTGGCTTTCCGGCGCTGGCCTCCACCTCGATGGAGCAGGCCCGGGTGGCCATGGCCCACGCCTTCACCTTGTACCCCAAGGACGCCCTGGCAGCGACGTTGCCCTACGCGCTGTACACCATCCCCGAACTCTCCATGGCCGGCGAGACGGAGGAATCCCTCACCAAGCTGGGGACTCCCTATGTCGTGGGTCGCGCCTCCTATGCTACCAACGCGCGCGGCCAAATCATCGGAGACGGCGGAGGCTTCCTGAAACTCATCTTCCGCCGCGAGGATATGAAGTTGCTCGGGGTCCACGTGCTGGGAGAGTCGGCCTCGGAGCTGGTCCACATCGGCCTGACGGCCATCCTGTGCGGCGCCACGGCCCAGCTCTTCATCAACACTTGCTACAACTACCCGACGCTTTCCGAGACGTACAAGTACGCCACCTACAACGCTCTCGCCTTGCGCGACCCGGTGAGCTGAGCCCTCCTTACGGCAGCGGACGGAACGAGCTTCGGCATGCAACACTTTTCTCCGCTGGGCCTGAGCCTGCTCTTTGCCGCCGCGGTGGGGGCGGGGCTGATGAATGCCATGGCCGGCGGGGGCACGTTGCTCACCTTCCCCTCGTTGCTGGCGGCCGGGGTTTCGCCGGTCATGGCCAATGCCACCAACGCCGTGGCGCTGGTGCCCGGTTCATTCACGTCGGGCCTCACCTTCCGGCGGGACTTGGGCCAGTACGGGCGCCGGTTGATTGTATACCTCGTCGCCTCCAGCATCCTCGGAGCCTTCGTCGGGGCGACGCTGGTGGCCGTGGCCGGTGATGCCTTGTTTCGCCGGCTCGTCCCGTGGCTCATCATCGGGTCCACCGTGCTCTTTATTTTGCAGGAGCCGCTGCGGCGCTGGCGCGAGCGAAAGGCTGCAGCTGGCACCGTCGCGCCGGCGCTGGGCGAGGGCAACCTGTGGGGCCTGGCCGTGGCGCACTTCCTGGTGTCCGTCTATGGCGGGTTCTTTGGAGCAGGGATGGGAATCCTCATGCTCGCCGAGCTGGGGTTTGTCGGGCTCACCAACCTTCACCAGATGAACGGGCTGAAGAATTTCGGCGCCGCCTTCATCAACCTCTCCGCGGCGGTGACATTCATCGTGGGCGGCCTCGTGTTCTGGCGCCTGGCGGCGCTGATGGCCGTCGGCGCCATCCTCGGAGGCTGGGGCGGAGCGCGGCTGGCCCAGCGCATCGGCCAGGACGCTGTCCGCTGGGTGGTGGTGGCCGTCGGCCTCATCACCGGCGCGGCGACGCTCTTCCGCTGACAGCACTCCTAGGACGCCGAGCTCAGCGGTCCTTGGCACCGGGCGGCAGCGCCGGCGTGACGGCGGCCGGCAACTGGGCCGGCATGTCGCCCGCAGCCCCGAGCGCGCGGTTGGCCTCGGCCTCACGGCGAAGCTCGACGTTGCTCAACTCCTCCTGCCACTCCTTGGGATTGGAGGGCCAGCTGAAGGCCTTCGGTACCTCACCGCCGCCGAATTGGTGGTGCCCCAGCATGTCTGGGAATTGGGGCGTCCATTGGCCCAGCTCCTCCGGCTCGCGGGTGACGCGAGCGCGGTCGGCAGGCAGGCGAAACGGCGGAGCCTTGGGAATGTCCATGACGGGAGGGACTCTGCGCCAGGTCGAGGGGGGATGGGAAGAGGCTAGAGTCCCCGCCCGCTGATGAATCGCGCCCAGAATCTCGACCGGCTAGGGGAACCCTTCGACGTGGCCATCATCGGGGGCGGAGCCACTGGCCTGGGTGCGGCGGTGGAGAGCGCGGCCCGGGGCTACCGCACCGTCCTCTTCGAGGCGCACGACTTCGCCAAGGGTACCTCCAGCCGTTCCACGAAGCTGGTCCACGGGGGCGTGCGGTACCTGGCGCAGGGCAACGTGGGCCTGGTACGCGAGGCGCTGCGCGAGCGCGGACGGCTGCGGCGGAATGCTCCCCACCTGGTGGGTGACCTGCGCTTCATCGTCCCTGCCTATGCCTGGTGGTCCGGGCCCTATTACGGCGTCGGGCTGAAGCTTTACGACTTGCTGGCCGGTCGCTTCCGACTGGGCAGCAGCAAGTCCCTCGACCGCGAGGCAGTCCTGGCGGCGCTGCCCAACCTGGAGCCAGAGCAGCTCAAGGGCGGAATTCTCTATGTCGACGGGCAGTTCGACGACGCGCGATTGGCAGTGACGCTGGCCCTCACCGCCAGCGACCTCGGCGCCACGCTTTTGAACCAGGCACCGGTCACGCGGCTGCTCAAGCAGGACGGCCGGCTGCAGGGAGTGGTGGCGGTCGACGTCGAGTCGGGCCGCGAACATGCCGTGCGTGCCCGGGTGGTGGTCAACGCCACCGGCGTCTTCGCCGACCAGGTGCGCCACCTCGACAACCCGGAGGCCGGACCCACGGTTTCCCCGTCCCAGGGCATCCACCTCGTCCTGCCGCAGTCTTTTCTTCCCGGCACGCATGCCCTGGTGGTGCCGAAGACCGACGACGGGCGTGTTCTCTTCGTCATCCCCTGGCACGGCCGGACGGTGGTGGGGACGACGGATACGCCCGTGGCGCAACCGGTGGAGGAGCCGAAGCCACTTCCGGAGGAGGTGGCCTTTCTCCTCGACCACGCAGCCCGGTACTTGGTGAAGGACCCCACCCGGGGCGATGTGCTGTCCGTCTACGCAGGCCTGCGCCCGCTGGTCCGCCCTCCGGAGGAGGAGGGAGCGCGGACGGCGAGCCTGTCGCGCGACCACCATGTCTTCACCTCGGCGAGTGGCCTGGTCACCATCGTGGGCGGAAAGTGGACCACCTACCGCAAGATGGCCGAGGACGTGATGACGCGCGCTGCCGAGGTGGCGGGCCTGGAGGCGGTCCCCTCCCGCACCGCGGAAATGCGGCTGCACGGCGCGCCAGCCGACGCGGCGACCTCCGACGTCGGCGTGCCGACCGGCCCCTTGGCCAGCTACGGCACCGATGCGTCCGCGGTCCGCGCCCTCGCGGCCGATGACGTGGAACTTGCCGGCGCTCTCCATCCACGACTGCCCTACCTCCGGGCCGAAGTGGCCTGGGGAGCGCGCCATGAGATGGCCCGGACACTAGAGGATGTCCTGGCCCGGCGGACGCGTGCCTTGCTGCTCGATGCGCGGGCGTCGGCCGAATGCGCGCCCCTGGCGGCCCGGCTACTGGCCCGCGAGCTGGGGCAGGACGAGGCCTGGCAGAAGGCACAGGTCGACGCCTACCGCAAGCTGGCCGAAGCGGCACAGCTGTAGAGCGTCAATCCGCGGGCGCGGAGAGCAGCGTCCGCCAGGTGATGAGCCACTTGTCATGAACGCGAGCCAGCACGTAGACGTCGTGGCCGGCCCCCTCGGAGCGTTGCCCACCCATTTCCCACGCCATCTCCCAGCGCAGCGTGGCCACGGCCGTGGTGTCGAAGACGTCGACGGCCAGCTCCTGCTCCTCGTAGCGAAGCACCAGGGCCGCGGCGAGGAAGTCCTCGTAGGTGGCAACGCATGCCGCCCAGCCCTCGGCCCGACCGGCGAAGCCGGGCCGGACGAAGACCACCCTGGGGTGCAACAGCGCAGCGATGTCCTGGGTGTGCCCGGTCCGCCACGCTGTGGTGAGAGCAGCCAGGACGGCGCGAATCGGCTGAGAGACAGAGTCAGGCATGGAAGCTCCGGTCAGTCCCTGAGCGCGGTCCCCACAGTCTGCACTTGCACGGTCCGTGAAGAGAGCGTTTCACAAGTCTACCAGCGGCGCGGCTGAAAGCACCGCGAGAGAGGCTCACCGGGCCTTTGGAGCGGTGTCGGGCCCTCGGCCTCAAGATGGGACCCGTCCTCAGCCGCCCACCAACAGCTTGGCCACCGCGAGACCGAGCAGCCCGGCGATGAGGCAGCCCACGAGTGTAGCTGCCAGATTCAAGCCGCCGGTCCACCACAGCCGCTGCTGCAGGAGCGCCAGCGTCTCGTAGTTGAAGGTCGAGTAGGTGGTGAATCCGCCGATGATGCCAGTGGTGAGGAAGACGCGCAGATTGACTGGCACGAGGCTGGTGCTCAGCGCCACTCCCATCACCACCGAAATGAGGAACGAGCCGAGCACGTTGACCACCAGCGTCCCGTACGGAAAGGCCTCCCCGAAGAGGCGGGGGGCGAGACCCGCCACCCAGTAGCGCGCCACCGAACCGAAGGCCCCACCGAGGGCGACGAGGAGGTAACGCGTTCCGGCCATCTCGTGGGGCGCTCTCTAGGGAGTGCCGGGCTTCGGGCTGCCGGCGTAGAGGTCAATCACCTGGGAGATGGCCTTCTGACACACGCCGCAGAAGGGGACATCATTGCGGGAGAACATGATGCAGTCCTCCTCGGGGCGGTAGTAGCCGGTGGACTCGTACATCGCCCCCTCGAAGGCGCCGACCTTGCGACTGAAGGTGTCATGGTCGAGAAGGGCGGTCATCTCCGCTTTCGTCTGTTTGAAGAGCGTATCCATCTCCGCCTCCGGCCGCTTCTCGGAACGGATTTGCTTGCGCAGCGTCTGCAACTCGCGGTCGCGCGTTTCAAACTGGTGTTTCTTCCAGGGTGTCGGTACCGGAGTCCCGGGTGCGACGAGGGCCTTCCACTTCAGCGTGGCCAGCTCGGTGGCGGCGGTGACGTTGGGCTCCCACGGCTCGGGCCGACCCTGCTGTGGAAGCACCGTGCTCTCGCTCGTGAAGTACTCGTCCGCCAGGCCGGCGAAGTGGTGGCCGAACTCATGGATGAAGACGTAGGGCGCCCACAGGCTCTTCGCCGCCACCGTCGCGTACAGGCCGAAGATGCCGCCGCCCCCATAGGTCTCTCCGTTGGCGAGAATCTCGACGAAGTCGTAGGGGGCGAAGGAGGCCACGTCACGGAAGGAATGGTTGTCGAAGGTGAGAATGTACCGTTCGCTTCCGAAGGCGTCGTAGGTGGCACCGACGCGCGAGCGCCGGTGGATGCCGGTGGAAGGACGCGAGATACCCGAGGCGCTCGAGGGCGCGCACAGTCCCCAGACGTTGAAGTCTCCTCGTCGCTCCCTGAAGGGCGAGGTGGCAAAGAGCAGGGCCATCATCCGCCGGGCGTCGCGCGCGAAGTCCCCTCGCTGCGCCGCCGTGTACCCATCGCACAGCAGCAGAAGGTCGACTTTGCTGGAAGAAGGCCCGTTCACCATCAGCCTCATGAGCGGGCCGGGCGAGGGAGGGGCGGTGGCGTCGATGTCCTGCGAATGCGGGTCGACGGCAAACGTCCACACCGGTGCGAAGGGCTTTCCGTTGCTCCGCTTCTTGAGGGTGACTTCCACCTTGTCCGCCGGCAGCGGGAAGCGGAGGGACTCGGAGAAGGTTCGCACCCGCTCCTTGGCCGCGGCAGTGTCCTCCCACTCCCCATAGATGCTGGAGAAGCCGCGCGAGTAGAGAAGGGCGCCACTGCTGGTATTGCGCACTTCGAAGAAATAGTTGCCGAGGCCCGTGTCGTCGAGCGGCCTCTGGGGGTTTCCGGGCCAGGGCGCAGGCTCAATCACCAGCCGCTCCAGGCTGAAGAGCTCGTGCGTGGCGTCCCCGGTGTGGAAGAAATCGATGCGCAGCGTCTGGACTGCCGAAGCGTTCGCTGCCGAGGAGAGAACAAGGGCCAAGAGGAGGGTCATGGGACTCCGGTGATGCGGTGGCCTGCCTCTCGCAGCACGGCCACCGCCTGGGCGAGGTGCGTGTGCCGGATGAGCAAGAGGTCGGTGTCGAAGGTGGAGAGGACGAAGATGCTCACCCCGGCTTCGGCCAGCGGTGCGGCGAGGGAGGCGACGACGCCGGTGAGCGCAAAGTCGAGCGGGCCGAGGACGGCCAAGCAACAGAAGCCGCGCTCGGCGTGGACACTGGGAGGCGCGGCCTCCTCGGCACAGACAACCGAGAGCTCGGTCGGCGTACGGGTGACCGAGGACACGGCGCCGGCGGCCCAGGCTGGAGCCGGCGACTCGGCAGAAAGACGGCACACCGCCAGCAGGCCGGGAAGCAGCTCCAGCATCAGTCCCGACGAGGCGCTCACCGCGGGTGGCTGGTGAGCCATAGGCCAGTGAGTGCGAGGAGGAAGTAGGGCACCAGGATGGCCGCCCCGCCGTACTCCTTGGCCATCCGCTGGCCGAAGAAGAGCGCGGTGATGGCCAGCGCGGAGAGCGCCGTTCCCCAGAAGGCAATCTGCGGCCTGCCGAGGACGAGCAATTCGAGGAACCCGACAGCGTTCACGACGCCCGCCGAGACCTCGAGAATGGTGAGGATGAGCAGGATGGCCGGCACCACGGCGGCCAGCGGACTCTTCGCCAGATGCGGCTGGAGGAACCCCAGGTTTCCCCGCCAGTCCATCACCTTGTCCATCCCCGACTGGAGGAAGAGGATGGCCAGGAAGAGCGAAACGAACGACTGCATCAACCACAACGAGAAGTGCGGCGAGTCGGGCGTGGGCATGCGAGGTCTCGGGTTCAGGGCTCCTTGAGCATGAGCTTCCGGACGAGCGGAATGGGCAGCGGTCCTTTCGACAGAAATGCGTCGTGAAACTGCTTCAGGGTTCCCCCCTTTTGCGAAAGGTAGTCCTTGCGCAGCTCGAGAATCATCAGCTTCCCGGCGGTGTAGTAGAGGTACGTCGGGTCGAAGGTTCCGCGACGGGCCTCGTCGTAGGCCACGCTGGGGTTCTGGAAGCACTCCTTGACGAAGCGCTGGGCACCCTGCTCCACGGACATGGTGGTGGTGTGCAGGCCGATGCCCACCACGTAGCGGCAGTCACGCAGGAGGGCTTCTTCGAGCTGGGCCAGCCGGTACTTGGGGTTGTCGTCGGCGAAGCCCTCCTCGATGACCATCTCCTCGGTGTAGTGCGCCCAGCCCTCGACGTTGGAGTTGGTGGCCAGGAGCTTGCGGACCTTGGTCGGGAACTTGGGCGCCCAGAGGAACTGGACGAAGTGGCCGGGGTAGGCCTCGTGGACGTGGATGAGGGGAAGCATCGAGGTGTTGAATTCGCGGAGGTGCTCCTCGAGGTGCTTGGAGTCCCAGTTCAGCTCGGGCGGAGTGATGTAATAAAAGGCCTCCTTGGCGTGCGTCTCGTAAGGCCCAGGAGTGTCCATCGAAGCGTAGGTGCCGATGCGCAGGAAGACCGGGGTTTCCTCCACCCGCGGGCGGACCTCGGACGGAAACGTGACCAGGTCCTTGCGCACGACGAACTCTCGTACCTGCTCCAGCGTCTGCCGGGCGTAGGGCAGAAGCTCGCGCGCGCTGGGGTGCTCGGTGGCGAGGCTGGCGAAAACCTCTTCCGGAGTGCGGGTGGAGTCGATGTCCTTCGCCGTCTCCAGGAAGAGGAGCCGGTCCTTCTGAAGCTGGGCCTCGCCCTGGGCCAGGAGCTCCTCCAGCGGCGTGGAGATGAACTCCGCCTGCTTAAGCATGGTGACGTACGCCCTGGGACCGATGGCCCAAGTACCCGTGCTCTTGGGGAGGATGTTCTTGGTGAGCCAGTACTCAAGGTCCTGGGTGGCGGCGATGGCGGTGATGTTGGCGCGCTGAAAGTCCGCCCATAGAATCGGGTCGTCCCCGGCCGCCTCCTTGGCCCAGGTGGCCACTGTTTCCTTGAGGTAGCTCTCGGTGCCGTGCGCCTGGCCGATGGCCAGTCCGGTCCACTCCTTGGGCGGGTCGGTCACGTTTCCTCGAGCCGCGGCATAGACCGCGGGGACCTTCTCCAGGCGCGCGATGATGGACTTCAGCCGCTCCTTGGGTGGGGCGAAATTCCGCTTCATCAGCGGGTCGATGGCGTTCCCCGGGCGGCCGGCGTAGGTCATGGGGTTCCGCGCCGTGAAGCGCAGGATGTTCCAGTCCAGGAGCTCGGCCCGGATGCGCCCGTCCAGGAGCTCCAGGTCAATCAGGTCGTCGGTGTTGAGCGCGGTGCGTTCCGTCCACAGGGCGGTGGCCCGGTTGAGCAGCTCCTCCAGCTCGGCGACGCGGGCCTGGATACGTGTCTGGGTCCAGGCCTCCAGCTCGGCGTCGTAGTGATGGAGGCCGGCATTGGTGGCGTCCACTGGGTTGAAGGTGAACTCCTTGACGAAGAAGTCGTCCACCAGCTTGGAGAAGGCGGCGTGTGCGGCCTCCGGGCTCATTCCCCGGGTGGTGGCGCAGCCCGCGCCGACCAGCAGGGCAAGGAAGAGGGGTGCCAGAGCACGCATGGTGACGACGGGAGATAGCATGCCGACTCAGGGTCGGGGGGCCTTGCCTCAGACGCCCGGTGTTCGCCCGGCCGTGTGCCCGCCGTCGACCGGGAGCGTCACGCCGGTGACGAAGGAAGCCTCGTCCGAGGCCAGGTAGAGGCAGGCATTGGCGACGTCCTCGGGCGTTGCCAGCCGCCCCAGGGGGATGTCCTTCAAAAGGCGCTCCCGTCCTGCCTGAACGCCAACCCCCATCGTCTTGATGAAGGCGTCCACCATCGGCGTGTCCGTCCAGACCGGGCAGATGGCATTGGCGCGGATGCCGAAGCGCGCCCCCTCCAGGGCCAGCGTCTTCATCAGCTGCAGCACGCCTGCCTTCGAGGCCCCATAGGCACCGAGGCTGGGCGTGCCCTCCAGACCGGCGACGCTCGACATCACCAGGAGGCTCCCGCCGTGCGCGCGCATGGCCCGGAATGCGCACCGGGTGGTGAGAAAGACACCGGTGAGGTTGACCGCGAGCACCTTGTCCCAGTCGGCGCGGGAAAGGACTGCCAGGAAGCCCGGTGCGCCGATGCCGGCATTGGCCAAGGCGATGTCCAGCTGCCCCCAGCGTTGCACAGCCGCGTCAACGGCGGCTTGACAGTCCTCCTCGCGGGAGACGTCGAGGGTGTGAAAGAAAGCGTTGGCGCGCAGCTCCGGCGGTAGCTCGGCCGCGGTTGCCGCGGCGCCTGCGGCGTCGACGTCCCCGAGGACAACACGGGCTCCCTCGCGAACGAAGCGCAACGCGGCTGCCCGGCCGAGGCCGGAGCTGGCACCGGTGACCAGCGCGACCCTTCCGTCGAGGCGACCCATTCGGTGACTCCCTTCCTCCGAGGCTTTTCCTACAAGGCTCCGGCCCGCCGGCTCAGATGCGGCCGAGGTCGTCCGCCGAGAGCGTGACCCACTCGCCCTCGCGGAACCCGAGGCTGGCGTGAAAGTTTGCCCGCCACCAGGACAGCCGGAATTTGCTGTGCTCGTCGGCCCGGGTCTCGACCGTGCCGCGCACGTCCAGCGTTCCGTGCGTCACGATGTCCATCCACTCGTAAGACTGGACCCTCACCCAGAGCAAAGCGTCACTTCCGCGGCTGGGACAGTCTCGCATCGGCACCGCCAGAACGCCGGCTGCGCCGAGCGCATGAATCACCCCTTGCTCGAAGTCGGTTGGCGAGACCACCTCGACGCAGAAGGGGCCGCGGACTGGCTCGTTCGCGGGCAGGTAGAGGCGAAGCGCCGCCCGCACGCCCGCCGCCACCGCCGCTTCCTCGTCCGGTTCCGTCCCTGCCCCGGCATGGGCGCACCCGGCGATGGCGCAGAGAAGAGTCAGCACGGCGACGGAGGCCTTCATCCGGAGGAACGCTGCCCGTTCCCGATGGTGCCCGTCAACGCCCCTCCGGAACAAACCCAGCTTGGGGCGCGGCGCGAGACGCTCTACACCAGCACCACGGCCCCGGTACGTCCGGGCGTCTCCGCCCGCAACACGGCGGCCCGCACTTCCGACAGCGGGTACGTCGAGTCGACGGCGGGTCGAAAGTCGCCGCGCTCGGCGCCGGCGAGGACCGCTCCCACGGCGGCGCGCACGCGTTGTGGGGGCACGCGTTGCAGCCAGCGGGTCAGCCAGAAGCCCTGGAGCAAGAGCTCCCGGAAGAGAAACGGGCCAGGGTCCACGCTCACCGCTCGGCCATCCAGAGCGCCGAAAAGCACCGAGGTCCCGCCGGACTGAAGCGCCGCCAGCACCTCGACGCCCGTGTTTCCGCCCACCGAGTCGATGGCCGCGGTGGCGCCCTTGCCACCGGTGACCTCGCGTACCCGTGCTGCGAGGTCCTCGCCCGGGACGACCACCACGTGCGTGGCGCCGGCGGCGCGCAACTCTGCGGCCTGCTCGGCCCTCCGGACGACGTTCACCAGCACCAGGCCCCGCACCTTTGCGAATTCGAGCACCGCCCGACCGAGTTGGCTTCCGGCGGCGGTCTGAATGAGGACGTCACCAGCCTTGAGGTGAAGCACGTCCTCCACCATCGCCTCGATGCTCAGGTAGTTGACCCACAGTGCTCCGGCCTGTGTGTCGCTCAGCCCGGACGGCGTGGGAACCACCATCTGCGCCGGGACGCACACCTGTTCGCGCCAGGTGCCGCGCCCAGCGTTCGCTCCGAGCAAGAGTGCCACCCGCATGCCTGGAACCGGAGAGGTGACGCCCACTCCAACCGCGTCCACCACGCCGGCGGCATCGTTGCCCGGGGTCGCCGGGAGCGGCGGCGGTCGACCATACCGTCCCCGGACATTCTGCAAGTCCGAGGGGTGGATGGCGCGTGCTGTCAGCCGGACGCGGACTTCACCCGCTGCTGGCTGGGGGATTGCTGCGTCCAGCAGGTGGAGAACGTCGGCTGGCTCGCCAAAGCGGTCGAACTGGACGATGTGCATCGCCCGCCGATGCTACAGCGTCGCTGCCCACTGCGCTGCGCGTTCTGCGGGGAGCGAGCGAAGTCGCGACCGCAAGGCATGAAGCAGGCTTTGCAGCTCCCAGCTCCCGGCGAACCGCGCTCCGTTGATGAAGAAGGTCGGGGTTCCGTGGATGCCGCTCTTCACGCCGCCCTCGGCCTCCTCGGCCACGCGTGCTCGGAAGGTGCCGTCCCGAAGGTCTGCGGTGAAGCGCGCGACGTCGAGGTCGAGGCTCCTCCCCAGCGCCGCCGGGTCTGCCAGAAGCGTGTCGAGGTCCGCCGAGAAGAGCCGCTCGTGGGCCTCCCAGAAGCGTCCCTGGGCCCCGGCCGCGAGGGCTGCCTCGGCAGCCTCCTGCGCCAGCGGGTCTCGGTCCACCACCGGAAAATGCCGGAAGGCAAAGCGCAGCTGGCTGCCGAGCCGGCGCTGAAGGACGGCCATGGTGGTGAACGCATGCCGGCTGTAGGGGCAGGCGTAGTCGCCGTACTCCACGAGCGTGAGCTTGGCCTGGGGGTTCCCGAGGACGTGGTCCCCGGGGCCGACTGGAACCACAAGCCGATTCGTCGTCCGACGCGACATGGTCCGCTCCCAGCGCCCCGGACGTGTCGAGGGGGAAGAGTCCCCCCCGGAACAGGCTCGGTGCTCTGAAGAACTACCCACGGAGCCATCCAGGGCAAGTGACAGCTTTGTGACGAACCAAACCCTCGAAAGGCCCGCGCAAGCCCCTGAAAGTTCAGCGCTTAGGCCCTGTCCGCTTCCGTGGTGTATGCCCCGAGCGGATGGAACAGAGACTGGAGGGGCTACGGGTTCTCGTCATCGACGATGAGCGAAACATTCGCTCCGCGCTGCGCGTCTGTCTGGAGCAAGCCGGCTCTGAAGTCGTGGAAGCGGCGACACCGGAGGCGGCTCTGGCCGCGCTCGCGCAGCGCCCGTTCGACCTGGCCTTCGTCGACCTCCGCCTGGGGGTGGCCAGCGGGCTGGACCTCTTGCCCCAGCTTCTCGCCGAGGATGCTGGTCTGGACGTGGTGGTGGTGACCGCCTACGCCACCTTCGACACGGCAGTCGAGGCCATCCAGCGCGGCGCTCGCGACTACCTCCCCAAACCCTTCACCCCGGCGCAGATTCGCGCAGTCGTCAGCCGGCTCGCCGAACGGCGGACGCTCCGCGCCCGGGTGAGCGAACTCGAAGGCCGGCTGGCGGAGACTGCCCCCGAGGCCTCCCTGGAGACAGCGTCTCCATCCATGCAGGCCACCTTGGGGCTTGTCCGCCGGGCCGCGCCCTCCGAGGCCTCGGTGCTCCTGCGCGGCGAAAGCGGTACCGGCAAAAGCGTGCTCGCCCGGACGCTGCACGCGCTCTCGCCCCGTGCTTCCCGGCCCTTCGTCACCGTGAATTGTCCCACCCTCTCCGAGCAGCTCCTGACGAGCGAGCTCTTCGGCCATTCGCGCGGAGCCTTCACCGGTGCTGTGCGCGACCAGCCCGGGCGGGTCGAGGCAGCCGAGGGTGGCACCCTGTTTCTGGATGAGATTGGCGAACTCGGGCCCAACGTCCAGGTGCAGCTCCTGCGGTTCCTCCAGGAGAAGCGCTTCGAGCGCCTCGGGGAGGGCCGCACCCGTGTCGCGGACGTGCGGGTGGTGGCTGCCACCAACCGAGACCTGGAGGCCGACGTGCGCTCCGGGCGCTTTCGCGAGGACCTTCTCTACCGGCTCAACGTCGTGGAAATACTTCTCCCGGCACTCCGCGAACGGCCCGAGGACATTCTCCCGCTCGCCCGTCGATTGCTCGAGGCCCTGGCGCGGAACGCCAAGCGGCCTGGCGTCGCCTTCACTCCGGAAACGGAAGGCGTCCTGCAGGCCTACGCCTGGCCGGGCAACATCCGCGAGCTGCGCAATGCCGTGGAACGTGCCCTCATCGTCTGGCCGGCGCAGCGCATCGAGCCCGAGGCACTCCCCGAGCGCATCACGGCCGCCACCAGCCGCATCCTGGCGCTCGGAGGGCCCTTCACTCTCGAGTCCATCGAGCGCGAACACACCCTGCGCGTGCTCGCGTCTTCTCCGACGCTGGAGGAAGCGGCGCGCCTGCTGGGCATTGACGCCTCGACGCTGTGGCGCCGGCGGAAGAAGTACGAGGGCGACTGACGCTTCACGTCGCGCCGCGCACCACGGTCGGCACGGTGAGCCAGAAGGTGCTGCCCTCGCCGGGAGTGCTTTCCACGCCAACCGTTCCCCCATGGGCCTCGGCCACGTCCTTGACGATGGACAGCCCCAACCCTGCGCTCCCGCCATGGCCTCCCGGAACGCGGAAGAAGCGGTCGAAGAGTCGGGGCAGGTGCTCGGGCGCGATGCCCTGGCCCGTGTCGCGGACGCTGAAGCGGATGCCGGCGTCGCTCTGAGCGGCCAGGAGGGTGACGGTGCCGCCGCGCGCTGTGTGGCGGATGGCGTTGGAGAGAAGATTTTGGAGGGCGAGGCCGAGCCGCTCCTTGTCCGCCACCAGGGACTCGCTCCCGGCTTCGGTCTGTGCAGAGAGCCTGACGCCGGCCTGCTCGGCTGCACTCCGCACGTCCGCCAAGGCTTCGTCGAGCAGCGCTGAGACTTCTACCGGACCCGGACTCAGCTCGAGGAGCCCGGCGCGGATGCGCGCCAGGTCGAGCAAATCATCGACAATCCGCTGGAGCCGCTCACAGTCCTGCCGGGCAGCCGTGAGCAGGTCGAGCTGTTTCTCCGTCACCGGCCCCACCGCTCCTTCGACACACAGGTGGATGGCCATCCGCAGGCTGGTGAGCGGCGTCCGGAACTCATGAGCCACGGTGGCCACCAGGTCATTCTTCAACTCGTCGAAGCGCCGCAGCCGCGTGACGTCCTGGAGCACCACCGTGGTGCCGAGCACCCCACCTCCTTCTCCGAGGACGGGTGAGGCCCTTGGAAGCAGCGCCAGGGCACCGTCCGCCGAGGAGACGAGCACCGCTTCGTCAAAGCCCCGGGGGACGTAGGGGCCCTCGCCGGAAAGCACGTGACCGCGGACCCGGTCCACCACCGCCCGCACCTCGGGCGGCATGGGCGCCAGTGGTGCCTCGGCGTCGAGCCGCACGCCGAGCAACGCCTCGGCGATGCGGTTCGCGTTCAACAACGCCCCATCCGCCCCGAACACCAGCACCGGGTCCGGCAGGCTGTCGATGGCCGCCTGCGCGCTGGCTTGGGCTTGAAGCAGCTCCCCGAGGCTGCTCTGCCGGTAGTTGCGGAGACTGTCGGCCATGGCGTTGAAATCGCGCGCCAGCTGGCCAATCTCCCCGGTGTCGTGTACCCGCACCCGCGCATTGAGGTCCCCCTCGCCAAGTCGTCGCACGGCCTGGCCGAGGACGGCCACCGGACGCAAAGCAGCCGCCACCAGCGAGCCGGAGGCGACCAGCCCGACCAGCAACGCGGCAAGCACCGCGAGGATGGTGAGCGTCTTGGCCAGCTCGCTCTTGTGTCGCTGGGACTCGCTCCTCTGCACCATCGCGTCCTGGTTGATGGCGAGAATCTTGTCCGCGCTGTCCTTGACGCGCACGAAGCCATCGGAGAGGACTTCGAGGTACCGGGCGCGGCGCTGGTCCCTGCTCGGAAGCTGGACGAAGGCGTCGAAGGCCCGCTGGTAGCTGGTCCAGTTTCGACGCAGCTCGACGGCCGCCTCCTGCTCGCCAGGCTCGGTGATGTTCTGCTCCTCCACCTGGAGCTCGGACTCGAAACGGGGACGGTTCTCCGCCGCCTGCCGGAGGCCGCGCGCGTCCTCGCCGATGACCAGGAAGAGCGCGGCGCTGTCGATTCGCTCGATGGCCTCCTTCATCCTCTGGGCTGCGAGCACGCTGCGATAGTTGTCGGCGAGGATGCGCTGCCCGCTCTTTCCCAAGTCCGCCAGGGTGGCCACCGCCATCACCCCGACCAGCGCCAGGGCCAGGGCCAGCGGCCCTTGGGCGAGGAGGAGCCGCGTCCGGAGCGTCACGGGCGGGACTCCGGGAAGGCCACCACCTGCACATCGAGGTCCACGGCCTGACGGACCAAGCGCAGGTCGCTGGTCAGCCCCAGCCACTTTCGCCAGCCCTGAGCCTGCGAGCGACCGATGAGCATGAGTGCTACCCCGTGACTGTGGGCGAAGTCCAAGAGGGCAGCGACCGGGTCCTTGGCACGCAGCCGGACCACCTCGGCGCCTGCCTCGCGGGCCTTGTCGATGTTGGCCAACAGATGGCGCTGGGCCTCGGCATCGATGAGGTTGGGTGCCTCGGATGGCGTCTCGACGTACACCACGAACCAGTCGGTATTCAGCCGTCCCGCGGCGCGCGACCCTCGGCGAAGCAGCGCTGCGGCCTGCGGGGGAAACGAGGACAAACAGACCATCACCCGCCCGGCGGCCGGGTGGGCGGCGGACTCGGTGGCGGGGCGCCCCGCAGCCGCCGACCGCTCCAGGCTCTCCGCCACCTCCCGGAGCGCCAGCTCCCGGAGGGTGACCAGGTTGTCGTGCTGGAAGAAGCGCTCCAGCGCCTGAGGGACCTTGTCCGTCTGGTAGATTTTCCCGGCGCGAAGCCGTTCCTGAAGGTCTTCCACGGCCAAATCGAGGTTGACCACCTGGTCGGCGAGCTGGAGGAAGGAGTCGGGGAGCGTCTCCCGCACCTCAACACCGGTGGCACGCTCCACCAGGTCATTCAAGGACTCGAGGTGCTGCACGTTGAAGGCGCCGATGACGCTGATGCCGGCGCTCAAGAGTTCCTGCACGTCCTGGTACCGCTTGCGGTTGCGGCACACCGGAAGGTTGGTGTGTGCCAGCTCGTCCACCACCGCTACCGCTGGCTTGCGGGCCAGGATGGCGTCGAGGTCCATCTCCTCGACGGTGACGCCGCGGTAGGTGACCGACCGGCGCGGGATGACGCTCAGGCCCTCGACCAGAGCGGCGGTTTCGGCGCGGCCGTGCGTCTCCACGTAGCCCACCACCACGTCAATGCCCCGGGCCAGAAGGTCGTGCGCCTCCTCCAGCATCCGGTACGTCTTGCCCACGCCGGCGGCGAAGCCGATGTAGAGCTTCAGACGCCCTCTTTTTCCCCGCTCGAGGAGGGTGAGAAAGTCTTCAGCCCTCGGGCGAAGCTGGCCGGGGCGCGCCGGAGGAGTACTCATGGCCAAAGAAGGCTAGCTCAGCGGGCTGCAGGCACAGGTGCAGGGTTGGCTGAAAGTGGCGAGCTCTACCGGTTGAACTGCCCTTCCGGCGCGCGGGTGGCGGGCACGACGTTCACCCCGAGGGTGCGACGCGGGCCACCGAAGAACGCGCGGAGGCCTGGAGAGTGGCTGGCCCGCACCGCAGCGCGACGTCTAGAGGCGGCCGTCTGAGCGCAATTTTTCAAACCACCCTTTCACCGTCAGCCGACGAGTTGGAGAAGCGTCCAGGCATGGACGGCCAGAGAATCTGGTGCCGACAGCACGGCCCGCGCTTGGGTCGGCCCTACCTATTGACCGGTGCCCAGTCGGCGTCCTGGACCGCAAGCTTGAGGTGCGCCTGTGCCTTGGCATCGTCGAGAGTCTCGTGCCAGGTGTGAGCAAGGTACTGGCCCGCTTCATCGAGGCAGAACAGGTAATACCCTCCGTCGTTCTGCTCGATTTCGACCAGAGCCGGACGGGGATTCTCGATCGTTCCGCGCGCCTGATGCACAGCGGCCCGAAGTTTGAGCCGTTTCATCTCGGGGACCGCCCACTTGGCTGTCTCCATGTCCTACTGAGCGCAACGGAACCCATGCAGCTGTCAGCCATTTCGAGCTAGTGGAGGGGGGGGACAGAGGTGGGAGTGCCTGACGGCGGCTGGCTCGGACGCCCGAACTGCCGGTCCAGCGCAAGGTTGAGCAGCAGCACATTCACCCGGGGCTCTCCAAGGAAGCCGAGTGTCCGTCCCTCGGTGTGGCCAGCGACCACCGCCCGGACGCGGTCCTCGCTGAGCCCCCTGGCCGCCGCGACGCGCTTCACTTGCCACTGCGTCGCCCCCGGCGAGAGGTGCGGGTCGAGCCCGCTGGCCGATGCCGTCACCAGTTCCGCCGGGACCGGCCTCGGCGCGGCGGGGTTCTCCGCCTCGAGCTTCTTGAGTGCTTCGGCGGCACCGTCCCGCAGCTTCTTGCTGGTCGGGCCAAGATTACTGCCCGAGGAGGCGGTGGCATCGAAGCCGTTCTGCCCTGCTGCCGAGGGCCGGGGCTGGAAGTAGCTCGGCGAGGAGAACTGCTGAGCCAGCAGCTCAGAACCGACCACCTGGCCGCGCTCGTCCGTCGCCCAGCTGCCCCGGGCACGGCCCGGAAACAGCGCCATCGCCAGGCCGGTGACAGCGAGCGGGTAGAGGAGGCCGGTGACGACCAGGGTGAGCAGCGTGGTGCGAAGGGCGATAGCCAGCAAGGAGCGCATGACGAGAATGCCTCTAGACGAGGCCCACCGCCTGGAGCACCAGGTCGATGGCCTTGATTCCGATGAAAGGGACCACGATGCCGCCCGCGCCGTAGATGAGCAGCGAGCGGCGGAGAAGTGCAGCTGCTCCGATGGCGCGGAATCGGACCCCGCGCAGCGCGAGCGGGATGAGGGCGACGATGATGAGGGCGTTGAAGATGACCGCGGAGAGGATTGCCGACTGGGGCGAGGCGAGCCGCATCACATTCAAAGGAGCAATCTCAGGGAACACCCCGACGAACATCGCCGGGAGGATGGCGAAGTACTTGGCCACGTCGTTGGCAATGGAAAAGGTGGTGAGCGTTCCGCGGGTCATCAGCAGCTGCTTGCCGACCTCGACCACCTCCAGGAGCTTGGTGGGGTTGGAGTCCAGGTCGACCATGTTCCCGGCCTCCTTGGCGGCTTGGGTCCCGGTATTCATCGCCACCCCGACGTCGGCCTGGGCGAGCGCCGGAGCATCGTTGGTCCCGTCGCCGGTCATCGCCACGAGCTTGCCCTTGGCCTGTTCGTCCTGGATGAGTCGGAGTTTCGCTTCCGGGGTGGCCTCGGCGAGAAAGTCATCGACACCGGCCTCGCGAGCGATGGCCGCCGCGGTGCGAGGGTTGTCTCCGGTAATCATCACCGTCCGGATGCCCATCGCCCGGAAGCGGTCGAACCGCTCCTTGATGCCGCCCTTCACCACATCCTTGAGGTGGATGATGCCCAGCAGGCGCGCGCCATCCGCCACGGCCAGGGGTGTGCCCCCTGCGTCTCCGATGCGGCCGGCGATGCTCTCCAATTCGGCCGGAACCGTGCCGCCGAGCGCTCGTACATAGGAGGAGACCGCGTCGACCGCCCCTTTCCGGATGGTGCGCCCGCCGATGTCGCAGCCACTCATCCGTGTCTGCGCGCTGAAGGGGATGAAATGCGTGCCCGGTTCAGCCACCTCGCGGCCGCGCAGGCGATAACGCTCCTTGGCCAGCACGACGATACTGCGTCCCTCGGGCGTCTCGTCGGCGAGGCTGCTCAGCTGCGCTGCATCGGCCAGGTCCTCGACGCGGACGCCCGCCAGCGGCAGGAACTCGGTGGCCATCCGGTTTCCGAGGGTGATGGTCCCGGTCTTGTCGAGCAACAGCGTGTCCACGTCGCCGGCGGCCTCTACGGCGCGCCCGCTCATGGCGATGACGTTCTTGCGCAAGAGGCGGTCCATCCCGGCGATGCCGATGGCCGAGAGGAGTCCACCAATGGTGGTGGGGATGAGGCACACCAGGAGCGCGACGATGGTGGTGGCCGACAGGGCGACCCCGCTGTACAGACCGAATGGAACCAGGCTCACGCAGGCGAAGAGAAAAATCAGCGTTAGGCCGACGAGGAGGATGTGCAACGCAATCTCGTTGGGCGTCTTCTGGCGAGAAGCGCCCTCCACCAGGGCAATCATCCGGTCCAGGAAACTTTCTCCGGGATGGGCCGTGATGCGAACGACGATTCTGTCCGAGAGCACCTTGGTGCCGCCGGTGACCGCCGAGCGGTCTCCTCCACTTTCCCGGATGACCGGCGCGGACTCGCCGGTGATGGCACTCTCGTCGACCGAGGCGATGCCCTCGACGACCTCGCCGTCGCCGGGAATGAATTGCCCGGCATCCACCACCACCCGGTCGCCCTTTTTCAACGACGACGCCGAGACCTGCTCTTCCTTCCCGTCGACGAGCTTCCGCGCCGCCGT
>Ga0302325_10007565_pt1 | contig 24083 bp, 21 predicted proteins | sample Palsa_T0_2_FD_201948 | JGI IMG/M metagenome (GOLD analysis project Ga0302325, IMG submission 201948) | Peat permafrost microbial communities from Stordalen Mire near Abisko, Sweden - Palsa_T0_2 | ecosystem: Environmental > Terrestrial > Soil > Palsa > Peat permafrost | place: Sweden: Abisko... | reverse complement strand
GCGCCGAGCGCCGAGCTGCGAGAAGATCAGCGCGACGAGGACTCCCTTCCCCCCTATTCGGTGCTCGACCCGATCCTCGACGGCTACATCGAGAACGACCTCGGACGCGAGCAGCTGATCCTCCGTGGCTTCGACCCGGCCGACGTCGACCGCGTGATCACGCTCGTCGACCGCGCCGAGTACAAGCGCCGCCAGGCGCCTCCGGGGATCAAGATCAGCACCAAGGCGTTCGGGCGTGACCGGCGGGTCCCGATCACCAACCGCTATGGCGGCTGAGCGGCCAGGTCGCCGAACGGGCAAGGTGCCCGCCGGCGCAATCGCCGTCGCCGTCACCCTCCTCCTGGCCACGGTGATCGTCGGCGTGATCGGCGGAGGCAAGAACGGGACAACGACAACGTCCACGACGTCGGCCACGCCATTGACTGAATTGACGACCCCCTCGACCACGCCCAAACCCCCCACAGGGTTGCCGCTCCCCACGACCGCGACGCCAAGCCAAGCGCCAACCACCACCGCCACCCACTCGACCGCCACGAACGCCTGCCGCCACCACCGCTCGAGGCCTAAGTCCGCACGCCCCTGCTAATCACAACAACGCAGCGAGGCCCCACGGAGGACCACGCCCAGCGGTCCCACCACGCCTACGCGCGAGGCGAGCGGGCGGACCCGCACCCGGCACCATTGCGTCCGCACCCGGCGCGCCGCAAGAGTCCTACTCCAACACAGCCTGGTGCCGGGTGTGGGTTGCCCGCTCAGCCCCTGGGTTGCCCGCTCAACCCACCGGTCACAAAGCGACGCCCCATCGCGAATACTTGATGAATGGGTCAAGACGGGGAGATGCTCGAGGACTTCGGCGCCTTTTATCGCCGCAACCTCGACCGCGTGCTGGCGTTCTGCGCCCAGCGCACGGGTGAGCCGGAGCTCGCCGCCGACGTCGCGGCCGAGGTGTTCGCGGCGGCGCTGATCGCGCGCCGCCGGTATCGACCCGAGCGGGGATCGCCCGAAACGTGGCTGCTCGGCATCGCCGCACACAAGCTGACCGATGCGCAGCGTCGCGGACACGTCGAGCGCCGCGCCCAGCGGCGGCTCGGGATCGCCCCGATCGAGTGGACCGACGAGGACCTGGCCCGGATCACCGCGCTCACGGACGGGCAGCCGGTGGCGACCATGCTCGAACAGCTGCCCGGAGATCAGCGCGCGGCGGTGCGGGCACGGGTCCTCGAGGAGCGGTCCTATGAGGACGTCGCGGCACGGCTCGGCGTCTCGGAGGCGACCGCGCGCAAGCGCGTGAGCCGCGGCCTAGCGACCCTGCGGGCGAGAATCTCAAAGGAGGAGAACTGATGAGCGGCTTTGATCTGCTGGGACGGGAACTCGAGTCGGCGGCCGCAGCGCGGCGGTCCGCCCGGTGGTCGCGGCGAGCCGCGGGCGCTGGTGGTGCAGTCGCGGTCGCCCTCGTGCTCGCGACCGTCGCGGTGGTCGCGGTCGGGGCGGTGGTGCTGCTGCACGGGCGCCGGGCTTCGACGCCCACGGCCGCGTCGGCTCAGCCCGCGCCGGCGGCCCAGGCCGCCGCCTGGGCCCGGGCGCTCACGTGTCCGGGCACATTGCCGCTGCTAGGCAAGCAGCCCGCGATCACCGATGCGGCGCCCGATCCGCGGTTGCTTGCCGCGCTGGGCGTGCTCCGCGGCTCGTGGACGGCCGCCGACGCGGTGCCGGCGGGCACGACCTGTAAGACAACGTCACCGCCGCTCCCCGAGGTGAGCATCAATGTTCGCTACGTGCGCTACATCGGGCTCGGCCTACGCGGCGGCGAGGTCTTCCTCGTGCCCGGCACCCTGAATGCGCCGCGACTGCCCGTGCACATGAACTCTCCTGCCCTCAAGAAGGCCGTCGCCCGCTTGAGCCACGAGCCAGTGGCGTGCCTGATCACCGTCGGCGGTTCCTCGCCGCTCACCCAAGGATGCAGCGTGCTGCCGATGATCGAACATCCGCTCGGCGTCGCGTTCGCCCTGCCAGCGCCGGGGACCTCGGTGGCGCCGCTGAGGATCGGCGCGCCATCGCGCGCCGTCATTCGACAGGTGTGCTCGCACGTGCCGGTCGATCCGGGGACCGCCGCGACGGCAAAGTCGCGCGCCGCTGCCCGCGCCGCGTGCCTTCGCTCGCTGCTGCATCCCCACGTCCTCAGGCCGAAAGCCCCCGCGCAGCCCGAGCTCATCTCAGGGGTGGTTCGCGACGGCATCGCCACGGTCGACGTCTATGCGCTCGTCGGGAAGGCGGAGAAGCTGGTGCTCAGCGGCGTCCCGGTCCACGACAACGTCTACTCGTTCAAGAGCGGCGGCGCCGTGGCCGGAGCGCTCAAGCTCGTGTTCAAGGACTCCAACGGCCACGTCGTTCCTACCGCGCCCGTCCAGACCGGCGTCGGCGTCGTGAACACCATCGCCCGCCTCGTACGTGTGCACCCATCCATCTCGCCGGCCAAGACGCAAACGGTCACGTCAAACAGCGTTGTCGGTACGTCCAGACCGGTTCCGGCTCCCGTCCCGAACCTCCCGATCACCCCGGGCACTACCCCGTTCGCCGTTCCCGCACCGCGATCGTCATCCGGGTGACCGCGCACAGCCTCCCCTGATCGTCGGAGATGTGCACGTCCCACACCCAGGTCGTCCGGCCCCGGTGCAGCACGCGCGCCTCGGCGTGGATGGTGCCGGTCGTGATCGGGCGCATGAAGCTCGTCTGGTTCGCGAGCCCCATCGCCACCTTCCCTTCCGGAAACACGTGCGATAGCGTGCCCAGAGAGGCCAGGCTTTCCGCGATCGACGCGTACACGCCGCCGTGGACGAGCCCCGCCGGCTGCTTGAGCTCGTCGCGGACCGCGACCACGCCGCGGACCGCCTCTTCATCGGCCGAGATGATCTCGAGGCCATAGAGAGCGTCGAAGCCGTGGTCAGCCTTGTGGAGTAGGGTCAAGTCCACCGGGGGTGCACGATAACCGTCGTGCGGGGCATCCCGTCCTCGGCTTGACTACCCTACGCGGTCGAATGTCGTCCATGGAAAGCCTCCCACCCGACCAACGGGCCGTGCTGGACCTCGTCCTGCGGCGCGGACGTAGCTACGACGACATCGCGAAACTGCTGTCGATCGACCGCGCCGCGGTTCGCGACCGCGCGCTCGCAGCGCTGGACGCGCTCGGGCCGAGCACCCGCGTTCCCGCGCCGCGCCGAGCGCTGATCACCGACTACCTGCTCGGCCAGCTGCCGGTTCGAGTCAGGCAGCAGGTCCGCGAGAGCCTGGCGAGCTCAGCCAGCGAGCGCGCGTGGGCACGGGTGCTCGCCGGTGAGCTCGCCCCGATCGCCGACAAGCCGCTGCCCGAGATCCCTGCCAGTGACGCGGCGCCTGCGGCCGAGCCTGCGCCGGCGCCTGCGGCGGATCCCGTGGCGCCTGCGGCCGCCCCTGGGCCGCCGCCCCCGGCCACCCCGGCGCCGGTCACAGCGGCCACCCCCCCGGGGTCGTCCGGCGGACTCGGCGTGCCCCCGCCCGTGACTCCCGGACGCCGGAGCTCGCGTCGTGGCGGCGCGATCCTGCTCGTCCTCGCCGGGCTGGTCGTGGTCGTCGTGGTGGTGGTGGTGATCGCGACGAGCGGCGGGTCCAACAATAAGAAACCGGCCAGCACCAAGTCGGTGCCGTCAACGACCACCACGACGACCGGGACAACCACGACGGCCAAGGTGACGCCGCACATCGTGGCGCAGGTCACCCTCACCCCGCCGAGCGGCTCGAGCAAGGCGGCCGGCGTCGCCGACGTGGTCACCGAGGGCAAGGTGACCGCGCTGATCGTCGCCGCGAAGAACATGACCCCGAACACCAGCCACAACGCCTACGCCGTCTGGCTCTACAGCCCCGGCGGAGCGTCCAAGCTGCTCGGTTACGTCAGCCCCGGGGTGGGCAAGAACGGCGAGCTCAAGACCACGGGCGAACTTCCGAGCAACGTCGCGAGCTACAAGGACCTTCTGATCACGCTCGAGACCACGACCGACAACAAGACGCCAGGGCCGACCGTGCTCCAGGGCGTCCTCGGGCTCAGCTAGCGGCGCTTACGCGCAGGCCTGCTCCAGGCCGTCGAGCGCCTGCTCGAGTCGCTTGCGCGTCGCTCTTCGCAGCATCAGGCCGCCGAAGCGCGAGTATCCGCGCAGCTTCTGGCGCTGCTCGATCGTGACCCGGGTGCCGTGATCCATCGGGTCGAGCCGTATCTCGGTGACCGCCTCGTGGAGCACGCGCTCGAATGGGCTGCCGACCAGCTCCTGGTCCCAGCGCCGCCGGCCGCTGCGGTCAACCAGCGGCGGCTCGGACGCGACGAGCCGGAAGTCGAGCCGCACGGGCCGTCCCTTCTGGGTGGTGAAGACCTGCGTCCAGCGGTCGCCATCGACCGCCTCCATGCGCGTCACGCCGGGCCACCAGCGCGGGAAGTGGTGTGGATCCTCGATCAGGGCCCATACCCGCTGTGGCGCCGCCGCCACCGTCCGTGTCCGCCGAGCGCTCGGCATCACTCGCCCGCCACCATCCGTGTCCGGCGGGGGCTCGGCATTATTCGGACGGGTAGTCGATCAGCGCGTGGACCTCGTGTGGACTCAGCCGGGCGCGCCCGCCGAGAAAGCTCAGCTCGATCACGAACGCGCACCCGACGATCTCGGCGCCGAGGCCGGCGACCAGCTCGCACAGCGCGCGAGCGGTGCCGCCGGTGGCCAGGAGGTCGTCGTGGATCAGCACCCGGGCGCCGCCCGCGAAAGCGTCGGCGTGCACCTCGAGCGCGTCGATCCCGTACTCGAGCGTGTATTCGGCGCTGACCGTCTCGTGCGGGAGCTTGCCCGGCTTCCTGGCGGGGACGAAGCCGGCTCCGAGCTCGCGCGCCAGCGCAGCACCGAGGATGAACCCGCGCGCCTCGGCCGCCACCACGTAGTCGACCGCGAGCGTGGATGCGTAGTCCGCCAGCTGCGCCACCGCGGCGTCAAGGGCGGCCGGATGGAGCAGGAGCGGGGTGATGTCCTTGAAGACGATCCCCTGCCTGGGAAAATCCGGGATGTCGCGGATGTGGGCGCGCAGGTCTAGCGGCACGAGTGCTGCCCTAACTGCCGGAGGGTGCACTCACTTGGCGATCTTGCGCAGGTCGCGGATCAGCAGCAGGTGCTTGAGGTGGGTGGTGACCGAGGCAAGATTCTCGAGCGCCTCGACCGCCTCCTTGCGGCGCTCCGGATTGCGGGAGCGCAGCGCCGGGGCGAGGATGCTCTGCAAGAGCGCCGCCTCGCGGTCCGCCGAGGTCCGAAAGACCCGCAGGTTGCGTCCGCCGACCCCGTACTTGGCGAGCTCGTTGACGGACCGGACGATCTCGCGCTCGGTCTCGTCGAAGTAGCGGGCGCCCGATCGGTTCTCCCCCTTGATCACGCCGAACTCCACCAACTCGTGCACGAGCTTGGGATCCGCGCCGGTCTCCTCGACCACGTCCGCCAGCGAGTACATCGAGCCCGGATCGCGGACGGTCATCATCGCCCGCCGCATCGGGCGCCCATCGCCGGAGGCGACCTCACCTTCGGTGCGACCGCCCGCGAGCTCCTGGCGAATCACGCGCAACGGCAGGAACTCATCACGCTGGAGGCGCAGGATCGTCCGTAAGCGCTGGACGTCGGTCTGGGTGTAGAGCCGATAGCCGCCCTGCGTGCGCCGCGGCGCGAGCAGCTTCTGATCCTCGAGATAGCGGATCTTCGAGATCGAGATCTCGGGGAACTCCTGAATCAGGGACTTGCATACGGCACCGATGGTCAGCGACTTCTGGCGCGGAGCTCCGGAATCGGGGTCGGGCGCCTCGGGCAGCAGCTCTACGCCAGGGGTGCCGGTCTCAGAGGAGGTGGCCATCAGCGGCTGAGGAACGCCAACTTGTACTTGCCGATCTGGAGCTCATCGCCATCGCTGAGGCGATAGGACTCGATCCGCTGGCGGTTCACGTAAGTGCCGTTCAGCGATCCACAGTCGTCGAGGTGGTAGTCCTCGCCACGGCGGACCAGGATCGCGTGGTCGCGCGAGACGGTCACATCGTCGAGGAAGATGTCCGAGTCCGGGCGCCGGCCGACGGTGAGGCGATCGCCGACGACCGAGAAGGTCTCGCCCGCGCGTCCGCCACCGGCCCGGATGACCAGCGTCGCGCCTCGCTCGGCGACGGGGTCGGGCGCCACGGCCTCCATCTCGCCGGTCTCGCCGACCCTGTAGCTCGCGGTGGTGGCGCCTGGCGTCGACTCGCTCTGGGCGAGATAGGCGCCGCAGCGCTGGCAGTAGTTCGCGCCCTCGGCGTTGCTGAAACCGCACTCGGGGCAGTGTTGGGCCACCCTGCCCTCGACGGTCCTACTCGCCACCACCGGCTCCACCGGTGGGGCTGTCCGTCGGGACTCGCCCGGCGAGGATGTCACTGAGCTTCTGGATATCGGCGCCGGAGATCACGTCCTCTCCGCCCTCGTGCTGCTTCTTGCGCCGGTTTACGAGCTCTGCTCGCAGGATGTCGATCTTCCCGTGCAGGATTCGTCGCTTGTAGGAGATCTCCATCTCCTCCTCAGTGAGCTGGCCGATGACGTCCTTGAGCTCTTGGTCCGTCAGCGAGCCGAGGTCGGGAAACGTGTCCATTCGAATGTCCTCTGGTCCGGGGCTAGGCTGAAACGGCGAGTATATCCACAACAATCACAGGGTCAAGCTGAGCTTGAGGGTCAGATCGCTGACCCGCTCGGATCCAGATCGGCCTTGGCCCCTATCGCCTCTCGACCGACCCGGCCGCGCGCACCTCAGCGATGCCACGTCGAACGTACAGCACCGTGGCCCATAGCGCCAGGGTCATCCCCATGTAGAGCATCACAAGCGCGACCACGTGGAGCCCCGCCATGGCGAAGAACGGGGCGCCCATGGTCGGCGCGACACCGAGCCGCCCGGGCCAGTTGATCTTCAGCTCGACGCCGCGCCGGATCCCGTACCTGCTGAGGACGAGCACGAACAGCTCGCGCGCGATCACCACGGCGATCGCCCAGCGGGGCAGTAGCGAGAAGCGCCAGGCGACGACCATCCCCGAGACCACCAGGAGCCGGTCGACGATCGGGTCGAGGATCGCTCCCAGCCGGCTGTACTGACCGGTCAGCCGCGCGGCGAAGCCATCGAGGTAGTCGGCCCAGCCGATCACCGCGAACAGGATCACCGCGAGTGCGTCCTTGCCGTTGCGACTGGAGAGCGCGACCGCGAGGAACGCGGGGATCCCGGCCGCGCGGGCGAATCCGATCGCGTTGGGCAGGGTCCACGGATTCAGCGCCTGCCCGGCGAGTGTCGCCGGCGGCGGCGGGCCGGAACGGTCGAGGCCGAACAGCCGCCGGGTGCTGATCCGCGCCGGCATGGCACGAAGCTACGGCAGCTCGCGCCAGAGCTCGGCGGCGGCCGCCGCCGCCCCCTCGACCGGCACCATCGTGGAAACCTGGCCACGGCGTGCCTGCGCCTCGATCTCGCCGCTGGCCAGAGACCGCCTGCCGACCGTCAGTCGCAGCGGGCAGCCGAGCAGCTCGGCGTCGGCGAACTTCTCGCCGGGGCCCGCGTCGCGGTCGTCGTAGAGCACCGAGAGGCCGAGGTCGGCGAGCTCGCGGTAGAGGCCGTCCGCGAAGCTGCGTTCCTCGCTCCCTTCCTTTCCCAGCACCACGAGCTCGAGATCGAAGGGGGCGATCGCCCGGGGCCAGGAGATGCCGCGCTCGTCGGCATACTGCTCGACCGCCGCCGCCGCGATCCGCGCCGGCCCGATCCCGTAGGAGCCCATCCAGATCAGCTGCGAGCGGCCGTGCTCGTCGAGGTAGCTCGCTCCCAGCGGCTTCGAGTAGCGCGTGCCGAGCTTGAAGATGTTGCCGACCTCGATCGCCGGCTCGATCCGGATCGCGCTGCCGTTGACGGTGTCGCCGGCGACCACGCTGCGCACATCGCCGGTGACGAAGGCGAAATCCCGTCCCGGCTCGACGCCGCGCAGATGGGCGTCGGGAACGTTGGCGCCGGTGATGTACGAGCCGCCGCGCAGCACCGCCGCGTCGAGCAGGACCGGCACATCGGCCCCGACCGGTCCGATGAATCCGGCCGGCCCGATGCGCTCGAGCATCTCGTCCGGGCGCGCCTGTCGGTAGTCGGCGCCCAGCGCGGAACGGAGCTTGATCTCGTTCACGCGGTGGTCGCCGCGCACCACCACCAGCTCGAGCCCGCGACCATCGACGACGATCGCGTAGGACTTCAGCAGCGCCCCGGCGGGGACGCCGAGCGCCCCGGTGACCGCCTCCACGGTGGTCAGCGCGGGCGTCGACACCTGCTCCGGCGCGCCCAAGCCGGCGGGCAACGGGACCGCCTGGGCGGCCGCGGATGCCACCTCGAGATTGGCGGCGTAGCCGGGGGCGAGCGCGATCTCGTTCTCGCCCGAGGCGCAGGGGGCCATGTACTCGTGGGCCCCCAGCCCCCCCATCATTCCGACATCGCCCTCGACGCGGTACCAGCGCAGGCCGGTGCGATCGAAGATCCGGTCATAGGCACTGACGTGCTTGTCGTAGGCGACGGCGAGCCCTTCTGCGTCGCGATCGAACGTGTACGAGTCCTTCATGATGAACTCGCGCGTCCGCAGGACGCCCGCGCGCGGGCGCGGCTCGTCGCGCTCCTTGGTCTGGAAGTGGTAGAGGATCAGCGGCAGGTCGCGATAGGAGCGCACGACCTGCGCCACGTGGCCGGTGACGATCTCCTCGTGCGAGAGGGCGAGAACCAGCTCGGCCGAGCGTCGGTCCTGGAGCTTGAACAGCTCGTCGATCGCGTAGCGCCCCGAGCGCTTCCACGGTTCGGCTGGATTCAGCACCGGCATCAGCATCTCCTGGCCGCCGATCGCGTCGATCTCCTCGCGCACGATCTGAACGATTCGCTGGTGTGCGCGCCAGCCGGCCGGGAGCCACGACCACAGGCCGGCGCCGACCTGCCGGGTCAAGCCGGCCCGGACCATCAGCTTGTGCGAGATCGCCTCCGCGTCGGCGGGCGGCTCGCGTTCGGTGGGCAGAAAGTATTGGGAGAGGCGTGTCATCGGGGTAATTGTTTGCAGAGCCGCCTGGGCCAGCGCGACCGACACGTGAAGCGTATCCGCGCGAGCCGCCGGCGCGCTTCTGATAGAACGCCGGTTCGACCCCACGTAAGGAGCATCGATGGCCTACGAAGTTCCGCCCCTCCCCTACGACTATGCCGCGCTCGAGCCTCACATCGACGAGGCGACGATGCGTGTCCACCACGATAAGCATCATCAAGCCTACGTCGACAAGGCGAATGCCGCGCTCGAAGGGACCGAGTGGGCCGACATGTCGGTCGACGAGGTCTTGCAGAACCTCGCCGCGCTGCCCGAGGACAAGCAGGCCCCGGTGCGCAACAACGCCGGCGGGCACTACAACCACTCGCTGTTCTGGCAGTGGATGTCACCCGATGGTGGCGGCGAGCCCGACGGCGCCCTGGCCGCGGCGATCGAGGCCGCCTTCGGGTCCTTCGCCGACTTCCAGGCCAAGCTCAAGGATGCGGGCGTGAACCGCTTCGGCTCGGGCTGGTCGTGGCTCGTGCACGACGGCTCCGGTCTCGCGGTCGTCTCGACGCCGAACCAGGACACCCCGATCAGCGACGGAGTGCTGCCCCTGCTCGGGGTCGACGTTTGGGAGCATGCCTACTACCTGAAGTACCAGAACAAGCGCCCGGACTACATCGACGCGTGGTGGAACGTCGTCAGTTGGCCGTCCGTGGCCGAGCGGTTCGCCACCGTCGCCTAGCGGCGTACGAGCGCTGCACGGGCGCGAACGGAGCGGAGCGATACCGCTCCGTTCGCGCTACGCTCGTGTTCCTGACAGGTACGGGCGGGGCGGCTGCCCGAGCGTCGTCCGGAGATCGCTCGCTTCCCAGTCTGGGGTCCATCCCAGGGTGGGATCCCGGTCCCGGCCGGGAGCCGCTCCAGCAATCGAGAACTGAACAGGAATCTGCATGTCGTCACTAACGTCACGCCGCCGTTCGCGCCCGATCCTGCTGGCCATGCTTGCGCTGCTGGTGCTCGCGGCGGTCCTGCGTGCCGCTCCGGCCGCCCGCGCCGATCAGGACCAGATCTCGATCATGATGGACGACAACCTGCTCCTGTATGAGGGCAAGGACACCAGCTACCTGACGCTGGAGCACATGAAGGCCCTCGGGGTGGTGATGGTCCGTGCGACGCTGCTGTGGAGCAACGTCGCCCACGGGACGAAGAACCCGGCGACCCACCATCGCTTCAATCCCGCCAACCCGGCGGACTACCCGCGCGGCGCCTGGGCCGACTACGACACCCTGGTGGAGAACGCGGCGGCGCTCCACATGATCGTGTACTTCGACGTCACCGGTCCCGGACCCTCGTGGGCGATGGGCAAGACGACCGATCCGACGATGAAGCCGAGCTTCATGCCGAACGTTCGCCAGTTCGGGAAGTTCGTGCAGGCGGTCGGCACCCGCTACTCGGGCAAGTACCACGGCCTGCCGAAGGTGAGCACGTGGTCGATCTGGAACGAGCCCAACCAGGTCGGCTGGCTCTCGCCCCAAGGGGTGTACAACAAGCGGCTGCACGCCGTCCTTCCCTACTCGCCGATCCTCTACCGCCAGCTGTGGTTCGCGGCGCGTGGCGCGCTGAATCGGACCGGGCACAGGGCGGACACGGTGCTGGCGGGCGAGACCGCACCGCTCGGGAGCCCGCCCCAGAACGGCCGCACGCCGATGCGGCCCGCTCAGTTCATCCGCGAGCTCTTCTGCGTCAACAGCCACCTGAAGCCCGACACCGGGCTGCAGGCGAGCGTCCGCGGCTGCAGCATCTTCAGACGTGACGGCCCGATCAAGGCGAGCGGCTGGGCCCACCACCCCTACACGAAGGCCGAGCCGCCAACGTGGCGCGACAAGAGTCCCGACTCGATCGTGATCGCCAACATCTCGGCGCTCCCGAAGCTGCTCGACGCGATCGCCAAGAAGACGCATCGGGTGGCGAAAGGGCTGCCGATCTGGATCACCGAGATGGGGTATGAGACGAATCCCCCCGATCCCTTCAGGGGCGTCTCGCTCGCCGACCAGGCGGCATATATCAACGAGGCCGACTACCTGGCATACAAGCAGCCGCGCGTGGTCGCCGTGACCCAGTTCCAGTACGAGGACGCAGGCCCGAACAAGGCCCACAAGAAGAAGACGAGGGGTTACTGGGACACCTACCAGTCGGGGCTCGTGTTCGGTCCCGGCAACGGCGTTGCGCCGGCAGGCTCGGCGAAGCCCGCATTGGCCGCCTATCGTTTCCCGATCTGGATCGCCCAGGCCGGGACCAGCGCCGATCCGGAGCTCGAGCTGTGGGCCCAGGTGCGCTTCGAGGAGTTGAACGTGACCCCCGCCCAGGCGCTCGTGTTCCAGTTCGAGCCCAACGGCTCGAGCACCTGGACCACCGTCACCCCGCTCGAGCCGCTGAACGCGTTCGGCTTCGTCGACGTCAAGGTGCCGGAGGATCCTTACTCGGTTCCGGGGGAATGGAGAGCGGTCTGGGGTCTGGGGTCGACCATCGTCGTCAGCCGAGACGCCCCATATCCCGGCTAGCCGGGCGAGCCAGGAACCCTCGGCCGCCGGGCTCGTCGGGATAGAGATGGAAGTCAGCGAGGGGTCGGCACCCGTTCGGCGCCGGTCGCGCGCCGTGACCCGGCGAACCGTGCTCGACGCGCGGCTGTGCCTGGCCGGGATCGTGGTGGTCGCGGTCGCGCTGCGCTTCGTCGCGATCGGTCAGCACTGGGGGACCGACGACGGCTACTCCTATCTCGTCGCCACCGCACCGAGCGCCCACGTGTTCCTGGCGCGGCTCGCCGCCTACGAGAACACCCCACCGCTGTTCTACCTGGTGCTGTCGCTGATGCCGACGAACCACAGCGCGTGGATGCTTGTGCCGGCGGCGGTCGCCGGAGTGCTGGCGTGCGTCGTCCTGTACCTCGCGCTGCGCCGGCCGCTGGGGACGCCGGGCGCGCTGATCGCCGCGCTGGCGCTCGCGGTGGCGCCGTTCCATGTCAGCTACTCGAATCTGTCCCGGGCGTTCATGCTGGCCGATCTGGCGCTGCTGGTGGCGCTGTGGGCGGTGTTGAAGCTGAGCGAGGAGGAGTCCCGACGGTGGTGGGCCGTCTATCTGCTGGCCGCAGTGATCGCGCTCTACAGCGAGGATGACTCGGCGATCTTCCTGGTCGCGCTCACGGCGACTGCGCTCTGGTTGGGCGCGCCCAACCGGCGGCGCATGGCGATCCTCGGGATCCTGCCGCTGCTGACGGTCATCCCCTGGATCCCGCAGCTCGTCCGCGGGGAGCACGCGGTGGGCAAGACGAAGCTCGCCACGCCGTTCGCCGCCCCGTCGCCGGACACGTTGCGCGAGGCTACGGTCTCGCTCGCCTTCGGGGCCAACGGAGGCACGAGCAGCGTCGCCGGCCAGTGGCTCGAGTTCGCCGCGATCGTCACCGTCGCCGCCGGGGCGGTGATCGTCCTCCGTCGGGTGACGGCCGCCAGGGACAAGCCCTGGCGCTACGCGATCCTCTTGATCGCGGGGACCGCCGTGCTGACGGTGATCGGTCATGCGATCGCCCCCGCGGCGGGCGTGCAGCTGTTCACCTCGCGCTACATGACGATCCTCATCCCCCTGGCGGCAGCGCTGGGCGCCGCCGCGGTCGTCAGCCTGGGCCCGAGATGGCCGCTCGTGATCGGAAGCGTCGCGCTGCTCGCGGTCGGCGCCGTGGATTTCGCGCTGCGCTATCACCACCAGTGGGAGCCCGACGTGCGGCCCGTGCGCATCGCCGCGCTGGCCATGCATCCGAAGACCGTCCTGACCGATAACCCCGATGTCGTCTACTACCTGAAATCGCTGCATCCCCAGCTCGATCGGCCCTTCAACCTCGGTCCGGGGCGCGCCCAGACCTGCGCGCGACCGTGTCTGATCGTCGATGATTCGACAAGCGCGTTCGGAACCCCGCGCGCCCACGTCGCGGGATCCAGCACCACGGTCGGATCGTTCTTACTGACCCTCGAGCGCTGAGGATCGCCCCGTGCCGCTTTCAACTTGGACCCCCAGCCGTCTCCGCTTTCGCTGCCTGATTCCGATGCTGCTGTGCCTCGCCGCGGTCTACGCCACCGGCGCGGCGCCGGCGCATGCCTCCAGCGCCCAGTTCACGACCGTCGAGGACCCCAACTATCTGCTCGGCGGCGAGGCGGTGCGCGAGCAGACGCTGACCGAGCTGCAGTCGCTTGGCGTGCAGGCGATCCGGATGACGATGTACTGGGAGGACGTCGCGCCGAGCCCGGACGCCACCCGGCGGCCGAGCTTCGATCAGACCAATCCCGCCAGCTACGACTGGGGACCCTACGGCGAGCTCGCGGACGATGCCCACGCCCGTGGCATGAAGCTGCTGATCGACGTTACCGGCCCAGTGCCACGCTGGGCGACCAAGGGGGCCAAGGATCACGTGACCGAGCCCAGCCCGGCCGAGTACGAGGCGTTCATGACCGCGGTGGGGCGGCGATTCCGCGCCGAGGCGCACGCCTTCTCGATCTGGAACGAGCCCAACCTGAGCAAGTTCCTCGCGCCCCAGTTCGCTCGCGGCGGCCGCGCGGTCTCGCCCGGCCTCTACCGCGCCCTGTTCTTCGCCGGCTACGACGGCCTCCGGGCAGCGGGCGTCCACGCCCCGGTGCTGGCGGGCGAGACCGCTCCGGTCGGGAATCCGATCACCGTCGCGCCGCTGCGCTTCCTGCGCGGAGTCCTGTGCCTGAACTCGAAGTACCGCCGCGACGCGCGCTGTGCCCGGTTGCCGGCGGCCGGCTGGGCCACGCATCCGTACATCAGGGCGACCTTCCCGACCGCGCTGGCCGGATTCGGATCCGACGACGTCCCGTTCGGCGGCATCGGGCGCCTGGTCACCGCCCTCAATCGAGCCGCCGCGGCGGGAATGGTCGCGCGTAACCTCCCCGTCTACCTGACCGAGTTCGGGGTCGAGAGCTACCCGAACACGATCTCCGGCGTCCCGCTCAACCTCCAGTCGGACTACCGCTCGGTCGCCGAGTACCTCGCCTACGCGAACCCGCGCGTCGCCTCGTTCTCGCAGTACCTACTGACCGACAGCCCGCCGATCCCGGGCCCCCCGATCGACCGCTACCAGTTCCAGACCGGGCTCTATCTGTATGCCGGCCACACGCCGAAGCCCGCCTACGCGAGCTTCCGTCTCCCGCTCGTGGTGCGCCGAAAAGGCTCGCGGGTGTCGCTGTGGGGGCTCGTCCGCCCGGCGCGGGCGGAGCACCGCGGCGGCGTGGTCACCGTCCTGTACGCCAACCGGGGCCAGACGTCCTATCGGGTGCTGCTCCGGCGCCACGTCGGCGCCTCCGGGTACTGGACCGCCGCCGCGTCCTACCAGGCCGGGCGCCACTGGGAGGTGAGCTGGACGAGCCCGCAGGGGGAGACGTTCACCGGCCCACCGACGGCGGCCTACTCGTTCAGCTGAAGTACTTCTTGTAGTCGTAGTACAGGACGTCGTACGCTTGCCGCGGCGCGCCGGTGCCGTCGAGGAGCGAGGAATCGAACCGGTTGTTCGACCCCGGCGGACCGCCGTTGAAGAAGTTGTAGATGTACAGCCGCGCGATCCGCTTGGGGTAGCGCAACGCGAGCTTCATCATCCAGTGGGTCGCCTTGTCCTGGCGCTCGAGGTTGTAGTGCAGCACGATCTTCAGCGCGCCGGTCTCGAAGAAGGCGATCCCGCCGGTCTCGGTCAGCCAGATCTGACCGGGAAGGAGCTTCAGCATCTTGGCCGTGTTCGTCGAGTGGAAGTAGTTGACGTCCTCGTAGTTGTGGATCCCCCACAGCTTCGGGGTGGCGACGTGGGCCTTCTTGAAGTCGGCCAGCAGCGCCTTGATGTACACGACGTAGTCCGCCTTGTGGGGGGTCGTGAGATCCTCGATGTCGGCACCGAGGACCGTGCATCCCTTGCAGTACTTCTTGACGATCGAGTAGTAGGTCACCACGGCCTGCGGCTTGGTCCACGTCGGCTGGGTGGTCGAATTGACCTCGTTCCACGGCTGGTAGATCTTCACGTACGGGTAGCGCTTGTGGAACGCCACGAAAGCCTTCGTGTACTGGCCGGCGGTCGGGAGACTGCACGGCTTGTTGGGGCAGTTGTCGCCGTACCCGGGGTTGAACGCGACGACGACGTTGACGTGGGCGGCCTTCGCCGCATTGATCCAGTCATCGGTATCGGCCGGGTCCTTGAGCGCCGCGTCGTAGTTCGTGATGTAGCGGGCGGTCTTGACGCCGAGAAGGGTGAAGTAGGGATTGGTGAACAGGGCGCCGTTCTCGTCTGAGATCCCGACCTGGAGCCTCGCGCTCGCGCCCGCGGCCAAGGTCGCGGACGCGATCAATACGGCGAAGACGACAGCGGCAACACTGACTCGGAGCCTCATACGATCCCTCGTTCCTGTGGTTCCTCGGCCGTCGGCCTGCGACGGCGCTCCTCCGGCCGCCGGGGACTTTACCGCAACGGCGAGGTTCTAGACGCGGGTGAAGCGACGCCCGGCGACCGGCGAGACGGTCTCGTCCAAGCCCCCGGGCTTCGGGGCGGATGCGCTCTGTGCAGCCGCGTCGTCGGCCACTTGCGCCCCCGCGGCCTCCAGCGCGGCCATCTTCTCGGGCGTCATCGCGGTCGCATCCTCATTCTCGGCGAGCCACGCCCGCGCGTCGGCGGCCTTCTCCTCGTCGCGCACGACGAGCTTGCCGGCCTCGTAGTAGCGATCGATCTCCGCGAACAGCTCATCGACGAGATGCTCGGTCGGCACCTTCTTCAGCGGCTCGCCGCGCGAATAGATCATGCCCATGTCCTTCGCGCCGGTGATCCCGAAATCGGCATGCCTCGCCTCGCCGATGCCGTTGACCGCACATCCGAGCACCGAAACCTCGATCGGGTCGTCGTACGCCTCCAGGCGCCGCTCGATCTCCGCCACCACCGTGTCCATGTCGAACTGGAGCCGTCCGCAGGTAGGACAGGCGATCAGCACCGGCCCGCGCTCGCGCAGCTTGAGCGCCTTGAGGATCTCCCAGGCGACCTTAACCTCGTCCTCGGCGTGGAAGGTGGACAGGGAGATCCTGATCGTGTCACCGATCCCGTCCGCCAGCAGCGTCCCGAGCCCGACCGCGGACTTCAGCGATCCCGACCACTTGGTCCCGGCCTCGGTGATGCCGAGATGGAGCGGATAGGGAATCCGCTCGGACAGCATCCGGTTGGCGGCGATCGTGTTGGGCACCGAGGTAGATTTCATCGAGACCTTGAAGTTCTCGAACTCGAGGCGCTCCATCAGCTCGACGGTCTCGACCGCGGCCGTGACCAGCGCGTCCACCGGGCTGTCGTATTCAAGCTGACGCAGATGCGCAGGGAGCGAGCCAGAGTTCACGCCGACCCGCAGCGGGGTGCCCAGGCGCGCGGCCAAGGCGGTCACCTCGGCGACCTTGTCGGGCCCGCCGATGTTGCCGGGATTCAGACGTACGCAATGGGCGCCGGCGTCGAGCGCCTTCAGCGCGAGCGTGTAGTTGAAGTGGATGTCGGCGATCACCGGGATCGGGGAGTCGCGCACGATCGTCTTCAGCGCCTCGGCGTCCTTCTCACGCGGGACCGCGACGCGGACGATGTCGGCCCCCGCCTCGGCGACGCGGAGGATCTGAGCCATCGTCGCGGCGAGGTCCGCCGTCTCGGTCTTGGTCATCGTCTGGACTGCGACCGGGGCGCCGCCGCCGATCGGGACATCTCCCACCGTTATCTGTCGCGCAGAGGCCATGGGCACATTGTAGGGACGCTGTCGAGGCCGCGAGACGTCTGGGCGATCGGCGAAACTTCCGAACCCTGCCGGAGTTTGTATCCCGATGCCACGATCCCACCGCTTCCCCCTGCTCGCCGTGCTCACGCTGGTCCTGAGCCTCGCGTTGGCCGCCGCCATGACGACCGCCGCCCACGCCGCCTCCAGCCAGATCACGATCATGCAGGACGACGAGCACGTCCTCACCGATCCCGGGGACGCGCTCAACACGTTCCGGTCGCTTGGCGTCAACGATGTGCGGATCTTCATGGGCTGGGCATCGATCGCGCCGAGCCCAAACTCGCGCAAGCGGCCGGGAGGGTTCAACGCCAGCAACCCGAGCGCGTATCCCGCCTCCCACTGGGCGCCCTACGACGCGGCCGTCCGGGCCGCCGCCGCGCGCGGGATGGGCGTCTACTTCGTGCTCACGGGCCCCGCCCCGCTGTGGGCGACGGCCACGGCGCCGCGGGGCACCGCGGCGCACAACCCCCACGTCTATGAGCCGTCGGCGAAGCAGTTCGGCGCCTTCGTCGACGCGGTCGGCACGCGCTACGACGGCAAGTACAAGCCCTCGGGCAGCTCGACGGCGTTGCCCCGGGTCGACTTCTGGGGGATCTGGGACGAGCCGAACTACGGCTACCAGCTGGCGCCGCAGGGGATCAAGAACGGCGTCGAGGTGGCGCCGAATCTCTACCGCGGGCTCCTCAACCAGGCGTGGGTGGCGCTCCACGTCACCGGCCACGGGCACGACACGATCCTGATCGGGGAAACGGCGCCACGCGGTGGGGCCGTCCCGGGGGTCGCGAACGGCACGGTTCCGCTGCGCTTCCTGCGGGTCCTCTACTGCCTCAATCCGAGCTTCAAGGAGTACCGAGGCAGCGCGGCCACGGCGCGCGGATGCCCGGCCACAGCCGCCGCCTCGCGGCGATTCCGCTCCCAGAACCCGGCGCTGTTCCAGGCCACCGGATTCGCGGCCCACCTGTACACCTCTGGCCAGGACTCGCGGCCCAACCTCCCGAATCCGCCGCACGAGCCGGACTATGCCGGGCTCTACAACCTCCCCGTGCTCGAGAAGACGCTCGACCGCGCGAACACGGCCTACGGCTCGCATACGAAGTTCCCGATCTACAACACGGAGTTCGGCTTCCAGACCAATCCGCCGAAGCCGACGTGTGGGTGCGTGTTCCTCAGTCCCACGACCGCCGCGTACTACCTGAACTGGTCCGAGTACATCGAGTGGAGCAATCCTCGCGTCCGCTCCGACGCCCAGTATCTGCTCTACGACGCGCCGGGTGGGATAGGGCACACCACGACCGAGAGCGGGTTCTCGAGCGGCCTGCTGTTCCTGGACGGCGCCGCCAAGGCCGACTACGCCGCGTTCGAGCTGCCGCTCTACCTGCCGACCACCACGGCGCGGCCGGGACAGTCCCTCGTGGTGTGGGGCCAGGCGCGCCCAGCCCCCTATGCCTCGCGCGACACCGGGCTGGCGCAACAGGTCGAGATCGAGTTCCAGCCCGCCTCCGGTGGCGCGTGGACCACTCTGAGCACGGCCACGATCACGAACTCCGCCGGCTACTTCAAGGTTCCGGTCACGTTTCCCGCGAGCGGCTCGGTTCGGCTCCAGTGGTCATACCCGGCCGGGTTCGCGTTCCTGCCGCCGGGCACTCCGTCCGTGGTCACCAGCCGCACCCAGGCGATCAAGATCAGCTGAGCGCGCTGAGAAGGCGGGACGCGACCCGATCTCACGATCTGCTCGCTACGGCCGTGCCTGCTGAATCAGATCCGTCGCGCCTCCGGTACCCAGGTGAACTGACGCGAGGCTCGCCGGCGTCACCGCGACCGGGGCCGTAGCGGTGAAACGGACCACGGTATAGGTGCTGGCGTAGGTGACCCGCGTAAGGCGAAATCCCACCGGCACCGCGAGCGGGCCCTGGAGACGAGGCGGCGTCGCGATTCCACCTCCCAAGACCTGTCCCGGGATCGCCACGACATCCAGCTGGGTGACTGTCGCGCGGCGGAGTGGCCGCAGGTTCGGCTGGTATATCTCCAGCGGGATCAATCCCGAGCCCGGCGTGACGACGATCGCCCGCGGCTGTGACGCCGTCCCGAGCGCGTCGCTGGCGCCACGCCAATTGTCGCGCTGATAGCGCGGATTCGTGTCAACGAGTGCCACGACCACGACGAAAACCAACCCGAGCGCGCCGGCGGCCGCCACCGTCGCACGCCGGCTCGCCAACGTAGCGAAGCCAATGGCGACGACGACGAGGAGGGGCGGCAGCGCCGGAAGCACGTTGCGGGTGTTGAGGAAATCAACACCCACGAGCGCGAGAAGGACCGGAAGCAGCACGCCGGCAACGCCCACGGCCAGGGGAATCATGGCGCGCTTGGCCACGCGCTCTCGATACCGGCGGAGTACCCGAAGCAGCGCGAACGCGACAAGGAGCGCCGCGAGGACCGAGCTGATCGTCTGCGACGGCGTCGCGTACCCGGTCAGGAACTGCTTGGGGATCTGCAGCAACCGTGTGGTGAGGCTGCCTTGCGAGATGTAGTCGGCATGTCCTGTGCCGCGCTGCGCGAGGGCTAGCGGCGCAAGCGCAACCGCGGTGGCCAGCACGACCGCGCCGGCGGCCAGAACCCGTCGATCCTGGCGGCATCGCCACAGCAGCCAGGCAAGCTCAGGGCCGACCACGAAGGCGACGAAGTAGTGGGTCGCCAGCCCGAGCGCCGCGGAGATCGTCCAGCCCGTCAGCCACCCGCGTGCGCGGGTGTCGCGAAAGCCGACGAAGCACAGAAGTGACAGTGTGCTCAGGCACGTCGCGAGTGCGTAGGCCCGCGCCTCTTGTGAGTACCAGATCAGGAGCGGCGAGGAGGCGACGAGGATTCCGGCGAGCAGCCCTGCCTTGCGACCGGCCAACCGGACCGTCAAGGCGAAGACGAACAGCACGGTGAGGATTCCGGCCAGGGCAGAGAGCGACCGGAGGGCAAACTCCGAATAGCCGAACAGGCGCGTCCAGCACCACGCGACCGCGTAGTAGAGAGGGGGCGTCGACTCCGAGATCGGGATCGCGTGCAACATGCCGCCGAAGGACATCCGCACCAGGCGTTCGGTGTACCCCTCGTCCAGCCAAAAGCTCTGCTCGGCGAGCGTGGGCACGCGGACGATCCCCGCGAGCAGCGCCAGCCCCAGCACGGGGAGCATCGGGCTGCTCGCCCAGGTCGGTCCGGCGCGACGTGCCGACGCGGGTCTCGGCACAGCTGCGGACGACACGCGGCCGATCCTAGCCGCTGGCGGCGAGGCTCGGGTCGCCCGCAGGAGCGGTCTTCGCGACAGCGCACGGGCCCGCTTCAGGGCATACTTGTGCAGTGACGGCTGCTTCTGCCCTCGTGTCCAGGCTCGAGGCCCTGTGCGGGCCTGAGTTTGTCCTGACCCACCCGCACGCGCTCGCCACCTACGGCTCGGACGGGCTCGCGCAATACCACCAGACCCCGCTCGCGGTGGCGCGGCCCGGATCCGCCGAGCAGGTCCAGGCCGTCGTCCGGGCCTGCTACGAGGCCGGCGTCCCGTGGGTCGCCCGTGGCGCCGGCACGGGACTCTCGGGCGGCGCGCTCCCGGTCGCCGAGGGCGTCCTGATCGCCCTCTCCCGCCTGCGGCGGATCATCTCCGTCGACCTTGACGACGGCGCCGTCGTCGTCGAGCCGGGGGTCACCAACCTGGCGATCTCGCGCGCGGTCTCCCCCACCCACTTCTACCCGCCCGACCCCTCGAGTCAGATCGTCTGCTCGATCGGAGGCAACGTGGCCGAGAACTCAGGCGGCGCCCACTGCTTCAAGTACGGCTTCACCACCAACTACGTGATCGGCTTGGAGGTCGTCCTCAGCGACGGGACAGTCGTCGAGCTCGACCGCGACGCCCCGGGGTATGACCTGCTGGGAGCGTTCGTAGGCTCAGAAGGGACGCTCGGCGTGGCGACGCGAATCAGGCTGCGGGTCGTCCCCGTACCGGAGAGCGTGCGGACCCTGGTCGCCTTCTTCGAGGACACCTCCGCCGCAGGCGATGCGGTGACCGCGATCGTCAGCGCGGGAATCGTCCCCGGCGCGATCGAGATGATGGACCGGCTCTCGATCAAGGCCGCCGAGGAGGCCACGCACGCCGGTTACCGGCTCGATGCGGGGGCGGCGCTGATCGTCGAGCTCGACGGACCCGCCGATGAGTGCACGGCCCGGTTCGAGCACGTGATGACGCTGTGCAGCGAAGCCGGAGCCCGCGACGTACGGGTCGCGCAAAGCGAAGCCGAGCGCGCGCTGATCTGGAAGACCCGCCGGGCGGCGTTCGCCGCCATGGGACGAATCGCCCCCGCCTACTACGTACAGGATGGCGTGATCCCGCGCACCCGGCTCTCGGAGGTGCTCGCCAAGATCGATGAGCTCGCGGGCGAGTACGGGCTGCAGGTGGCGAACGTGTTCCACGCCGGCGACGGAAACCTGCACCCGCTGGTGTGCTACGACTCCGCCCGCGAGGGCGAGGCCGAGCGCGCGGAGGAGCTCGCTGGGCTGATCGTCAAGGCGTGCGTCGACGCCGGCGGCTCGATCACCGGCGAGCACGGCGTCGGCGTCGACAAGAAGCGCTACATGCCCGCGATGTTCGCCGAGCCCGACCTCGACGCCTTTCAGCGACTGCGCTGCGCGTTCGACCCGCATGGGCTGGCCAACCCCGGCAAGGTGATGCCCACCCCGCGCCTGTGCGGTGAGGTACCGGGCCCCTATCGCGAGCATCCACTCGAGCGCGCAGGCGTGGCGGAACGATTTTGACGGGGGTGCTGGACCCTATCCTCGAGGCTCGACCCGCCACTTTCGAAGCTGCCGCTTCGATGCTGGCCCGCGCGTCCGCCGAGGGCCAGACGGTCCGTCTGCGGGGCGGTGGCACGAAGCTCGAGTGGGGAGCGAGGAGGGCCGACTCGCGGATCGAGCTGTGCACGGGGAGACTCACGCGCGTGCTCGAACACAACGCCGGCGACCTGACGGCCGTGCTCGAGGCGGGCGTCCGGCTCGCCGACGCCCAGGAGCAGTTCGCGACCGCGGGTCAGATGCTCGCGCTGGACCCGCCCCTCGCTCCCGCCGGCTCCTCCGACCCCGGCGCGACGATCGGCGGGATCATGGCCACCGCCGACTCGGGACCGCTCCGTCACCGTTACGGGGCTCCACGCGACCTGATCCTCGGCGCCACGGTCGCGCTCGGCGACGGCACGATCGCCCAATCGGGGGGCAAGGTGATCAAGAACGTCGCCGGCTACGACCTCGCGAAGCTGTTCGCCGGCTCGTTCGGGACGCTCGGGCTGATTCTGTCGGTGAACGTGCGCCTGCATCCGCGGCCGATCGGCAATGCGACCGCGCTCGCGGCCGGCGACGATCCGGCGACGGTCGCGGCCGCGGCGCGCGCGCTGGCGGCGGCCCCGCTCGAGCTCGACGCCCTCGACATCGCCTGGCGGCGCGGCCGCGGCGGCCTCCTCGCGCGGTGCACCGGTGCCGATCCTGCCCAGCGCGCGCGGCGGGCCGCGGAGATGATGCGCGCCGCCGGCCTGCGGGATGTCGACGTGACCGAGGAGGACGAAGCGCTGTGGGAGCGCCAGCGCGCCGGACAGCGCTCGCGCGAGCGGGCGGTGGTCAAGGTGTCCGCCAGGCCGAGCACGCTCGCGGAGGTGCTGCGGGCGGCCGAGCGGTTTGGGGGCGCGGTGGTCGGTCGGGCCGCGCTCGGGATGAGCTACGTCGAGCTCGACCCGGGCGCCGTGCAGGGGCTGCTCGCCGCGCTGCCGGCCGGCGCCCACGGCATCCTCATGGACGCGCCGGCCGAGCTGCGGGCGGCGCTCGATCCCTGGGGCGTGCAGGAGGGTCCTGCGCTCGCGCTCATGCGCCAGGTCAAGACGCGCTTCGACCCCACCGGCGTGTGCAATCCCGGCGTGTTCGTGGGCGGCATCTGAGGTGGCCGGCTTCGACGCACACCGCCCGCCCGAGCAGTCGATCGTCGACGACTGCGTCCACTGCGGATTCTGTCTCGACAGCTGCCCGACCTACACGCTCTGGAGCGATGAGGCCGATTCGCCGCGGGGCCGGATCGTGCTGATCGCGGAGGCGCTGGGCGGCGCCGAGCTGTCGGAGGAGATGGTGACCCATTTCGACCGCTGCCTCGGGTGCATGGCGTGCGTCAGCGCCTGCCCTTCCGGGGTGGCCTACGACCACCTGATCGAGCGCGTGCGCCCGCAGGTTGAGCGACACCACGCCCGTCCCCGGGCCGAGCGCGCACTCCGGCGGCTCCTGTTCGAGACCCTCCCCCACCCCGCCCGGATGCGTGCGCTCGCGCCATTGATCGCGGCGACCCGGCGACTGCCGCTCGAGCGCCTCGACGAGCGGCTGGCCATGGTCGCGAAGGTCGCCCCCCGGGCGAGCATGCGCGAGGTGCTGAGCGGCCGGCTGCCCGAGCGCGTGGCGCCGGTCGGCGAGCCGCGCGGCCGGATCGGCCTCCTGCTCGGCTGCGTCCAGCGCGTGTACTTCGCCGACGTGCACCGGGCGACGATCAGGACGCTCGTGGCCGAGGGGTTCGAGGTGCTCGCCCCGCGCGTGCCCGGCTGCTGCGGCGCGCTCGAGCTGCACTCGGGCGAGGAGGACACCGCGATCGCCCGCGCCCGCAAGACGATCGCCGCGTTCACCGATGTCGACTATGTCGTCACCAGCGCCGCCGGCTGTGGCTCGGCGATGAAGGATTACGGCGAGCTGCTCGAGGACACAGCCGCGCGCTTGTTCTCAAGCAAGGTCCGCGATGTCAGCGAGCTGCTGGCGGACATTGAGCCGCGGACGCCGCGCGGCCCCGTCCCGCTCCGCGTCGTCTACCACGACGCGTGCCACCTCGCTCACGCCCAGGGAATCCGCGAAGCGCCGCGGGCGCTGCTGCGGTCGATTCCCGAGCTCGAGCTGCTCGAGGTCGCCTCCGAGCCCGACATCTGCTGCGGCTCGGCGGGGATCTACAACCTGGTGATGCCGCAGCCGGCGGCCGAGCTCGGCGCGCGCAAGGCGCGCAACCTGCTCGACACCGGCGCACAAGCGATCGCCGCCGGCAATCCCGGCTGCGCCGCTCAGCTCGACCTGCACCTGCGCGAGGCCGGTCACCCGCTCCCGATCTACCA
>Ga0302325_10007562_pt1 | contig 24090 bp, 20 predicted proteins | sample Palsa_T0_2_FD_201948 | JGI IMG/M metagenome (GOLD analysis project Ga0302325, IMG submission 201948) | Peat permafrost microbial communities from Stordalen Mire near Abisko, Sweden - Palsa_T0_2 | ecosystem: Environmental > Terrestrial > Soil > Palsa > Peat permafrost | place: Sweden: Abisko... | reverse complement strand
CTCTTCGGGCGTTTGCGGATGCTTCAAGTTGCCGAGCGAAACCGCCTCCGTCAGCGAGACCTCGGGATGATACATGGTGGGCGCTTCAATGTAGCTGACCCCCAGCTTCTGCCAAGCCGTCCAATTTTTTACTCCAACGCTGGTATAGACCAGCGGGCCTTTCACCGCGTAGGCCAGTGCTTCCTTCTGCGCCGCCGGGAGCTCGGGCACAAGATAAGGGATGAACATGTTCCAACATGCCATCACGCAGCCCTTGGCCCGCACATCGTACATCTTTCGGCCGCGGCTGTAGCTGACCACCACTTCGCTTGCCTGGGCGGGATCGCCGGCGTGCACCACATTGAGCACCGTGCTATTCAGTCGAATGCGCGCGGGCTGATTGGAACGGTCCAGCAGCGCATAATTCACACGCGCCGCGCCCACGTCTTCCATGCTTTTGCCGGGCACCGCTTCCGGGATCAGCCAGCGCACCAACAGCCGGGCGACGGTTGCGTTGCCGTCCGGAAAGTGTACGGCCGCGCCTCCACCCTCCTTCTGCCTTCCATGTTGCACGCCGGGCAGTTCGCTCAGCACTCCATCCGGCGTGGGATCGAGTTGAAGGCCCGCAAAGCCGGGCAGGCCCATTTGCCAGGCGAAAAGAGCCGGCGTGGCGTCGGCGCCTACACAAAATACGTCCTCTCCAAAATGGCGGAAGAACCACAATACCTGCGGATCCACTTTGGCTATGTTCAGAAGGAAGTCCTGATAGCTCATCTTCGCCAGGCGCAGCTTCTTCTCGGCCGACGCGATGCCCGGAAGATAATCGGGCTGCTGTTGGTCGTAAAGGCGCAGCATGTCCTTCCGAGCCCGCTCCGACAATGGCGTCTTCGCCAGGAATTCCGAAGAGTATTCGGCTCGCGGGCCGGACCTGTAATCGGCGCTTTGGCGCACCGACAAACGGTCCATGCCCCAGGTTTCTCGGTCGAAAAAGTGCCCGCGCCCCAAGCCAAGCGAGCGGTAAAGATTGTGATTGGTGGCGTTGGCCGATTGGAAGCGATCGAGATCGATCCCGATGCTGAACAGCAACTCCTTGGCAGCTTCGTTGTAACGCTGCGGAGCCTCGATATTCAGCGTTCCGCCATTGATGGCAAGCAGCCTGCCGTTGTGGCGAAACTCATTGCGTTTGGCATGGCCGCCGAAATCGTCGTGATTATCTAGGACCAAAACTCTGGCGCTGCGCCCGGCGCTTTTCAAGAAATAATACGCCGCGCCCAGGCCGCTGATGCCGCCGCCCACGATCACGAGGTCATAGGTTTCATTGGTGTGCGCCACCGCGGACAGATCCACCTGACGGGTGTCGCGAAGTTGATGCGCGACTTCGAACGATCCGGGATGATCGCCTCGCATTCCGGTCAAGGCCGGCGGATAATAGTCCGGCGATCGCTCCGGTGCAAATTCCTGTGCCGCCGCCCATTGCGGCAACAGCGTGGCGCCGGCGGCCGCGCCGCTCACTCCGTTCACGAAATCCCGCCGCGTGATTCTGCGCGACATTCCCAGATCGCGGTCGCGTGCGTTCAGATGGGCCATGGGGAGGGTTTTTGTAAGATTGCATTGTTCGGATAACCTTGTCAAGCACCGGCTCGCGGAGTCAAGCGCCGGCTCGCGGACGGCCGCGCGGGAAGGCATTTTCCGTTTGACAAAAATTTCTAATTGGTGCATTCTTGCTCAAGATTCCACGAACCCAGTAAGGTCAGGAGAAAGGCTGGACCGGTTTCACCGGGCTGAACCTTCCCCGTAGTCGACTCCATTTAAGAGCACTCTAGAAGGAGATACTGCTGATGGGTCGCGCCCAATTGCGGCTGATGCCACTGGCCGCGGCTTTACTCTGGGTCCTGAGTGCGCAGACCAATTCGCCAACAGCCGAATGGCGCACCTATGGCGGCGACAAGGGCTTCAACCGGTACTCTCCGCTGGATCAAATTAATCGGGACAACGCCAAGGATCTCGCGGTTGTGTGGGGCCGGCCGGCTGTGGACTCTCAGATCAAAGACAAGTTTCCCGATCTCAGCCCTTCAAATTATTTTCGCGGCACTCCAATCGTGATTGACGGCGTGCTCTATGCGCCCGATGGCGTCGGGTTGGTGGAAGCGTTCGACGCCGCCACCGGAAGAACGAAATGGGTCCAGCAACCGGCGGAGCCGACCTTGAAGGAAGCGTCGGCGCAGAGCACGCGGGGCGTGGCCTATTGGCGTAAGGGATCGGATGAGCGCATCATCTCCATACGCGGACAGTATCTGTATGCCACGGGTGCCAAGACCGGCGCGCCCGAGCGCGAGTTTGGCGAGAACGGGCGCATTTCGCTCAAGCGCGAGACTCCAGATAACGCGGCTTACTTTGGATACCCCGGTCCGTTTGTCGTGAACGATGTGATCGTGGTGGGCGGTAACGGCGGCGGACGAGCCGCGGGCGGGTACGGCGATGGCGGATACGACGCCGGCGCCAAGCCCGAAGACCTCCGCGGTTATGACATCCATAGCGGCGCGCTGCTGTGGACCTTTCATGTTCTCCCCAGAAAAGGAGAGCCCGGCTACGAAACCTGGGGCAAAGGTTCGGCGGAATATGTCGGCAATATGGCCGCTTGGGCTTCGCTCACCGCGGATGAAGAACTGGGTTACGTGTTTGTTCCCTTGAGCACGCCGACCGCTTCCTATTACGGCGGGCATCGCCCCGGCATGAACCTTTATTCCGACAGCTTGTTGGCGCTCAACGCGAAGACTGGGAAACTGGTTTGGTATTACCAATTGATCCACCACGATCTTTGGGAATATGACGCCGCCACGCCGCCTGTGCTTGGCGACATCACGGTGGATGGAAAGCGCATCAAGGCGGTGATCGCCTCCAACAAAACTGGATTCTTGTATGTGTTCGACCGCGTCACTGGCAAACCGGTATGGCCCATCGAAGAGCGGCCCGTGCCGCAGTCGACTGTTCCAGGCGAGGAAACATGGCCGACGCAGCCTTTTCCCACCAAGCCGCCCGCGATTGACCGCCAGGGCATCGGCGAGGACGACCTGATCGATTTCACTCCCGCGCTGCACAAAGAAGCTCTGGAATACGCCAGCCACTTTGTGATGGGCCCTCTGTTCACGCCGCCAACCATCATCGACGACGCGCCCGGTGGAAAGCAGGGAACGCTGGCGCTTCCAACCGACTGGGGCGCTGCCAACTGGAACACGGGCGCGTTTGATCCCGAAACGGGCATGTACTACGCCATTTCGATGACCCTGCCTACGGTCTATCAGTTAAGAAGAAATCCGAATGCCAACTCCCCCATGCTGTATGGGGAAGGCCCTCCGCCGCGCGCGGCCAAGCAAGCCGACGGACAGGAACGCCCGCCGCAACCCTATCCGGAATTGACGATTCACGACCTGCCTCTAACAAAACCGCCGTATGGCCGCATTACCGCGTTCGATATGAATCAGGGAACGAAAGTGTGGATGACGCCGAATGGCGATGGTCCGCGCGATCATCCGCTGCTTAAGGACCTCAACCTGCCGCCGCTAGGCAATGCCGGACGGCCCGTTGCGCTGCTGACCAGGACGCTGCTGTTCGTCGCCGATAGCAGCAATGCGGTGATGGGCCGCGCGGGCGTTGGCGGACCGGCGAAACTCCGGGCATACGATAAAACCAACGGAAAATTGATCGCGCAGGTTGATTTGCCGGTCGGCGCCACCGGTGGCCCGATGACCTACATGGCCGACGGCAAGCAGTACATTGTCGTGCCAGTTGGGGGAAAAGGTTATGGCGGCGGTTGGGTGGCGCTCGGTTTGGGCAGCCCCGGCATCTACTCGGAAGCACAAGCGCAGCGCGGCCAGAATATCTATCGGGCAAGGTGCGCGGGCTGCCACGCCAGCGATCTGAGCGGAGAGCATGCGCCGCCGCTGAAGGGCGATCCGTTCTGGGCCGAGTGGCAGCAGGCGCCGGTGCGATCGCTGTACAGCAGAATCATCAGCAACATGCCGCCGGACGATCCAGGCAGCCTTCCCGAAAAAGATGTGGTCGACCTTGTAGGGTACCTTCTGCAAGTGAACGGATTGCCCGCCGGAAGCCGGGCCATCGAAAGCGCCAGCGATCTAAATAGCGTCAGGCTGCAGCGGCCTAAATAAACAACCCGACCAGGGGATGGAGGCTTTACATGGAGTCTTTGCGATGTCGATTTATTTTTGCTGGCCTTCTGGCGATCGCGCTGGTCGCACCCTTGGCGGGACAAGTGGCCACCGGCAGCATCGCTGGGAGAATCACTGACGCTTCCGGTTCGATCGTAGTGGGCGCAACGGTCGAGCTAACCAGCATCGACCGCGGCACAGTCACAACAACAACCACCAACGACGCGGGTCTCTATCTGTTTCCAACCGTGCAGCCCGGCGACTATCGTTTCAATGTTCAGAGAGAGGGTTTCAAACAGGCGCAACTGGCCAAGGTCACGGTTGACGTAGGCGCCCATATCGAGGAGAACTTCAAGCTCGAGATCGGTTCGGTGAAGGAATCGGTAACCGTAGCGAGTGAAGCGAATCTGGTGGACACGGTATCTTCAACCGTCAGTTCTGTGGTGACGGGCGCGCCCATCGAAGACCTGCCTCTCAACGGCCGCGATACATTGCAATTGGCGTTGACGCAGCCGGGTGTGCTGCCATCGGCGATTAACGGAGGCAATGTAGCGGCGGGTGTTCCGGGAGGGCTGTTTACCATCGCCGGCGGAAGGGACAACGCGATCACGTACCTTCTCAACGGTGGCGACAACACGTCGGTGACCTACGGCGTCCCGGTGGTGGATCCGAATCCCGATACCGTTGCGGAGTTCCGCGTCATCGAGAATAACTACTCGGCGGAGTACGGCCGCAGCAACGGGGGAATTATCAGCGTCGTAACCAAATCCGGCACGAACCAAGTGCATGGGACAGCCTTCGACTATTTGCGGAACACCGATTTCAACGCCAACAACTTCTTCAATCAAAGCACCCCGGGCGAATATCAGCCGCGGCCCATCTTGCGCCGCAATCAGTTCGGTGGGACTATTGGGGGCCCTATCACATTGCCGAAGCTGGTGAACGGTAAGGACCGCTTCTTCTTTTTCTTCGGCTATCAGGGCCAGCGGCAGAACAGCGTCTTAGTGGGACCGCAGGTCACCACTTACACACCGGCTGAATTAGCCGGGAATTTCTCGCAGGCCGTGAATGGCGGGCCGCCGCCGGGCCTGGTCAGCTTTTTGCAGGCGCATCCCTACTATCAATCGAACCCGGCCTTGGCGGCGCAAGGCATCATCAACCCCGCCAGCATCGATCCAGTGGCCCAGGCGTACATCAAGAACAACTTAGTCCCCACCAGTCCTACCGGCACATTGACTCCCAATGGTCCGGCATTGGATAATCGCGACGAATTCACTATCAAGACCGATTTCAACATCACCTCGACCGATCGTCTCTCGATTACCCTGGTTCGATTCCACAACCCCCAGGACTATCCATTTACCGTCGCGAGCGGGTTTACCAGCGTTCCCAATGTCCCTGGCTATCCCGGCGCCGACAAGTTCGACAACTACTTCGGGAACATCGCCTACACTAAGATCATTTCTCCCAGCGTCGTTAATGAATTCCATTTTACGGCTCAGCGCGACAATAATTCGCTCAACAATCCCGCCGCGACATTGCCCACCCCGTCCGAGTTAGGGATCAATATTACTTCCGATGACGCCATCGGCCCGACACAGATTATTCTTACCGCCAGCAATCTGGGCTTGGGCTTCAACATCAACGGGCCAGCCGATTATGCGGACACGACCTATGTCTATGCCGACTCCTTAAGTTGGATTCACGGAAAACATAGCTTCAAGATGGGCGCGTCCGCCGGTTGGGTTCAGAACAACGCCTACTTCGCATATCAATCGGTAGGCGGATTCCAGTTCGACGGCCCCTATGGGATTGGATCGGGCACGGACCTGGCCGATTTTCTGCTTGGGATTCCGGATATCTACAGCCAATACCCGAAAGCCTTCAGCGCCGTGCGCAGTCACCAACTCGCTGGCTATTTCCAGGATGAATGGAAGCTTGCCACCAACTTCACCCTGACCCTGGGCCTGCGCTACGAATACTCATCGCCAAAAAGCGATCCCCAGCAGCGGAACTACACGATCATTCCGGGTGATCAATCCGTGAAGTTCCCGAACGCTCCTCTGGGCCTGGTCTTCCCCGGCGATCCGGGCGCTCCTTCGGTCGGGGTAAACTTCCCAGACCGGAACGACTGGGCGCCGCGCTTCGGGTTCGCCTGGGATCCGTTCCGCCAGGGAAAGACCAGCATCCGGGCCGGCTTCGGAGTGTTCTACGACGTCATCCTGGCTCAGGACAATCAGTTCCAGAACGGCACTCCGCCGTTCCACTCGGCCGCGTACATTGCTTTCTCTCCCAGCGAGATTCCCGCCAATGGGCCCGCTACATTCCTGTCCGATCCCTTCGGAACTTCCGGCACTATTAATCCATTTCCATCCAAGCCGGTATCGTCGAATCTCAACTTCGCTACCGCCGGGTTCCTGCCGTTCGGACCATCCAGCGTTTTCATCAACCCGAATATGCGGACTCCGTACACGTATCAATACAACTTCAGCATCCAGCAGCAGCTGGTGGGTGGAATGGGTTTCGAAATCGGCTACGTGGGCAGTTCATCCCATAAATTGATCGCGACGGTGGATCAGGATCCCTTTATCCTCGGCACTACCACGCGCATTTTGAATACGCAGCCTGGATTGCAGATTCCCGGTGCGTACGCGCAGATGCCCGCCACCTTCGGCAACTACGCCGACGCGAATTACAACGGTCTGGTGGTCAGCCTGACTAAACGAACCGGAGAACTGCACGGTTTCGGCCATGTGTTCTTTACCACTTCTTATACCTGGTCGCACAATCTTGACGATGCGGATGGATTTGCCCGAACCTCCAATCAGGTGTCCTACTACAATCAGCACCAGTTCTACACCTCGGCCGACTCCGATATTCGCGACCGGTTCGTTTTGAGTGGAGGCTGGGAGTTGCCGTTTGCAAATCTGTGGTCCAGCGGTCCCAAGCGGCTGACAACGGGCTGGACGTTGGATCCGATTTTCACCGATCAATCCGGTTTGCCGGCGTCCGTCACCGCCGGTCTCTATCAGGATGGAGTGACGCCTGGCCCGTCCGGCGACGGCGACCAAAATCTCGTGCAGCCAAATTGGTCCGGCGGCAATGTCCAGACCTACAATCCTCGCCAGGAGCAAACGCTTACAATCGCCGGGAGCACCGTTACTGGCCACTACTTCTTCAATCCCAGCGGCTTGTATCTGCCGGCCTGCTTCTCCAGTTCGGCGCCTCCGGGGACGCCGGGGGGATGTCCCGCGCCGACGTACGGAACCCTGCAACGCAATGCTTTCCGCGGTCCCGGCCTGGTGAATCTCGATTTGGCGCTGGAGAAGAAGACCAACTTGACGGAGCGCATTCAGTTGAACTTCCGGGCAGAATTCTTCAACGCCTTGAACCACACGGAATGGCAGACGCCGGCCACCACTTCCTTCACTTCACCGCTGCTGGGACAGATCACGTCCACCATGAATCCGCGCATCGGCCAACTGGCGCTTAGACTCGTATTCTAGTGCTTCGAATCCCGTTCACCGTTCTCGCATTATCCTGCGTCGCAATCGCGGGAGCGCAGACCAACCCCGGGAAAGCGGACGTCCTGATCGTCAACGGCAAAGTTTATACCGCCGATGGCGGCGCGTTTCGAGGAGCCGTCGCAATCCGCGGGAATAAAATCCTCCAGGTCGGCGGCACGCAAGAAATCTTGACGCTACGCGGGCCTCAGACCGATGTCATCGATGCCCAGGGCAGCGCCGTTGTCCCCGGATTCAACGACATTCATACGCATCTCTTACAGGGAGGCTTGGAGCTCGCGAACGTACGGCTGGACGGCGCGCGTACGCTTGCCGAAATTCAGAATCGCATCCAAGCTTTCGCCAAGGCTCATCCCGAGCGCGCCTGGATTGAAGGCATGGGCTGGGGATATGAAGCCTTCCCCGGGAATCTTCCGACGCGCGAGCAGCTGGATGCGCTGGTCCCCGATCGTCCCGCCATGCTTACGTGTTTCGACGGGCACAGCGTCTGGGTGAATCGAAGGCGCTGGCCCTGGCCGGAATCAACAAGGACACTCCAGATCCGCCCAACGGCTTCATCGTGCGAGATCCCAAGACGGGCGAGCCCACCGGCCTGGTGAAGGAAACACCGGCGGTCGCGCTGGTGCAAAAAGTGGTACCGGCGCCCACCCGCAAGGAACAACTGAGCGCTTTGCGGCCGCATCGGCGGAGGCTCTGCGTTTCGGAGTGACCAGCATTACTGACGCCGCCGGCAATCCCGAGGAATTCGAGGCCTACAATGAGGCGACACGCACTGGCGACTTGTCGGTTCGCGTGAACTATTCGCTGCTCGCGACGCCCGGCTTCACCGCGAAGGACGCCGATCGTTTCGATCAAGTCTGGCACAGTCATCCAGATAATCCGATGCTCAAGACTGGCGTCATAAAGATGTTCATGGACGGTGTCATCGAGACCAATACCGCCTACATGCTGGCGAACTACGCCAATACTCCATCGCGCGGCAAGCCGAACTACAGCGTTGACGATTTCAGCCGCATCATCCAGATGATGGATCGCCGCGGTTGGCAGATCATGGTTCACGCCCTCGGCGACGGCGCGGTCCGGATGACTCTCGATGGGTTCGAGCGTCTCGCGCAAGTGAACCCCATGCCCGTGCGCGGGCGCCGCAATCGTGTGGAGCACATCGAGACCATCGATCTTGCGGACGTGCCGCGATTCGGCAAGCTCGGCGTGATTGCGTCCATGCATCCGGGCGGTGGTTTCTTCCCGCCCAGCCGCGCCGCCAGCACACCCGCTTATGTGCTGGGCGTGTGGGGCCGGAATCTGGGTCCGGAACGCGCGGCGAGGGGCGGCATGTGGAAAAGTATTTCCGCGGCTGGCGGACGCGTGATTTTTGGCAGCGACTGGCCGGTGGCCTCGCTGGATGCCATGGGCCGCATCTACAGCATCACTCATCGCCTGCCGTTACCCGGAGGAACGGATCAGCGCTTAGCGCTCACCGCTGCGATCGACGACTACACCCGCGGATGCGCGTATGCGACATTCGACGAAAAGCAAAAGGGCACGCTGGCGCCAGGCATGCTCGCCGACGTAGTGGTGCTCGCCACGGACGTGTTCTCGCACGAGCCAACGACACGCGCCGACATCGCCGTGAAGGCTACGATTTTCAATGGCAAAGTGGTTTATCGCGCGCCGCGATAATTCCGCCCAGGGGACAACTGATCCTCACAGATCTCCCGTCCGTCCTGGCAGGGAAACAGCCGGTATACGGCAACGCCCGCGCCCTTGAAAACGAGTTGCTCGTGTTCGATTCTGCCGATCTCGGCGTAATCGGAGATCACGAAAGAGTTGCCAGGTTGCGCCCTCAATCGAAACTGTCCGGTAGACGGCTCGTAGTCGGCAAAATCAAAGCACCGGCCTATGCAAGCGCGGTCCACCACATGCTGTAGCGCTGGAACGTAGAGGCGGGAATCTGCCAACATTGAAATCACGCGCGAACCCGGCGGCAGCGCCGCTACGGTGCGAGCCACTTTCTGTTCCACTACGTTGAGCGCGCCCTCGTCCGCATAGGAGAAGGAAAAGAAGACAGCCATCAATACGATTTGGCCGATTCTTTCAAACGCCTTCAGAGGTACCGTCGCGACCGCTGCGCATAACAAAATGCCGGACAGCAACGAAAGCCTGAGCGTGATGTAGGTGAGGCCGCCCGTGTACAAAGGCAACCAGATGGCGTCCGGCAACAATACCGAAGCCACAGCCATCAAGAGCCACAAGTGAAGCACGATGTCGTGCGGGGGCCGGCGCTCGGCCAATTCGAAGCGACGGACCAGGAGCAGTATGAAACAGCACAGAAGCCCGACCGCGACGATGTAATACTTCACGCCGAAAGTAAGGACCTGATTGGCTCCAAAGAAGGATTCGACGCGTAGACCCGGCGCCCAAACGGACGGCACCCGGGTCGCAAGAAACGTCGCCAGGCCGCCAATACCGATGAGTCCGGCGGCCAGCAATCGCCAGCGGTGCGACGGTTTCATCCAGCGAGCGGCTAGGATGTAGCCGATCACCGCCAGGGCCCACAGACACGGCAAGAAATGAGCAATCCAGGCAACTGGCAGCAACACCAGGGCGAGCCAGCGCGCCCGTAAATGATCCCACCAAACCAGCGCGACCGCGCCGCAACAAATCCCGACTGAGATGTAGAAATTGAAGAAGCCCATCCGGAAGACAGCGCCATAGGCCAGCAATGCCAGCAAAGGCGCGCGTCCCCAGCCTGGCCTGCGGCCCGCGGCAGATACGAGCGCGAAGCAGCCCCAGAAGAAAATCTGGACGGCCGAGACGACCGCGATCCGCTCGGTCAAAACGACGCTGCAACTCTTGAGCAGCCAGCTCAGCAAAAGATCGAAAAGCACATTGGTGTGTTGCGGGACGACATAAACGCCCTGCAACGCGCCAGCCGCAACGCGATTCGCGAGCCAGGCGCTATACAAGTGGCTCGGCAGGTCGCTGCCCTGAATGTGCGGTTGCCACACACAAGGCACTGCGAGCAGGATAGCGGCTGCGAAATAAGCCGCTACCGTGCGGGCCAGCCGAACCGGCGAACGAAACGATAACCAAACCGGGCGATCAACCGGAATAGGGGCTTCCGCAATTGTCATAAATTGAGAAGCATGACTAAGCTAGATCGTGCCGGCCTACCGGAGCGAGCGGCGCTTCCGGCGCCTCATGAGATAAAGCACCAAAACGGCGGCAGCGGCAATCCACAGGATTGCGTCGAGTGTTGTGTTATTCATAGCAAATAGTTTCCTTTCTTTTGAGACTTAACCTTTAAACTGGCGCATTAACGGGAACAAATACTTGAAGACCTGCAGGAGGCCTGGACCAGCCGCGACCAGGAGCATCGATGGCAAAATAAAGAAGAAAATCGGGAACACCAGCTTGACGCCGACTTTTCCCGCCCGCTCTTCGGCTTCCTGCCGGCGCCGGACGCGCATGAAATCGGAATGCGTACGCAAGGAATCGGCCATGCTGGTGCCGAATTTGTCGGTTTGGATCAGAATCGCAACCAGCTTTCGGAGCTCGCTCTCACCGGTGCGATCGGCCAGATTGCGCAAGGCTTCGGCCCGGCGCTTTCCAGCCCGTATCTCGAGATTCAGAAGTCCGAGTTCCTCGGACAAAACCTGGTGCGTTATGCGCAATTCCCGAGCGACGTATTGAATGGCTTGATCCAGGCCCAGGCCCGCTTCAACACTGATTACCATCAGATCCAGCGCGTCGGGAAGAGACATCCGCAAATTCTCACGCCGCTGGTCCACCAGGTGATCGAGATAGAAATTCGGTCCGTAATATCCCAGGAACCCCGCGGTGGCCATCAGGACAATCCCCAGCATCGTATTGGATGTCACATGGGTGCGCAACATAAACGCCAGAAGCACCAGAGTGGCGCAGGCCATTATCTTCAGTCCATAGAATATCGGCAGTGCGCTGTCATTCCTATACCCGGCGGCGATCAGTTCTCGCCGGGCCAGCGCGGCATCCTCCGGGGAAATCGGCACATTTTTGCCGACCTCCTCGATGACGGTTACCGTGAGCCCGGGCTGGTCTTCGGATACCTTGTCGACTAGCGGGTTGGAAAGCGCCGCGTGTCCGCCCAACTGCTCATAGATGCGGCCCGGTTTCGCGTACCGGCGATATCCGTAGATGGAGATGGCCCCCATCAGGATGGCGAACAATGCAAATGAGACTAAAGCAGCCATAATGTCGTCCTAAACCTTAATTCGGATAATGCGGCGAATAAAGTAATAGCCTAAACACTGACTAATAATGGCTGCCCCAATGAGCCATTTACCGTCCTTTTCCTTGGCCATTCCTTCCAGGTAGCCGGGCGCCACGAACAAGAGTCCCGCCATGAGCGCCAGAGGCATCAGAGTGAGGATGGTGGCGGTCATTCTCCCGTGAGCGCTGGCCGCTTTTACCTGGCCCCGCAGCCGGAACCGCTCGCGAATTACGTGCGCCAGACGAGTGAGGATCTCGCTCAGATTGCCGCCGGTCTGCTTCTGCAACATGATGGACGAGATGAAGAAGCGCACGTCTACCAAAGGAACGCGCCGCTCCAGGTTCTCCAGGGCCGTCTCCATGGGCGCGCCAAGGTTCTGTTCGTTGAACATGGTGCGGAACTCGACGCCCACGGGATCCGGCGATTCTTCGCCAATCATTTCCAAGCTGATCGAAAAAGCGTGCCCCGCGCGCATGGAGCGGGCCAGAAAATCGAGCGCCTCCGGAAACTGTTCCTCGAATTCCGCAAAACGCTTGCGACGCTTGTGGCGCACATAGAGGTATGGGAGGGAGGCGCAAGCGACCCCGGCGGCCAGCAGGCTCAATAAGGAGAAGGCCAGGAGATTGAACTTCCAGCCCAAGATCAAACCGATTGCGGCGCTGCCGAGCGTGAAGGCTAACAGACGCCCCATCGTCCAATTTAGACCGGACTGCTGCAGAACGGTTTCCACCTCTTTCGCCCAGCCGAACCGAGAGACCGTCTGCGCCATCAAATCCTCTTTGTCCTCGGACTCAAACAGGATACTTGTGGCCGCCTGCTCGGGCGGATTCCCATCCACCGTACGGAGCATGTTCTTGACCTGCTTCTTGCGCTGCGATTCCAGGAAATTGAATCCGAAAGCCGACGCGGCCAGAACGACAGCTAAGATGCAAAAGAAGAGAAAGAAGAATGCCGTCAACATAGATCCTCAGGAAATCTCCACGATGGTCTGGAATACCGTCGCGGGGATGTTCACTCCCGCGGCCTGGAGTTTCTCGTAGAACTTGGGGCGAACGCCGGTGGCGCGAAACCTCCCCTTCACCCGGCCACTCTCCGTCACGCCGATCTTTTCAAACGTGAATATATCCTGCATCGTCACCTGGTCGCCTTCCATACCGACGCATTCCGTAAGAGCAGTGACGCGGCGAGTGCCGTCGCTCATTCGGCTGATCTGTACGAACAAATCCACTGCCGAGCTGATCTGCTGGCGGATGGAGTGGACGCTCATGTTGGCGTTCGCCATTCCAACCATCACCTCCAGCCGGCTCACCGCGTCCCGCGGGGAGTTGGCATGGACCGTGGTCAGCGACCCGTCGTGACCCGTATTCATGGCCTGCAGCATGTCGATCGCCTCTTCGGCGCGAACCTCGCCCACGATGATCCGGTCCGGACGCATACGGAGCGCGTTAATGACGAGCTGGCGCATCTTGATGGCCCCGGCGCCTTCAATGTTCGGAGGACGCGTTTCCATGCGCGCCACATGAATCTGGTTGAGCTTCAGCTCCGCGGCGTCTTCGATGGTGACAATGCGCTCGTCGTCGCGAATGAAAGTGGACACCACGTTCAACAGCGTGGTCTTGCCGGCGCCGGTTCCTCCTGAAATCACGATGTTCAGCCGCGCTCTTACGCAGGCCATCAGGAGTTCCATCATTCCCGCTGTCAGCGACAGGTTCTTCACCAGATCGACGGAGGTCAGCCGTTCGCGGCCGAAGCGGCGGATGGACAACAGCGGACCGTCCACGGCCACCGGCGGAATTGCCGCGTTTACGCGCGATCCATCCGGCAGTCTGGCATCCACCAGCGGCGAAGACTCGTCCACGCGGCGGCCTACCCGCGATACCACTTTTTCGATAATGCGCAGAAGGTGGGCATCGTCCTTGAACTCCACCGGCGTGCGATACAGTTTGCCGGCGCGCTCCACATACACCAGGCGCGGCGTGGTGACCAGGATATCGGAGATGCTCGGGTCGGCCAGCAGCGGCTCGAGCGGTCCAAGTCCGAACACTTCGTCCAGGACTTCCTCGATGAAGCGGTCCTTTTCCACGGCGCTCAAAGGCGTCTTCTCCTCTTCCACCAGTTGGGCTACCGCCGCCCGGACTTCGTTGCGCACGCGGTCGCTCGCCACCGATGAGAGCGCCTCCAGATTGATCCGGTTCAGGAGTTTGCGATGCAACGCGAACTTGATCTCCTGATATTCCGGCGCATACGATGGCGCATTAAAAAGCCGGCCCACCCAGCCCGCGTCTTGTTTTACCGATTGTGTTGCTGAAGCCATGGCTAAGCACCTGCCCAAAGAGAGAATTTCTTTTTCTTGGCCGGCTCCACGCCCGCCAATTTCATTGCGAGGCTCGCAAAATGTCTGTTCAGCGCGCTGCCCGCAGGCAGCAGCTTGCCGTCCGCGTAGCACTCGTTCAATGCCATATAGTCGTTCGGAACAACCGCGAATACTGGACTCCCGAGCATCTTCTCCAGTTCCTCCATGGTGATCTCGTAACGCTTCGGCGCCCGGTTCAGCACCAGGTGTAAGCGGCTCGGCTGAACTCCGCTGTCCACCAGCCGTTGCACGATGGTCTTCGCCTGGTGGAGCGCCGGCACCTCTAAAGTTGTGACGATGTACAGGTCGTCGATTTCGTCCAGGGCCGCGAGGGCGGAAGGGCTTAGGCCGCTGCCGAGATCCATCACGACCCAGTCGTACTGTGTGCGAGCAAAGCTCAACACAATCCCCAACTGATCGAGCCTGAGAGGCGCGCGAGACGTGGCGCCCGGCGCCGCGATGACCTCGAGTCCCGGAATGCCGTTGGTAACCAGCGCCTTCCAATAGTTTTCGTCCAGCCGTGGCGTATTCCCCACGGCATCGCCGATGCTGTATTTGCCCCTGGTCTTCAACAGAAAAGCCACCATCCCGGAGTCGAAGTCGAGATCCGCGAGTAGAACGTGGGCGTTGGCGAATTTCGGAAGCTCTACCGCCGTATGGCACGCGATTGTAGTTGCTCCGCAGCCGCCCTTGGCGGACAGAAATCCAAGGGCGCGGCCCCCCTGGCGAACCGATTGATTCACGCCTCTGCGTTCGGCGCCGATTCGCTCGAGCGCGGCTCGTACCTGGTCTCGCATGGGAGGATAAAGATACTCCGCCGCCCCGGAACGCATGGCGTCCAGGATCGCGGCGGGCTCGGGCGTAGGGTTCAAGACCAAGACCGCGCAAGCGCTCGCGCTGGATCGAATTTTCCGGATCACTTGATCCAACGGCTCGCGCAACGACGAAATGTCCAGGAAGATCACATCGGGACGCATTCGCTCCACGCGGCCCACCAGAGAGTCCAGATCGCCGATCTCGGATTGCTCCATGATGATCCGGACGGGCAGATCCTGCAGGGACGATTGCAACTCATCCCACATGCTTTTGGTCTCGATGACGATTCCGGCGGTCAGCGGATACACTGGCGCCTCCAACATCTATTCATTTGATCCAGCCGCCGGCGGCGATCGTAAATGCACCGCCACATGGTATTTCTCACTGCATCTTCTCCCCAGGCTGCACCGTCATTTCGGCGCGAGCGCTGCCCCGGAACACTTCCACGGTGACCACGGGAATGACGATCTTCGCGGGTGCTTGGGGCGCCACCGGGATCGGCTTCGAAACCGCCACCAGCCGTACCCTCGGCCGCTGCGCACCGATAATTGGTCTCGGCGCCTGTGGCAGGCCCTGGTTGCCGGAAAACAAATTCGCAATCGCCGTGCCGGGAGTCTTCACGGTGTCGGTATCCAATGGATTGCGGAGAATGAGCTGGATGCGAGTTTCATTACTGGCCAGGCTCAGAATCTCGGCCTGTTCCGGACTCACCAGGAGATTCACCACCTGAACGCTGTTCGGTTTACCCTCGGCGTCCTTCTGAATGTTCTGGCCGGCGGACAGCACTTTGATGTTTTGCAGCAGGGTCTTGGTCTGCGTTCCCAGGCTGACGGGAGCCAGCGGCGGATTGCCGGCGATCAGAATATCGACGCTCATTCCGGGCACCACGAATCCAGCCACGCCGACCACGTCGTTGACATGCACCGCGACCGCACGCATCCCCACGGGTATGATGGCTGCCAAGCCCGCTCCCGCGCCCCGGAGCGCTAAACGGCCATCCAGAATGGGTTCGCCCTCATAAATGGTCGCCACCACTCCGCGGCCTAGCGCATCGGCGGGATTGAGCACTGCCGCTTTCGGTTGCGGACCGCCCCAATCGGAGAGTTTCAGGTCGCCGTCTCTAATAAGAGTTCCGATCTCCAAGTCGCGGCTCGCCACCGCGATTTGGGTGGTAGAGGCCTTGGCGCTGCTCACCAACTTAGTCGAAATAAGACGATACAGGACCACACTCGCAACCACCGAGATCACAAGTGCAAAAGCCAAAACGGATAAAAGACGTTTATTCATTTTTCTAACTCCCTGCGTTGCCCGCTGCGAGATTGTTGTTTGCCACCGACCATAAAGTGTTCGCGCTGCTGCTCATGCCCAAGAACATCGCAGCGCCCGCCAAGGCGACAAAGGCCACTAATAGTGCATATTCGATCGCGTCCTGGCCGGTTTCCTCGCGCTCGAAACCGCCCAGACATTGGCATACGGCATTTACTGCCACAAATACTTTCACAAGTTGCATGCTTCATCACACTTACTAACTCACTTACAAAATAGGAGCAGGGCGGCCGTCGCAAGCTACCACAACTGGCAGCCCTGCTCGCTTTTTCAAACTATCCACTTACAACCCACTTACTGGTTTAGCTACCACTCGTGTTGGCAGCCGAGGCGGCGGTGCTCAGTCTCTGGTTCGCAATGGTCCAAATGTTGTTGATGCTCCCACCGGCGTTGATGAACAGCGCCGCCGATGCTAGAGCCACGAAGGCCAGCAACAACGTATATTCGATCAGGTCCTGCCCTTGCTCGTCTCTGATAAAGTTCTTCAGAATATTCATGATTGGCTTTATACCCCCTTTCTTTGTTTTTCCGGAGCCAACCTGAGATCAGGTTGCCCGGCTTTCGTGATCCTAGGATCATCGTCCTTACCACTTACTGCTGTGGAAAATCGTGGATGTTCTGGCAAATCCCCTCGCCGGAATACAATCGCTACCTTGTCGTCGTACACCGCCCGCCAATGACGGGACTCCTTGATGGCGCCAGCCAGTGGCGCGGTGGGCGACAACACGATGGTGTCGATGTTGTATTGGGTCAGATACTGCTGCCAGTCGTACTTTACGCTCATCAAATCGAAAAACTTTTGCTCGAAGTCCTGCCCGTAGAAATCGCTCCTGCCGTCGATGAATACCTTGTGAGCGGGGTAGAGCTGATAAATCAGGTAATCTCCCCATTGGTCGCCGGTGAAGATCCGCGAATCGGGATTCGCCCGCAAAACGCTCAGGGCTTGCGATGGATAATTCTTGGGATCGAATTCCGGCTTGAACTTGCCAATCGCCGCGGGACTCGCCAGCAGGACGGCGAGAAAGGCCATTACCGCGGCGCTGGCCGCGTGGATTCTCCACAGCCTATCCATATTGGCGAACTCCGCGCCGGTTTTACGGAAACCAGAGACAACTTGCCCTACCCAGGAAGCCACGTTGGCCCGTTCCAGGCCGCGCAGCATTTCCTCCAGCGCCTGCGCGATGAAGGGCGTCGCGATAATGGCGAACAATGGAATATTGCGCGCTGAAAAGAGGGCCAAATGTGCCCAACCGGCAATCAGCACTAGCGGGACAAAATTCCGGTGCTTTGCAACGAACCAGCCGGCGCTCAGAGCGCCCAGGAGCAGCACAACTTCCAAGTACACGGCCGCCGGTTCGTGGAAGCTGATGGACTGGAACTCAACGATGTTCTGGAGATGGTATGGCTCGGAGAAAAAGCGATAAATATGCTCGTGAAGGTGATAGGTGTATGGATTCACCAGGGTCGCCGCGGCGCTGGTCAGTCCGGCCGCTCCAAACCATTTTGCGCGCTGGAGTGCGGCACGGCGTTCTTCGTTTTCCGTTGCAAATAGGCCGCGCAACACTTCACCGGCCGTAAAAGCTGCCAGGATGATCAACCCGGCCAGGAAGCCGCCGTGCAGATTGGTCCAAAGAATCATCAGCAACGGCGTCGCAATGAGCCATCGCGCCCGTCCCTCGTTCACCCGCTCGAGGATCATCAGGAGAATCACCACGAACAGCATCGTGAACAGGTGCGGCCGCGCCAGCCAATGCAGCACGGAGCAGACGCATGCCAGGAATGTCGCGCCGATAGCCAGGAACGGATTGTCGCAATGCCGCAGCGTGAGGCGGTAAAGCAGCGCGAACGTAACGCACAGAACCAGAATGCTTGCGGACACCACGCTCGCCATGGCGCCGTGATGATAAAGCCACGCGAAGCAAACGTCCCAAAGCCATTCCCAGGCGTACCAAGCCTGTCCCGGCTTAGTAAATGAGAACATGTCCTGCCGCGGTACGCGCCCGTTGGCGAGAATCCATTCGCCGGTGCGGATGTGCCAGCCGGTGTCGCCATCTCCGAGCATCGACTTAGCACCTTGCATGCGCGTGAACAAAAAGACGATCGGCATCAGGAATGCGACATCGGTTAGGGACGGAAACAGCCGCAGCCACACGCCCAGGCGTTGGTTCGCCACTGCGTGGTCCTGCGCCATCACATCACCCCCAGCCGGCCCGAGGCGGCAGTTGCAGAAAGGAGCCTGCGAATTTCCATCCGTTCAAATTGAAGCGCCACCAGGCACTGTCCTTCGTCGCTGGTCGCACGCACCGCTAACGCCTCGCACGCCAGGCAGCGTTGTCCAAAACCCGTATGCGCCGGCAATGCTACTTCAAGCTGCATCAGATCTCCGGGCCGCGGGATTTCTCGTGAGTCCAAGTAGAGGGAGGTGCCCGTTACGACCAGAGCCCCGGAGCGTCCGAGATTTAGGGTGGTCGCATCTAACATTTCGTAAGTTCCCCGCCGTTTGAGGCGGCAACTTAGTTGAATTTCGTATCGCACTCCGCGCCTTCGTTCCATTGCTGAAGTTAGAAATTTACATCTTCGAGCACCGGCTAACAAGGCCGCGAAGGATAACATAGTACCGTTAACCTAAGTTAGTTGGTGGTACTGTACATAACTTGTGTTTTGCGTGAAGGCCATTACAATAATCACGAAGGTAATCAAACAATCTGTAGTTTCGAAATCTCGAGTCCGGTTCCGACTCGAAGGAGTTACTAGTGATTTCTCTGGTTGTCTATACCAGTGAGCCTCTCAACGCGATCGCTCTCGCGTCGTTGGTGGACTCGTGCTCTGATGTATGCCTGACGTCGGTCATGGCCGATCTCTCCACGTTCGCGAGCCAGGTCTCCACGAACAAGCCCGATGTGATTCTGCTGTCCGTGGATGGTCCACTGGATTGGTCCCTGTTGCATCTGCTGCACCGCGAATCTCCGGTTTCCCGCGTAGTGCTGTGGTTGCACGAGATCCCGGCTGAATCTGCGTTTCGCGCCAAGGAGTGGGGCGTGCGCGGCATTCTGCGAAAAAGCCTGCCGGCGGAAATGATTCTCAAGTGCGTGCGCCGGGTACATGAAGGTGAGCTGTGGTTCGAAAAGACGCTCACCGACACGTTTCTGAGCGGCCGAACCGTCCGCGTGTCGCGCCGGGAAAACCAACTAATGACCCTGGTCTCGCAAGGTTTGAAAAACAAAGAAATAGCCAGCGTGATGGAAATCTCTGAGGGGACCGTGAAAGTGTATCTTTCGCGCCTGTTCGAAAAAGTGGGGGTCCGCGACCGCTTTGAGCTGGCGCTGTTCGGCCTGCGGTCGGCCTCGAATCCCGCCGATAGCTTAGCCGCCACGCCGATCATGAGGAGCGTATTCGTGTCTTCAGCCAGTTCGAGCGAGCCTATGCGGCGGACCGCGAATACGCGAATGTCCCGCTTATTTTCCGATCCTGTCCTAGATCGCGTCGCGGATTAGCGCGGTTAGACCTTACTAGTACCTACGTTTTCTCCGCAGTTTCGGCATTCGCATGTACTCTAACTTTTACAGATTGTGAGCTTCGGGTGCGGAGCCGACTAACTCAGGTGCTGTGAGTGTTTAAGTTATGTCAAGTAAAACGAATCGAAAGTGGCGCCGTGGAAATGCCGTGATCGAAGTTGCCCTCATGGCGCCTTGGATCTTTTTCCTGTTCGTCGGCGTGCTGGATCTCGGGTTCTATGCTTATGCTTTTATTTCGACCGAGAACGCCGCCCGAGCCGCTGTTCTGTTGACTTCCAAGAGCGTGGTAGCGGCCACCGATCAAGCCGACGCTTGCGCCATCGTCTCGAGCGAAATGGCGTGGGCGGCTTACGGACGAAACTTTTCCTCCAACTGCAACGCTGCTCCGCTGGTGGTGAATGCGACGCTGCTGCCCTGTGGGGGACTTGCCGGCAACGATGCGGCCCAGGTCGAAGTGCAGTACACAACCATCCCGATGATCCCGATTCCCGGCGCTATTGCGAGTTTTTTCGTGGTGGATCGGAAATGGCAGATGCAAATTGATCCCACGGCGGACTACCCCGCCGCGACGTGTACCCCGAATTAGAATATGCGAGTAAGAGGACGAAGACGCGGCAACGCCACTATCGAGTTCACATTGGTGGGAATCCCGCTGCTGTGCGTGTTGATCTCCACTTTTGAGATGGCCCGTGGAATGTGGCTTTATCACACTCTCGCTTACGCCGTGAAGGAAGGCGCGCGGTACGCTGCGGTGCGGGGTCAAAACAGTCCCAACCAGGTACCTCTAGCAGGCACAGCAGCCCTCCCGCAGATGCCTCTCTGCCAATACATCATCCAGCAAGGGCCGGGGCTGATACCGCAGCAAGTGATGCTGACATTTCATTCGGCAACGCAGACCGATATTACAGTGAACGCCGGGAGTTGCATGGGACTCCCGAGCGCCCCGAGCGCCGGCGTAACCTGCGCTGTCGCCAGCGGCAACCCGCCACCCGCTTGGCCGCCGGGAGGAACCTTCTCAGCGCCGCAAACGGATGGCAGCGGCAACACCATTTTGGATAATCAGGCCGGACAAGTCATCTCGATCAATGCATGTTTTACCTTTCAGTCCAGCATCCTCATGCTATGGCCCGGGGTTCAAGGCGGCGGAATACAATTCCCCTCCTTCACCTTTCCCGCCAAAGCGTCCGAGGTGATGCAATTTTAGGAGAGTGGTTATGACCAGCCAGCGCAACGCACGCCGGGGCCAAGCGCTCCTCTTAGTCACATTTGCGCTCATCGCGATGTGCGGATTGCTCGGGCTCGCCGTCGACTTAGGATGGGCGTACTTCGTCAAGAAGTCGGCCCAAGCGTCCGCGGATGCCGGAGCCTTGGCAGCGGCTCAGAACATACTTTATCGCGTATACCAAACGCAGCCCGTCACATTTAAGATGGCCTATGCCGGGAGCAACACCTGCCCGGACGCGGGAGACGCGGGTCTCGCCACCGGTTGCCAATACGCGCAGCAATCGGGATTTGGCGGGACTATCTCGATGACGTCCGGCTCTAACTCGGCACCTCCGACCATTCCCAATTTGGCCACTCCCTACTATTGGGTGACAGCGCGTGCCGTGCAGATTATTCCGCAGCTCTTCTCAGCGGTGCTCGGCAACCCCACCGGCATCTCTAGCGCGCGCGCGACGGCCGCTGTCGTGACCGAGTATATGAACGGCGCGCTGCACACGCTCAATCGCCAATATGACCTCATCGCGGCGTCGGGATTGCCGCAAGGAGCGGATATCGGAGGAAGTGGTCAGATCATCGTTCCGAGTGGAATCGTGATGTCTTCTCAGTCAGTGAGCGCCGGCTCCGGGCCGTCGGTAACGGGCCCCATCACGATCGTTAGCCCAGGAAACGCATCCGGGCTCGGTGCTGCGCCAATCACCGACATCGGGGACTCGGGCATCTTTCAGGACCCATATCGCGATATCAACACTGGTCAGCCGGTGCTCCCGTTTGGCGCTGCGTTAGGGGCGACCCTCCCAACCTACGGCGTGCTCAATGGCGTTTTTGCGAGCGGGAACGTGTATTTGATGACAGGAACCACGATGGGCGCCGCAATCAGTTCGCCTTTCCCGTCGGGTAACTATGTGCCGATTACCTGCAGTCCCCTTCCATGCACGCCGGCTCTCAGCCAAATGACCCTTTCCCAGTCCGCTACCTTCAGCGATTCGACACCGACTTGCTACCCCGGATCTGCCAGCACGTTTGGCTGCTTTTTCTTCTACGGCGGCTTGACGGTGTCGCCGGGCGCAACCATGACCATGGGAGGTGGCGAGTTTGTGATGGTTGGCGGGGGCGCATCCGGGATGGACTTCGTCGCGTCTGGCGGCGCGTTTCTCGACTCACTGGTTTCCTGCCCAAACCCGTCTAACTGCGCGACCGCGGGTGTCATTTTGATCATGACGGGATCCAGCAGCGCCTTCGCCTGCAGCGCCACCGCGTGCTCCGGCAACGCGAATGGAGATCTTTATCCGAATCTCTTGTATCAGATCAACTCCCCGGGAAACCAGATCCTGGTGCAGGCCGCAAGCGCAGGCATGTTGAACTTCGGCTCTGCGTCGCTGCAAGCCGGCGCGGACAATGCAGGGGCCGCAGTTACCGGCTTGGTTGCGAGAAACCTTCCAAATAACCTTCCGATTTCAAACGCTGCCAGCCTCGCCAACACTCTGGCTCCGTTCGACGGCGTCGTATTGTGGCAAGACCAGGCGAATTCTTCCATCGGGTACACCTCGCTCGGCGACATCAACACGAGTTGCGGGAACATCGATTATCCGTGTACCAAAACCCTGGCCGTCCCTGCATCGGCGGGAATGACACTTCAGGCACCCGCGAATACCGGCATCGAGGGCATCGTGTATCAGCCCAGGGGCGCCTTCCTACAAACTGGGGGCGGAACGATTCAGGGTCCGATGCAGATCATTACGGGCGCGATCTCAATGCAGGGAGGCGGGACCATCAACATAACCCTGCCGCCGACAAGCGCCAAGCGACGTGTCGTTGCGCTGGTCGAATAACCTTACGCTGTCTTCTTCGTCCAGCGACGATGCGCCAGCGCGATCAAGCCCAGCGCGGCGACAGCGAATGCCAGGGAGGAAGGCTCCGGAGTGGCGACGGGATCGACCACCACAACATCGTCCAGTCCGATATAGCCGAGCGCATCTTGCTCGATGAACGAGATCGTGTCGGATCCAGTCGCAGTCAAAGTGAACGAGTATTCTGTGTAGCCTTGCGCCGCAACATCCACCAGCGAAACCACGCTCGTGCCGTCGAAATCGGCCGTGAAATTCTCGGGCGTACCGTCAGTGGCAACGTAAAAGCTGAAGGTCAAAGTCGAGCCGGCGACGTCCGTGAAGGTCTGCTCAATCGTGGTGGGCGTAGTCGCGCCATCGCCCAGGGCAGCGTAGAAGTTTCCGCTGTTAACGCCGGTCGTCCAAAAATTCTGGCCCTCAACGGCTGTGTTGCCATCATTGTTGAGCACCGTCCAACCGTCGAAGTTACCCAATTCAAAACCGCAGTTCTGAACAAAGTTTCCGGCCACGGCGTCGCATACACTGGCGCTATTCGCGAAGCCCGGCGCCGCGCAACACAGCAGCGCGAAAATCCCTGAAGTGAATAAGGAGGTTTTCATTTGATCACTTACCTTTGCGAAGTAGTATACACCGCTTTTAATTAACTGTGACTTAGGATTTAGTACCAATTCGCTTTGTTTTGTACTACCGCCGCGATTTGCACTTATAGATTTGTACTGGATAACAATAACTCGTGACCTATAGAACTGCCAATACTAAGTCGCAGTAAGTGGCCGCGTGCAATTGTTGCCGAAGGTCGTATTATCTACTTACTCGTGGGTTCGACTAATGCGCGATCGTCCAAACACGCAGGATGACGCACAGATTCCAGACCACCAGAGCGGCGTACCAGTAATTGATCCAGTTGAGGATGTGGTCCTTCTTTAACCAGACGCAGACGGCGCCCAACGCAAGAGCGATCAGCTTGGATAGGGCGACTCCCAGCGGGGAGCCGAAATGGAACAGCAAGCGGATGAAAGGGCTAGCCTCCGAGGCGCCCAGTCGCATGCCGAGGATGGTGGTGATGAAATCCAGCAGCTGCAAATAAATGA
>Ga0302325_10007561_pt1 | contig 24090 bp, 15 predicted proteins | sample Palsa_T0_2_FD_201948 | JGI IMG/M metagenome (GOLD analysis project Ga0302325, IMG submission 201948) | Peat permafrost microbial communities from Stordalen Mire near Abisko, Sweden - Palsa_T0_2 | ecosystem: Environmental > Terrestrial > Soil > Palsa > Peat permafrost | place: Sweden: Abisko... | reverse complement strand
GGACGAATGACTGCTTCCTGCTCCAGGGCCCACTCCAATCCGCGGTGGAGGCCGTCTGCCAATGTTGCCACTTTTGCATTTAAATCTGACACAAAACTGCGCGAAAGCGTATTTGCTGAACATTTAAAATGCTTGCATATCGGAATGTACGTTCGCTAGACTCGCTACCGCGATTTCGCAGAAGCGAAACGCATTCGATCGGCGGTGGGGTCCCCGTGCCATGAGGCGTCACGACTATCTCGATCGCGACATCGAGACGGCCAGTCCGAAGCAGATTCGGCAGCGCCAGGAAGCCGAACTGGCGCGCCAACTGGATTACTTGTTTGCCCGCTCGCTCTTCTACCAGGACAAGTTCCGCAGCGCTGGATTACGCCGCAAAGACTGTCGCCACTTGCGAGACCTGGCGCGGTTTCCTTTTACCACCAAGGAAGAGTTGCGCGAGAGCCAGACCTCGTGTCCTCCGCTCGGCCGGCACATCGCGGCCGACTGGCAGAACGTGATTCGGGTGCACAGTTCCACCGGCACGACCGGCCAACCCAGCTTTGTCGGAGTTACGCGCCGCGACGCGCGGGCGTGGACCCGACTCACGGCGAGATCGTTTTATACGCAGGGTTGCAGGAAAACCGATGTGGTGGTCCATGCCATCGGCTTGACTCTGTTTGTTGCAGGCCTGGCCTCGAAGGACGCGATCGAGTCGATCGGCGCGGTTTTCGTTCCGCTGGGAACAGGCGCATCGGAAAAGGGCCTAGCCGTGATCCCTTGGCTGGGCGCGAATGCCATGCATTGCACTCCGTCGTACGCGTCGTATTTTTCAAAATATGCGCGGGACGCGGGAGTGGAGCCGCACACCCTGGGATTGAAGAAATTGTTCTGCGGGGCAGAACCGGGGGCCGGCATTCCGTCGGTACGCAAGAAGCTAGAGGAGGATTTCGGCGCGCGGGTCACGGAAGGCCTGGGAAACGCCGACATGGCGCCGATTATTTTCAGCGAATGTCCGGAGCAGGCCGGCATGCATCACAACGGACCAGATTTTGTGCTGGCAGAAATCATCGATCCCGAAAGTGGGGAGAGTCTGCCCATTGAAACGGGTGTGACCGGAGAGCTGGTTTACACCAGCTTGCAGCGCGAATGTGTGCCGCTTCTACGCTTTCGCACCCGCGACCGGATTGAGGTGCTGGGTACTTCGTGTGTCTGCGGACGGACAGGCTTTCGCCTGCGCTGCATCGGCCGCACCGACGACATGCTCATTGTGCTGGGAGTGAACGTTTTTCCTTCGGCCGTGCGCGAGGTGGTCGCCGCTTTTTATCCGAGCACGACGGGAGAGATTCAGATTCTGCTGGAGCAGCCGGGTCCGTGTGTGGAGCCGCCTCTTAAGGTGGTGGCGGAGTCCGCTGTTGGAAGCGCAGCTCGGAGCGGACTCAAGAGCCAGATCGAACGAAAAGTTCGAGATGTGTTAACCATCGCGGCGAACGTAGAACTGGTGCCGGCAGGTACCCTGCCGCGGTATGAGATGAAAGGGCAACTGGTAAAGCATCTTTATCAGAACAAAGTCCAGGATGCCGCCGGGCGGCGGAGGAAAGTCCTTGTATAGCGTTGATATCGACGTGGGCGGCACTTTGACGGACGGACTTTTCCGCGACGCCCAGCGCACGGTGTGCACGAAGGTAGATTCCACCCCCCATGACCTGACCGTGTGTTTGTTCGACTGCCTGGCGCAAGGGGGCGCCCAGCTTGGTTTTCCCGACCTGGGCAGCTTTCTGGAGGAAGTGGATTTGCTGCGCTGGTCGACGACGCTCACCTCGAACGTGCTGGCGGAGCTGCGTGGCCCGAAGCTCGGACTGTTGGTGACGAGCGGCCACGAAAAAGACTTGTATAGCTCCCAGCAACCCAACCCAATTCTGAACCGGCTGGTAGATCCGAAAAACGTCATCGGCATTGACAGCATGCACGATGCCGCGATTCTCGCCGCGGTGCGCGCGCTGCTGGAAAGCGGAGTGCGGCGCATTTGCATCAGCCTCCAAGGCGCGTTCCAGGACCCGGAGCCGGAAGCCCGCCTCAAGCGGATCATCGACGAACAATATCCGGATCACTATCTGGGATCAGTGCCGGTGCTGACCGGCAGCGATGTCTGCTCCAACAGCGACGATTCCACGCGCACTTACAATGCCGTGATCAATGCCTACATTCACAGCGCGCTTGCGGCGACGCTGTTCAAGGCGGAAGATGAGTTGCGCTATACGCAAGGCTATGCGCGCACTTTCCTCATCAGTCACATCAATGGCGGGGTGGCGGGTGTTTCGAAAACCCGCGCCCTCGACACCCTCGAGTCGGGGCCGGTGCTCGGAATTTACGGCGCAGCCTATGTCGCAAAAGTCTACGGCTTGAAAAAAGTTCTGGCCCTGGATGTGGGCGGAACCACGGCCAAACTCGGTGTCATCCACGGTGGTGAGCCGCTCTACATTCAGCAGAGCCATTTGTTCGGTATCCCCGTACGGGTCACGCTGCCCTATCTGCGATCGATCGCGCTGGGCGGTGGCAGCGTGGTCTCGCTCGATGGGAATCACCTGCGGCTGGGGCCGGAAAGCATGGCGTCGTTTCCCGGACCGGCATGCTACGGACTGGGCGGAGACAAAGCTACACTGACGGACGCCTTCGTCGCAGCTGGCCTGATCGACCCGGTGAACTTTCTGGGCGGCAGCAAGCCTCTGAACGCGGACGCGGCGCGCGAAGCGATTGCGGGCCAAGTCGCCGGCCCGCGCGGCATTTCGGTGGAACAGGCATGCGGCGAGGTCATCGACGGCGCTTTCGACCTGGTGGCGGACATGATTGCCAGGGCGAGCCGCGAGCTGGGGCAGGATTTGTCCGATCATGTGCTGTTTGCCTATGGCGGGAATGGCGGTTTGTTCGCCTGCGGCGTGGCGCAGCGCGCCGGAATTCGTCGCGTCCATCTTTTCGATCTGGGCCCGGTATTCAGCGCGTTTGGATCCTCGGTTTCCGATATCGCTCATGTCTACGAGCGTTCCTTCCGCTTGCCGCTGGGTAAGGGCGCGGACCTCAGTCCGGACATCGGTTTGTTGAATCGATTACTCGAAGACATGCGCGATCAGGGTAAACGCGATTTGTTGGGCGAGGGCATCTCGCCCGAAGGCGCAGAGTGTTCTTTGGAACTGGAAATATCCGGCGCGGAGGGCACGTCGTACTCGGTGAAGTCGCCGCAGATGCATTTCGCGAGCGTGGCCGAATTGCAGCGGGTAGTGACTCCGTCTGTGGCATCCGGTGATGGCGCGGTGGAATTGGTGCGGATGCGATTGAAGAAGGCCATAGCCAAGCCCGCTCTCGTGCAGCGAGAAAAAGGAAGCCCGGACTCTGGCTCCGCGCGCCTCGGCACTCGCGCGGTGACGCAGGATGGCAAGCTGCAGGAAGCAGCTCTATACCGCTGGGAGTCGCTTGCGCCCGGCAATAGGTTCGAAGGCTGCGCGATTCTCGAATCCGCGAAGAGCACCTACCTGGTGCTATCGGATTGGAGCGCGGAAATCGACGGTTACGGCAATGCTTCGTTAACCAGAAACGGTTAGACAGAAACGGCGAAAGCGACATCGACGACGCGAAACGAATCTGTAGGAGAGGCAAGCCACATGTCCGATGCGAGCGAAAGGCGCCTTCGAATCACCGAGTATCTCGATATTGACTTGGATCGAGAGCAATGGCTGTGCGAGCGCTGCGGGCGGGTTTTGGGCTCCGCGCGTGAAAGTTACAAGAAGGGCTGCCTGCTCTATGCTCGAGATCCGCGCGAGGTTCATCCGCCAATCGTCGAAGGTAATTTCAGTTTTGCGCCCGATCCGCTTTGGGTGCGCATCGTGGAGTTCTACTGTCCGGGCTGCGGCACGCAGATGGAAACCGAATACCTGCCCCCGGGGCATCCGATCACGCACGACATCGAAATCGATCTCGACGCATTGAAGAAGCGACTCGAGGCTGGTGAGTTGATTCTAAAGAATCGGCGGATCGCAGCCTCATGAATTCCATCGACATCGACGTGGGCGGCACCTTCACCGATTTGGTCCTGGCCTTCGAAGGTCAGACCGTGATTCGCAAAGTTCCTACTACGCCGTACGATCTGTCGGTTTGCTTCACCAACGTCATCGAGGAAGGCGCGCAAGCGCTTGGCATGTCGATGGAAAAGCTGTTGCCGGACGTGGACATGCTGCGCTATTCCACGACCATCGCCCTCAATCGCCTGCTGGAGCGAAAAGGTCCGCGGCTGGGGCTGATCACAACCGAAGGCCATGAAGATACGACCCTGCTGGGCCGCGGCGCGCAATGGATTGACGGCACCCGCGTCCAGGAACGGCGCAACCTGAGCATTCAGGCAAAACCACACCCACTGATTCCGCGCGAGATGATCGTCGGAGTGAAGGAGCGCGTCGATTCCAGCGGACGAGTGATTCGTCCGCTCGACGAGAACGATGTGCGCGAGAAAGTTCGTTATCTGGTGAGCCGGGGAGCACGCGCCTTCGTCGTTTCGCTGTTGTGGGGATTTCTGAATCCGATTCATGAGCGCAAGGTGAAGGAAATCATTCGCAGTGAATACCAGGAGTTTCACATCGGCTCTATGCCGGTCGTGCTGGCCGGCCAGGTCTCCGGCAAATTGGGAGAGTATGAGCGGACGATGGCGGCCATTCTCGACGCCTATCTGCAACGCTCGATGCAAATCGAGCTTTCGACTTGCTGGGACAAACTGCGCGACCGCGGCTACAAGCGTTCGCTGTCGATGATTCAGAGTTCCGGCGGCATCGCAGAGGTCTTTAAGACGGCCGCCAGCCGTACCTTCAACAGCGGGCCGGTCAGCGGATTAATGGGCGCCCACCATGTGGCCAAATTGCTCGGGGTGCAAAACGTCGTAATGGCCGACATGGGAGGCACCAGCTTTGACGTTGGACTGGTGGTGAAAGACAGCGTCCGCAGCTATGATTTTCGCCCCATCATCGATCGCTGGATGGTTGGCATCACCATGATCAAGACGCTGTCGATCGGGGCGGGCGGCGGATCGATCGCGGGGCTGAATAAGTTGCTCAATAGCCAACTGCAAGTTGGCCCGCGCAGCGCAGGCTCCATGCCGGGGCCGGTGTGCTTTAACCGGGGCGGAACTGAACCGACCGTCACCGATGCCGACGTCGTCCTAGGCTACATCAATCCCGCTTACTACTACGGTGGAAAGCTTGCGCTCAACAAAGACAAAGCGGTGCAATCGGTGCGCGATAAGATCGCCAAGCCGCTGGGCCTGAGCGTGGAGGAAGGCGCCGCCATCATCCGTCGAATCGTCGATGAAAACATGTCATCGGCGATCATGAAAGAAGTCCATCTCCGCGGCTACAGTCCCGAAGAGTTTATTCTCTTTGCCGCGGGAGGAGCGGGGCCGACGCATGTCGAGGGCTTCCGCGCCGATATTCCGAAGGCGGTGATCTTTCCGTTCTCGCCGGTGTTCTGCGCGTGGGGATCCTCCACCATGGACATCATGCATGTCTATGAACACTCCAAGAAGCTTACCCTCATGGAGCCGGGAAGCCACCAGCTCACGAATGAGTTTGAACACTTCAACCGCGCTGTAAACCAACTGATGGAAAGCGCGAAGACCGATCTCGCGGGCGAGGGCCTGGATCCGAACGCGGCCACATTTGTGCTGGAGCTGGACATGCTCTACGGAGGCCAGTTTCACGTGAAACGGACGCTTTCGCCGCGCCTCTTCATTCATTCCGCCGAGGACGTGACCGCGATCTGCGACGCCTTCAACAAAGAGTTCAGCGAAGCGTTCAGTCCGTTCGTGGTGAATCCCGACGGAGGAATTTTTCTCGACACGTTCGTGCTGAAGGCCATCGTGCCAACGGTGAAATCGACCCTGCCAAAGTTACCGATGGAAGGTCATAGCCCGGAGGGCGCCGGCAAAGGCTGGCGTCCGGTGTATTGGCCGGCGAAAGGCGACTTCCTGAGCACTCCGATTTATTCCTTCGAACAACTGCGGCCGGGCAACATGCTGGCAGGGCCGGCGGTAGTGGAAGGCGAGTACACGACCCTGGTCGTTCCCGAGCCGCTGCGCTTTTCCATCGACGAGCACGGGCTGGGAATATTGGAATAAGGAAAGCAGGACTATGCCGATACCAACCTTGGCGGAAAAAATGCAATGGCTGAAGCCGGCGCCCGCCACCGACTACGAGAACAAATGTGTCGAGACGGTCCAGCACGGCAGCTACGAGATCGGCGTGCAGATCACGAACGACATACTCGACGAGGCGATGGAAGTCTTCGTGCGCTCTTCGCGCAGCTATTTCGGCGTGTCAGGCGATTCCATGGTGGCCATCTTTACGGCGGGCGGCGACCTCATCAACGCGTCCTGCGGGACTTATCTTCACGCTATCATTCAGCCCATCATTATCAAATTCATTCTGAAATATTATTCGGCGAACCCCGGCATTCACGACGGCGACATTTTTTACACCAACGATGCCCTCTACGGTGGCATTCACAATCCTGATCAGGTGGCGATTATGCCCGTGTTTTATAAAGGCACATTGATCGCCTGGTCTACGGCCGCGTTGCACACCACGGAAACCGGCGCCATTGAACCCGGAGGCATGCCGGTCAGCGCCAAGTCCCGCTTCGAAGAAGGCTTGAACATGCCGCCGATCAAGATCGGCGAAAACTTCGAATTGCGCAACGATTTTCTGGAGTTCTATTCGGTCTATGGATTGCGCGCGCCCGCCATGTTTATCTCCGATCTGCGCGCCCGTTGTACGACAGCCGATCGAGTGCGGGTTCGCCTGCTGGAGCAAATCGAAAAGCGCGGCGTGAGATTTATCGTCGGCCTGATGCGGAAGATGCTCGAAGTGGCCGAAGCCGGCGCCTATCAGAGAGTGAAGTCTCTGCCCGACGGCAAATTTCGCAGCGTTGTATTTAACGATGCCATCGGCTGGACCCCTGCGCTGGTCCGCGCCTGCTTTCTCACGCTTACCAAGAAGGGAGACCGGCTCACTTTCGACTTCGAAGGCACTTCGCCGGAGAATCCCTCTTCTTACAACGTGCACACCCAGGCCGTGGTGGGGCACATCGCCAATTTCATGTACGAGTATTTTTTCCACGACCTGCCGATTTGCAGTTCGACCTTTGCGCCCATCGATTTTGTTTTTCCGGAAGGCATCATTCTGAATCCCGACAAGCTCGCCGCCACAAGTTGTTGCGTGTATATCGGCATGCAGGCACGGTGCGCCACGCACAACTGTTTCGCCAAGATGATGTATGCGACCAGCCTGTGGACGCAGGTCGCCTCCGCGCCGGGCAGCCAGCACACGGCGCAGATTTGCGCCGGACATTCGCAATGGAACCTGGCCGTCTCCGACATACTCTCGTTTTCCCTCAACACCCAGGGGCAGGGAGGACGCGCCTCCACAGATGGCATGGATGCCTACGGCTTCGCCTGGTGCGCCTTTGGACGAGCGCCGGATTGCGAGCAGGTGGAAGGCGAATTGCCCATCACGGTCACGCTCTCGCAGCACTGGAAAGATTCTTCGGGACCGGGCCTGCACCGCGGCGGCTCAGGCGCGGTGCAGCAATGGATGGTCCACAAAGTGCCCCATCTGTTGTCGCTGTGCATGGGGAACGGCAGCAAAGTTCCGCTGGGCCAGCCGCTTTTCGGGGGCTACGCGTCGGCGCCGATTCCGGGCATCAGCGTCCGTCACGCCGACTTGCTGGAGCGTATGAAGGAGGGCGATCCGAAACTCACGCTCGAACATCGCGAACTCTTCGAAGATCAATCCATTGGCGGCGACTGGACGTTTGAGTTGATCGCCCGCACGCCCAAAATGTATATGGAAGGCGATTTGCTGTTCGGGTTCAGCGGAGGCGGTCCCGGCTACGGCGATCCGCTGGAGCGGAAAGCCGAAGACGTGGTGGAAGATCTCAAGAAGAAGATTGTTTCGGAGTGGACCGCGAGCAAAGTCTATAAAGTCGCGCTGAGCTCCGAAGGACGGAAGTTGGACGCCGCGCGTACCCAAGAACTCAGAAACGCGGAACGCAAAGCCCGCTTGGCGCGAGGCCAGAGTTACGACGACTTCATGGCGGAGTGGACAAAGCTTTCGCCGCCGCACGATATCTTGCAGTATTACGGAACCTGGCCCGACGCGAAATCCACGGGACCGGTGTTTCGTCCATAGGAGCGAGTGGAACGGTGGTGGATTCGGCGACGCCGCGAGCCATGATCCGTGCGATGGTGCAGGGGGCACGCCTGCCTCGACCGTTGCTGCTGCCCATCGTCTTCTCTCTGGGTGCTCGTTTGGAGAATGTGCCACTGCGGGCGTTCCTCTCCAACCCGACTAAGATTGCGGGCGCTCTGCGGCAGCTCCGCGGCGCGCTGGCGCTAGACGGCGTGATTTGCTACTTCGATCCATATCTCGAAGTGGAGGCCCTGGGTGGCGAAGTCCAATGGCATGCAGACGGTGCAAGCCGCACTCTGCGAGCCGGGTCAACCGGTTTCGATACGCTGCGCGAGCGCTGGCCATCTCCCGGCGAGATTGGACAGCTCGGACGCGTGTCTGTGGCTGGCGAAGTCGTGCGCCGTCTCAAGGTGATGCTGCCGGGCGAACCAGCCTTGGCGGTCTCTGTGAGCGGTCCCCGCGCTGTGGTGGCGCAGCTTACGGGGAAAGCGCCGGGTGGGGAATCCGTTTCTGAGGAAGCCATGGAGTTCGCCGCCGAAGCCGCGGTCGCATTGTGCAAGAGCTTTCTGGATGCCGGCGCAAATGTAATTTTTCTGCGCGAGGAGGTTGGAGCGATTCAAGATTGGCAACGGTGGGCCGACTCATTGAATCCGATTGTAAATGTAATCCGTTTCTATGAGGCGCTGCCGGTTCTGCTGCCCGCGAATCCGTCGGGCGGCCCTGTACCGATCGCCGCGAGCGAAGCTTGTGAAGGGCTGATTTGCCCAGGAATGATCGATCTGTCGGCGGCAGCGCTCTCGCCACAGATTGCGGCGTCGTACTCGGCGTATCTGCCAATCCAAGAACTGCTTTCGCCGGGGGCAAACGATGCCCCTCTGATTAGGTTCCTGCAAACGCCGCCACCGGACCTTGGCCTTAGTTTATTGACTACGCAGAACGATACTGCCGCAGACACGGACATAAAACGGCTGGCGAGCTTGTTTAAGAGCCTGCAAGGCGGATCGCGAACCCTCGCGTGAAATATCGCCAGGAAGAGAGCACAGGGCCTTTCCGCGACTTCGTCCTGCACCGTGCCGGAAGTCTTAGTCAACAGCTTTGCCTGTTCGGAATGATGAACTGGCTCCCCACTAGGTATAAGCCGAGGGTCGACGGGGGAGCCGAGCTCATGGCTCGGGAAATTGGGGATGTTTTTCTTCGGGCTTTTACGCGACGCGCTGGACGGCTTGAAAAACTGCGGGATGGCGCCAGAGGTCCCACCTCATGCGCTGAAGAGCGGATGTAGTTTCGGCGGCTTAAGGGCAGGAGGAAAAGCTCGGTTCCTTCTCATTCGTGAAAAATCAAGATTTGCCGAGGCCTTGAGTTCGTGTCCTTTTTAGCTCGTGGAGAAGCGAGAGCTTCGGGAGGATGTTGGAACTCGTGCCCAGAGATCGCCGTCAGGCGATCAACTCTTCGGGTTGTCCATGGGAAGGCCGACGTAATTCTCTGCCAGGGTTTTGGCGGCTGCAATCGAGCTGGTTACGTAGTCGAGTTCGGCGAGTTGGCGGCGGCGATCAAAAGGATTTTCGCCCGGGAAACGGTGGAGTATTGAGGTCATCCACCAGGAGAAGCGCTGCACTTTCCAAACCCGCCGCAAGCAGGTGTCGGAGTATTGATCAAGGAGAGATTTACTGCGGGTTTTGTAGAAACGGGTCAGCGCCCGCGCCAAAACGCGGACATCGGCGACGGCGAGATTCAGACCCTTGGCTCCGGTCGGGGGCACGATATGGGCCGAGTCTCCCGCTAGAAAAAGCCTGCCGTACTGCATGGGTTCGACGACGAAGCTGCGCATCCCGGTTACGCCTTTTTGCAGGATTGGCCCCTCTGTGAGCGTCCAGCCGTCAGACGCCAAACGAGTCTGAAGCTCCGACCAGATGCGCTCATCGCTCCAGGAATCAATGTCTTCCTCTGGATCGCATTGCACGTAGAGCCGCCCGATGTGGGGCGTTCTCATGCTGTGCAGGGCGAAGCCGCGATCGTGATAGGCGTAGATGAGTTCTTCGGTGGAGGGAGGCGCCTCGGCCAGGATGCCGAGCCATCCGAAGGGATACACCCGGTCATACTCCGTGAGCACTCCTGCGGGAATGCTGGGGCGGCAGATGCCATGGAAGCCGTCGCAGCCGGCTATAAAGTCGCAGCTGAGTTCATGGTCGGCGCCGTCTTTTCGATACCGGATCTTCGCCAGAGCGCTGTCGAGGTCGTGGACGCTGACGTCTTCGACCTCGAAAAAGACCTGGCCGCCGGTGGCGATGCGGGCATTGGTCAGATCTTTTACAACTTCGTGCTGGGCGTAAATCGTGATCGATTGTCCGTTGGTGAGTTCCTGAAAATCGATGCGGTGACCCTGGCCTCCGAAACGCAACTCGACGCCATAGTGGATCAAGCCTTCGGCTCGCATCCGGTCGCCAACCCCCATTTCGGTCAGCAGGTCGGCGGTGCCTTGCTCGAGCACGCCGGCTCGAACCCGCTCCTCGACATATTGCCGGCTGCGGTTCTCGACTACAACGGAGTCGATGCCCTGCAAATATAAAAGGTGAGAGAGCACCAGACCCGCTGGGCCTGCGCCGACGATCCCGACCTGCGTGCGCTCCGAAATCGGCACTGGACTGGACATCCCATAGGTTGCCGGAAGATCGCTTGCACCGGCTATTTTACCTGCAGCGATTCGATGTAATGGTTCAGATTGGCAACTCGTAGCTGTAGTTCCCCTTCATGTCCTCCACTCATACGCCAGAAGACGGAGCCCCACACCGGCATCTCCTTGTTGCCGTGGGCGGCGAGGTCGGTCTGGCCCCCCGGTCACCTCAATCGCCGGATATCTGCCGGCGTTGTTCTTGGCCAAACGGACGCCACGGACCAAACGCTTAGAACGTAAACTTCGCGGAAAACTGAAGCTGCCGCGGGTTGAACATGGTTCGTGGTGTACCAAACAAGGGGCTCGGAAACGGAGCATGCGCAAAGCTCGCGTAGGCGCCCGTATAAGCCGGACAGGTTACCTGGCCCCTCTGAATGGCGAGCGAGGTGGCGTCGTTATAGTGCTGCGGCACCGGGCCGTTAAGGGCTGTAGTGCCGCCGCAGAAGTCGGCCGTTCCACCTCCGTAAACGGAAGTCACCTCGTTAATGTTTTGCCGGTTAAATACATCGAAAGCATCGGCGGCCAGCAACACCCCCACGTGCTCATTAAACTTGATGGCACGCGAGAGGCGGAGATCGAAATTATAAAAATGATCGCCCCGATAGGCGTTCCGGGGAGACCAACCCACGCGGTCGGTGACGGGATTGGTGTCGCCATTCACGTCGTTGCCCACAAACATCGAAAACGGGCGCGGAGTCTGCAACTCACTTATCATGCTGAACTCGAAATCCCGCAGGAAGCTGTCCTTGGGGGTGTCGGCGGTGAAATTTCCCACAAAGCGATGGCGAACGTCCTGCACCGAGTCCGCACGTTCTAAATTACGGCCGTAAAGATCTTGCGGGGTACTGACGAAGGTGGTGAAGGTGCCATCGTCCTGCGTGTGCGAGTAGGTGTAGTTGGCGTTGAAGCGGAAATACTGCCCGAAGCGATCGGATACCGCGATCGTGCCGGCGTTATATTCCGCGTTCCCGCTCCCATCCAGGTAGTACATCAGGCCTGCGTTGTTATACTGCGCTCCACTGAATGCCGCTTTGCCATCGGGCATTACGTTGTTTGGAAAGGGGCCGGTGGGGGTAATTGGCGGCCCTGGCGTCGTGTCGGCTGCAAAGCAAGTAGTGGCACTGTTGGAAAGTCCTGCGGATGGGCAGACGTTCAGGTTCTCCGGCCGGATCTGCTTGTGCGCGCGGAGGAACAAGTAGCCGAAACTCAGGATGAATCCCTTGCCGAACTGCTCGTCAATTTGCAGGCTGGCCTGCTCAGAGTAGGCGTACCGCATATTGCGGTCGATACCGCCGCCGCTGTTGGTGACGAACGTCCCTCCGGGGAAAGCTGGATTTTGTCCAGGGCCGGGGCCGGTGCTGAAGTTGGGAGGAGTCTGCCCCGTAGTGACCAGCGTTGCCGCCGCTTGCCAAGGTGTGGGCACGGCGGAACCATCCGGGTAGGGCAGTGGTGCGAAACCGTTCAGCGGGTTGGGTGCGTCAAAGCTGAGCTGGTTCAAGACCCAGGGCGCCGCAGAGTTGCCTTGTCTTACCCAGGGTTGCGGGGCGTTCGGAATCACCACCTCGCGCTGCGGATAGGTAACGAAGAAGAACGTCATGTTGTAATGGTCATCGAAAATTCCATAGCCAGTGCGGATCACCGTGCGCTTGTTCGGAGAATAGGCAAGGCCGATGCGGGGCTGAAAGCCGCGATGGTCGGGATTGACGACCTGCCCCAAGCCGGTCTCGACGTCCCATCGCAAGCCGTAGTTCAAGGTAAACTTCGGGCTGACCCGCCATTGGTCCTGCACGAACCATCCGAAATAATTGTGGTTGAGCTTGACGTAGTAATCCTGAGGATCGACGTACGCATTCTGCCAGGTCGTGGGGATCGGCGGTGGCAGGCTGCCTTGCACGATGGGGCCGTTGCCCACCGGAGCGCCCCAAAACACGATGGGAACGCCGTTGAGAGGATCGTTGGGGTTGGGGCCGGGTCCCGTTGCCGGAGCCGTTCCTGTGGGGCATGGTGCGCCGGGCGCCGCGGGAACGTCGGCAGTTGCATTGACGAAATTGGCAAAATCCACCAGGCAGTTGTCGCCCGGCAAAATAATTCGCATGGGGGTAAAGCCGGGCCAGATTACGAAGTTCTGAATAAAGTTGGTGTCGACACCAACCTTCCAATAGTGAGTGCCCTTGACCCATGCCAGGCTGTCGGAAATCTGTTGTCGGTTTTCATCGGTGGCATCGAAGGTGCCGAAGTTGTGGCCGAACGAAAGCTCGTTGGGCAAATCAAGGTTCGGCTGGCCGGTTACAGCTGGGAAATTGTAGTGTCGCCTCGCATACTGGACGAGAAACGTATTCACGAGGTTGGGCTTGACGAGAGAATTCAGGGTGCCGACCAGGGACTGATCGCGCAAGAAGGTGTTGTGCCCGTCGCTCGGCACGCCGATGCCGCCGCCGTCGAGGGTATCGCCCACGAGCACGTTCAGGTCGCGGGCGTCGACGATCCCATAGTGAATGGTGAGGCGGTTGTTGGGGCTGAGCTGCTGATCGAAGCGCGCGAATCCGTTGTCGTTGTCGAGCGTCTTGAGCGTGCTGAGATTTTCCGGAGGCAGGCCCAAAGCTACTTTGGCGGCGTCGAATATGCTCAGATTGCCGATCAGTGTGGCGGGATACGTAGGCGATTCACCCAGCCGCTGACCTTCGTAATTGGCGAAGAAGAACGTCCGGTCTTTCCGGATAGGGCCGCCGAGAGTAGCTCCGAATTGCCCCCGGCGATATTGATCGTATTGGTCGGTTTGCAGCAGCGACTTCGAGTCCCAAGCCTTGTTGCCGAGATAGCCGTATACGGAGCCATGCAAGTCGTTGGTGCCCGACTTGGTGACTACATTGACGATCCCGCCCAGCGCCCGACCATACTCCGCGCCAAAGCTGTTATTGACGACGCGAAATTCGCTGACCGCTTCTTGCGACGGAGTAGCGCGCTGCGAGCCCGTGGCTTCGTTGATGTAGTCGGCGCCGTCGACCGTAACCGCATTGCTCAGGTCGCGCATGCCGCCGAAGGAGATGCGTGTCACTTCGGGCTCGGTAAAGGTGGACTGGATGCTGGTTCTGCCGGTGGCGACGCCGGGCGTTAGCAGCGCGAAATCGACGAATTGCCGGCCATTGACCGGAAGCGATTGAATCTCGGACGTGCCAATCACCTGACTGATTTCGGTGCGGCTAGTTTCGACTGGCGGCGCCTCGGTGGTCACCGTCACCGTCTCGCCGACGGCCGCGACCTTCAGCGATTCGTCAAGGGTCGCGGTTTGCCCGACGGTCAAGATAAGCCCGGTTTGCACAGACTTGGCGAAGCCGGCCGCCACCACGGTGACTTCATACACGCCGGGCAGCAGGTTGGGGACGACATAGAATCCATGCCCATTGGAGGAAGCAGTGTAGGTGCGGTTGGTTGACTGATCACGCAGAGTGATCGATGCTCCCGCGATCACCTGCCCGCTCGGATCGAGGATCGTTCCACTCAGTTGAGCGTAGCTGACGGTCGCCTGACCGAATGCACCGGGCGCCACAAGAGTCGTTACCGCAACCATCCACACAGCCAGAATCAGACGACGTAGTCTCATTGGCTTCTGCTCCTTCGAAGTTGCCACCGTCAATGTAGCGATTTTTCGATGAATGTGGATCTGATAACTTCAGCGCTGCCGACCCCCCCGCGTGTTTCCCGCCTGCACGGACTGCGAGGAATTGCGCCGGCGCGGCAAAAATCACGTTCTCTCGCGCGGAGCGCACTTTGCCCCCGCTTGCGGCGTAGGATCGTTCGAAAGCGAAAAGGTGTCCAATACATATTTAGTAAACATCTGATACCTCTTGGGTATTAGCGGGAAAGAGGTATAGAATCTGCGCCGTGGAATTGCGTCACGTCCGTTACTTCATCGCTGTCGCCGAGCATCTGAACTTCCACAAAGCCGCATTGCATCTCCACGTGGCGCAACCGCCGTTGAGCCGGCAGATCCGGCAGTTGGAGGAATTTTTGGGGGTTACCCTTCTGGTTCGCGACAAGCGCAAAGTCGAACTTACCGAGGCGGGCCACGTTTTTCTGGAGGAGGCACGAAAACTGATTCTGCAAACCGGTCGTGCCGCTGCCGCCGCTCGTCATGCGCAGAAAGGTGAATCGGGAACCGTTCGCATCGGCATCGCCTCCGGGTTGGGAGGCGCTGTCAGCAAGGTCGTGTTTGAACATCGCCGCCGTTTCCCGGTCATCGAAATCGTATGCCGCGACCTCTTCTCCAACTTTCAGAACGAAGCTCTGCGCAAGCACGAAATCGATATCGGCTTCCTGCGCCCGCCCGTCGATCAGGTGAACCTGCACTGTGAACTTCTGTACGAAGAGGAATTTGTCGTCATCCTACCCAAGACGCATCGCCTGGCGAAACGGCGCTCCTTGCGATTAAAGGACATTGCCGATGAACCGCTGATTGTTTTCGACCGTAGTTTTTCGAGCGGTCTGTACGACAAGATCATGGGCCTGTTCAACCGGCAGGGCTTCACGCCCCATCTGATCGTGAGCCATGTGGAGGCCCATGAAGAGGCGGGCGCCATCATGGTGGCATCCGGCAAAGCGATCTTCGTGGGCGCAGGCGCGATCGTCAATCGATCCGTCTCCGGCCTGGATCTGGTGTCGGTGCATCTGAACGAAGTCGAGGCCAAAATCGAAGTCTATGCGGCGTGGCGTAAAGGCGAAGACTCGCCCATCGTCCTGGCCGTGCTGGAGTCGGTGAATCGGGCACTGAATCCCCCAGGGCACCCGAAGAGTGCCTAGGGAAGATCCGGAGTTGACCTCAGGAATTCCCTTTTTCAGTTGCGGGCTGGCGCTGGCAACTGCAAAAACTGCGTTTTATCCCCGTGCCGGTTCGCGCACAAACAGGGCGGCTAGAAACAGCACTGCGCTACCGCCCGCGGCAAGCCACATGGTCAAGGCGAGACCATGTTTTTCTGCCAAGGTGCCGGCCAGCAGAGGGGCTCCAGTGGCGCCCATAATCTCACCCGCCAGCGTGGTCAGGCCGATGGAGGTGGCCCGGAATTGCGCCGGGACACTCTCCGTCGGAACCAGCACCATGACCAGACTCGCAATGCCTTGGCCGGTATTGGCCGCGAAAACAATGGCCGCCAGCAAGAGTGGATACGCATACAACGCGGGGACCAGAAAAGCGAGCGGCACCAACGCGGAGGCCGCGGCCATCAGCAATAAGACAGGTTTCCTTCCCACTCGATCGGAAAGCGACGGCAGAAGAAATCCTAGAAAAAAGCTCCCCAACCCGCTCGCACCCAGCAGAAATCCGGCCGTCGTCGCGGGCTGATGCGCGACTTCGGTGATGTAGAGCGGCGCGAAGACATTCAATGCGAACAACCACGACATAAAACCTGTCGCTCCCAGGCAACACAGCCAGATGTTGCGATAGCGCAGGATGGAAACGTACTCGCGCAGAGCAGGTTTTCGGTGGGTTGCCGCTTGGCCGGCGGAGGGTTCTTTGACGAACCTCCAAATGAACAAGCCGGCCAGCAATCCGGGAATGCCCGCCACAAAAAAAGCCGAGCGCCAGCCCCAGCGGCTGGCTATTTGTGTCGTCAATACGGGGGCTGCCGCCAGTCCGACCAAAGCGGCGGCGCTCACGACCAAACCAATATTGCGTCCCCGCCGCGTGGCTGGCGACGACTCTTCGATCAGCGCGGTCATGATCGACCAGGTCGGACCTTCCGCAACGCCCATCAGAGCGCGGATCAATAACAGTTGGTGATAACTGTGCGCCAGACCCGATATCCACGACAAAGCGGAGAAAGCCAACACTGCGGGAATCAGCACCGGCCTTCGGCCGACGCGGTCCGAGAGCGCCCCGAACAAAAATGTCGATGCCGCCCAGGCAATGGCCAGAACCGAAGCCAGCGTGCCGATCTGCTCGCGGTTGAGATGAAATTCAGGCGCAAAGTACGGGGCCAGATAAAGTTGCGACATGCGGTCGAGGAAGACCGTTCCCCAGGTGAAAAATAAAATCGCGACCAGCGTGTTTTCATAGCGCCTGCTGGAGCCGGCGTTTGCGTTCATGGGGCGGCATGATAGCAGAGAAGGTTCCCGGTTCCGAGTTTTGAAAGATAGTTCCGGTTTGGCCAGAACTGAGACCAGGAACTGCCCGCGCATTAATTCCTCGGCAGAACCCGATCGTTCTTGCTAGTCTGCTTCGTATGAAATCGCAAAGTGTGAAATTCCTTTTTACTTTGATCGTTGTCGGCTGCATCGCAGGGATGATTTGGTCACAAGAGCTCGCGCAGAAGTTTACCCAAGATCACGTCATCGGCACACTGGATGTGGTGGCAACCTTCAATGGCCCCATGCCGACCGGCGTGACCGTCGCCGACAACGGGCGCATCTTCGTTAACTTCCCCAAATGGGGTGACAACGTCGAATACACCGTCGGCGAGGTGAAGGACGGAAAGACCCTGCCCTATCCCAACGCGGAGATCAATCGTTATGCCGAGGGCGACAATCCCGCCGACAAGCTCGTCTCCGTGCAGAGTGTAGTTGTCGATGCAACGGGCCATCGGCTCTGGATTCTCGATACTGGCAGCCTGGGATTCGGTCCGGTCAAGCCGGGAGGCGGAAAACTCATCGCCGTCGATCTCAACACAAATCAAGTTACGAAGAAAATAGTCTTTCCGCCTGACGTTGCCCTGGTTACGACGTACCTGAACGACGTGCGCTTCGATTTGCCTCGCGGCGCCGAGGGCATGGCCTTCATCACCGACTCTTCCACGCCCGGCCCGAACGCTCTCATTGTAGTCGACCTGGCCACCGGAGAAAGCTGGCGTCGCCTCAACAATCATGTCTCCACCCGGCCCGACCCGGCCTTCGTTCCGGTCGTGGAGGGAGAAATTCTTCAGATGCGTTTGCCGGGACAACCGCCGTCGAAGTTTGCGGTTGGTTCCGACGGCATCGCCATCAGCCCCGATGGAAAGACCCTGTTCTACTGCCCGCTCACCAGCCGGCATTTATACAGCGTCAGCATCGACGCGCTCGCGGATCGAAACCAGACGGAGGCGGAGGTGGCAGCGACGGTGAAAGATCTCGGCGAGAAAGGCGGCGCCGGCGACGGACTAGAATCGGACGCCGAAGGGCGCGTCTATCTCAGCGACTACGAGCATGATGCCGTGCGGCGTCGAACAGAATCCGGCGAGATCGAGACGCTGATTCACGACCCGCGAGTACTCTGGCCCGATACCCTCTCTCTCGCCGCCAACGGATATCTCTACTTCACCGCAAATCAGATCGAACGTAGTCCCGTATTCCACAATGGACAGGATCGGCGCCAGAAGCCCTACGTGTTATTTCGCTTCAAGGTGGACGGAAAACGAATTGGTCACGATCACCAGGCGCTAGTCATTCGTCGATAGTCGATGGCGAATCCGCGAATTGCGAACGACTAACGACGAATGACTAACAACCAAGGTCCCGCGACGCTCACGATGGATCGCTCCACGAGTGCTGCAACCCCTTAACGAGCTGCCACACGGCGCGATTCAATGGGACTGGAACACCCAACTTCTCTCCGCAGTCGGCGATCGCCCCATTGATGAAATCCACTTCCGTAAGGCGCCCGGCCATCACATCGAGCAGCATGCTGACGTTTCTCTTGCCCGCAGCGTTGGCTCCTTCGGCGATCATGGCACGCGTGTCTCCCTCCAGCGTGATGCCCAACGCCCGCGCCACCGCCTCGCCCTCTTGCAGCAAGTTTTCATAAAGAGAAGCCGTAGGCATGAAGCGCTCGGCTGCGCCGTGATGCAGCCGCGTGAGAGCGCCCACGGGATTTACTGCTGAATTGAAAATCAGCTTGGTCCACTGCGCGCCCCGCGCGTCCCGCAGCGGCACAACCTGCAAGCCGGAGCGATTTAACAACGCCGCCAATTCTTCCACCCGTCGGTAGTCGAGGTTCGAAGGTTCGAAGGGTCCAATCCATAAATTGCTGTAGAACTCAAATCCCGCATGGCCCGGGCCTCGCATGTGAGCGGCCATGGTCGTCGCTCCGCGAATCACATAGCGAACATGCTCGGCGATGATCTCTTCATTGCCCAGTCCGTTCTGCACGGAACACACCGGTGCGGAACCGGAGAAAATATGAGCGCTTTGCTCGATGGCGGCGCGGGTGTGCAAGCTCTTGGTCGCGACAATTCCAAAATCGCAAGCCGGAATCTCCCCCGGCCGCGATGTCGCGTGGATCTTCGCGGTAAATTCCGCTGCGCCGCTCATGCGCAATCCGTTCTCTCGAATGGCGCGCGTATGCTCCTCCGAAGTGTCGTAAGCGTGGACCTCGACATCGCCCAGCCGAGCCAGATGTCCGCCGATCACGCTGCCCAGCGCCCCGCAACCTACAATGCAGATTTTCATGCCATAAATATACCTGTCAGCGTGAGCCGCCATGCCACCGGCTTGACCGCGAGTTCAAGAATGACCCATCCCCGTTGACGCGAGTTTGAATTGTGATGGTATAACTTCCCACAAGACGTTTTCCTGGAGCCGAGGTGAGCACCGTAAGAGAAGTTACCTATCAATTGCTGCGCGATCTCGGCATGACCATAATTTTCGGAAATCCGGGATCGACGGAACTCCCATTTCTGCGCGACATGCCCGCTGACTTCCGCTATGTCCTTGGCCTGCACGAACGCACCGCCGCCGGAATGGCTTTGGGGCACTCGCTGGGTACGGGGAAAAGCGCCTTCGTAAATCTGCATTCGATCGCCAGCGCGGGCAACGGGCTGTCCGCGATCCAGGATGCCTGGTACTTGCACGCGCCGCTGATCATCACTGCCGGACAACAAGATCGCCGTCACCTGCTGACTGAACCATTTCTCGCCAGCCGCGCCAGCGAAACCGTGAAGCCTTACGTGAAGTGGGCTTACGAACCGGTGCGGGCAGAAGATGTGCCGGCAGCCATTGCGCGTGGATATTACCTCGCCATGCAGCCGCCACGAGGACCGGTTTTCATTTCCATTCCCATGGACGATTGGATTCACGAATGTGAGCCGGTGGAAGTACGCGCAGTGACCCAGACGGCTGTAGCCGACCCTTCTGCTCTCGATGATTTGGTGCGTGCGCTCGACGCCAGCCGAAACCCTGCTCTGGTGGTGGGTTCTCAGATCGAAGAAGATGGCGGATGGCATGAAGTGGTCGTGCTTTCTGAGCGTCTCAACGCGGATGTTTACGAAGAACCCATTCCTCCGCGCTGGGTGTTTCCCCGCACTCACCGTCTGTTTCGCGGAGGTCTGTTGCCGGCGCAGCGCCCGCTGGCGGAACAGCTCGCGGCCCATGACGTGGTCGTGGTGCTCGGCGCGCGCGTTTTTCTTTACTATGCACACGTACCGGGGCCTCCCATTCAGCCGGGGACGAAGCTCTTTCAGATCACAAATTCACCACTCGACGCCGCTTCGGCGCTGGCCGGAAACAGCATCGTGGGCAACCTTGCGGCCGCCGCCGAGTACCTGGGCACTCACGTTAAGGCTCGGGACAACAGCGGGGACGCCGCGCTGACTCAGCCGCTTCCACCCGCGCCCGACCATCCCATGACGCCGGGTTATGTGTTCGGGGTGTTGAATCGCGTGATGCCGCCCGATACGGTGATCGCTGAAGAATGTCCGTCCGCCAAGGGCGATCTTGACCGCTGGCTGACGCCGGACGAACCCGGTTCGTTCTACTCGGTTCCCAACGGAGTCCTGGGATTTGGTCTGCCCGCGGCGGTCGGCCTTCAGATGGCGCATCCCGCGCGTCGTGTCGTCTGTCCGATCGGCGACGGCTCCATGCAGTATTCGATTCAGGCGCTCTGGAGCGCGGTCCAGAATCGAGCGCCGGTAATCGTAATCGTCCTGCAAAACTCCGATTATTCGGCGCTGAAGGGCTTCTGCGACTTTACCCAAGTCGGACGAAATGTTCCGGGAATGGAAATCCCAGGCATCGACATGGTAAAAATAGCGCAAGGCTACGGCATGAACGCGCAGTCAGTGAATCGCGCTCAAGAACTGGAACCCGCCCTGCGAGCCGCGTTTGCCTCGAAGGAACCGCGATTGATCAATGTCAGCGTCGCCAAAGGCGGACAAAAATGCATGGGAATGGATCAGTCAGTGAATCCACCGAAATATCGGTGAGAAAACGCGAGGGAAAGCAACTATGACTCGATTTCCTGATAGCCAACCATTGGATCGGCGCCGGTTCCTCAAAACTACGGGCTTGCTGACCGGTTGGGTGGCTGCGGGAAGTTCGCTGGCTCTAATGGCGCCTGCTCCGGCGCGCGCTTGGGCCATCGATCTGGTGGTGCTCACCAGCGCTGAAGGCGCAACGCTCATGGCGGTCGCACGGACCATTGCTCCGCACGACAAGCTCGAGGATGCAGCCTACGCCCTCGTTGTCCAGGCCATCGACGGGGAGGCCGCGAAGGATGAAAAAATCCGCAAAGTGGTCCGGGCAGGCGCAGCCGCTCTAGGAAGCGATTTTGCAAAAAGAGACGAGAGCGCCCGCGTGGGCGCGCTCAAGAAAATCGACTCCTCCGAATTCTTCCAAGCCCTGCGTCTGAAAACGCTGCAAGTGCTCTACGCAACACCCATGGCCTACACCTACTTTGGCTACGAGGGTGAAGCTTTTTCCCAGGGAGGTTATCTGTCCCGCGGTTTCAACGATTTGCGCTGGCTGCCCGAAGTGCCGCTCCAAGACAGCGGCCCGGTGCCGTCGTGATGCGTGGCGGGGGGCCACTTTCAATATGGCGGCGATTGATTTCAAAGACGACAGCGCAATTGTCATCATCGGCTCCGGCGCCGGAGGCGGCACGCTGGCGCATGAACTCACCCGCCGCGGCATCAAGGTGGTGCTGCTCGAAGCCGGCAAGCGTCAGTCGCTGAACTCGTTCTCGCAGGTACCCGGCGAAGCCTTCACTCAACTGACCTGGCTCGATCCCCGCACCCAGAGCGGCGACTGGGGCGTGGCGCGAGACTTTCCTACCCTGCCCGTATGGCACTGCAAGACCGTCGGTGGAACCACCGTTCATTGGACCGCATCGGCGCCACGACTTCGTCCCTGGGAGCTGCGCGCGCACACCACCTACGGCAACCTCGCCGGCACGTCGCTGATCGATTGGCCCATGGCCTATGACGAACTGGAAAAATATTACAAAATAGCGGAGTTGCGCATGGGCGTCACCCGGCGCAACGACATGCCCGGCCTGCCCGCTTCCAACAATTTCAAAGTGATGTACGCAGGCGCGAAGAAGCTTGGTTACAAGCAGGTGCACACCGGCCACATGGCGATCAATTCCGTCATCTCCGACGAACGCGGTTACTGCATTCAACAAGGCTTCTGCGTGCAGGGCTGCAAGATGGGCGCGAAGTGGAGCACGCTGTACACCGAAATCCCCGATGCGGAAGAGACCGGCAATCTCGATTTGCGGATTGAATCCACCGCTACCCGCATCGAGCATGATCGCCAGGGACGCGTGAACGCGGTCGTCTATCGTGACCGCGAAGGCAAAGAGCAACGCCAAGAAGCCCGCCTGGTGTGCGTTGCCGGCAATGCCATTGAAACCGCGCGCCTGTTGCTGCTTTCCGAATCCGCAAAATATCCGCGCGGCCTGGCGAATTCCTCCGATCAAGTCGGACGCAATTATTGCCACCAGATCACCGGCTTCGTCTGGGGAATCTTCGACAAGCCCATCTATTCATGGCGCGGAGCCACTCTTGCCGGAGTGGTGGAAGACGAAGTCGTTAACCAGCCGCAGCGCGGCTTCGTCGGCGGTTACCGCATCGAACTCCTCACCCTCGATCTCCCCACGCTGCCCCTGGTCGGATTGCCCTACGGCTGGGGGCGCGATTTCGCCTCCATCATCGATAACTATCGCAATCTTGCCGGCCTGTTCATCAACGGCGAGGATCTGCCCCGTCCGGGCAATCGCATCACCCTGAACTCAAACGTCACAGATGCCTTCAGCCTGCCCGTGGCCAACGTTCACGTGGACGAGCACGCCAATGATCGGGCCATGCGCAAACATGCGCAGGGGCAAATGTCGAAGATGTACGAAGCCATCGGCGCGAAGCGCGTCGTGCTGGGGCCGGTTCCTCCCGCGACGCACAATCTTTGTACGGCGCGCATGAGTGCCGATCCGAGCGACGGTGTTACCAATGCTTGGGGCCAGACCCATGACGTCAAGAATTTATTTATCTCCGACGGAAGCGTCCTGAGCACGCCGGGCGCTGCCAATCCGACGTTGACCATTGTGGCCTTGGCGCTGCGCCAGGCGGAATACATCAACCGGCAGATGAAAGCGGGAGAGGTATGAACGGTCTGGTGCGGTTTATCCGCTGGCTCGTTCGGCGCCTAATCCTGTATTGGCTCGCACGACCAGTTCGTCAACCTTGGCTTCCGCTGCCGGTTCGCGGCTGACCAGTGAACCCGCAATCGCCGCCAGAAATCCCAGTGGCACGCTGACAATCCCCACATTCTCCAGCGGGAACCATGGTCTTGCCTGAATGAGGTGACGCGAGATCGCACCCGGCGGATCGATCCCCATCACGTTGGGGCCAGCCACGATGAGTCCGAGCGTGGCCGCCAGTCCCGCGGTTAAACCCGCAATCGCGCCGGCGGTGGTGAACCGTCGCCAGTAGAGTGAAAGTGCCAGCACGGGAAAATTCGCCGAAGCTGCGACCGCCATGCCGAACGTCGCGAGAATCAAGACATTCGATCCCGGTCCCAACGCCACGGCAATCAAAACGGCGGCCGCACCCACGGCCATGGCGGCGATGCGCGCCACCGCCACGCTTTCTCTAGGGCTGCGCTCCACGCCGTGATGAATCACGTTGGTCCAGACATCGTGAGCAAAAGAAGTCGACGCGCTGATCATCACTCCCGCCACCACCGCTAGGATTGTGGCAAACGCAACGGCCGATACCACTCCCAAAAAAATGTCTCCACCTAACACCTGGGCAAGCCGGGGACCGGCCATGTTGGTTCCGCTGTGGGCAACGATATCGTCGGGTCCGAGAAGCACGGCGGCGCCCAGCCCCAGAATCGTCGTCATGGCGTAGTAACTCCCGATTACGATCATCGCCCACACCACGCTGTTGCGCGCCGTCCTGGCGTTGGGAACGGTATAGAACTTCACCAGAATGTGAGGCAGGCCGGCGGTTCCGAAGGCAAAGATCAGACTGAGCGAAA
>Ga0302325_10007560_pt1 | contig 24091 bp, 20 predicted proteins | sample Palsa_T0_2_FD_201948 | JGI IMG/M metagenome (GOLD analysis project Ga0302325, IMG submission 201948) | Peat permafrost microbial communities from Stordalen Mire near Abisko, Sweden - Palsa_T0_2 | ecosystem: Environmental > Terrestrial > Soil > Palsa > Peat permafrost | place: Sweden: Abisko... | reverse complement strand
GTTGTTAACGGGGTCGTCGATCAGGGCCTTCATGCGCGGATCATCGCGCATGGGATTTCTTGGATCCCGCTTGAGTTCGTAGACGTTAAACAAGCTGACGCTCCCTGGTGTGCGTATCAGCCGGGCAAGCTCCTTTAGTGCAAGTTGCTTGTCGCCGCATTCCATCTGGATCCGGAGGTTGATGCCCGCGTAAGCTGCTCCATCTAGGGCGTCGACCGACGACGGAATTATCTCAACTGCCCGATTGCCATCACGAACAGCTTCCTCTGAGTGGCCCAGCACCATGTCCACGACCGCCTGAAATAGCCAAAGACGGGCGCTCCGCGGCTCCCGCTCCAGGCGCTTGGCGTTCTCATCGGGTATGGTTCCAAGGCGTGCAAGGGCCCCCTCCTTGTCCCCCGTCAGAAACAGGTTTTCGGCGAACAAGAGGTCCTCTTCCCAAGGCTCCAGCACGGTCCTCGCGGAGTGCGGATGGATGCGCAGCAGCCGAATGAGCTCCGCCGTGTCACCCACCGAATCCGCCCAGGCGATGCGGGCATCCATGCCCTCGGGTGAAGCCGCCTCATTCGCCGAAAGGTGCGCGAAGAAATCCTCCGCTTCCTTTGTCGATCCAGTGGCATGGAACGCGACAAGCGCGACCTGCAGGCCGATCTCGAAATGGCCGGGCTTCAATTCCGCCATTCTCCTGGTGGCGGCAGCTAGCTCGTCATAGCGCCGAGACTCAAGCAGCGTGGCTATCAGGTTGTTCAGGTAGCGTGTGTTGGCGACGTCGAGCTCAGTGGCGCGGCGCGACTGCGCGAGGGACTCGCCCCATTTTCCTTGCCGGCGCAGGATCAGCGCCAGCGAATTGCAGACGCCCGCGTCATTCGGCCGCTGTTTGGCTAGGCGCAGGTACTGTTCGCTGGCGCGGGCGTAGTCGCGATACCCGTAGTAATAATACGTCCCGAGACTGCTGATCACTTCGGGATCGTCTGGAGCCAGGCGAACCGCCTGATCAATCGCGGCTTTCGACTTCGCCATCAGGGCATCCATTCCCTCGTGGAAGTTGAATGCCTTCTCGGCGTAATAGTCAGCAAGGTCGCCCCAGGCGCGCGCAAAGGAGGGATCAAGCGCAACCGCCTGCTCCAGGAGCGCCTGCTGCTTGTCGATGTCCTCGATCCCGTCGAATGCCCTGGCCTTCAGGTACAGGTCATACGCCTCCGGGTTCTCGGTCGGCCTGCGGTCGAGCATCGCCTTCTCCTCGGGAGAAAGCGCCGCCTTCAGCTCCGCCGCGATGGCCTGCGCGAGCTCGGATTGGATGGAGAAGATGTCGGTCAGGTCGCGGTCATAGGCTTTTGCCCAGACGTGCTCGTCGGTCAGGGCGTTGATCAGCTGCCCTGTCACCCGCACCTTCGATCCAGAGCGGCGTACGCTCCCCTCTAGGATGTAGGAAACGTCGAGTTCGGAGGCAATCTGCCGGATGGGCTTCTTTGTGTCTCGGTATTGCTCGACCGAGGTGCGCGACACGACACGGAGTTCATGGACCAGCGCGAGGTTAGTCAGGATGTCCTCCTGTATGCCGTCGGTGAAGAACGCGTTGTCCTTCTCGTCGCTCATGTTGGCGAACGGAAGGACCGCTATCGACTTGTCGCCGGCCTTGGGAACCGCCGCGGCCGGCTTGGGCGCAGCCGTGACCGCCGGAGCCGCGGGAGGCTCCGCCTTGCGTGAATTGACCAGGAGCGCACCGGCCGCGATCACAACGCCGGCGCCCAGTCCCCAAGCCCAACCAGGGATTCCGGGTTTGCGCGGCGAAGCTCCGGTTGTCGCGCCGCGAGCGGCGCCAAGTATCGCCTGGTTTTCCGGAAGGGCCAACGGCCTTTCGATCAAGCGCTTGATGCGCTCGACGAACTGCGCCGTCGGCGTCCCGTCGGCGAGGCGGGTCCATTGCACCCGCATGAATTCCTCCGGCACGAGCGCTTTGGATTCCGGGGTCTGGTCGACCACTACCGGGATCAGGAACGGGATCCCCGCCGCCATGTCGTGGGTGCGCTCGATCGCCAGCTTCCATTCCCTGCGGAAATACCCCTCTCCGCGGGCCTGGGTATTGGCCGAGATGATTGCCACAAAAAGGGCGCATTCGCGGATCTGGCTCTTGATCTTTGCGTCCCAAGCGTCGCCGCCCCTGAGCTCGCTTTGGTCAAACCACACCTCGACGCCAAACCCGCGCAAGGCATCGGCGATGCGTCGCGCTGCCCCGGTGTCCTCGCGAGCGTAGCTCAGGAAAACGCCGCGTGTGGATGGTTCCTCCGGCATAAGCCGTCAATTGAATGGGGCCTAACATCGGTGCTTGCCAGTCAAAATCCGGGCGGAGAACCATTTGCAATGCTCCGTCCCCAAGTGGGCGGACCGGATCAGGGGGCGATCTCTAGCAGCTCCTGGCTTCGCATCCACTTGATGCAAAGACCGGGCCAGCTTGACGGCAGATAGCCGTTCTGGATGACGCCGAAATCGTGTTCGCCGGTTGCGAAGATGTGGAGCTCGGCGGGAATTCCGGCCCGCTTCAGCGCAAGGTAGAAGACAGCGCTGTTCTCGCTCGACGACGTCGTGTCGTCGGAGGCGTGGATAAGCATGATGGGCGGTGTATCCCGCGGGATATGCATGGCGGGCGACAGCTCGTTACTGCTCCCTCCATACCTCGCCGCGTTCAGCCAATCCGGATAGCAGAGGATCGCAAAATCCGGCCGGCTACTCTCCTCCTCGTCGATCGCATCGATGGGCTCGTAGGCCCGCTTCTCAAAGTTTGTCGCCGTTGCCGCCGAAAGGTGCGCCCCCATCGAGAAGCCGACCATCCCGATCCGCCTCGTGTTGATCCCCCATTCCGCAGCGTGCCTTCGCACGACCCGGACGGCCCGCTGGGCGTCCATCTGGGGCCCCATCGGAAGCGCTTCCTCGGGGACGTTGGGCGGCCTGGGTACGCGGTACTTTAGAATGATGCCGGTCATGCCGTTCAAGTTGAGCCACGAGGCGACCTGTTCGCCCTCCTTGTCCCAGAAGAGGTTCCAGTAGCCACCGCCCGGGCAGATGATCATGGCGGTGCCGCAGTTTCTCCCGGGGGCAGGGTACACCGTGAGCGTGGGCTTTGTTACGTTGGTGATAAGAAGGTTTCTCCCATATTGCGGCGAGTCGGCGACGATGGTCCTTTCCGCGCCGCGAGTGGGAAGGTCGCCAGGCGGCTTTCCCTGCCAGAGGTCGAGAACAAAGGGAGTGGCGGCGTTCGCAATGGAGGCGACAAGCTGGACCGCCAGCAGGAATGCGATCGATGGGGTCTTCTTCATTTTGGCTCCGTTGGCGACAGGTTCGGTGCAGTCGGATTGGGGCAACCTCCACGCCTTCCGCGCTGCGAAGGCGCCTTCTGTCCTTGCTGGCACCTAGAGCTCAAGAAGGGCGCGCCAAGTCAAGGCGCCTTGAAGCTGCGGTTGCCTCGGGGTTCCGCGGGGAAGCGGCTTGTCATCGCCTCTTGGACCGAGAATCATGGAACCCTTATGCGAAGCATCGTGGTCCTTCTGCTTCTCGCCCAGCCACTGGTGGGTGCGGAAATGGCGCCAATGACACCGGTGCCCTACAAGGTTGTCCCGGCGATGCCCGACGTCTTGCAGCCCCTCGATCCCTCCGCAGTGAGGATTGAAGGCTGGCTCGGGGCGCGGATCGATGCGAACGTGCGCGGGCGCCTTGAGGTTGTGGACACCGTTCCGCTTCTGGCCGGCTACATCAAGAAGCCGGGTGAGCAATCCTACGTCGGCGAGCACGTGGGCAAATGGCTGCATGCCGCGACCCTCGCCTGGGCATATACGGGCGACGAGGCGCTCAGGCACAAGCTCGATGATGTCGCGTCACAGCTTGTCGCGGCGCAGGAGCCCGACGGCTACCTGGGCACGTACATCCCGGCCGAGCGCTTCGGCCTCTATCCGGACGCCGACTGGGACGTGTGGTCCCACAAGTACAGCATCATCGGGCTCCTGACCTACTATCGCTATACCGGCAACCAGCCCGCGCTCGAGGGCGCCCGCCGGGCGGCCGACTTGCTGATCGCCACTTTCCCGGCAAAGAAGAGCATCCTCGCGGCGGGAACCCATGTCGGAATGGCCGCGACCAGCGTTCTCGAGCCGATCGTGGAACTGTACAGTGTCACGGGCGACGAGCGCTACCTTGCATTCGCCCGCTACATCGTGAGCGCCTACGACGAGCCGGGCGGACCCGCGATCGTCAAGACCCTCCTCACCGCAAAGCAGGTGAGCAAGACCGCAAACAGGAAGGCCTACGAGATGCTTTCGAACCTGGTCGGCATCTGCGAGCTCGCCCGCGTCACCGGTGACGTGCGCCTGCTGACCGCAGTCACGAACGCGTGGACGGACATCGTTCAGAACAGGCTCTATCTCACCGGCAGTTCAAGCAACTACGAGAAATTCGGGGCGGACCACGAGCTGCCCAACGGCGAGGATGCGCACGTTGGCGAGACGTGCGTGACGACGACATGGATCCAGCTGAACCTGCAGCTGCTGCGCCTCACGGGCAACGTGGCATATGCGGACGAGATCGAGCGATCCCTTTACAACCACCTGACGGCCGCCCAGAACCCGCGGGGCGACGACTGGTGCTACTACACCGCGCTGGAGGGACTGAAGCACTACGACAAGGGCATCACGTGCTGCCACTCGAGCGGCCCGCGGGCCCTGGCCCTGGCGCCAATGGCCGCCTACCTGTGGGCCCCCGGCACCCTATATGTGAGCACATTCGAGCCCTCAAGCGCGCGGTTCCAGGTGGGCGGTGACCCTGTGGAAATCGTGCAGCAGAGCGGGTTTCCCACGGAGGGCCGGTCAACCCTCGTCGTCAGAACTGGAAAGCCCGTGAGCTTCGCGCTGAAGGTCCGCGTGCCCCAATGGGCGGCGCCATTCCGGGCCGGCGATGTCCTCAGCAACGGTGGATGGGCCTCGCTTCCGGCCCAGACGTGGCATGACGGAGACAAGGTCGACCTGTCATTCTCCCTGCGTGGACGCGTGATTCGAGGCGAATACACAAACTTTGGCCGGGTGGCGCTGGCGTGGGGCCCCTTTGTCCTCGCGGTGGACTCCGCCAGCAATCCCAAGGTTGAGTCCATTCCCGCGCTGCGCCTTGCGCCTGGTGCCGAGCCGGTTCTCATGGCCTCCGCGGGCGGATTGCTTTTTAGAACGAAGGTGCGAGGGCCGTGGGACGATGCCCCGGTCGATGTAGCGCTGGTCCCGTTCGCTGACGCAGGCGCCTCCGGTGGCGAGTATCGCATCTGGCTGCGCAGGGGGATTTGACGGGGCTCTTGTCGCAGGGCGTTGAGTGATGTGGGAGAATTAAAGCCGGAGAACGCTTGTTTCCCTTGGGGTCATTATTTTCCCCAGATTGTCACTTCGTTGCCATCCGGATCGTGAAAGTGCGCAAACTGCCCGAACTGATCGCCCTCAGTCGATTCGGGCGAGAGTCCCTTGGCCTTCAGGGATGCCAAGCTCCCCTCGAAATCTTCAACGCGAAATACGACGGAGACGCTCGCGGACGATTTCTTCGGCGCATCCGCCTTTTTGGGATGGATGCCAAAGGCCAGCGTCCCGGCGGCAGTGTCGATCTTGGCGTAATATCCCTCTTTGAATTCCTTGGTCTCGATTCCCAACCGGGCATACCATTCTGCCAGAACCTTGGCATCCTGGCTCGGGTTAATCGAGATTGCGCCAACATAAAGGATTTTCACCGGCGGGGATTCGGCGAACGCCGACACCGAGAGACAGATCAGCGGGATCAGAAGGGAGAGTTTTGACATGAGCGTGGGCGGAATCTTCATCATAAATTTCAAATTAAGGTTTCATCGCGGCGAATCTCCGAATTGGCAAGCATAGCTCCAATTCAAAATGCGACCAATCCGTCGCGTTTTCCTTGTCCAGGAAGATCTCCAGTGCGGGCGCGTGCTCGGGCTCGAAGGCGCTGTTAATCAGCCAACTCCGGATTAGGTAGTCCCACGCCGTCGCGACCCTGCGGATATCGCCGAAAACCTTTATGGCTGCATAGCGCATGGCTGGCAGTGTTAACCTCGACATCCCCTCCATGCACTCAAATGGAGAGGACGACGCCAGGCAGACCTCGTAACGATAAAGCCGTTTCGGCGTCACGTCCGGATCGTCCAACGTCATGCCGAAAAGGACACCTCGCGAAAAGATATTCTGGGATTTGGCCCATGCGATCATCGTCTTGCAGGCGGCCAGCACCCGATCCATTTCGAAGGCATCGACGACCCGAATATAGGCAACGTTCCTTTGGGGAAGGTCGATCAACCTTACCGGGAAAGCCGCTTTCTTTTCCGCCGCGCTCATGGGGAGAACATACTCCTGTCCCGTGTAGATTGCTTTGCGTATCTTGCGCTTTTTGATTTCGCCGTTTTTTCGGAACTGGCTGGGCGACGTGTCGTAGCCGGAGCGGAAGGCGCGTGAAAACGTGGCCGATGATGAAAAGCCGCACTCCAGGGCGACATCGGTCAAGCTTTGTTGGGAAAAACGCAGCAACCGGGCGGCCTTTTCGAGACGAAGCCGATTCGTGAATTGATTCACCGTTTCGCCCGCGACCGCGCCAAAGATCCGATGGAAGTGAAACTCCGAGAAGCAGGCCACCTTGGCCAGTTCCTTGAGTTTCACCTGACGATCCAGATTCGCGCGAAGGTAGTCGATGACTCGATCGATTCTTCGAGTATATTCGCTGTTGGCCCGGGCCTTTTGGCTTCGCACAGGTGCTCGTGACATTGGGTTTGGGGCAAACGCTGCCCGTGGGGCAGTGTTGCGAGGCGCAGCGCGGGTTTGAAGCCGATTCGACCGGAAGGTGAGGCGGTGAAACCAGCATGATGATTCTCGCAGAGGCCCTTACCGCAGTTGATCCCATACCGTGCCCGGATTACACTCCTCCAGCCGGGCGCTCTCTCGGGAAATCGAACCCCGGTCGCCACACTCAGTTTTCGAAATGGGCGATTCGATTGGCCAACGAATGGCCAATTCGGCGCTAGGTGTACTCAAGGTAAGGATGACGGTCCAGCAATGCCATCAGGGCGGCGGCGACGGCCGTGAGTGCGGCGACGACGAGGAAGGGAACCTCGTAGCCGCCGGAGGCCTCGCGAAGCCGGCTGATGGCAAACGGGCCAATTCCGTTCCCGATCGCTATTCCCACCGCAAAGAGGGTCGCAATTTCCCCGTATGCTCGCATGCCGAAATAGCGCGCGGTAAGGTAGCTCAAGGCGTCGGTTTCGGAGCCCAGGGCCAAGCCAGTCACGATGATGCATGCGGACGAAAACCTGACGCCGAAGACTGCCAGGGCCGCGGCCGCGAGGGCCGCGAGGAAATAAACCGCCGCGCAAACGGGTGGGGCGCGGAAGCGGTCGAAAACAAAGCCCGAGGCGAGTCTGCCCAGCAGCGACGACACGCCGAAGAGGCCCAAATGAGCCGCAGCGTCGGCGCGAGTGAACTTCTGGTCGGTAAGAAAAGGGACCAGGGAAATCATGATCCCATTGGTCAGGAGCGACATGAGGAGATATGTCACGGCTTGGTACCAAAAGACGGGAGTCCGCAATGCCTGCTTGAGCGTGAGGCCCGTCTTGGGCGAAGTATCCGGGGCACCCGGGTGCCGCTCGAAGAGAAGAAAATAGACAAGCGGGAAAGCCGCCAGCACCAGTAGCGCAAGAAGGAGGAATCCCGCGCGCCAGCCCATGCGGTCGACAACCGGTTGCAGCAGGCGCGGGCCGAAAATCGACGCGAGGGCTATGCCGGATCCCATGAACCCCAGTGCGCGTCCGCGTCCCCTTCTGAACCAGCCGTTGACCGTTTTGCTGTAGAGGGTGACTATGGTGCCGCCGCCCAAGACCGACGTGGCGACCGCGCCGAGGTAAAGCATCCTTATATCACCCGCGAGCAGGCTCATGCTCGCGATCGCCGCGGAAAACAGCGGGATGGAGATCAGCGCAATGGATCGCGTGCCAAAGCGGTCGATCAGGAATCCGACCGCTGGGGTGATGCACGCGAGTGCGCCCATCTGCCAGACGCTCCAAAGGCTGATTGCGGAACGCGACCATCCGAATTCACGCGAAAGGGGGTCGGTGAACAGGCCTATGGCATAGTTCGGCAGGCCGGTGACACACAGGCTGACGCCGACCATCGAGGCGAACAGGACCTTCCAGCTCCGCCTGAACTCCGGCATCGCGGCGCCGTCCAGGCTCGGGGGGCCGGCACTAGATGGCCTCATAGCGCACCTTCACGACCTCGCCCATCTCGGATGCCCGCTTGATCGCCTCATAGAGCACCATCGTCTTGTAGCTTTCATAGATCTCCGAGCGCGTGGTGCGGCGCCCCTCCCTGAGGGCTGCTACGAAGTCCTCGATCTCCGCCAGGTGCCCCGTCTCCCGCCCGCTGTCGCCGAGCGACGTGAACGTCGGCGGCTCCCGCCACTCGGAGGGCTGGTTCCTCTCGGTGATGCGCCATGACGACGAGTTGTGCACCGTCATGAAGCAGCCGTCGCGCGCGCTGATCTCGACCTCCTCGGTCGGGATGGCGAACGAGCGCCCGTCGTTCGTGTTGAGCGTCCCGACGGCACCGTTGGCGAAACGCAGCGAGACCGCGTAGGCGTGATGTTCCTTCGTGAATGCGAACACCGACTCGACGTCGCCGAACAGGTAGAGGATCAGATCGATGACATGGATGCTGAAGTCAGACAGCAGCGTGCGCGGGGGTTTGTTGTCGTAGTAGGCGGAGCAGTAGTCGAACGAGAGCGACAGCAGGTCCGACGCCGGTCGCTGGTCGATCCACTGCTTCGCCCGCACGTAGGCCTGGGAGTAGCGCTTCTTGAACGCGGTTGTGCAAAGAAGGCCTGCCTTCCTCGCCACCCGGGCCACATCCAGCGCGTCCGCACTGCAAAGCGCGGGCGGCTTCTCGGTGTAGACCGGATATCCGAGGTTGAGGGCCAGCTTTGCGAGGGTCGCATGGGCTGCCGGTCCAACGCAGATGACGACGCCGTCTGGCTTCTGTTCGCCGAGCATGCTCGCAACATCGTTGTACGGCGTGCCCCCGAAACGGCGGGCGTTCCTCTCGGCCTTTTCGGTCTCGAGGTCGCATATGCCGACGATCTGGGCGCCCGCGGCGCCAATGTAGGGATAGATTCGTTCCGTGGAGAGACGGCCGGCTCCGACGATGCAAAGCCGGGGATCTGGATTGGGGCGGTTCATAAATGAGAGAAATGCCGGGTCGCGCCTGCGCCGAGCTCAAGCTTCCAAATAGAGCTTCTCCAGATGCTCGACGGCCCGCTTTACGCCCTCGATGGTCTCCTGGGGCGCGGTCTCGCGAGTTGAAAGCTCCAGCTCCACCACGATGTTGCCGTCAAAGCCCGACGTCCTCACCCGCTGCATCAGGCCGCGGAAGTCGACGTCTCCGGTCCCGTAGAACACCGAGCGGCCGTCCCGGATATCATTGACGTGAATCAGGGCAATGCGGCCCTCCATCAACGCCCAACCCTGCCTCCAATCGACTCCTGTTCGCTGGAACTGACCGACCTCGAGGAGTGCCTTCATCCTTGGATCATGGTTCAGGCCCAGAAGCACCTCCCGGTAATCGTCCGGTGTGTCGATTGGGCCGCCATGGTAGTTCTGCAGGACCGGCGTAAGCGCGAGAGACTCCGCCGCCAGCGCGTCGAGAAATCTGCGGCCAACGCTCCCATACAGAGCGCGGTTGGCCGCCTTAAACAGCACCACTTTGGCCCCGAGGCCGACGGCATACCGGGCCGCGACCATAAGGTCGCCCAGCTGGGCATCGGATTCGCTTGTGGCCGTTGGAAGGTGAAATGACGAGAACCGAAGCCCCATCGACTCCGCCAGTCGCCTGGGCGTCGCGGGATCGTCCCTCCAGTCGAGCCTCGAAGTCGCCCATTCGGTGAAACCCTCAAACTGTGAGAATCCCATGCCGCTGCACGCCTCGAGCACCGGCTCAAGCGCCATATGCGGGAAGAAGGCCGGCGTGGACACCAATCGGTCGCGGAGCGAGCGGGATAGGAGCGTGGCCTCGGGCACGCCCTACCAAAGCATGCGGCGGGCCGGACGGCTATTCAATCTTCTCCCAGGTCAGGATTCCGATGCATGGCCTGCCGTCGATCGCGCTCGGCTGAACGTTGGTCGTGATGTAGAGCATTCGCCCCTCCAGCCTGACATTTCTGACCTGGTCCGTCCCGGTCCAGTTGTTGTTCCAGGAGACGTCGACGTGGTGGGTCACCACCCGCCCGTCGAAAGAAAACGTCCCGGCATACGCTAGCAGCGTCCGAAAAAGCGCCGCCCTGTCAGCGTCGCCCAGCTTGGCCAAGTCCGTCGGTTTCGGGCGCTGCTCCGCAACCTCGATCGCGCTCATGCGGCCGTCCCGCGAATAGGAGAGAAACCCCTGCGGGTGTTTGCCGAAGTTGTCCGTCTTAGCGCCGGTCTCGACGTCCTGCCGGACGTCGCTCACTAGACGCCATGTTCCATAGAGCTGCTCTTTTTCGGTGGCCAATTCGCTTGTGTGTTCCTGAAGCGGTCGAGTAGACGCAAACTCTCTATAGGGGAGTTTCGGACTTCAAGCCCCGTTTCGAAAGGACCCGCGGGTCTCGCCGATTCACCCGCCAAACTTGCGGCGTTGGAGGGGGCAGAAATGCAGATAAGCCTATGGAACCGTTGGCGGGAGGCGCCCGTCTAATGGCTATGCGTAAATGGGCGAAAATCTTCCTGCATGCGGCGAGGGCCTGGAACAACGACAACGTCTTCAAGCATTCCGCGGCGGTCAGTTTTTGCGCCCTTTTCTCCCTTGCACCCATCACGATCATCGCGGTCACCCTGGCCGGTGTTTTCCTGGGCAAGGAGGCCGCGGGAAACCAGCTTGAGAAACAGATCACCGCCCTGATGGGGCCGGCCAGCGCGGAAATGATCACGGCGGTGGCGAAAGCCAGCCAGGCGGAACACGACAGCGTTTTCGCCACGGTCGTCGGAGTCGTGCTAGTGCTCGTGGGCGCGACCACGGTGTTCAGCCAGCTTCAAGGGTCCCTGAATGACATTTGGGGGGTCCGCACGAGGCCCAGCAAGAGCGGCTGGGTTGTGCTTGTGGGGCACCGGTTGATATCCTTTGCCATGGTGCTGACGATCGGGTTCCTGCTGCTGGTGTCGCTATTGCTTACCACCCTTCTGAGCGGCGCACTCGGGCACTTCGGCCAAGGGATGGTTGGGTCGACCGTCTTGAGGATAGCGGATGGCGGGGTCAGCCTGGTGGTGATCACCGGACTTTTTGCGCTGTTGTTCAAGGTCATGCCCGACGTCGAGATGCGCTGGCGCGACGCGGGGCTCGGGGCGGTCTTGACAGCGGTCCTTTTCACCGTCGGGCATTACCTCATCGCGCTGTACCTCGCCCATTCGACGGTCGCCTCCGTCTACGGAACCGCGGGCTCTCTCGTCGCGGTGCTGATCTGGGTATACTATTCGTGCGCCATACTATTCTTCGGGGTGGAATTCACGCGCGCCTACCGACAGGAGCACCATCTGAATTTAAAACCCAAGGTCACGGCGGTGGGCGTGCGGCAGGAGATCATCGCCCAGCATGCAAGAAGCGTCCGCAGCTGAGGCCGGGGGGCGGATTCCCGTTTCCGAGAGCCGAGACGGGAAAACGGCGGAAACAAATGAGGGGCCTGAAACGCGGGATCACGCAAAATGCCTTCTGTGAGTCGAGAAAGAGTTGGCCAAATGGGTGCAAGCCATTGGCTCACCGACGATCATACGGGCTGTTTACACTATCTTGTTATAAACACATGAGCTGGCGTCCCCACGGGGATACGATCCTTTGCGCCCGACAGCACGGCCGGGTTCGGCGTTACCGTCGCCATATCCAGTGCGTCCACGATGGATGAGGCGCAGGATTACATCTAAGGGCGCGGGATCAGGTACGTCGTACTTCCCTTGTGGGATCCCTTCTTCGACAATTTTGCCAGGCCCTACTTGGCGGCGCAGTATTCGAGCCGGCCAAATCTTTTCGCAGGCGAGCTGCGCCGCTTCCACCTTCCATTATGGCTGCGACCGGTGCCCTATCAAGCGCCGGTGAGCGCTGGGAATGCGGGACCATCGGTCCTGGTCTTTGAGGTGGTTGCCGAGCAGAGCCCAGCGGCTGCCGCGAGCCGCCTGGCGGAGTATCTGGTCGAGATAGGGGACCCCGACGAGGCGGCCGCCGTCGGCGACGGGCTGCGGAAGTATCCTGCAGACGTCGGCGCCCTTGCCGCGCGGGCGCAGGTGCAGGCCGCGCGGGGCGGCGCTGCTGCCGCGACCGGGACCGTGGACGCGCTTGCGGCCCGCCTTTGGGGCGGCGGCGAGCGCTACCTTCCTTGGGACAGGCCGTCAGCGTGGCCATTGTCATGGCTCAGGCGGGGCGGATCGAGTTGTCGCGCGATCAGGCGCGCCGCTGCCTGGCGGAGGTCAACGAGGCCAGGCTTAGGTCGCTCACCACGGGCTCGCTGTTTGACCTCCTAATGCTGGGCCACTCCTTCCGCCTTGAGATCGCCGATCCGCGGCTCCGCGACCTCGCGGTCGGCTTGCTGCCCGGCGACCTGCGCAGCCAGCTCTAGTCCGGCTTCTAGCCTAGCGCGATTTGTCGCCGCTGACCACGTTTTCCAGTGTGACCTGGAAGATCAGGGGCGTGCCGCGAACCACGCCCGGCGGCCACTTGCCGGCGCCAAAGGACAATGCCGGCGGCAGGACGAACAATGCCTGGGCGCCGACGTTCATCATCTGGATGCCCTCCTTGAAGCCGGGGAAAGTATCCGCCAACTTGATATGCGCCTTTTGGTCGCTAAGCTGCGGCAGCACGGTCGTGCCGTCGAAAGCCCTTGCGGTGAAGCTGACGACGACCGTGTCATCCGGTCCGGGCCTCATACCGGACTCGCCGGGCTGGATCGCATAGCACAAACCGCTGTCCGCGCGTTTCAACTTTAGGCGCTTGCAAATGTCCTTCAGGTAGCTCTCGAGCCGTCCCGGCCTTACGAATTCCTGCTCAGTTTCACGCGCCTCGATCTCCGCCTTGCGCTGATTTATCATTTCGCTGATCTGTCGTGCGGCGTCCGTCAGTGGAACTGGCTGCCCCGCAAACGCTGAACGGATTCCGTCGATGAAGGTCGATATTTGCGCCTCGCTCCACCCCATTTCATTGAGGTGAGTGGACATCACCAAGTCGGAACCGACCTCCGAAAACGCCTCCAATGGGGGACTGAATGGAGGCGTCACTACGGGCGTTTTGGGTGATTGGGTTGGGTCGGACGAAACCGAACTCGGCGGCTGCGGCTGCGCGGAGCAAACCCTAGAAGCGAACAGCAGCAAAATGGCCGTCCCGAGTGCGATCCTTGGTCGTGAAAGCGTCATCAAGCCGTTCCTGGTCGATCGGCTACTGACCTATGTCACACTCGATGCTGGCCATTTGAAGCTCTTGAGTTCGACCAGCGTCGGGGCGCCGCCTTCGCGAATATGGTAGAACCGATTGATCTCCATTCCCTTGAATACCTGTATCGTTCCTGAAATCGGCCAGAATACCTCAACGCGCGCGACGGTTCGGGCTCGGCCGAGTCCGATCTCTTGCCTCATCGGTGCGGCACCGAAGCTTCCGCCAGGACCGACGGTCCGATGAATCGCTCGCTCGCCGTCATCCGTCGGGACGACGACCTTTATCCGCGCCCCGACTGCGGCCCGGTTTGTTGTCACGCCCTCGAGCTTCAGCTTGAGCCAGTTGTTCCCATGGCCCGGATTTGCGAAGAGCTGGTGATGGTAGCTGTCCCCCTCGAAGGCACCGCCAACGACGGAATAGATGTCCTGGGTGCCATTGTTGTTAATATCGCCGAAGGCGATTGCATGCCCCTTCTGCAACTGGCCGAAGCCGCCGGATGTGGTGACGTCCTGGAACCGTTTTCCTTCGTCGTTGTGAAACATCCGATTGGGGATCAGTACGGCCAGATCCGGAGCGCCGGTGCCCAAGTAGAAGTCCAGCCAGCCATCGTTGTCCAAGTCACCGAAGTTACTGCCCATTGTGAGGAGCAGCTTGTGGACGCCGCATTCCTTGCTGACATCGGTGAAGGTGCCATCGCCGTTGTTGCGATAGAGCCTGGCGCGCTCCGCTGCGCTGGGTCGGCCGAGATAGTCCGCCGCGACATCGCCCACGTCGTTGGTCGAGTATCCCGAGACAAATATGTCCGGCCATCCGTCGTTGTTGTAATCGAAAAACCAGCAGGGAAAGCTGACTTCCGGCTCCGTAATGCCGGCGGCCTCGGCCACGTCTGTGAAGCGCCACGGGGCGCGCGAAGACTTGTCGGGGCCCGCAGGGCCGTCGTTGCGAAACAGCATGGGCGGCCCGTCTAGACGGGATATGAACAGGTCCGGGCGCCCGTCGTTGTTGAAGTCGCCGCTTACGACCCCTTTGACGAATCCCACAACGGCCAAGCCGTGTTCCGCCGCGCACTCGGTGAAGGTGCCGTCGCCGTTGTTCCGGAAGAGCTCGCATGTATTCGAGTCCCCGCGCCCGGTCTCGTTTCCAATGAACAGGTCGAGCCAGCCGTCGCCGTTGTAGTCAAACCAGACCGCCGTCTGCGTCGGATGTAGACTCATGAGGCCTGCTTCCTCGGTCACGTCGGTGAATGTGCCGTCTCCATTGTTGCGAAGCAGCGAACACGGGTAGTGGCCCTGGGCGGCAAGCCATGCTCCGCGCAGCACAAGCACATCCATGAGGCCGTCGTTGTTGTAGTCACAGGAAACAAGGTTGAGCCCGCCGACCTCGCCCACGAGTCCCGCCTCCTCGGTGCGCTCCGTGAAGGTTCCGTTTCCGTTGTTGTGAAAAAACCGCAACTGGTCGTTGACGCCCGATGATGAAACCATCAGGTCGAGGAATCCGTCGTTGTCAAAATCCTCGAGGACCAAGCCGCCCGCCAGCCCGCTAATGTCCAGCCCGACGCTGGGGGCGACGTCGCTGAAATGCTTGATGTCGTATTCGGATGCAAAGAGGTTCGGATCGAACAACCACTTTGCAGGAACCTTGTCGGGATATTCGCCGAGGGTCATGTAGGCAATGTTCAGCAACCAGCGTGCCTTGAGGTCCGATGGATAGTGTTCAAGCAGCTCCGACAGCACCTCGACAGCATTCTGCGAACCGCGCCTGATCGAGTGAACGCCCAGCCCCCGAATCGGAAAAATGCATGAATCCGCATTGTGATTGGTGCTGCAGTTTTCCAGCTCGCCGGTACGCATGTGGCAGAGCGCCTTGAACGAAAGGTCCGCGTACCGCATCTTATCGTCCATCGGGATGCCATTTTCTTGTAGCACGCGTTCCATTGAATCGTTCGCCTTGAGTGCTCCCAAGGGATCGCCCGCTCGCAGCAATTCGTGGCCGATCTTAGCCAAGATCGTGACCCTCTCTCGCGGATCGGTGGCCTGCGCCAGAGAGTTCCGCAGCAACGTCGCCCGCTCGGAATTGCGCCACCCATTTTGCATTGGATCCGCGTCCCGAGTTATCCGCCGAAGCAGGGCAGCCATGCGACGGGTGCTCTCAGGCTGGCCCGAGGCAGGATCGGCTGGTGATGAGATCCCGGCAAGCAGGTGAAAGGGCCACATCCCGGCCGAGGCTAGCGCAAGTGATCCCCGAATGGCGGACCGAACGAATGCGCGGCGGCAGAGGCCCGCTTCCCGCGCGCCATCGGAGCCCGAATTGAAGTTTGGGAAGCTCACACGATTACCATTATACAACGCTCGCGCTTGGCGAAAGCTCCTTCTAGGGGTTGGCTCGTTCGAGCCCGCAGTGTCGGATGGATCGGCAATTATTCTCGAGGCAATGAACACTCGCCACGACGTGACGCCGTTCCGCTTTTCGAAGCGGCGGATGACAAACTTTGCGTGATTTGTGCTGAGGTTGCCACGTCAACTTGGCAAGCTAGCTTCGTGGTTTCCCTAAGTGTATTATTAAACGCAGCGTCGTAAGTAATTGAACATGCTATCAGACCGAGCAGAGCTTGCGAAGGGTGGAATTGGGGCGCGCCCAAGTCGCGAACTGCCTGTCGACGAGTTGGGTGAGCTCAGCGAGAGTCGGAAAGTAGCGATTGTGGAGCCAGAGTTTGCGGAGAAGTTTCCATACCCGCTCGATGGGGTTGAGGTTCGGGCTGTAGGGAGGGAGGAAAAGCAGGATGAAGCCGGGCTCCTGAAGGCGGCGCCATTCGGCGTGAAGAGTGGCATGGTGATACCGAGCGTTGTCGATGATGACGATGGCGCGGCGGCCGCGGCGTCGGCTCCTGCGCCGCAACTTGCGAAGGAAGGACCAGGAGGTTTTGGCATCGAAGCGCCCCCCCGGTTTGGAAGCGAACAGTCGTCCGTCTCGGATCCGGACGGCCCCAAAATAGCTGATAAGTTTGCGGGTCGGCGCATGACGGCAAACCGGGTCCCGGATTTCCGGTGGAACCCACATGCGGCACCGGCTGCCGTGCTGCTGGAAATGGACTTCGTCCAGCGCCCAGAGATCGACTCTAGGGTCGACGGCGAGTCGACGGAGTTTTTTTTACCGCCGCCTGAAGGAGCGGGTCGGCTTGGGCAATCTGCGGGCGCGGTTTGCGCAGCCGGAAACCCAATTGGCGAAAGAGCCGTTGGCACTGGCGCACCTTCAGGGTCACCCCGAACTGCTTCTGCACGAAAGCCGACAATAAGGGCCCGTCCCACAGCTGCGCCGGAGGCCCGTAATCGACTGGAGACCGCCGTAGCGCTGTCTCGACCTTCGCCATATCCTTTGGGTCCAGTCGCTTGGGCCGGCCCGTTCGCTCGCCCTCGTTCAAGGCGCCGAATCCCCGCCGCTCGAAACGGCGCACCCAGTTTACCACCGTTCCAGGAGAATCGCCCAAGGCCCTCGCCGCTTCCCGGCAACTCATCCCCTCGGCTACTAGCAACACCCCGTGCAACCGGTGATCGTACCGGGCATCGGGGCTGCGACGTATCTCGTCCTGCAAAGCCAGGATCATCTCTTCCCGATCGGATATCGTCAGTGCCTTCATGTGCCACCAACATGGAGAGGTCTCCGGTCATGTGCAATTACTTAAGACGCTGTGGTTAGAAACACCTGAGCTGGCGTCCCCACGGGGATTCGAACCTTGACGACGCTTGAAGCTAAGTCGCTCGGCTGACGCGAACTTATTGAGGATTGGTTTCCTAGAACTGGAAGCAAGATGCAGAAACGTGTGCTGATGTGAAGGCGGAAACAGGATTTTCGACAACCTTTTGGCAACCTGCGATGAGAGTATTTCAGATGCCGCTTGGAAGAACCAATGGGCCTTTTGCGGGCTCATTCATTCTTTTTGGGCGCTCTCTTCATGGCTTCAATTCTCAGGGCGGGGCTGGCGAAGGTGGGCAATCACAGGTCTTCAGGTTGCGCGATTCAGGAGTAATCCCATCGACACGACATCTTGTTGAATTTGCCGGCGCAGGAGGCGTATATCGCCGGATTCGCCGGACGTCACCGGTCCATGAACGAAGTGGGCGGCGCGAACGGGAGCCGCAGCATCCTCGTTTCCAAAATGCTGGCGAAGGCAGGCGGCAGCATCCTGAAATGCGAGATTGCCGGCGGCCCCTTCGACGTGAAATGCGGCGACCGCGGCGTCGGTGCCTCCGTCATAGTGGAGCAAGGTATAGAGCAAATCGAACGCATCCTTTGGTGCCTGCCGGCTCGCGAAGGCGCGCAGCTTCATCACCAAGAACGGTCCGACCTCGCAAACGCGGATCGGGAGGCTTTGTTCTGCGCCGAAAAGGTCCTTACCATTTACCACGAGCGTGCGTGCGGTCGTGAGCGCGCGGTCTATTCCCGGCAGAATGTTGGCGGGGACATCGTCCACAACGACGACGCCCTTCGTTCCTGGAGGTCGTTCGACGAGGAAATCCAAGTAGATGGTGTGGTTTCCCACCACGCGCTCGAAGCGGCTTTCGAATTTCTTACTGGGGCGAAATCCCTGACCCTGAAGGTCGGCGCTCAGGCTGCCGTATTGGCCGGAAGAAGCGCCCAGCGCAATACCGATGTCCACATCCAATGTAGCCGGGCGGGGCAGTTGCGTGCCCAAGTCGGGATCACGGCAGATAAAGTGAGGCACCAGGCCGCCAACCACGACCAGTTCCTCAGAGTAACGCTGAATTCCGGCCCACACCGTTACGAGCGCCGGGATGGAAAGGGCGATGCCCTTCGGATCATATTCTGCGTACGAGGCAAATTTCATGGACGACAGAATCCCTCCCACTCCCGCAGCGCTTGGGCTTGGTCCGGGCCGCGTAAGCCGGTATTAAGTAAATCGATGTAGATTTGAGCGTCTGTCGCGAGTGGTAGCGTCTCGACGGTTTGTCTTTCCAGAAACACGCCCTCGTCCGTGGGGATGTAAAACCACACCCGACCGGCATCGCTCACGGGACGCAACCCAAGTTTCTCAAGCACGTCCAAACCCGGAAGGCGGGAGACATAAATAGAAACGACGGGGGGCTCCGTGAAGGGATGCCGCAGCCAAGCCGCGGTCCATTGGGTGAAGGCGAACAGGGGTGCATCGGGTGAATGGACAAGGGCATTGCGCAGGGAACGGGCAAGATTCAACGGTTCGGCACTCAACCCCGTGTAGCGGTGCGTGCTGACTCGCCTTGAAAAATCGTCGGCTTCCGCCCACGCGTCCAAAAGGGCCGAAGTTGTCGTCACATAAAAACGGCGGGCATCCACTTTTTTAAGCAGTCCTTGCCGTAGGAGATGGGTCGCAATTCTAGAAACGAGGCCGGAGCTGGCCCCACTCCGCTTCACCAGTTCGGCTTGGGTCCAATGGCGCTGAGGATCGGTGAGAAGCGTGCGCACGATCCGGACGCTTTTTCCTACAAAGATGTTTCGAGGTTCAAGTTCGAAGCGAAAATCGCGGCCCGGTATAGCACTTCGGTCGATCAGTAGACCAGGCCCTCGAAGATAGAGGCGACCGTTAAGATCGGCGGCACTCAAACGCTCTTTTTTGCAGGCTTCCACGAGGGCCGGTGTCAACCGGGGCACGACGAGAAGGTTTGCTGGTTTGGAAGTAGCTGCCAAACGCACGATTTCCTCGCTAGCGGGGGCTATCGAGTATTGGGGCTTAAAGTGATGCTTTCGTCCGTCGATGGTAAGGCTTAGCTCCGATGATCTACTTTCCCCAGCTAGGGTATGCCTGTCCCAAGAAATTTCACGTTCTTGGTCAATGAGTTGCGCAAATTGTTGCACCAACTCTGATTGGTAGCGGATGGGAGTCTTCTTACTGAAAATCATGTTTCTATTTGTCAGTAAGAATAGGTTTGTGAGTGGGAAATGCAAATGTTTTTACTGACAGATAATTTCTTACCGACAAATGAAAAAGCGCACTCCGGTAAGAATACATTATCCTTCTGCGCTGAAGACCGCCCTCTGGGGGCATTCCGGTCTTAGAGCAATTGCGGCCATTCCCTTATGCCGTGAACGGGCACGAATGCGTGGTTCAGCTAGCTGGCTACGCCCGCCGCACCAAACCTGCCTGCCTCCTTCCACCGGCGCCGCAAGAATCAACCCGGAAAGCCACCGTATGGAAACACCGATTCCCCGCAATGCCGGACCTAATCCGGTTCGAAACGCGGAATCGCTTCGCACGAGCAGAATCGAGGCGTTGCGCAGGGAGATAGACGAACTTGGTGCTCAAAAGGCCGCCAAGGAACAAGAGATCCGTCATCTCAAAGCGGCGCCATCGTCATTGCTCGACAAAATTACGCACGAAAGCGGCCATTCGGTATTGGAAGCGCCACCATGTCCCGAGCTGGCGTCCCCACGGGGATTCGAACCCCGGTTCTCAGATACGATTGGCGATTTCCCAATTGCTCGGCGCGAATCGGAAGTACAGCTCTGCAGGTCGGCGGCTCGCTTTTAATGGGACGCTGTAAAACCTTTAAATGGACGTCATCCCTAGGAGTCGCTGGCTCGATGCAAACGCGAACGTCGGCGCCGGGGCAGCTAAGAAATTGACAGAAGTTAGAATGTAATACAGCTGTAGTGCATGGCGACTTCGACAAAACCGACTTCGATCAGACTTACCGATGCCGAAAAACGCTGGATTGGTGTCGCAGCAAGAAAGCGCGGGATAAGCCCGGCTGCCTACATTAAGCGAGCCGCTTTGGAAGGTGTGGGCCAGTCGGATGATGCTAAACTTCTTCGCCTAGAGAGCCTGGCCGCTGGCCTTTTGGCTGCTGTCGAGGACGAGAGAGATTATCGAACTGCCTCCTCGCGTTGGGAGAGCCACGAGAAAAATGGGACCAAGCTCTATACGCCCGAGGAGGCCAAGCGTGAGTTGGGTCTACAGGGTTGAAGAGTCTGCTTTGCGCGATTTGAGAGATCTCGGGCCCTCCGTGGCCGCGGAGATCTTTGCCTACTTGGACACGAGAATTTCCGGCTCGATCGACCCTCGCCAGTTTGGGAAGCCGCTACGTGGGTCATTAAAGGGCTTTTGGCGCTACCGAGTCAGCGACTATCGGATTCTTTGTCGTTTGGAGCAGGGAATTCTTACGGTTGTGGTCATCTCGGTAGGCCATCGATCAAGAGTATACGGCGACTAGATCCGTTGTATCTTGGCAGGCCTGGTTACGGATTTTTGCGGGTCCATCGGGACCAAAACGAAGGTTCGCATGGGTCGCCTACGAGCACACCTGAAGCACGGCTTCGAAGCATAAGCCGGCCTGTGCAGAATCAAGTTTGCTAATGCCTTCTTTAGCGTCGGCGTCGTCCTCGTCACTCGGCGTCTTATTGTCACCTACATTGTCACTTTGCCCATCTTCAAAACACCGATTTCACATCTCACTGGATCCTAGTTATTTGAACCGCTGGCGTCCCCACGGGGATTCGAACCCCGGTTCTCACCGTGAAAGGGTGGTGTCCTGACCGGGCTAGACGATGGGGACGTAGCACGGGATCGGGCAAGCTACGCCCGGTGCCAGCCCAAGCAAGAGCATTTTTGCGGCTCGCCCTTGGCCGACGGAGTGGAAATCTCAATCGATGACTTTTGCCGATATCGAGTCCGGGCTTCCCGGCCGGGCCGTTACCTTGGTCGAGGCCCCGTTCCCGAGGATCGCCTCGGGCAAGGTTCGCGAGATCTTTGACCTAGGCGACGCGCTGCTGCTGGTGGCCTCTGACAGGCTCTCGGCGTTTGATGTCATCCTGCCCGACGGCATCCCCGGAAAGGGCATCCTGCTCACGCAAATGAGCCTGTGGTGGTTCGAGAGGACCTCAGGGATCATCTCGAACCACCTCCTGCCGGACCAGGAGGCTGAATTCGACCGGCGGGGAATCCGCGGCGCCGACCTGAGGCTGCGCAGCATGATAGTCCGCAAGCTCAGCCCCCTTCCGATTGAGTGCGTTGTGCGAGGCTACCTTGCCGGCAGCGGGTGGAGCTCCTATGCCAAGACCGGTTCCGTCTGCGGCATTGAGCTCCCCGCCGGGCTTAGGCAGGCGGACCGCCTTCCGCGGCCGATCTTCACCCCGACGACCAAGGCGCCCAAGGGCAGCCATGACGAGGCGATCGACGACGCACGCGGATCCGCCGCGGTGGGGCCTGCGCTTTATGAGACGGCGAAGGCGGCGAGCTTGGCCCTTTACCAGTTCGGCCACGACCGGGCCCGCGAAGCGGGAATGATCCTTGCGGACACAAAGTTCGAATTCGGGGCCGATTCCGGCGGCGCGCTGATGCTTATTGACGAGGTGCTGACTCCGGACTCGTCGCGCTTCTGGCCGAGGGAAAGCTACGAACCCGGGCTGTCGCCGCCGAGCTACGACAAGCAGTTCGTCCGGGACCACCTTCTCGGGATCTCATGGGACCAGAGGCCGCCCGCCCCGCGGCTGCCGGCCGGCGTGATTGCGGGGACCCGCGAAAGATACCTGGCCGCGCTCCGGAACCTCATGTCCGGCGGCGGGGCTACTGCATGACGCCCTGGCGCTTCGTCTGCGCGGTCGCGCCGTTCATGGCGCGGACCAACTCGCGCCGCAGCCAGTCGAGGGACGCGTTCACCGCGCGCTGCTTGATCGTGGTGCGGGGCCCGGGGTAGCTGAGCTTCTTGGACCATACCCCGTGGGGAGCGTGAAGGGCCACGAAGATGGTCCCGACGGGATTCTCGTTCGCGCCGCCGCACGGGCCGGCAAAGCCGGTGATCGCCAGGGCGTAGTCGGCACCCAGCTTCTCTGCGGCCCCGGTCGCCATCGCGACGGCCGCCTCGGGGCTCACGGCCCCGTGCTGGAGGAGGAGGCACTCCGGCACGTCCAGGAGCTGCATCTTCGAGTCGTTCGAGTAGCAGACGCATCCCCCCGAGAAGAATTTCGAGGCGCCGCATATGTCCGTGAACGCGTTCGCCAGCAGGCCGCCGGTCGCCGTCTCCGCTACGGCGAGGCGCTTGTCCTGCGAGCGGAGCAGATCCGCGCACACCTTCGCGAGCGAATCGTCGCCGAGCGTCACGAAGTCCTCGCCCAGCAGGCGGGCGCACTCGTCCGCGATCGCCCCGATCTCGGCGAAGCCAAGCTCGCCGCCGGGCGAGCTCAGCCTGCAGTCGACATGTCCCGAATGCGCGCAGAACGCTATGCCGAGGCCTGGCGCGTGGCGCTCAAAGATTGGCTGGAGCTTAGTCTCCAGGAGCGATTCGCCAATGCCCGCGGTCCGAAGCTGGACGTAGGCCTCCCGGTCGCTCACGAGCCCGAGGCGCGCGAGCCTGGGAAGCACCTGCTCGACGAACATCGGCTGCATCTCGTTGGGCGGCCCGGGCATCATGCACAGCACGCGGCCGTCCTGCTCCACCCAAAGCCCGGGCGCCGTGCCGTTCGCGTTCTGCAGCACCGCGCCGCGCTCAAATCGGTGGGCCTGCTTCAGGTTGTTCGGGGTCATCTTCCGCCCGAATAGGGCAAACCTGTCCAGGATGTGCCTCTCTATGTCCGGATCGAACACAAGTCCCTGCCCGAGAACGCCGGCGATGGCCTCGCGCGTGCGGTCGTCGCAGGTCGGCCCGAGGCCCCCCGTCGTCAGGACGACGTCGGCGCGGCTCCAGCTTTCCCGGAACTGCCGGGCGATGTCCTCCGCGTCGTCCGTGACCGTGACATTCCTGCGCAGCTCGATTCCCCTCGCGCCAAGCTGGGATCCGATGAACGTCAGGTGGCCATTGGCCGTGAGCCCGAGGAGGAGCTCGTCGCCGATGGTCAGAAGCTCGTAATGCAGCTTGTGAGCGGGCTTATTCAATCGGTTTTCTGGAGGGTCGTTGAAAGCATGCTTTGCGGACACGGAAATTAGGCTAATCTCGGGAAAATGCCAGCCGTCGACTCAGATAGCGGGGTTCCCCCGACGCTTAAGGAGAAGGTCCGGCGGCTGCCCGACCGACCCGGTGTCTACATCATGAAGGACCGGATAGGCAGCATAATCTACGTGGGCAAGGCGAAGGCCCTCAAGAAGAGGGTCTCCTCCTATTTCCAGCCGTCCCGCGCGTTCACGCTTCACCCCAAGATCCGGGCCCTGGTCGAGATGATCGCGGACTTTGACGCAATCGAGGTGAAGTCCGAGCCGGAGGCCATCCTTCTGGAGGGAAAGCTCATCAAGCAGTGGAAGCCGCGCTACAATACCGACTTCACGGACGACAAGCGCTTCCTGCTCGTGCGGGTGGACCCGCGGGAGGAACTGCCCAGGTTTCGACTGGTGCGGATGAAGAAGGATGACCACTCCAGGTATTTCGGACCGTTCGCGCACAGCGGCCCGCTGCGAAAGGCGCTCGCCCAGATGCGCCGGCAGTTCGGCATCCTGCTCAGCGACGGGACGCCGCGCCGCCTGCCGGACGGATCCTGGCAGATGTACGACGACGTCAGGGCGGAGATCTACGGGTCTTCAAGCAGCGTCACGACGGAGCAGTACCGCGAGCGGGTCGACAAGGCGTGCGCCTTCCTTGAAGGCAAGTCCCGCGAATGGCTCGTGTCCCTCAGGTCCGAGATGGCCGCCGCCTCCGGGCGCCGCGAGTTCGAGAAGGCCG
>Ga0302325_10007559_pt1 | contig 24091 bp, 20 predicted proteins | sample Palsa_T0_2_FD_201948 | JGI IMG/M metagenome (GOLD analysis project Ga0302325, IMG submission 201948) | Peat permafrost microbial communities from Stordalen Mire near Abisko, Sweden - Palsa_T0_2 | ecosystem: Environmental > Terrestrial > Soil > Palsa > Peat permafrost | place: Sweden: Abisko... | reverse complement strand
CATCCCGTCACGCCCGGAGAAGCGCTGAGTCGGAAGTGTGCGGCACGAGATCCTCCGGGACGGCTGCAAGTGTCGCAGCGTCGGTCCTGGCCTTTCGAGCCTGTTCTCGCAGCACGGCGAGCAGACCAGCGCCCAGCAACACGAGATGCGACCTGTAGCGGAAGCCCGTGCCGGCATTGCCGGCGCTGAGCGAGTACGCGATCAGTAGAAAGACGAACGGATACAGGAGTGGGGCGGTCTGTGACAGGACGTGTCCTCTGGCGCGCCACGCGAACCCAAGTAAGACCAACAGGCCCGAAAGCGCCACGATCGAGCCTATCGCACCGAGTTGCTGGCTCGCGTCCTGGAGTTGCCACGGATAGGGCTCGAACACAAGGTCGAACACCCGCCTTGGCAGATTGGTGATGACCGCTCCACGCGTCGAGAAATCCACCTGCTCGTCGGCGAGGTTGTCGGCGTTGGAGCTGCCGCCGCTCGTTGCCCCCGCGCTGTTGGCGTCCTGTGACTGCTGCAGGGTCTGCAGGCTCTTACTGGATGTGACCGTGAGGAGCGTCGGAACGCTCAGAAATGCGATCAGTGCAACCGCATACACGATCGGGGTTGCACGTCCCGGCCGATCGAGTCGTCTAAGCGCTGAGTGCAGTAACAGCAGGACCATGGCGCTGACCAGGAACCACCCGGCATAGGCGCGGGTCTCGATCGCGATCAGCCCCCCGAGGCACGCTAGAAGAACACCCACCAGGTCGAGGCGCTGCCAGATCTTCGTGCCCCCGAGCACTACCAGACCGCTGGCCAGGACCATCAACGGCTCCTTGTGCAGCGCGCTGTTGAAGAAGAGGTTCGACGGCTCGAACGCGATCACCCACGCAGCCAGACGGGCCGCGCGAGGTCCAGCAAGGTCGTGAACGGCCGCCAGGATCAGGAGGATGCCGAGCATCGCGATGCCGATCTGGGTTACCCGCATCGCCGTGTCGCTGAGGTGGGCCAGCTTGATCTGAATCGCGAACACCACGGTCTGCAGCTGGTAAGGCCCGTGCGGGAGGAACCCTCGACCCCAGGGTGTGCCGGCGAGCACGCCGGCGAAGTCCAGGAACGTGGTCTCGTCGCCGCCCCGAAGCTGACTCGACAGTCCGGTCGCGTTGATCGCCACCACCGCGAGCAGCCGCAGGGTTACGCCGACGACGATCGGCAATCCGACGCTGAAGCCCGCGCGCCTGCGCCGCAGGCGCCTGATGGCGTACGTCAGCACGTACGACACCACGAGCACCGTGAGGATCAGGCCCTCGGCGCTCCGCAGGGTGTTGTCGGACATGGATTCCCAGGCTTCCCGCGCCCGGTCGGCGAGCAGTCTCTTGCCGGTACGCTCCACGGCCACAGTAGCGCGTACCGCAGTCGCCTTCTGTCGGCCCGGAGGCCGGGGCGGCGCTACGGTTCCTGGGGTGCACCAAGGGGAATCGCCAGACCAGGTCACGAAGCTGGTGCTCACAGCCGGCCGGCTGGCGCTCGACGCCGGGACGGTCGAGGTGTTGCGCGCCTTCGAGCAGGCCGGCGTCGAGGCCCTGCTGCTGAAGGGTCCCTCGATCGCGCGCTGGCTCTACGCCGAAGGCGAGCCGCGCACCTATATCGATTGCGACCTGCTGGTCGCCCCAACCGATGTCCTCGCGGCCGAGGAAGTGCTCGCATCGCTCAGCTTCACGCGACAGTTCGACGACCGCGAGATGCCGTCCTGGTGGCGCGAGCACGCCAGCGCGTGGTCGCGCGGCGGCGACGGCTTGACGGTCGACCTGCACCGGACGCTCCCCGGCGTCGGCGTGGACGCCGAGGGGGTTTGGCGGGCGCTCTCGGCGGAGACGGACGTTGTGTTGGTGGCCCGGCACCCCGTACCAACGCTCTCGCTGCCGGGCCGAGCGCTGCATGTCGCCTTGCACGCCGCCCAGCACGGCCCCGGCTGGGCCCGCCCGATTGCCGATCTGGAGCGCGCACTGGCTGCGGCAGACGACGATCTGTGGCTCGAGGCTGCGGCGCTCGCCGCCGAGCTCGACGCCACCGACGCGTTCGCGACCGGTCTGCGCCTCGCGCCCGCGGGAGCCGAGCTCGCAACCCGGCTGCGGCTGGCACCACCGCGGTCGGTCGATGCGGAGCTACGTGCCGGCTGGCCGCCGCCACTCGCGCTCGGGTTCGAGCAGCTCGCGGGCGCCGACGGGACGCGCGCTAAAGCGGAGATCGTGTGGCGCAAGCTGGTGCCTCCGGTCGGCTTTATCCGGCACTGGGATCCCCGCGCCGCTCACGGCCGCGTCGCTCTGGTGCGGGCCTACGTGCGTCGGCCGCTGTGGCTCATGCGCCGGGCACCGCGGGGGCTGGAGGCTTGGTGGCGGGCGCGGCGGTCGGTTGGGGGCGGGGGGAAGAGCTGAGGGCTAGTTCTGGCAAAACAGCAACGTGCAGGTTCCCGAGCAGCAGGTGTTCCCGACCACCACACAGCCCAGTCCAGCCGCCGAGCACCCTGCCGGTACACACGTCTTGGTGCTGCCACTGCCCTGGTAGCAGGTCCCGGAGCAGCAGGTGGCGTCGGTGCCCTTGGTTCCCGACCCGCTGGCCGAGCACGTAGTAGTGACCGTGACGCCGTTAACCTTGCACGACGCCGCGGCAGCCGCAGACCCGATCACCACCGAATAGATCAACGGCGCCGTAAACGCAGCCCCACCGACCTTCGCGAGCCTCACCGCGGCCTCGCGGCGCGAGTAGTCACGGACGGGGACGGGACCCTCGTCGAGCAGCCCGCACCGGCTCAGCTCACCCAGCGCCTGGTCGACGAGCTCGGGCTCGAGCGCCAGCTCGCGGGCGATCTCCGCCGTCGAGCGCTCGCCGTCGCAGTGCTCCCAGACCGACACCGCCGCACCCGAGAGGCAGTGTGCCTGGTGACTCTCTTGGTCATAGACGACGAGGTCGCCGTCGACGCGTTCAGTCACGATGCCTTCGGTGCGGGGCCGTGGTCGATCGTGCATGTCTTCCAGCGTACTGCGCTCCATCCGCCGCTCGAACGCAGCCGTGCCGGCCCGCCGCGCTCACCCGGCGTGAACGACGGTCCCGCGCGGCTTGGCGTGCGCAACGGCTGAGCGGATCAGGGCCTCGATCGCGGGGACACCCTCGGCGGGAGCGCCGGCGATCACGCCTTCGGCATCGATCAGCACGCCGGACGGTGTCGCTCGCAAGGCGTAGGCGGTGAATGTCTCGTCGACCTCCTGGGCCAGCGCGGTGCTCAAGTCATGCTCCTGGCTGAGCCGCTCGACCTCCGCTGCCTCCCCGGAGAAGATCGCAGTCAGCATCAGGGTGTCGGCGAGCGATTGCTGCCAGCGAGCGAGGGCGGGCAGCATCTCGCGGCAGGGACCGCAGCTGGTGCTGAGGAACACGAGCACGGCCGGACGGGCGAGCACCATCAGCTCGCTCAGCGATCCCGTTATGCCTCGCACCGGGGTGAGCGCAAAGTCGGGCGCCCGGGTACCTCGCGCGAGCCCGGGTGGTGCCTTGGCGGCGATCGAGTGGGCGAGCTCACGCTCGAGGCGACGCTTGTCGCCCCAAAGCTGCCCAGCCACGAGCGCGAGGGCCGCCGCGAGGATCGACGTCGCCACGAGTGCCAGCTGCGCGGCGTCGAGGCTTCCGAGCGCCCGAACGAGGTTGGGCCCGCTCCCGGCGAGGAGGACAAAGACCGCGGCGGCCGCGAAGACGGCGTTGCGAATCAGCGTGATGCGTCCGGCGGGCTCGGAATGGATCTGGCCGAAGCAATGACACTCCGGCGCGCGCCCCTGTGCCATCGCGCGGGCCACGGCGCCGATGAAGACGCTCAGCAGCACGAGCGCCGCCGCGGCCCCCGCACGAGCCGACGGGCGGATCACGAGCGCCACTGCGACCGTCAGCTCGATGACGGGCAGCACGACGCTTCCCGGTCGCGCGACGGGACCCGGTACCCCGAACTCCTGCAGCGCGCGCCGCGCGCCCGTGAGATCGAAGAGCTTGCCGAAGGCGGCGAGGAGGAAGACGGCGGCCAACAGGCAGCGCACGGTCAACAGCACTGCATCCATGCGCCAATCATAGGATCGGGGTGGGCCGGATCTATCATCGACCGCCGATGCCTCTGAGGAAGCGGCAAGCGCAGCGGTCGCTCGCGTGTCACACGTTCGGCGTCGAGGTGGAGGTTGCGCTCGACGACATCGAGTTGCGCGAGCGGGTGCAGGAGATCCTCCCGCCGGGCTGGAAACCGGCCGACCCGCGCGACTCGACGGACGCCGGTGGTCGCTTCGGGCTGCGCGATACGGGCGCGGACAGCTACGAGGTCACCGTAGACGACGTCCCGTGGCTCGAGCACGCCACGCTCGAGGTGGCACTCGGCATGCTCGACGCTCAGATCCGCATCTACGTCGCCGCCAACGCGCGCGAGCGCATCTTCGTGCACGCGGGCGTGGTGACGCGGGGGGGGATGGCGCTCGTGATCCCGGGCGAGAGCTTCTCGGGCAAGACGACGCTGGTGAGCGCCCTGGTGCGGCTGGGCGCAACTTATTACTCCGACGAATACGCGGTGCTGGACGACGAGGGCCGAGTTCACCCCTACCCACGGCCGCTCTCGATCCGGGGCGAGGACGGCACCGCGCCGCAGGAGCGACAGGTCGGCGCTGCCCTGGCCGCGCCGGCAGCGCTCGCCGCGGTGGTGGTGACCCGCTACCGGCCCGGCGCCGAGTGGCAACCGACGCGCCTGTCGCCCGGGCAGGGAGTCCTGGCGCTGCTGGCCAACACGGTTCCGGCTCAGGAGCGTCCGCAGGAGTCGCTGCGGGCGGTGAGCCGCGCGGTCGCCGGGGCGATCGTGCTCGAAAGCGACCGAGGCGAGGCGCGTCCCGCCGCGGAGTCAATACTCGAGGCGCTGGCCGCGCACGGCGGGAGCGGGCGCTCGTGAGCTTCGGCTCGCGGCGCAGCCCTGCGTCTGCGCCGTGGCTGGAGGAGTCCTCGAGGCTGCTGCCGACGTTGCTCGCCGTCGCCGTGTTCGTCGGCTGGGCGGACAGCGAAGGCGGCGTTGTGCCTACGACCTGGTACCCCGGCGCGCTGTTCCTCCTCGCGCTGCTGACGGTGACCCTGGCGGCGGCGCCATCGCGCCTTCGTGAGCTCTCACTCCCTACGTGCGTGGGGCTCGTCGCGCTGGCGGCATACACAGCATGGAGCTACCTGAGCTTGATCTGGGCCGACGCGAAGGGCGTGGCGTGGGATGGTGCCAACCGTACGCTGCTCTATCTCGTCGTGTTCGCGCTGTTCGCGATCTCGGCAAGCCGGGCTGAGCGGGCGGCGGTCACGCTCGGCGCGTGGACGCTCGGGATCGTCGGCCTGGCCGTCGTCGTGCTCGTGCGGCTCCCGCACGGCGTCGGGGCCGGGCCGGCGGTCAGCGGAGCAGGTCTCGAGAACCCCCTGGGCTACACGAATGCCGAGGCGGCTCTGTGGCTGATGGCGGCGTGGCCCGCGCTGTTGCTCGCGGCGCGTCCGGAGGTGCCGCCGTGGCTGCGCGGCATCTTCGCCGGTGGTGTCGTCGTGCTCGTCGATACCGCGATTCTGAGCGAGAGCCGTGGCTCGCTGATTGCGGCCGTGATCGTGCTCGTCGCGTTCTTCTTGGTCGTGCCCGGACGCGTCCGCTCGCTGCTCGTGCTCGCGCCCGTGGCGGTCGCCTGTGGCGCCAGCGCCCCGCACGTCCTGCACGTTGCCAACCGGCTCGGCGGTAGGCCCGTCGCGCAAACTGGCCTGGACGGAGTGGCCGCGCCGATCCTGCTCGCTGCGCTCGCCGTCGCGCTGGCCGTCGGGGCCGCCGCCCTGATCGAGCGCCGCCGAGCTCCCTCCGAAGCGACTGTGCGCGTCGTGCGGCGCGTGGTTGGAACGGCGGGCGTCGCAGTCGCGGTGCTCGCTGTCGTAGCAGGCCTGGTGGCGGCCGGTAATCCGGTCTCGCGAGTCAAGTCCGAGTGGCGGGAGTTCAAGGCAAGCACAGCGCAGAGAAGCCCCGGCGGGGGTCGTCTGTCGGCGAGCATCGGCGGAGCGCGGTACGACTACTATCGCGTCGCCCTCGACGTCTGGCTCGACCACCCGGTGCTTGGGGTCGGGGCCGACAACTTCGCCGAGTATTACCTCGCCCGCGGGCGAGATCTCGAGGCTCCGACCTCGCCCCACAGCACCGAGCTAGGAGCGCTGCTCGAAACCGGCCTGATCGGCGCCGCGCTGCTGGCCGTCGCGCTCGGCGGGGGACTCCTCGCCGCACGGAGGGCGCTCCGAGTATCGCCACCGTTGGCCCGCGCTGTGGCCGGCGGCGCGGCCTTCGTATTCGTCTACTGGCTCGTACAAGGGTCGGCCGACTGGTTCTGGGAATTTCCCGCGCTCGCGGCCCCAGCCTTCGCGATGCTGGGGCTGGCGGGCGCCCTGGTCCCTCGTGCACCGAAGGCGCCGCAGGCACCGGCGAGGGCGCCGGCGAGGACCATCCGGCAGATCGGCTTGGTTATTGCCGGGGTGGCCTTCCTCGCCGCCGGCGCGTCGCTCGCGTTGCCGTGGCTCGCCGACCGTGAGATCGATCGGGCGAGCCACGTGTGGAGGCTCGATCCAGCCGCTGCGTTCCGCCAGCTTGACCTTGCGGCTGACCTCGACCCGCTCAGCGGGCAGCCGGGGCTCACGGCGGGGACGATCGCGGAGCGACTCGGGATGCTCGACCGCGCCGACCGGGCATTTGCGCAGGCGCTGGCGAGAGACCCGCTCAATGCCTATGCGACGCTCGAGCTCGGGATGATCGCGGCGCACCACGGCCGCCGCCGCCAGGCCGAGCGACTGCTACGCAGCGCAGCGATGCTCGATCGCCAGAACCCAGTGGCGCTCCAGGCGCTGCGCAAGGTGCAAGCCGGACAACAGCCCAACATCACCCAGCTCAACCAGGAGTTGGAGCAAGCGGGCGTCTAGCGCGCCTCTACACTCGGTGGCCATGCGCACTCGGATCTTCCTGGTCGGCGTCGTCGCTTGCGTCGCTGCGTTATTGGCTGCGACCTCGGTTGTGTTCGCTCGGGCCGGCGGGTCATCGCAACTGGTCGCCCAGACCGCGCGGACGGCGGGTTACGGCGCACCCGGCCCCGGCTCCAGCTTGCTCGGCCCGAGCGGGAAGGTGGTCGGCCACAGCACCCTGGTGGGTGGTGCCCGCGGTTCCCGCTCGAACAGCCCCGGTTCCGGCTTGGTCAGCGCCGACACCCAGCGCAATAGTCCGAGCACGGCGACCGACCCGGATACGGGCACGCTGCCCTTCACGGGCCTGGATCTGCTCCTGGTCGCCGTGATCGGCGCCGGGCTGCTCGTGCTTGGTGTCCGGTTGCGGTCCTCCGCCGGCCGCAACGCCACCGCGCCAAGCTGACGCCGCCGCCCGCATCGCCGCGCGTATCCGCGGTTTTCGTCACCGCTGCTGGTACCCTTGTGCGTCCCGGAAACACCGTGTCCGCCGCCCACAGCACCCGAATCCAATGCAACGTTCCACGCCGCCAGGGGCCGCGGGCCTCTACGACCCCAGCTACGAGCACGACGCGTGCGGCATCGCGCTGGTCGCGAAGCTCCGTGGGGAGGCTTCCCACGCGGTAGTCGAGAAGGCGCTCGACGCGCTCGAGAACCTCGAGCATCGTGGCGCCGAAGGGGCGGATCCGAGCACCGGCGACGGTGCCGGGATCCTGCTGCAGATCCCGGACACGTTCTTCCGCGCGGTCGCCGGGGTCGAGCTGCCCGAGCCCGGCATGTACGGCGTCGGCGTCTGCTACCTGCCGCCGGATCCCGAGCGGCGGACCGAGCTCGCGGCGCTGATCGAGGAGACGATCGCCGCCGAGGGTCAGCGCGTGCTCGGCTGGCGCGAGGTGCCGGTGGACGAGCGGTACGTGGGAACCACGGCCGGGGCGGCGGCGCCGACGATCCGCCAGATCCTGATCGGGGCGGCGAACCAGATCGCCGACCAGGAGGCGTTCGAGCGCAAGCTGTACGTGATCCGACGCCTGATCGAGCGTGAGGCGGGCCGTGATCTGGCGCTGCCGAGCTTCTCGTCGCGGACGATTGTGTACAAGGGGATGCTGACGGCTCCGCAGTTGCCGCACTACTTCCCCGACCTGCGCGACCCGCGGCTCGCGAGCCGGCTGGCGCTGGTCCATTCGCGCTTCAGCACTAACACCTTCCCGAGCTGGGAGCTCGCCCATCCGTACCGGATGATCGCCCACAACGGTGAGGTCAACACGCTGCGCGGCAACATCAACTGGATGAAGGCGCGCGAGTCGCAGCTCGCCTCGGAGCTGTTCGGCGAGGATCTGCCCAAGGTGATCCCGGTCGTGACCGACGCCAACTCCGACTCGGGAACGTTCGACAACGTGCTCGAGCTGCTCGTGCTCGGCGGCCGCTCGATCGCCCACGCCGTGATCATGATGGTGCCCGAGGCCTATCGCACGCGGCAGGATCTGCCGGACGACGTGCGCGGGTTCTACGACTACCACTCGTGCCTGATGGAGCCCTGGGACGGACCGGCGGCGGTCGTCTTCACCGACGGCACCCTCGCCGGCGCGGTGCTCGATCGCAACGGCCTGCGGCCAGGCCGCTGGGTACAGGACAAGGACGGCTATGTAGTGCTCGCCTCCGAGACGGGGGTGACCGCGATCGCGCCCGAGCACATCGAGCGCAAGGGCCGCCTGCAGCCGGGCCGGCTGTTCCTGCTCGACCTCGAGGAGGGCCGGATCGTCGAGGACGAGGAGATCAAGCGCCGGATCGCCGGCCAGAAGCCCTACGGCGAGTGGTACGAGAACTCGGTCGTCCACATCAGAGACCTCCCAGAGCGGGAGCCGACGAAGCCCCGGATCGAGCCGCTCCGCTCCCGACAGCTGGCCTTCGGCTACTCGCAGGAGGACCTGAAGCTGGTGATCGCGCCGATGGCGACGAAGGGCGAGGAGCCGATGGCGAGCATGGGCAACGACGCCGCGCTCGCAGTTCTCTCCGACCGCCAGCCGCCACTGTTCTCCTACTTCAAGCAGCTCTTCGCCCAGGTCACCAACCCCCCGATCGACTCGATCCGCGAGAACGTCGTGATGAGCCTCGCGACCGGCGTCGGCGCCGAGGTCAACCTGCTCGCCGAGACGCCCGAGCACGCCCATCAGTTGGTGATGGACCAGCCGATCCTCCGCAACCACGAGCTCGAGAAGCTGCGTCAGGTCTCGCACGAGATCTTCCACGCCGCCACGATCGACATCACGTGGCCGATCGAGCAGGGCCCCGACGGCATGGAAGCGCGCCTGCAGGCGGTCTGCGACGAGGCCGACAACTACGTCGAGCACGGCGCGAACATCCTGATCCTGTCCGACCGCAACCTCGGTCCCGAGCGCGTCGCGATCCCGTCGCTGCTGGCGGTCGCGGCGACCCATCACCACCTCGTGCGTCACGGCACCCGCCTGCGTACCGGGCTCGTGCTCGAGTCCGGCGAGCCCCGCGACGTCCACCACATGGCGACGCTGATCGGCTACGGCGTGGCGGCGATCAACCCGTACCTGATGTTCGAGTCGCTCGACGAGCTGGCCGAGCGCTCGCTGCTGCCGGTCGACCTCGACATCGAGGAGGCCGAGAAGAGGATCGTCAAGGCGATCGGCAAGGGCCTGCTGAAGACGATCTCGAAGATGGGGATCTCGACGATCCAGTCCTATTGCGGCGCGCAGATCTTCGAGGCGGTCGGCCTCGAGCCGGAGCTGATCGCCAAGCACTTCACCGGCACCGCATCGCGAATCGGCGGGATCGGGATCGACGTCCTCTCGACGGAGGCGCTCGAACGCCACTTCCGCGCCTACCCGCAGGTCGATCGCGAGGTGCTCCCGGTCGGCGGCGTGCTGCAGTGGCGGCGCGACGGCGAGGTGCACATCTGGAACCCGGACACGATCGCCAAGCTCCAGCACTCCGTCCGCGGTCAGAACGGCGACCCCGTCACGACCTACGAGGACTTCGCTGACAAGGTCAACAACGACGCGGCGAAGAAGGCTTCGCTGCGCGGTCTGATGAAGCTGCGCACGATCGAGCAGCCCCTGCCGATCGAGGAGATCGAGCCGGCGGCCGAGATCGTCAAGCGCTTCACGACCGGCGCGATGAGCCTCGGCGCGCTCTCGCGCGAGGCGCACGAGACGCTGGCCCAGGCGATGAACCGCCTCGGCGGGAAGTCGAACACCGGCGAGGGCGGCGAGGATCCCGCTCGCTTCCTCGACGATCGCATCTCCAAGATCAAGCAGGTGGCGTCGGGCCGCTTCGGCGTCACCGCGCACTATCTCGTCAACGCCGAACAGATCCAGATCAAGATGGCGCAGGGGGCCAAGCCGGGCGAGGGCGGCCAGCTCCCCGGACACAAGGTCGACGACTACATCGCGAAGATCCGCTCTTCGACGCCGGGAGTCGGGCTGATCTCGCCGCCGCCGCACCACGACATCTACTCGATCGAGGACCTCAAGCAGCTGATCTACGACCTTCGCTGCGCGAACCCGCGCGCGTCGATCTCGGTCAAGCTCGTCGCCGAGGTCGGCGTCGGGACGGTCGCCGCCGGCTGCGCAAAGGCCAACGCCGACCACGTCACGATCTCCGGCCACGACGGCGGCACCGGCGCGTCGCCGCAGTCCTCGGTCCAGTTCGCCGGCGTACCGTGGGAGATCGGTCTGGCGGAGACCCAGCAGACGCTACTGCTGAACGATCTGCGCTCTCGCATCACGGTCGAGGTCGACGGCCAGATGAAGACCGGCCGCGATGTCGTGATCGGTGCGCTGCTCGGCGCCGACGAGTTCGGCTTCTCGACCGCGCCGCTGATCGCGATGGGCTGCATCATGATGCGGGTCTGCCACCTGAACACGTGCCCGGTCGGAATCGCGACTCAGGACCCGAAGCTGCGGGCGCGCTTCCGGGGCAGCCCCGAGCACGTGATCAACTACCTGATCCTCGTGGCTGAAGAGGTCCGCGGGCTGATGGCCACACTCGGGGTCCGGCGGTTCGAGGACCTGATCGGACGCGCCGACCTGCTCGAGATGGACGCGGCGATCGACCACTGGAAGGCCCGCGGGGTCGACCTATCGATGATCCTGACGATGCCGGACCTGCCGCCGGGCGCGCCCCGCCGGCGCACCCGTGACCAGGTGCCCGTGCTCGACGACGCGCTCGACTGGGAGCTGGTGCGCGCATCGACACCGGCGATCGACCGCGGCGAGCCGGTCGCGTTCGGGCCGGTCACCGTGCGCAACGTCAATCGCACGGTAGGTGGCATCCTGTCCGGCAAGATCGCGCACCGCCATGGGGTGGAGGGGCTGCCCGAGGGTACGATCGAGATCGCCTTCCACGGCTCCGCCGGCCAGAGCTTCGGCGCCTGGCTCGCCCCCGGCGTCACCTTCTCGCTGAAGGGCGAGACGAACGACTACACCGGCAAGGGCCTCTCGGGCGGCGTCGTCTCCGTCCGCCCGCCGGAGTCGGCCGGGTTCCGCGCCGAGGAGAACGTGATCGTCGGCAACACCGTCCTGTATGGCGCGACCGCCGGCCGTGCGTTCATCCGCGGGCTCGCAGGCGAGCGCTTCGCGGTACGCAATTCGGGTGCCAGCGCGGTCGTCGAGGGCGTCGGCGACCACGGCTGCGAGTACATGACCGGCGGCCGGGTCGCGGTGCTCGGGCCGACCGGACGCAACTTCGGGGCCGGCATGAGCGGCGGCATCGCGTACGTCTACGACCCCGACGGCGACTTCGAGGCGCGTTGCAACCTCGAGCTGGTGGATCTCGACGAGCTCGACGAGGACGACGAGGTCGAGCTGCGCGCGCTGATCGCCGAGCACCAGCAGCGGACCGGCTCGCTGGTCGCGCGGAACCTCTTCGGCGACTGGGAGAATGCGCTGACGCGCTTCGTCAAGGTGATGCCGCGCGACTACAAGCACGCGCTCGCCGAGGCGGCGGCGGCTGCTGCTCAGGCCGAAGAGGCCGAGGCAGAAGCGGTCGCGTAGCTGTCGACGGCCGACGCGGCCGTAGGTGCGGCCACGGCCAAGGCGGCCGGCCGGCCGAGGTGAAACCCTTGCGCGAAGTCCACGTCGTAGGCACGCAGCAGCTCCAGCGTTTCGGCGTCCTCGACGCCTTCGGCGATCGTCTCCTGCCCGAAGCCGCGGGCGAGGCTGACAATCGCCTTGACCACGTGCTGGTTGGCCGGGTTCGAAGGTAGATCGCGGACGAAGTCGACGTCGATCTTGAGGTATCCGATGGGAAAGTTCTTGAGGTAGTTGAAGCTCCCGAAGCCGGTACCGAAGTCGTCGAGCGCGACCCCGCAGCCAAGCCTGGTGACGCCGAGCGCGAAGGCCTTCCCCGCCTCGATGTCCTTCATCAGTGCGGTCTCGGTGAGCTCGAAGACAAGCTTGGCGGGGTCGATACCTCCGCCGGAGAGCTCACGCTCGATCATGCTCAGCAGGGTGGAGCCGGGCCCGACCGACTCAGCCGACACGTTGACCTCCACCCGGCGACCGCCGGCTGCGTGCCGGATCGCCTCGGCGACTGACCGTCTGTCGATTTCGCCGATCAGGCCGTATTTCTCGGCCACCGGCAGGAAGCTCCCCGGCGCCACGATCTCGCCGTTTCGCCCGATCATGCGCAGTAGCAGCTCTACGCTGGGCTCACCGCCCTTGAGCGGCACGATCGGCTGTGCATGGAGGACGAGCCTGCCTTCGTCGAGCGCTTCGCGGATTCGCCCGACCCACGTGAGCGCGCCCAGCTCGCGCTGGACCCGCGTCCGTTCGGCGTGCTCCTCGGTGATGTCACGAAAGACGATGACCGCGCCGCGGACGCCGGTCCCGCTCAGCAGCGGTGCCGCAGAGTAAGCCACGGGGATGATCGAGCCGTCCTTGCGAGTGAAGGCATCGTCGTTGTTGCGAATCGCGCGGGCCTCGGTACGGACCCTCAGTAGATCGCAGTCCTCCTCGGGGCGAGGCGTCCCGTCCGCATGCTGGAAGTGGACAATCGGGTGCATGGGCCTGCCGCGGAGCTCGTCCTCCCGCCAGCCAAGCATCCTCGTCGCGGCCGCGTTCATCAACGTCAGGCAGCCCTCGCCATCCAAGACACAGAGGCCCTCTGCCATGTTCTCCACCACAACCGAGCGAAACTCCTCGGCCTGGTGGCGCTCGGTGATGTCGATGACGAGCACGCCGACGCCGATGATCTCCTCGTCGATGCGCACCGGGTAATAGCTCTCGATCCAGGCCCCTGGCGGGTCCTCCGCCCGCACGACCTCAACGTTGAGGATCGCCTCGCCTGTCTCGAGGACGTGCCGGTACGAGGGCTCGATCTGCGACCAGAGGTCCGGCACCACCTCGGCTACGCTGCGACCGATCTGCTCCTCGATCGGGATGCCGCTGACCGAGCCGAGCGCTGCGTTGATGTGACGGATGCGTAGGTCTCGATCGACGAACGCGAAACCCACCGGCGCACTCGTCAGGAGCGTCTCCAGCAGCGTCCTGGCCTCGGCCGTCTGGCGCTCGGCCGCGGACAGCGCCTCCACCTTCTCGATCAATTTGCCGTTCAGCAGTCGGAGGTGCTCGCGTTCGAACTCCGCCGCGGGCAGCGGCGCCGGAAGAAAGCGCGGTGACTCGAGGACCTCCCCAACCACACGGACGAGCTCCTCGTTGGGGCATGGCTTGGCCAGGATCTGTGTCACGCCGCAGGCTTCCGCGAAGCGGCGGACCTCCTCGACGTCGTAGGTGGCGGTACACAAGAGGACGCGAGTGCTCGCGATCGCCGGATCTGAACGGAGCGCTCGTACGAACTCGTAGCCGTCCATGTCCGGCATCAGGATGTCGGCGATGATCAGGTCGGGCCGCTCCGCGCGGGCGAGCTCGATCGCGGCCTCGCCGGTGGCCGCCTCGAGCACGATGTACCCCGCGTAGCCGAGCACGGTCGCCACCAGTTCGCGGTCCGTCGCGCGGTCATCGAGCACGAGGACCGAGGTCGTCGGGTAGCTGGGCGGGTGCGTCACAACCGGCCCAGCGGAACCTTCCCTGCAGGGATCCATCTGTCTTGTATCGTCAGTTCCCGACGCGGGGGGTATCCCCCGAGGTGAGGATGCCGTGCGCGGGGTGGCAGGCGGCGGCGGTGTTGCTGGGCGGCGCTAAGATCCCGAGACCATGGGCGAGCTCGGCGCGTTCCTGAAGATCCACCGGGTCGGCTTCGACAAGCGCGACCCGCGGCGCCGCGTGCGCGACTACAAGCAGTACTTCTCGCTCCAGCCCGAGGAGGAGCTTCGCCGCCAGGGCGCTCGGTGCATGGACTGTGGCGTGCCGTTCTGCCACGAGGGATGCCCGCTGGGGAACCTGATTCCGGATTGGAATGACCTTGTGTACCGGGACAAGTGGCGCGAGGCGATCGACCAGCTCCACGCGACGAACAACTTTCCCGAGTTCACCGGACGAATCTGCCCGGCCCCGTGCGAGTCGGCCTGCGTGCTCGCAATCAACGACGACCCGGTCACGATCGAGCAGATCGAGCTCGCGATCGCCGAGCGCGCGTTCGACGAGGGCTGGGTCGTCCCCGCGGCACCCGACCGCCGCACCGACCGCAAGGTTGCCGTGATCGGCGCCGGGCCCGCCGGCCTCGCCGTCGCCGCCGAGCTCAATCAGTCCGGACACACGGTGACCGTCTACGAGCGCGACGAGGGTCCGGGTGGGCTGATGCGCTTCGGCGTCCCCGACGCGAAGCTCGAGAAGCACATCATCGATCGCCGCGTGGCGCTACTCGAACAGGAGGGGATCGAGTTCGTCTACGACGCGGACGTCGGCTCGGCGGAGCTTCCGGCGGAGCGGGTGCGCGAGGAGCACGACGCGATCGTGATCGCGATCGGCTGCCGCGTGCACCGCGACGTGGCGGGGGTTCCGAACCGCGATCTCGAGGGAATCCACTTCGCGATGGACTACCTCTACCAGCGCAACCGCTGGGTCGCCGCCCAGGAGGGCCGGCCCTCGCGCGCGCCCGAGCCCGGCGGCGAGATCACGGCCGCGGGCAAGCGGGTGCTCGTGATCGGCGGCGGCGACACCGGGATGGACTGCATCTCCAACGCGCGCAGAGAAGGCGCCAAGAGCACGATCATGCTCGACGTCTACCAGGAGCTGGAGCCCGACGGACGCGATGCGCTGCACCCATGGCCGCTCCCGCCCAAGCGGACCTTGACCACGTACGCGCTCGACGAGGGCGGCAAGCGCCGCTGGGGCACGGAGGTCACCGGGTTCATGGGCGAGGACGGCCACGTCACGCACGTGTTCGCGCGCCAGGTGACGGGCACATCCTCACGCGACCTGACGCCGGTCCCGGGCAGCGAGTTCGTGCTCGAGGCCGATCTCGTTCTGATCGCGATCGGCTTCTCGCATCCTCAGCACGATGGTCTGATCGAGCAACTCGCGCTCAAGCTCGACAAGCGCGGCAACATCGAGACCAAGCAGACCTACCGCGCTTCCACCCGCGGCGTGTATTCCTGCGGCGACGCCCGGATCGGCCAGTCCCTGATCGTCACCGCGATCGCGGAGGGACGCAAGTGCGCCCGCGTCGTCAACCAGGATCTCGGGGGTAGCCCGATGGATGCCGATCGCGAGATGCTTGCTGTCGGAGCCTGGAGCGGCGAGGTCGATCGGACCCTCCGGCACGAGGCCGAAGCCGCCGGGAACGTCCGGCCCGGGGACGAGTTCTTCACAGGTCCGGGGGCGCGGGAACACTGATCTGAGCGGTGGAGTCTGAGCCGTCGGCGAGAGGTTTTCCCCGCTAGGCCCGCCGGGATGCTACTTTAAGTGTTGCCTGGTGCCTTGTAGACTATGGCTGCTTCTGGGGCAAGAAAGGTTTTGTACAAACCTGGGACGGGGAAACTCGCCCCTGTCGGTCAGGGAACTGCGCCCCCACTTCCCTGGCTCTGCCGGAGGGCCCGGATGGATCCGGGCCCTCCGGTCCTTTTTTGTGGGCGGCCTCGGCGGGGGGATTTGCCCGTCGCGGTTGGCCTTTAGCTCTCCCGGGGTTCCGGGGGCCGGGTGTGGCAACGTGTCCTTATGCCGTCGGTAACCACGGCCGTGGCGGTCGGCCATCGCACCGTCCGTCACCACGCCTCGATCGGTTCGACGATCGATCAGCTGCTGAGCTCGGCCGGGAAGTTCTTCTCGAGCCTCGCGTCGCTGCGGCTGGTACCGCTGCTGATCGGGCTCGTTTGCTACGCGGCCTATCTCGGACTGCGCTCGCGCGCGCTGTGGGCCGCGGTCCGCGCGGCGTACCCCGACGAGCGGGTGCGGTGGCGGGACGTCTGGGGCGGATACGTCGCCGGCTACGCGGTCAACAATGTCTTCCCCCTCGGGGGCGGCAACATCGTGCAGCTGTTCCTGACGCGTGTCTCGATCGACAACTCCAGCTACCCGGCGCTCGCCTCCGCGCTGTCGACCGGCGTCCTGTTCGACTGGGGGATCGGGGTGCTCGTGATGTGCTTCGCGTTCACCCAGGGAGTGTTCCCGAAGCCGCCGAGCTTCTCGCAGCTGCCCGCATTCGACATCAGCTTCTTCGCCTCCAATCCGCGCTTCACGCTGTTCGCGGTGACTGCGGTTGCCGTGGCGTTCCTGGTTGCGTTCGCGCTGCTGTCGGCGCGTGTGAAGGCGTTCTGGCAACGGGTCCGGCAGGGCCTGACGATCCTGCGCGACCGGCGACGCTACCGGCGCGAGATGGCAAGCTGGCAGGCGGCCAGCTGGGTCGCTCGCTTCGCCTCATATTGGGCGCTACTCGATGCGTTCCACATCGGTGGCTCGGTGACGAACGCCCTGCTCGTGCTCGCCGTCCAGGTGATCGCCTCGCTGTTCCCCTTCACTCCTGGCGGCGCCGGCGTGCAGCAGGCCTTGCTCGTGACGATCTTCGCCCACAATGCCAGCGCCTCCACAGTCGCCGCGTTCTCCGTCGGCCAGCAGATCGCGACCGGGGTGCTCTCGAGCGCGCTCGGATTCGCGGCGCTCGTGTTCATCTTCCGCTTCCGGAGCTTCCGCGAGGTGATCCGGCGCGGTAAGGCTCATCGCCTCGAGGAAGCGCGGAGCCCTGACCCGGCGCCCGACGAGGACGCGGTCCCGACGCGGGTGCTGTGACGGCGGGGGGCGCGGGGGGGCAGGGGCGGGGTGGCGCGCGGGCGCGCAGGGGCGCGGGCCGCGAGGTGTGACGGGCGCGTGACGGCTCTCCCTCGCGCGTGCCAATTTTCGGGCGGTTTCGGCGTTCGGGGCCGATCGCGCCCGAAACTCCGGGGGCTCGTGTTGCGTTATGCCTGATAGTCATGGAAAGCGCAGCACGGCCCCCCTCACGGCGGGTCGTGCGGTGCTCGACGCGATCGATCGCAGGATCGCTGCGCTCGCGAATCGGCAGCACGGTGTGGTGACCGCTCGCCAGCTGCTCGACCTCGGGCTCGGCAAGGGTGCGATCGCGTACCGCGCCCAAGTTGGCCGGCTGCACCGCCTGTACCGAGGCGTTTACGGGGTCGGGCACCGTCCGGTCTCGCCGCTCGCCCACGCGATGGCCGTCGTGCTCGCCTGCGGCCCGGGGACGGTGCTCAGCCACGGCTCCGCAGCTACCTTGTGGGGAATCAGCCGGCACTGGCGCACGCCGCTCGAGGTCACGACCCAGTCGGGTCGCCGGCGGAGCAAGTTACGCGTTCATCGCTCTCATACCCTTACCCGGCGTGACGTGACCCTGCAGTGCGGGATCCCGGTCACCAGCCCCGCCCGGACGTTGCTCGACATCGCCGACCGCCTGGGCGACATCGCGCTCGCCCGCGCCGTCAACGACCTGCGCCACGCGCGCTACCTATCGCTCGCCGACCTCGCCGAGCTCCTCGCGCGCCATCCCCAGACCCGCGCCACGAACCGGCTGCGCCACTTCCTCGCCCATCCCGACCGCGCCCCGACCCGCTCGGAGTTCGAAGACGCTTTCCTGCTCTTCGCGGAACGCTACGGACTCCCCGAGCCGCAAGTGAACACCCGCGTGCTTGGGCACGAGGTCGACGCCCTGTTCCCGGCGCACAAGCTCGTTGTCGAGCTCGACGGGTGGGAGTTCCACAGCCCGCGCGAGCAGTTCGAGACCGACCGCGACCGCGACGCCGACCTCCTCGCCGCCGAGATCGCGACCGTCCGCATGACCTCGGAGCGCTTCAAGCTGACGCCCGCACGGGAAGCTGCCCGCCTACACGCAATCCTTGCCCGACGCACGCCGGGCGCGACACGACAAGACGTCTAGCGGACCGAGCCTCGGGACCGAGCGACGATTCGCGAGAATGCGTTCAGGCGAGCGCTGTGACCGAGCACCCCGACAACCCCCGATCGATTCGATGAGCGGCCAGGAGCTCGGGCTCGCGATTGCAGTCTTCCTCGCCTGCTCGGTCGAGGCGGTCGAGGCGCTCACGATCGTGCTCGCGGTTGGGGCGACGCGGAGCTGGTCCTCGGCGCTCTCCGGGGTCGGCGCGGCGGCGGTGGCGCTCGCCGCGATCGTGGCGGCGCTCGGCCCGGCGCTGACGGCGCTGCCGATTGGAGTGCTGCGCGTCGCGGTGGGCGGACTGCTGCTCGTGTTCGGCCTGCAGTGGCTGCGCAAGGCGATCCTCCGCGCGTCGGGGCTCAAAGCCGTCCACGACGAGGCGGCGATCTTCGCCGAGGAAGCCGAGGCGGCGCGCGCCGCGGCGCGCGAGCAGGGCGCTTTCGATGGGTATTCATTCGCGATCGCATTCAAGGGAGTCCTACTCGAGGGCCTGGAGGTGGCGTTCATCGTGCTGACCTTCGGCGCCAATCAGCACCATGTCGGGATCGCCGCCGCCGCGGCGGCCGTGGCGGTCGCGCTTGTCGTCCTCGCCGGCGTGGCGGCGCGCGCACCGCTCGCACGGGTTCCCGAGAACACGCTCAAGTTCGCCGTCGGGATCATGCTCACCTCGTTCGGGACGTTCTGGGGCGCTGAGGGGGCGGGCGCGACGTGGCCGGGCGGCGATGCGGCGCTGCTGGCGATCATCCCCTCGCTGGCCGTCTTGTCGCTCACGACCGTGGCGCTGCTACACCGCTCCGCGGGCGATCGCGCCGGCGCCGTCGAAAGCATCCACGCATGAGCAGGCTCAGCGCCGTCGCGCTGGCGATCTGGGACTTCGTCGTCGGCGACGACTGGCGCGTGGCGCTCGGCGTGGCGGTCGCGATTGCAGTGACGGCACTTGTCGCGGACACGTCAGTTGCGGCCTGGTGGGTGCTGCCGGTTGCGGTGGTTGCGTTGCTCGCCGACTCGCTGCGACGAGCCGCGGGCCGATGATTTGCAAGGATTCAGCGAGTCGTGCCCACGTTCTGCCGGCATAACCGCTTCATCCAGAACTGCCCGATCTGCGCGCGCGAGCAGGCGGCAGAGCTGCGCGAGGTGGTGTCTCCCGGCGGGTCGGCCCGGCCGCGCGCGGCGTCCCGCCGCACTGGCCAGGCGCGCTCGACCGGGATGCAGGTAAGGCGTCTCGCTCGCGGCGCCGATGACGGCTTCCGCTCACCGCTGGTGCCCGGGGTGAAGTCGAGCGAGGACGCGGAGCGGCTGGCGGAGGAGCTGGCATTCGCCGCCGGGCGCCTTGGCCGGCTCGAGGCCGATCCGCCGGGCTGTTACGCGGAGGTCGCCGGGGCCGCGGGCGCGGCCGGGGAGGCGGGCGCGGCCGGGCCGGGGGATGTCGAGGAGCGCACGTGGCTTGCGTTCCTGATCGCCTACCTGTGCCCGGTGAACGGGGACGATCCGTTCGTGGGGATCCGGGCCGCGCGGACGCCGTGGGCCTCGGGCGAGGCGCCGGACCTCACCGACGTGCCGACCGGCCCCCGAACCGCGCACGAACCGGCGCGCGGCATGCGGACGCTCGACGCCTACCGGGCGTGGGCGGCGCGGGCCGGGTCACAGGCGGCGGCGTTCGGCGGCGATCCATCGTGGTCGCCCGAGCGCCGCTTCGCCAGGGCGTTCGAGCGTCTCGCGCTCCCGGGGCTCCACCGCGATGCTCGCTTCGACCTGCTGGTCACGCTCGGACGGCTGGGCGTCTACGACCTGCGCGCCGCGACGCTCCAGTTCGGCGGCGCCAACGAGACGACGCTCGCCGCCAAGCGCGCGCTCGGGATCGGCGACACGCTGCTGCTCGAGCGCCGCGCCGCCGAGCTCGCCGAGGTTGCCGCGCTCCCGCTCGAGGCGCTCGACCTCGGCCTGCACAACTGGGGTGCCGGCACCCGCGCGACGATGGGGCTCGAACCCACCGCCGAGCCCGATCCGGCGGCGCTCGACTCCGCGCGTGGGGCGCTCGGGCTGTAGGCGGGGGGCACGGAACCCCATGCCATTCGAAGACGTCCGCCCCACCGCCTACCTTCCCCGGCAAGCACACTTACCGGAAGGTCGGAGCCCCGTCCCCATGTCCCTCTGCTTCATCGAACCTCAGAACGCGATTCGCGTCATCGCCGAGTCGGTGGGACGCGAGGCTCGCCGCCAGATCCTTGGCGAGGTCGTGCGCGCCTGGGTCGATGAGATCCCTGAGCCGGATCTCAACTCCCACTACGCGAAGGCCGTGGCCGACCTCGACGAGCACGACCTTTCGCTGCTCGCCGCGTGGCACGCGTCGCTCGAGGTAGGTCACCCGATCCCCAACAAGGAGTTTCTCCTCAACGTCTTCCCGTCGCTGGGCGAGAACCGGCGCGAGGCGCTCAAGATCGCCGCGGGCTTTCGCGGCGAGGAGGCGTTCGAGGCCGGCGTGGGGGAGGAGCAGGCGTTCGACACGGTGCTTCCGTGGCTCTCGCACGAACGCTGCGTGCAGCTCGCCGGCGAGTGTCTCGAGCTGTACTGCTGGGACCGACTCGGCGCCGACAACTAGTCCGCGAGCGCCGCCTCGATCTCCTCGATCGCCTGATCGGTCGAGCGAAACCACACGGCCCGGATGCCGAGCTCCCGCGCCGCGTCGCAGTTGAGCTCGATGTCGTCGATGAACAGCGCCGCGGGCGCCGGGACGCCGAGGCGTTCGAGCGTGAGCGCGTAGATCTCGGGCTCGGGCTTACGCAGCCCGACGAACCCGGAGTCAACGACGACGCTGAAGATCTCGTCGACCGGCAGCTTGGCGCGCCACAGCGGCTCCCACTCGCGCACGTTGTTGGTGCAGATCGCCATCCGGTAGCCGCGGTCCTTGAGCGAGCGCATGTACTCGATCAGACGCTCGTTCGGGCGCAGGTGCTCGAAGTAGCTCTGGCCGAAGCCGTCGAGCTCGACCGGGCGCCCGAGCTGCGCGGTCAGCTGCTCCTCGAGCGCGGCGAGGAACGCAGCCTCCGTCATCCGGCCCGTCTCGAGCTCGAACAGGGGGTGCACTCCGTCCCGTTTCCAGACCTTTCCCATCGCGGTCCCGAGCTGCTCGACCGAGATCCCAGAGAGGTCCTCGTAGGCAATAAAGCCGTCGAGCAGCGGCGAGGTGAGCACGCCGCCGAAGTCACTGATGATCGCCTGGACCGGCGTCATCGCGCGCGCAGCAAGTCATAGACGCCGACACCCGCACGCCCGCGCATGTGCCAGCGGAGCAGCTCGGAGCGCAGCGGGGGATCCTCGGACACAGCGCCGCGCCCAATCGCCTCACCCGCGGCGCGACGCGCGTACTGCTCCTCATCCTCTCCGAGCCACAGCTCGAGACCCACACGTAGAGGCACGCCGTCGGCGGCATAGGTACTCGACAGACGCGGCTCTGTGACCGGGACGGGGAGGCCGCCCTCGAGCAGCACGCCGCTGAGTAGCTCGGTGTCGTGCCCGCGTGTCCGGCGCGGCCGCGCCGCGAGCACCGCGAGTCCGTCCTCGCCACCGAACCAGGCGGAGACCACCCGCACGGCATCGAAGTGCTTACTGTCGAGCGCGCCGAAGCGCCTGCTCCGCAGCCCGGCGCAGTCGACCGCATGTTCCCCGTCGTCGCAGAGCATCGTCCCGTGGACGTGGGCGAGCTGGTGAAGGCTGCGGATGCCCGCATTCGCCAGCTCGAGCTCGGCGACCTCGCCCGCGGGCGCGAAGGTCAGCTCGAAGCCGGCGCCGGCGAGCCGCCAGTCCTCATCCGGGGCATCACCCTCGACCTGCGCGGGCGGGCCGAAGCTGGAGCAGAAGCCGCCGTCCCAGATCAAGGCAGTCCCGGCCAGATCCCCGTCGGGCTCGCCGAACGCGAAGCTTCGGATCTCCGCTGGCTGGTGGTAGCTCACGGCCGAAGCTTGGGAGGATCGACCTCTCTGGCGGTTCCCTCGACGTCGTCGGGCTCGGCGCCGCCTGGCGGGCCGCTGCCCGACCGGCGCGCGAACCGTCCCGCCTGCACGACCAGGCGGCTATGGAAGTTCCGCACGAGCGCCCCGCGCAGCAGCACGCGGGTCGGCGGCAGCAGCAGCAGTAGCCCGAGCACGTCGGTGATGAACCCGGGCACCATCAGCAGGCCACCGCCAAGGACGACAAGGGCGCCGTCGACGACCTCGCGACCCGGCGGCCGTCCCTCCGCGAGCGCGGCGTTGAAGCGCCGCCACACCACCCGTCCCTCCGACCGCATCGCCCACGTCCCGAGCGGCCACGCGGCGATCAGCAGAACGATCGTCAGCAGTAGTCCGATCGCGTGTGCGACAAGGACGATCACGTACAGCTCGGCGGCCAGCCAGGTGATCAGGAGGATGAAGGCGAGGAACACTTGCCAGCAAGGCTACCGGTGGGCTGGTGCGTCGGCCGAAGCAGCGCCGGCCGCGATCTTCACGATCTCGGCGAGCTCATCCTCTGGGCGATCGGGCGGAAGAACGAGCTGCAGGCTGTCGGCGCCGGCAGCAAACCATGCAGCGATCGATTCTTTGGCCTGATCGTAGGTCCCCATGAGCGTGACCTCGCGTGCGAGATCCTCCGCGACCGCGGGCAGGTCGGGCCGGGCGTTGCCGTTCGCAGCCTCGATGACCGCATTGACGCCCGCGGCCATCTCGAAGCGCTCTCCAAGCATCCGTGGATACAGGGGTCCCATGCGCGTCGTGTAGGCCGACAGCCACCACGCCGCGAGCCGCCGGGCGCTCTCTTGGTCAGGCCCGAGCGCTACCGGGACGCCGGGGGAGACACGCGTCGACGCAGGCATCTCGACACGAGACTCGCCTTCCTGCAGAAGAGCCCGCCCTTCCTGCACGCGCGTTCGTGCCCACAGGAATGGCGCCCACCCGTCGGCCAGCTCACCGGCGAGCCTGATCGAGCCTGGCGACAGCGCTGCCAACGTGATTGGCACCGACACATCAGGGAGCACGCCCAGGCGCAGCGGTCGGGCATCCGACGCGGGATTGGGGAGCCGATCCCCGCTCAGAAGCGCTCGAACCGCCGTCAACGTCTCGCGCAACCGCAGGAGTGGCCGCTCCCACGCAATGCCGTGAAAGCCCTCGGTCAGCGGGGGGCTGCCGGCGCCGATACCGAGCGAGAATCGACCTCCGGAGCACCGCTGCAGGCCTGCCGCGCCAAGAGCGATCGTCGCCGGCGTGCGTCCCCACGCCGAAATGACCGACGTCCCGAGGTCAATGCGCGAGGTCCGCAACGCCAGCTCCGCCAGCAGAATCATCGAATCGTGAGTCCACCCCTCAGCGACGTCCACGCGATCAACACCCAAGTCATCTGCCTGGGTAGCAAGCCGCAAGATGACGTCGGTGCGCGTCTCAAACGGTGTGAACGCTATGCCGATGCGCATTCGCTCAGCGTCGGCGCTCATTGGGCTTGGGACTTCGGTCGTGCTCGGCGTCGAGGTCACGGTCGCGATCCTATTCGTGCGGGCAGCCCCTACACGCCTAGCGGGCCTCCACCGACAACGTGGCGCTGCGCTCGCGGAGGTCGCGGTCGCGGCGCAGGATCTCTTCGGTGGCGGCAAGCGGGGTGTCGGCGGCGACGGCGATCATGCCCCAGCGGCCCGGGATCGCGCTGATGACCCTGGACGTGTCCGGCGCGCCCCGCTCTGCCTCGAGGGCGCGCAACACCTCCAGCGTGTAGCCGGGCGCCGGGCAGATGACCTTCGTGGCCGCGTACCGTGGCCCGCCGG
>Ga0302325_10007557_pt1 | contig 24093 bp, 23 predicted proteins | sample Palsa_T0_2_FD_201948 | JGI IMG/M metagenome (GOLD analysis project Ga0302325, IMG submission 201948) | Peat permafrost microbial communities from Stordalen Mire near Abisko, Sweden - Palsa_T0_2 | ecosystem: Environmental > Terrestrial > Soil > Palsa > Peat permafrost | place: Sweden: Abisko... | reverse complement strand
ATCAACGCCACGGGGGCGCCCACCACGGTGCTCGGGGGCATCGCCGATATCCGTCGAAACCACAACAATGCCGTGGTGTCGCAGTACGACATCTCCTCCATGGTGGAAATCTATGCCACGACCCAGGGGCGCGATCTGGGCGCGGTCTCCAGGGACATCCGCAACATCATGGCGCAGAACGACAAGGACAAGCCGAAGGGCGCGATTGTCGCTCTGGTCGGCCAGACGGCGACCATGAACAGCGCCTACACCGGACTGCTGCTCGGCCTGGTCGGCGCGATCGTCCTGATTTACTTCCTGATCGTGATCAACTTTCAGTCCTGGAGCGACCCGTTCGTCATCATCACGGCGCTCCCGGCAGCGCTCTCCGGCATCGTCTGGATACTGTTCGCAACAGAGACCACGCTGTCGGTACCGGCGCTCACCGGCGCGATCATGTGCATGGGGGTGGCGACTGCCAACAGCGTGCTGGTGATCAGTTTCGCGCGCGAAAAGCTGACCGAGCTCGGCGATGCCACGCAAGCCGCGCTAGAGGCGGGATTCGTGCGCTTGCGCCCGGTGGTGATGACGGCCATGGCGATGGTGATCGGCATGCTGCCGATGGCGCTGGGTCTGGGCGAAGGCGGTGAGCAGAACGCGCCGCTCGGTCGTGCGGTGATCGGCGGTCTGATTTTCGCCACTATTTCCACGCTGTTCTTCGTGCCTGTCGTCTTCAGCATCATTCACCGCAATCGCGGCGCAACGCCCGCGCCGCAACCCAATCCAGGAGCACTCCATGTCCCCGCCTGATCGAGATCCTAACCGCCCCGTGCTGCGCCGGTTGCGCTGGGTTGGCGGCGCATTCGCCCTCCTCGCGGTCGTGATCGTTGCCCACGGCATGGTCGCCCGTGCAACGCAGAACTCGCGGCTGCATGAGCTGACCGAAGCCGAGGCAATGCCTGTTGTGGCAGTCGTGTCGCCGGCCCATGCGGAGAATCATGCCGGCCTGGAGTTGCCGGGACGGCTGCAAGCCTATATCCAGGCGCCGATCTACGCACGCGTCCCGGGCTACCTGAAAAGCTGGAAACACGATATCGGTAGTCAGGTGAAGGCCGGCGAGGTGCTCGCCGAGATCGAGACGCCCGATCTCGACCAGCAGCTCGCACAGGCGCGCGCCGACCTCAACGTCGCCCAGGCCAATGCCGAGCTTGCGAGGATCGGCGCCGAACGCTGGCAGTCGCTGGCCACTACTGACGCCGTCGCCAAGCAGGATGTCGATCAGCGGACGTTTACCTGGAATGCGAACATCGCACAGGTCAAGGCTGCGCAGGCGAATGTCGACCGCCTGATGGCCGAAGAAGGCTTCAAACGCCTGGTCGCGCCCTTCGACGGCATCGTCACCGCACGCGACACCGACATTGGCGCACTCATCAACGTCGGGGCCGCCGGCGGCGCGGAGTTGTTCGTGGTTTCGGAGACGAAGAAGCTACGCGTCTATGTGAGTGTCCCGCAGAACGATGTGCCCAGCGTACCGCCGGGTACGCGGGCCACGATCACTGTGCCCGAGCATCCCGACAAGACCTATACCGGAACCGTCGAGGCTTCGTCACAAGCCGTCAATCCGAGCACCGGAACCACTTTGATGCAGCTGATCGTCGACAACAGCGCCGGCGAATTGATGCCGGGCGATTACGCCAGCATCCGTCTGCAGATCGCCGCCGCCAATGTTCTGAGCGTGCCCTCGAGCGCGTTGATTTTCGACGCCAAGGGACTTTCCATCGCCACCGTCGGCAGCGACAATCGAGTAGTGATCAAGTCCGTGTCGATCGATCGCGACCTGGGTGCGGTGGTCGAACTTGCCTCCGGCTTGGCGCCGAACGATTGCGTGATCGAGAACCCTCCCGACGGTATCGGCAATGGCGCCGCCGTGCGCGTCGCCACCCCCAAGTCGGCCGGAGCGGTTACCGCGCAGGTGGGAAAATCAAATGAAAAAAGCTAGGCGCCTCGCCGGCTCCAGCGCGGCGCTGACGCTGCTGCTCAGCGGCTGCTCGCTGGCGCCACCGCTGAAAACCCCGGTCATTCCGAACGCGGATGCCTACAAGGAGCTCGGGCCGTGGACGACCGCGCAACCGGCTGACCGCCTGCCGCGCGACAGCTGGTGGACGCTCTATGACAACGCGGAGCTCGATGAATTGCAGAAACGATTGATCGCCGGCAACCCGACGCTCGCCGCCGCTTTGGCCGACTACGCCCAGGCCAGGGCACTGAGCGACCAGGCGCGCGCAGGACTTTTCCCCAGCCTGGGTGTCGGCGCCAGCGTCGAGCGCGATCGCGAATCAGTCAATGCGCCGCTCAGAGCACCGACGGCCCCCACCGATTACAACAATAACGCGTTCAGCGGCAGCGTCAGCTACGAACTGGACCTCTGGGGCCAGATTCGCAACGAAGTCGCCGCTGGCGAAGCCAACGCTGCCGCGTCGGCCGCGGATCTTGAGAACGCACGGCTATCGTTGATCGCGCAGCTGGTCGACGACTACATTCAGTTGCGTAGCCTGGACCGGGACAGCGCGATCCTCGATGCAACAGTGGACGCCTACTCGCGCGCGCTCAGGCTGACCGAACAGCGCCACGATGCCGGGATCGCGCCCGGCCTAGATGTCTCGCAGGCCCAGACCCAACTCGATGCCGCACGCTCCGAGGTGGCCCAAACACTCGCCCAGCGCGCGCTGATGGAACACGCGATCGCAGCGCTGCTCGGCGAGCCGGCCTCGAGCTTCTCGATCAAGCCGGAGATCGTAGCGATCACGCTGCCACAAATCCCCACTGGCGTTCCCAGCACCTTACTGCAGCGCCGCCCCGATATTGCAGCAGCGCAGCGGCGCATGGTCGCGGCCAATGCCACCATTGGGGTCGCGCGGGCGGCGTATTTTCCGACCCTCACGCTCGGCGCGCAGGGTGGGTTTCAGAGTACCGCCTTTTCGAACTGGCTGAGTGCTCCGAGTTCTTTCTGGGCGATCGGGCCCAACGCCCTGCTCAGCGTGTTTGACGGCGGATTACGCCGGGCGCAGGTCGCCCAGGCACGCGCCGAATTCGACGCGTCGGCCGCGAACTATCGCGGGGTCGCCATCGGTGCGTTTCAGCAGGTCGAGGACAGCCTCGCCACGCTCAATCATTACCACGACGCCGCTGTGGAGGAAAAGGCCGCAGTGGACGCGGCGCAACGTACGCTGGACTTCTCCATGGCGCTCTACGTCAAGGGTGCGGTCGACTATCTCATCGTGGTCACCTCGCAGACCGCCGTCCTCCAGACCCAGCTGGAGGCGCTCACTCTCGACACGGCGCAGCTGCGCGCCAGCGTCGATCTGATTCGTGCGCTCGGGGGTGGATGGGAGTCCCCGGCCGCCGCCGGGCTGGCGAATAGTCGAGGCCACGAGCACAGAACTGGAGACGGAACATGAGGGCGCCGATTCTCGCTCCCGCGCTCGCGATCCTTTTGGCAATGTGTACAGCTCCTATCGCGCTCACACAAACGGCCCCGCCGGAAGCCTCCTCGACCAGTACACAGCCCGACTATCACCCGAGCATGGGTGACCTGATGACCATGGCAATACAGCCGCGCCATATCAAGCTTTACTACGCAGGCGACCAGCAGAACTGGAGCTATGCGGCCTATGAACTCGGGGAACTGCACAATGCCTTCGCACGCATCGCCCGCACCATTCCCCAATATCACGCTCTCGATACTGTCAGCATCACTGCGGCGGTGACCCAAGCGCCGCTCGATGCTCTTGCACGGGCGATAAAAGAGCGCAGTCCTGAGCAATTTACCATGGCCTACGCACAGCTGACACAGGCGTGCAATGCCTGCCACCAGAGCCTGAACCACGCCGGAGTAGTCATCAAGGTACCAACTGCAGGCGTTTTTCCCGATCAGAACTTCCAGCCAGCAAAGCTCCATTAGATCGATCGGTTCGAATCCCAGCGAAAGCTTTTCCGCCGCACGGATTGGGCGATTTAGCCGCGCCGGCCTACGATGGGAGAACGTAGGAGAAAGACATGAAAACAATTCTATGGGCTGTGGTCTTGGCGAGCACTCAAATGACCAGAGTGCACGCAGCCGGCGCGGCAAGCCAGAAACCGACGCTGCTTGACACGGCGGTCGCGCCAGCCGACATGACGGCCGAGCAAGCGGCCGACAAACATGAGGTGCTGTACGCAAACGTGTGGGCAGACGATAAGGGGGTAACCCATGTCAGCAAATGCGTACTAAAGGGGCTCGATCTGAAATCGTTCGCGCCGCCCGCATCCCCCTACTATTTCGGGTTTGCTCCAGAAAACGTGCAAAGCGTGGTGTTCTCTGTCCTTCCAAAGGGTTGGTATGGCGATTGGCACCATGCGCCCGGTCCGCAATGGGTGATCACCCTCTCGGGCGCTTGGGAGATTGAGACGGCCGACGGTTCAACCCTGCGTCAAGGGCCTGGTGAGTTCCAGTTCAACTCAGACGAGTCGGCATACGCCATCACGTCGGGCGCGCCCGTGGGTCATACCGCGAAACAGGTCGGCGACGTCCCGAATGTCCGGGTAATCATCACACTGAAGAAAGATCCGCTTCAGACCTACGCCAATAAACCCTGTGTTCTCTAGGCTGCGCCACTAGCGGCCTGCAGCGGCTGCATCTCCATTACTCTGCGCCGAGTCGCCGCGCTCGATTTCCAACCACGGCGGCGGATTTTCCAACCACAAATATCCCGGATTCGCGGACGGGTTGGACTCAGGTTTGCGGTCCGCCTTCGGTCGCCAGGGCTCGATTTCAGCCTTGTGAAGCGTTGGCATTCTGCACTCGATATTGCATGACAGATATAGCCCAATTCCGAGTAGCCGCTTGCGTACGAGGCGATAGCCGACTAAGTGCCGACGATCGCCGTCGCCGCCTCGACTCGGCCCGGTCTCAGGGATTTGTCGCAATCGAGTTCACGACACTGTCAACGCCCGGCACCTGACGCGCCAGCGACCCGACGTCCGATCGCGCTACGTCATCGAGCTCACCATGCAGATACACGACCCGATTGCTGGTCTGTATCTGGATCGAATCGGGATCTCCCAATTCTGGATGGCGATCGATCGCCGCACGTACCTCGCTTGTGATCTTCGCGTCGTTGCGACAGCTATCGGAATCGCAGTCGCCAACAGTCGCGCATCCGACAAGAGCGCCGCTCAGAGTAAGAGCAAACGCTAACGCATGCACTGGTCTCGGGCTGTTCATCTTAATCTCCTTTTCAATCGCATAATGGTTGTCAACAAACTGTTGATTAGCTCATCGAGATCAAGGTTGCGCGCCCGGTATTGCCCGAGGATTTCCGCAAGTCGCCAGGACATTACCGCTGTAATGCCACTCGCCCGATCCGACACTGCAACTGCGGCCAAATGTCCTCGCGGTGAGTTGAGTGCCCCGATTGGTGGTATCACGGTTCGCCTTTTGCTTGAAACTTCCACAACTGGCTCTGTGACCACCGTTACAGCGGCGCGGATTTGGTCTGTGGCGCGATCCGGCCGAAGCGGCCGGCATTGAAGTCCTTGAATGCTTCGGCAATCTGGGCTTCACTATTCATAACGAAGGGGCCGTAGCCGACAATCGGATCGTTCAGCGGCTCACCACTCAGCACCAGCAAAGCGGCATCGCTGTTCGCTTCGAGCAGCACTTGCCCGGCTTCGCGATCCAGCAATACCCACTGTGCTTCTCGGGTGATTTCACTACCGTTGACCTGCACCGCCCCGCGCAGGATCGCCAGGGCCGCGGTGCGTCCGGCCCTGAATGGCAGGCTGGCGCTGCGACCTTGCTGCAGGCGTAGATCCCATACGTCCATCGTGCTGAAGGTGCGTGCCGGGCCGGGTTGTCCGTCATACTCGCCGGCGATCACGCGCAGGCTGCCGGAACCCTTTGGCAGCTCGATCACCGGAATGTCCTGGCGCAGCAGGGTCTGGTAAGAGGGAATGGTCATCTTGTCCTTGGCCGGCAAGTTGACCCACAGCTGCACCATGTCGAGCGTACCACCGGATTTGGCGAATGCCTGGGAGTGGAATTCTTCGTGCAGGATGCCGGCGCCCGCCGTCATCCACTGCACATCGCCCGGGCCGATGGTGCCGCCCGCGCCGGTGGAGTCGCGATGCTGGACCTCACCCTGGTAGACAATGGTGACGGTCTCGAAGCCGCGGTGCGGATGCTCACCGACGCCGCGCCGAGCGGTGGTCGGCGTGAAAGAGGCGGGGCCGGCATAGTCCAGCAACAGGAACGGGCTGAGATGCTGACCCTGGCTGTTGTACGAGAAAAAAGAACGCACCGGAAAGCCATCGCCTACCCAATGCTGGCCGGGGCTCGTGTAGACCCCGAGAATCTTCTTCATCGCCTGTCTCCTGATGGGAGGCCTCGCGGAGCCTCCATGTGTTCGGGCGGCTTCGTGGGCACAAATGACATCGAATGCATGCCAGGACCCTATAGTTCACCAGTGAGGAACTGCGCTCTTCCGTTGCCGAAACTCCAGTCGGCGTCGGAGTTCGTAACGAGGGACACGACGATATCGTTCTGCTCTATGCCGCAGGCCTTCAATTCCTCGACGAGCTTTGTATAGAGGTGCGTCTTCTGTTGCTCGGTTCGTTGTCGGCTCGTGATCCCGATGAACACAGCCTTCTTGGTACGGTCGATGCCGAGTCCCGTGTCCTCGACGATGAAGTTAACTTCAGAGTGCTCCTGATAGATCTGGTAACGATCGCGTGCAGGGACTCCAAAGGCCGAGAGCACGGCGCGGTGGATCGCGTCGAGAAGCTCTTTAACCTGTTCCTTGCTGCGGCCTTCGTATGCATCAACTCTAAGAAAGGGCATTACATGCTCCTGCAGCCAAACGGTTCCAAACGGATGAATCTATCCGAGCCTGTTCTATCTTCCTCTGTGGGGAACGCTCGATGAGCGTGTGGCGGCCCATTAGTTCTCCTGTAGTCGTCAAAGCACCCAGGATTAGCTTCCCGGCTGAATAGCACTTACGCGCCAGACGGTGTTTCCAACATCGTCTGCGACCAGCAGTGCGCCGCCCCGGTCCAGCGCCAGACCCACAGGCCGTCCGTGAACCGTCTCGTTGTCCGTGCCGAGGAAGCCGGTGACGACTGGTATCGGCTTGCCGACCGGTAGGCCGTTCATGAAAGATACAAAAATCACCTGGTAGCCGTTCAAGGGGCTCCGGTCCCAACTGCCGTGCTCACTGATGAAGGCGCCGTCAGCGAAGGCTGGCGACAGGTGCTGACCTTCGCTGAACAGCAGGCTCAGCGGGGCGACGTGGGAACTGAGAGCGTAATCGGGCTTGATCGCCTGGGCGACGAGGTCCGGCCGCTGGGGGTGTACACGAACGTCAACATGGTTTCCCCAATAGCTGTAGGGCCAGCCGTAAAAGCCCCCCTGCCGAATCGAGGTCAGATAATCGGGGACCAGGTCGGGGCCGATCTCATCGCGCTCGTTGACGACGGCGAACAGCTGCTGCGTCTGCGGCTCGAAGGCCACACTGGTCGGGTTGCGCGTGCCGGACGCGAAGATGCGCTTGGCGCCAGTCAAGCGGTCGACCTCGTAAATGGCGGCACGGCCCTCTTCGACCTCCATACCGTTTTCGGTGATGTTGCTGTTTGAGCCCACGCCGACGTAGAGCTTCGAACCGTCCGCGCTCGCCGTCATCGACTTCGTCCAATGGTGATCGAGCCGCCCCGCTGGAAGCTCGGTGAGCTTCACGCCAGGCGAGGTGATCTGCGTCACCCCCGGCACATATTTGAAGGCAAGTATCGCGTCAGTATTGGCAACGTATAGCGTGTCGCCAACCAGCACAATTCCATAGGGGGAATGGAGATGGTCGATGAAAACCGTCCGCAGCTCCGGCTTACCGTCGCCGTCAGCGTGGCGTAGCAAAGTGATGCGATTGCCGCCCTTCGCGGCGGCGCCGGCCCGCGCCTTCACCGATCCGGCGATGAAGTCCTTGGGTCGATAGGCCTCGGTACCCGGGCTGTTGGTCTCGACCACCAGGATATCGCCGTTGGGCAAGGTATAGAGAGTACGCGGGTGCTCAAGCCCTGTGGCAAGCGCCTCAACCTTGAGGCCCGCCGAAACCGTGGGCGCCTCGCCGGCTTTCCAATCGATCGCCTTCGGAACGCTCATGGGCGGAAGAAGGTACTCGCGCGCCTCGGGTAGATAGGGGTCCGGGCCATATTGTCGAGCCGGATCACCGGCTCCAGGGCTGCACGCCGCAAGCGTGAAGACCGGGAGCAACGCGGCCACCGGGCGCAGAGATGTCATTCTCATGGGCGACCTCCGGTCGCGCGGCTCATTGTAAGGCTCCATCCGCGCGCGCCGGCGATGACTAGCAGGATGGTGGACACCGCGGACAGGAAGATCCCTTGCGGCACCACAGAGGTCCACGCGTCACGGCTGTGCACGAATGCGTTGACCAAAGACAGCACCGCGGCTGCGGCCACCAGGATGAAGGAACTCGTCTTAAGCCTAGCAGCGCGCCCTGTCGCAAAGTCGATCAGCAGTAAGAGCACGGCGACCAGCATGAGGATCAGGCCGGCCGTGATGAGCCAAGCGGAGAAGTTTGCCCACTGCCAGAGCGCCGTTGTGTAATAGATGTAATCGGTGCCGAAGGCGGCTATCAGCAGTACGGCGCCCGCGCCGATGAAGCCGCCGTGTAGCGGCGCCGCTGCGTCGCTGAGGCCGATTGGTCTGCGCATCTGCTTGCCCTGCGGGTCACTGGATGACGCAGGATTGTCGGATGAGTTCTGCGCTAACATGGAAATTCAACGGCTTTGTGTTGTTCAGCGAACGAGCTATTTATCGGTTTCTGCCGCCAGGAGCGCTTCCACGCGGTGCAGGTGGTCGTCGATCTTTGGCAACGTCTCGCGGGCATATGCTTTAAGCGCCGAGTTCGAGCCGTTCTGGATTTCCCAGCGATACAGAGCGTCATTGGCGTGCTGATAATCGAGCTGGCTGCGCACGTAGTCGCGGTCGAACGCCGCTCCTCGCTCGCCATCCAGGATCCCGACCAGGCCCCTGTAGGCGCCTGAGACCAGGCTCGCCGGCGGCGGTTCCAGCTTCATTTTCTCCAGAAGCGCCATCAGGTTGTTCTCGACCTGTACGTGACTGCTGTCCATAAGGGTCGCGTAGTCGCGCACTGCCGCGCTGCCAGAGTGCGTTTCCCCGAGCTTGCCGGTGTCGATCTGGAACTGGTTGCCGAGGTTGGTCTGGGCGATGAACGCGTAGTCCACTGGCGCAAGTTGAACGGTATCGGAGCTCGCCGAGTTTGCGGCGCCCGCTAGGGCGACGAACATCACTGCGGCGGGAATTGGGGCAAGATTTCTCATGGCTGACCTCGAATTTGCAGGTTTCACTATGTATTTCGTATGAGGGCCGTTACGAGGCGATTTCGGCATCCCTTGCGGATGTTTCAATCGAAACGCCGCTCGAACGGCGCCGCCTCCACTTGCGAAGTCAGAACTCGTCGTCGAAAGTTCGGTAGGATCCCAGAGTCAACGAGAGGACACCTGCACCGACGAGGCAGCCGCCCAGGATTCCAACTCCCAAGCTGTAGTTTCCGTAGTGATCGTAAGTGAATCCAGCCAGAACAGGGCCGAGAGAGGTGCCAACCATGAAAATCGCATACAGCCAGCCATATATCTTTCCGTAGTCTTTCATACCGAAATAGCGCACTACAAAATAGCTGATAAGGTCGATTTCTGCCCCTATGGCCAGGCCCACGAATAAGGCCGCATATGGCGCAAAGGCAACTCCTCCACGCGCAAGTAGGAAGCAGCCAAGGCCAGCGACCAGAAATATCCCGAACGCTACAAAGGGAGCAAAGATCCGGTCAATAAGAATACCGGTGCTGATGCGGGCAAAGATGATGGCGATGCCTAGCATTCCGGCTGATCGCCCAGCGTCCGCAGGTGCGAGACCGGCGTCCGTTAGCATCGGCACAAGGTGGACAATCAACCCACCAACCCCGATTGCGGCAAGTATTACTACTGCGGCCAGACGATAGAATTGCCTATCCCTGAGCGCATCACTGACACGCATGCCGCTGCCAGATCGAACCAGCGCAACTGCGCCGGACTTGGGGCCGCCTTGGCGACCAATCAGGAGCAGCACCACAGGCGTACTCGCCAATACCACAGCAGCCATGGCCTCATAGCCCGTGCGCCAGCCGTGCGAGGCAACGAATGGTGCGAGCATGGCTGGCACGAGCGCGCCCGCTATCCCGGTGGCGATTTGCGACAATCCCAGGGCTGTACCGCGAGCTTTGGCAAAGTGCTCATTGATCAGGCGCGTGTAGACGATAGGCGACGCGCCGGCACCCAGAGAGACACACAGAGCAATCAAGGTGAGATAGGCAACTAAGACAGGCGGGGTGTGGCTCAGCGCCATGAAGCCGACGCTTAACCCGATGCCCGAGCTGAGCGCCACTACACGGATGCCGAATCGGTCGACCAGTGTGCCCACGAGCGGTGCGGTAATCGCCAAACTTACCGCTGCAACCAGACTCACCGTCGACGTGAGCGCTCTGCTCCAACCAAACTCCTGCGACACAGGTTTGAGAAAAATGCCGACTGAGTAAAAGAACAGCGCGGTTATCCCAAACAGGATCCCCGCCATAGCGGCAACTATCAATCGCCAGCCCGTTCGCAGTTCTGCTACCGAGTCTCTGTCGCTTATCTCCGGCAAAACGCCATCCCCCCTCCTCTTGGAGGTTCAGAGCTAAGACGATCCCAGAATGAGGCGGACGATGCGAGGCTCGATTTATAGCGTTGGCGAGGGAAGCAAGCGAGTTGACGTGCCCAAGATCCCCACTGCCTCGCGCTCGACGGCCCTGAGCGGGCTTACAACAAGTGGTCGTTCAAATCTTTGCCATCCACCAAGACCGGCTTTGCTTCGATCAGGATAAAGGCCATCCGCGCCCACTGCTCCGAGCTGCCATTGATCCACAGATGATTCGTGCCTCGCTGAACGACGATGTCGCCGACATTTAGGTGTTTAAGCTCGCCGCTGTCCAGCTCCAAATCCACTTGACCTGCGAGCACTAGTCCATAGTCGATTGAGAAGCTACTGTGCATGGGCGAACGAGCGCCGGGCGCGAAATCAACCACGCGGATTACCGAGCCTCCCTTCAATGTCAGCCCCGCTTCGCGCTCCGCGCCCTGGTTATCGGTGTTGTTATCGGCCGGCACCGTCTGGGTGGTCCAGATCAGCGCGAAGTTTGCAGTACCAGCGGCCACTGGCGTTGGTGTGCAAAGCTCATCGCTGCTGAAGACCGAGCGCCCATCGTCGTCATGTGCCGTCACGACGCGCCGAATCGCCTTCAGATCTGCGGCGGAGGCCACTCAGGCACCCCGAAAGGTCACTGGCAGGCTCTCCAACGCGTGGATCGCATTGCCGGCGCGCCATTTCGGCGTAGCCGATAATTCAATGCTAGAAACCTTCCGGGCGATGGCACTGAGCACCGCTTCGGCCTCAATCTTTGAAACAGCCTGTCCCACGCAGGCGTGGGTGCCAACCCCGAAGGCCAAATGGTCGCGATTCTTGCGCGTCAGATCGAACCGCGCAGGCTGCGTCCAGTGCTCTGGATCCAGGTTGGCAGCCCCGAGTACGCACAGGATCTTGGCATCCTCTGGGATGGCGAGCCCACCGACCTGCGTGTTGCCTGCGGCGGTACGGCAGAAGGTATGTACGGGTGAGGTCAATCGCAGCGTTTCCTCGAAGGCAGCGCGCGCCAGGGACGGCTCAGCGCGCAATTGCTGCAAGGAATCCGGATTCTGCGCAAGACACCAGACGGCATTGCCCAAGCCGGTGATGGTGGTGTCGATGCCTGCGGACAGCAGAGAACGCACCAGCATGCCGGCCTCTTCTTCCGTGATTTCCCCGCTATCGGCCGCGGCATATACAACGCCGCCAAAACCCTCGCTTCGCAACCGCTCCCGCCGGCACTGTTCGGTGATCCAGGGTACAACCTCCGCGGCTTTCGCCAGAGACTGTCGCCGTAACTCATTGTCGGGGCCTAGTGCATTGAAGGTCATGGCGCCATAGTCAACCAACCGGCGGGTATCTACCTCTTGCAGACCGACCGCGGCAGGAAAGACGGTCGTCGGATAGAGCTCGGCGAGTTCGGGCACGGCGTCAAACGTGCCCTTCTCGAGCAATTCATCGATGAGCTTCTCGGCGGTACGCTGAAGCGTCTCTTTCAGAGATTCCAATGCCCGGGCCGAGAGCGCACGCACCAGCACCCGGCGCGTCCTGTCATGGTAGGGCGGATCCACCTCCAGGATCAGACTGGCAGGTCTCCACGGTTCAGCGTGCTTGAAGTCGGTCAGCCCCACCCCGCGAGAGGATACAAATCGCTTCCAATCAGAGAATATTTCACGCGTCTCGCGGTAGCGGCCGCAGGCCAGTACGGCATAGCGGGGTATGTAGACGAGCGCCCCGCGTTCTCGCAATTCCGCGTAGTACTCTTCAAGCTGGAGCAGCGTCTCCTCGGCATACGGATCGATGTCCCAGACAGCGATCCCCGCTGGCGGCGCAATTGGAATGTGGCCTTCCAGCAGCGTCGGGCGACTCCGTTGCGACGGTTCTAGATAGCTCTCGCTCACTGGAGTCCCCGCGACGGTCACGCCCGTTGCGAGCTCTGCGTCCACCGCACTTCAGGATACCTTTTGTCTCAGAGGTGCCTCTTCCGCGGCAACCAGCGCTGCAACTCGGCGTCGGCCCTCGATCGCGGCGCGATCCGCGGTGACGCTGACTTCGACGGCGTGTTCCTGATCGATTGAGCATTGCGCCATGGCCTGGGTCGCCTCGACCATGGCGATGTCTTCGCCAAAAACTACGTCGGCACCGGCGCGCATCGCCTCGTAATCGTATGGCTCACCGTGGTCGCGCGCAAACGCCCAGAAATAATGGGTCCTGCTGATCGAGACCGGCGTGGTCAAGTGAACGATTCGCATCGAAAATCTTTCCAGGCCGTTCGGCCCTGGATTAGGATCGTGCATATCGACTGCGCCATAGTTGACTGCGGGCGAAACCAGCGTACCCCAGTTATCGCGATTGATTGGCTTTCCTGGTGGCTTTCCGGCCGGAATAGCATAGACCGGAGGCAATGGGGCCATATGGAACAGCTGTCGAAAGGTGACCCGTGACTCGGTCACGTCCACCGCAGGCGGCCGATCCCAGCCGGTGATGCCGAGCGATTTCTTATGCAGAAACGCGAAGTGCGTCAGATCGAGCACATTTTCCTTGATTTGCATGTAGTTGCCGTTCACCGGCTTATAGCCCCACACGGTGTGCCATTTCGGATCACTCAGAAAGGCGAGATCGGCGGGAATGAGCCCAGGATCCGCAAGATCCACCGATCCGGTCCAGACCCAGATGAAGCCGTAGCGCTCAATGGCGGGATAGGAGCGTACCTGCAGGCTCGATGGGGCGCTATTCTGCGTAGGGACTTTGACGCACCTGCCGTTGGGCGCGAATTGTGATCCATGATAGGGGCAGACGAGATCGTCTCCCACCACCTCGCCCATTGATAGTGGCGCCCAACGGTGCGGGCAGCGATTGTGAAGAGCGACTGGTTCGCTATTGGTCTTGCGATAGAGCGCGATCGGCGTTTCCAACACCCAACGCAGAACCGGCCTGTTCGTGATTTCGCTGCCGTGCGCTGCCACCCACCAACAGTTCTGAGGCCAATTGCGTACCGAGCCGCTGGTACTGATGCCCTCCCGCACGGGAGGCGGCGCGGTCAGACTTGGATTTTCCATTGCAATTAAGACCTCTGTCGAGAGTGTTGCCTGACTAACGGTTGCCGAATTCCGCGGGCACTGCGTCCTCCACAAGACCGTGAGCGGATTTGCGTATTCGCTCCAGAACTCGCCGGGCCCGAAGACCGCCCGCGTCAACTCCCAGGAACACCGGGTGAGTCCCGGCGACTGGAGGGATCATCTCAGGCTCAGAAATGAACCCCGACGCGCACCCCATAGAGCCGCGGCGGTCGCAGCGCCTGCGATAGGATGAAGGCGAACGGAACAGCGTCTGAGTAGTCGACAACGGTCCTGTTGAAGGCATTGTTCACAAAGCCCGTGACGAAGTAACGCTTCTTCATGGCCTCGTAGGTCACGGAGAAGTCGGCTATCGCGTAGCCCCCTTGCACTTCCTCCGGTAGGAAGTCCAGCGCGGTCAGCGTTGCACTCTGGTAGCGAGCGTCCGCCTCGGCGATCAGCTTGGCGCCATTCGGCAGTGGAACACTCTGCTGTATGTTTCCTGCGAGTGTCCAGCGAGGTGCGAACGGTGCCCTTTGACCTGAGCAGTTGACTGTGTAGGCGGTGGCCGTCACGCCCGCATTGGGGCAGCCCGTGCCATTGCCTGCCCCCGAATTGAGGTTGGGAGTGCTATATATAAAGCTGTCGTACACGGCGCTGTTGTACTGGATGTCGGCCCCCACCAACGTGTACTCGAACGGCTTCGCCTCCGTCTCCACTTCTATGCCTTTGACAGTCGCCGCACCGACGTTCTGCGTGGGGAATATGATGACCCCGAGCGAATCCTCGCCCAGATGGCTGATCTGCTGGTCCTTGTAGTCCCAGTAATAAAGTTCGAGATTCAGCTGGAGCCGGTTGTCGAGGAAACGGTTCTTGGAGCCAAGCGTATATGCCGTGATGGTCTCCGGCTTGAAAACGCCGTTGTCACTGGAGAAGAAGAATCCACCCGCCTTGAATCCCGTTTCGACGCTGGCATACAGAAGATTTTGTGGGGTCAGATCGTAATCGATGCCCGCGTGCCAGGTGATCTTGTTATAGGACGCCGAGCGCATGTTCGCGCCCGTGTTGTTGATCTCGCTCAGTGTGTCGAAGGTGCCTGCGGGAGTCAGAACCGGACCGAACATTCCGAACGGGGATGCCGGCACTGGCGTGTAGACGTTGTACGGGAGAATCGCGGCCGTCGGGCAGGCCAGAAATCCCAGCGCGCAGATGCGATCATTGCCGACCAGCACGCCCTGAAAGTCCTTATCCTCCTTGGTGTAGCGGATACCCGCGCTCACGCGCAGTGGTTCGATGATCGCATAAGTCAGGCGTGCGAATGCTGCGCGACTGACGGTATCGGTGGACATGGTCTGGAAGGAAGTGTCCGCCTGTTGATTGACGTCAAAGTCCGGCACGTGGTTGATCTCGTCATACCAGAAGGCGCCGACGACGTATCGCAATGGCAGGGCGTCGTTGGACGCCAGTCGCGCCTCGAGACTCTTTTGCTGGCCGGATTCGATATCGCGCAGCGCGAAGCCCGGGACATAGCTCAAGTAGTTGGTGTCGTTATTTCGGTACGCCGGAATGACGGTGACCGTGCCGAAGGGCAATGCCCAGTCAATTGTCGCTGAAACACCGCCACCGTGACTGTGGTCGTAGGCGTCATTGGGAAACGGCGCAAAGGTGCGACCATTGAGCGTGTCGGGGCTTCCGGCTAAAAAATCAGCAGCCTGCGGCGAACTCACGCCGATCCGATCGCTGGGGCTGAAGCTCGGGCCGGGGAATGGCCCCGCGCTGGCTGCGAACGTGGCGCCGTTGCCCTTCTGATGATTGCCGGAATAGTCGGCGACCAGGTTGATCTTCAGGGTCTCGAGGGGATCCCAGAGGAATGTCAGCCGTCCGCCCGTCTGGTCCTGATCATCCGTGCCATCGCTCATATAGCCGTTGTGCTGCACGTGGAAGATCGCCAAACGAATCGCCGCGTCATTCCCCAACGGCGCATTCAGCGCGCCATCCGTGCGCACGGTCGCGTAATTGCCATACTCGACCGACGCATCGCCGCCCCAGGTGTCAAGCTCAGCTGGTCTACTGATGACGTTTATGGCACCACCGGTGGCGTTGCGTCCATAGAGAGTGCCCTGAGGGCCTTTCAAGACCTCCACGCGATCCATGTCGTAGAAAAAACCGCTCGTAGAAGTCGGGCGTCCGATATAGACATTATCGAAGTTGAACGCCACCGCCGCATCGGCGAACACGTTACCGCTGAAGGTGCCGACACCGCGCAGGTATACCAATGGCGTCGGACCGGTCGTGTCTGCGATCTGCAGGGACGGCACCACGGAGGATAGTCCGCCCGGGGTGCTGACCTGCGCCTGCGCGAGTTCGTCAGCTGACACAGTCGATATGGCCACAGCCGCGTGCTGGGAACTCTCTTCCCGGCGTTGGGCGGTTACTACGACCTCTTCTAGCCCCACTGTCGCTGTGGCATCTGTTGCGCCTTGGGTAGTCCCAATGCTAGTGCCATTGGCGACTGGTCCGCCGGCGTTCTGTTGCGCGACCGCTGGCAACGCCCCCAGCAAGGTGCCAACCGCCGATGCCACGACCGAAAGACGAACGTGTCTGCCCATGATCCCCCCAACTTCGAATGTATTCCCCGACGTTAAGTCACCAGTAGTAGAACGGTGCTCATCGCGATCGAGGATAGCAGTGCTCCATTCGCCCTCACCAATGACTTCGGCGGATGGAATGAATCGACGGTAATGATCTGCGAGCAACGTGGCTCATTAGTGGGTGGAACGTCGCGTATCGATGCCAGGCATTGACGGGAGTCATTTCTGCCGATGGTTGGCGCGTGGCATATTTCAACACCGTCTCGCTCGTCCCGCCTGTGCCCGGTCCAGCGCGCGTGGCGGCTCGTGCAACATTTGGGGGGAGCTCGATTGACTTCGCAGATACCTTCGACGCCCGGTTTTCGCCTCGCCACATGTTCTGCTGCGGGTTGTGCGCCCTTTCCGGCGATGATCGTTAACGATCAAGTGTATGCACTGAGTGCCGTCAGCGAACACCTGCGCAAGAAAAGTTGCTCGATCGAGGGCAGCGGCGGGTCGATGCTCGATGTGCTCGATCACTGGTCAGAGAATCTGCCTCGATTGCAGGCAGCGGCCGCTGCCTTGGCAAACGGTCAGCCCGATACGCTCGCGCGCTCGGGCACCGCACCCGATGCCGTGCGATTCCATGCCCCGATCCCACAGCCCCGACAGATCTTCTGTTCGGGCGCCAATTATCGGCGTCACGTCGTGCAGATCATCATGGCGCAGGCCACGGATTCGACCCGCAATTTGAACGCGTCGGAGCGCCAAGCCTATGGCGAGAAGATCATGGAAGAGCGCGCGCGGAACGGGACACCCTTCTTCTTCGTGAAGGCACAGTCGACGGTTACAGGACCGCTTGACCCGATTGTGCTGCCCAAGAATGCCGAGCAACCTGATTGGGAATTGGAACTCGCCGTCGTGATGGGTCGCCAGGCCCATCGTGTGTCACGACAGGTGGCGCTCGAATACGTCGCCGGCTATACGATAGCCAACGACATTACGAATCGCGACAAGCTCTATCGAAAGCCCGGCGACATGCGCGAAATGGGCATGGACTGGGTGGCGAGTAAGTGCTCCGCAAGCTATCTGCCGTTGGGCCCCTATCTCGTCCCGGCTACTGAAGTTGGCGATCCCCAGGCATTGCAAATCACGCTCAAGCTCAACGGTGAGGTGAAGCAGGATGACAACACCTCGGACATGATTTTCGGGGTCGCGCGTCTGATCGAAGATCTCTCTCACAAGGTCACTCTGCAGCCTGGAGATGTGATCTGCACGGGCTCACCGTCGGGTAATGGTGTGCATTACGCGCGCTTCCTCCGGCCCGGGGATGTCGTGGAAAGCACGATCACTGGTCTTGGCTCGCAGCGCAATCCGTGCATGGCCGAGGTTGAGTAAGAACCTAGGTGCCCGCCACCGGGGACACCGCCCGCCAACGATGCGCATTCACACAATCCGCGCGCGCGGAATCTTCGACTCCCGGGATCCCGAGCGTTATGAGGGGCTCGGCGTCCGAGACACCGTCGCCTTCCTGGCTCAGCCGCCCGCCAGCCTCTATGAGTTGGCGCAGGCGTGGCGCGACGTGATTCGACGGCACGCCCAGCCAGCCTCCGACTGGCGTTGTCCGACCGCGGTGTCCGGTCAACTTTCCTAAGACAATCCAATACATACGGGCCCGGTATGCTAATGTATCGAGGACACTCAGCAGACGGCTTTTTGGGGGACTCTCGGCACATGCAATTTAGGCAGCTCGACCTAAATCTGCTCGTCGCGCTCGATGCCCTGCTGACCGAATGCAATATTACCGAAGCCGGCCGGCGTGTTTTTCTGACGCAGTCCGCGATGAGTGGAGCCCTCGCTCGGCTGCGCGAGCACTTCGCGGATGAACTCTTGATCCAGGTGGGGCGCAAAATGGTGACCACGCCCCTGGCTGACTCTCTGGCCGGTCCCGTACGCGAAATCCTCCTCAAGATTGACGCCGCGGTGAAAACCCGACCGGAGTTCGATCCCAGCACCTCGCATCGACGCTTCTCGATCATGATGTCGGACTATGTCTCGACCCTCATGATGCCCGAAGTACTGCGTCGGGCAGAAGCGCAGGCACCCCGCGTGACTTTCGAACTGCTTTCGAACGACGTTGGGAACCCATTGGAAATACTGGATCGCGCAGAGATCGATTTCCTGGTGATGCCCGACCAATTCCTGGAAAAGGAACACCCGTTCCAACCGTTATTCGATGACTCCTATGTGTGTCTCGTCTGGGCCGACAACCCTCTCGTGGGTGATAGCCTCACACAGCAGCAATATCTCGAGTTAGGCCATGTATTCAATCAGTTTCGAATCCGCGTTCCCGTTATTGACGAATGGTTCCTGACTAAACTGGGCCTGACACGGCGTGGTGAGGTTTTTGCCAACAGCTTTAACTCCATGCCACACTTGGTAGTCGGCACGCGCCGCATCGCCACGGTGCACCGCCGATTAGCAGAGCTTTATGCACGCTACCTTCCTCTGCGACTGCTCGAGCCACCTTTTGAGCTGCCGTCGCTGACCGAGGCCATGCAGTGGCACAAGGATTTTGGCGATGACCCCGGCCGAGCGTGGTTGCGGGGCATCATGAGTTCAGTCGCCGCCGACATGGTCAAAAATCCGGCGCCAGCCGCCACCCCGAAGCCGATCAAGCGCCCTAAGCGCGCCTGAGGCGGCGGTCACCACATCTTCGTCTCTGGGCATCGACCGCCTCGATGCAGTGAATCCACACATCCCATTTAACCCTCGGGCGCGATCCCGGTAGTCTCCGCTCTCGGGCGCAAACGCCATTTCGAAGCGCTGCGCATCACGACCGTCGCATTATTGAGGGGAGTTCAGTCATGGCCATCAATGGCATCGAGACCGTGCTATACGGAGTCAATGATGTCGCGGAGTGCACGCGATATTTCGTAGATTTCGGTTTGCCGCTGTTCGAGCAGAGCGAGGCGCATGCCCACTTCCGACTCGATGAGGGCAGCAACGTGATCATTCGGCATATCCACGATCCGCTGATCCCGAAATCGGCATTGGTGGGAACCGGGGTCTGCGAGACGATCTGGGGCGTCGATCGGCAGAGCGATCTGGACAGATTGGTGAGCAATCTACGGCAGAGTCGCGAAGTTCGCGTCGATCCGGACGGCACTGCACACTGCCTCACCGATGATGGCCTCGCCGTCGGGTTCAGACTGTATCGGAAATTGCCCGTTCACTCGGCCCCTGACCCGCTCAATTCGCCAGGCAATATCAATCGGCTCAATCAGCAACGCAAGTGGAAGGTCAAGGCACGGCCCAAGCAAATCCTTCACGTTGTTTTCCAGGTGCCGGATTTCGACAAGTCCTGGGCCTTCTACCGGGATCAGCTGGGTTTCAGGCTCAGCGATATCCAGAAGACTTTTGGCATATTCGGCCGTGCGCCAGAGGCTAACGATCATCACAACATCTACTTTCTCAACGCACACCTGCCCTTCCCCGGTCTTGATGGTCAGGTGCGCTTTGACCATGTGAATTATGGCGTCGAGGATCTCGATGAAGTCATGATCGGCGCCAATCACATGCAGCGCCAGGGCTGGCCCAAATCGGTTTGGGGACTCGGGCGGCACCGTATTGCGTCCTCCATCTTCATGTATCTGCCTTGCCCGACAGGTGGCCAGGCCGAATACGGCGCGGACTCTGATTATCTCGATGACAGTTGGGTGCCCCGCGTCTGGAACCCGATGTTCGGCTTCTTCACGTTCGTTCATAATCTGGCGCCATACATGATGGACGCCGCGCCCTGGGAGTGGGATTACGCGCCCGGCTATACGCCCGAAGCAAAAGCAAAGGCCACCCCGCCACCCAGCGCCGACTCGCCGCATGAGGAGAGTTCGCCGCCAAAGGGCAAGCCGACGGCAGAAGCAAAGCCTGCCGCGCCGGCGGAATCGACCATGGCGATCGACAAAGCCTGACCAGAGACGGAGACGATCTAAAGGGGGAGTTGGTGCAGCTGCATACATGTGGGCGAAGGGAGGCTGCGGCGGAAAAGCCATCTCGCCCCGGGAGTGCGCGAGCTCGCCACACAGGCGTGCTCACGTTCGATCTGCACTGTCACACATTGATTCCTGCCGTGGAAGCGCTGATCGCGAATACACCACAGAAGGCCGCCGAGCCCGGCATCTTCCTCAACACAATGGGTGCCGCATCGGTGGCGCACAACAATGCGGTCATGCTACCGCGCGCATTCCCCAGGCTCACACAGCTCGAGCAGCGCCTGGCCGACATGGACGCGATGGGCGTCGACGTGCAGGTCGTCAGCCCCTCACCGACGCAATACTGCTACTGGGCTGAAGCAGAGCTGGCACAGCAGATCGTCGGTGTGCAAAACGAGGCGATGGCGGAGTTGTGCGCACGCGAGCCCAGCCGCCTCGTCGGCCTGGGTACGGTGTCGCTGCAGCACCCGGAACTGGCCTGCGAGCAGCTGCGCACCGCGGTCCGGAAACTCGGGCTCAGGGGCATTCAGATCTCCACCTCGGTCGGTGCTCGTGAGCTATCGGACCCGTGCTTTCATCCCGTTTGGCGTCTGCTGGAGGAACTTGGCGTGCTGGTGTTCATTCACCCCTTTGGCTCGAGCCTGGGGCCGCGTACCAACGCCTACTATCTGGTCAACACCATCGGGCAGCCGTTGGAAACCACCATCGCTCTCTCGCATCTGATCTTCGGCGGCGTGCTCGATCATTTCCCGGGTCTGAAGATTGTGGCAGCGCACGGCGGCGGCTACCTGCCAACCTATGTTGGACGTTCCGATCAGGCCTACCGGGTGCGTCCAGAGGCGGCTGCACACACCGCCCGAGCGCCCAGTGAACATCTCAAGCGCATCTGGTTCGACACGGTGGTCTATGATCCTTTGGCGCTCCGGCATTTGATCGACCGGGTGGGCGCCTCTCAGGTGGTCATCGGCACCGATTATCCGTTCGACATGGGCTGCTACCAAGTCCACGAACTGCTGCAAAATACGCCGGGCCTGAGCGATGCGGAGCGGGCGGCCATTCTCGGTAACAATGCGGCTGCGCTGATCGGCTGGCCGATCCAGAAGTCGACGGAGCAACTAACACTGTGATCGCAGGCAAACGAATTCTCATCATTGGTGGTGGCATCAGCGGCATGTGCGCCGCCATCGAGCTGCGCAAGCGCGGCATGCATGTGGATCTGGTCGAGCTCGATCCGCAGTGGCGCGTCTATGGGGCCGGTATCACCCTGAGTGGCCCGACCCTGCGCGCCTTTGCCCGCGTCGGAGTTGCACAGGACATTATGACCCATGGCAGTTGTGCCGACGGACTGGATGCCTTCACTGCAGAGGGTCTGCCAATCGGTCAATTGCCGACGCCACGTATCGCCGGGCCCGACATCCCGGGAGTCGGCGGCATTTTACGGCCGATTCTGGCCCGCATACTGCGCGAACACACGCTTGCCTCAGGTACGGCGGTGCGCTGTGGCGTCAGCTTCTCAAAGTTCAAGGAGGCCGCGGATTCCATCCGCGTGGATTTCTCCGATGGCAGATCCGAGCCCTATGACCTGGTGATCGGCGCCGATGGCCTGCAGTCGGCAGTCCGGGCCGCCCTTTTCCCCGATGCTCCGGCGCCGCATTACACCGGGCAGGGTTCGTGGCGCGCTGTGGTACCCCGGCCAGCACCGCTGGCGCGCGCGCAAATGTACATGGGGCGCAGCGTCAAAGCAGGCATCAACCCGGTCTCGAAGGACGAGATGTACATGTTCGTCACCGAGCGACGGGAATCGCCGGATCACATCGATGAGGCGCTCTGGGCTGGCGAACTGCGCGGCATCCTCAAGGAATTCGGGGGACTCATCGGTGAGATCCGAGAGGGCCTGGGCGCGCAATCGCGTATTCTGTACAGACCCTTTTACGCCGTATTACTGCCCCCGCCCTGGCACAGGGGCCGGGTGGTCCTCATCGGCGACGCCGCTCACGCCACCACACCGCACCTGGCCTCCGGCGCGGGCATCGGAGTTGAGGATGCTGTCGTGCTGGCAGAGGAGCTGGAACGCTCTACAGATCTCGATTTGGCGTTGACGGCTTTTACGCAGCGCCGCTACGAGCGATGCCGAATGGTCGTCGAGAATTCGCTTGCCCTCGGCGACATGGAAAGACGCAATGCCCCGCGCGAACAGCACGAACAGCTCATGCGCACGACCATGGCGGCACTGCTCGCGCCGATCTAATGACCGCACTGACAGACACCCTGCTGCGATTGGAGGACGAGCGGATCCGCTGTCTCCTCGAGCAAGACTACGCCGGTCTCACCAGATTGCTGTCGCCTGAGCTGCTTCATACTCACACCCGAGGCAACTTTGACAATCTATCCAGTTATTTGCACTTCGTTCGCAATGTTGTGCAGGCCCTCGACGTCCGGCGCGAGAACCTGCACGTCGTGGCGCTCGGCGCAGATGCCGCGGTCATGCACGGCAAGCAGATCAGCCGCTCGCGATCCAGAAAGACAGGCCAGGAGGCCTCGGTCGAGGCGACCGTGACACAGGTGTGGAACCGGGGGAGCGACGGCCAATGGCGTCTGGCGGCGTTTCAGGCGACCCCACTGGGCGAGCCGCCGCCACCAGCTCCACGCTGAACGCACAAATTGGCGCTCAGCCCGGCTGGTGCCTTGCGCGGAGCCACGCCTCCAGTCCCTGCGCGTTGAGTTCGACATCGCCGGCGAGAAGATCGAGATATTCTCCAACCTCTGCATGGCCGTACGCTTGAGCGAGTCCTGCCCGGTATAGACCTTCAAGCGCGTGCCGGAGATATTGCGCCGGCGCTGGCTGAGATGCAGCCGCCAGCGCGATGCCGGTCATGGCACGGGCCTGCCCGATCACCTGCATCGCCTGACTCGCGACGTCTCGGATCGCGCCGTAGTGCGTGATATAGGCCACGCTCGGCTCAAAACTCATTAGTCGTTCGATGGATCGACACAACGCTTCCGGATCGAACTGCGTCGGGGTCGTCGAGGGGATTGCATAACGGAAATGATCGAAGTCAAATTCGGGATACGACACCCCGAGGGTATCGCCGCTGAACCAACCGCGGCTGGACCGATCCCAAACACAGATGTGATGGTGGGCATGGCCCGGCGTCTCGGCCACCTGCAGCGGCCGCTGGCCCACCGAGATCACCATCCCATCGACGGCATGGACGATGCGCCTTCTGGGAACCGCCTTTAGCTCGCCGTAGTCGCGCGCCGCGATCTCAGCGCCGTAAACCGCCTGTACCCCGGCCACCAACCTGGAGGGATCCGCGATGTGCCGCGCACCGCGCGGATGAACCAGCAGTTGAGCATTCGGCAGGGATTCCATGAGAAGCCCGGCGCCGCCCGCATGGTCCAGGTGCACATGCGTCAGGATCACCCACTTGACCTCCTCCCGGGCCAGGCGCGCGTCATCAAGCGCCCGCAGCAGGCTGGGGACTGCGAGGTTGGGACCCGTATCGATGAACGCGGCTTCGCCCGCCTCGGCCACCAGGTAGGCGGCATCGAAGCGCGCCCTTTGAAAGCCGGTATCAATCGCCCAGAGGCCTGGACCGAGCGACTCCATATACTGTACCCGGCGTCCGACTAGGGCGTGTTAACACTACTCGCGTAGTGCTTCCACGATGAGAGCGAAGTAGATGAAGGCAATGAACACCAGATCGAGCTTATCGAAGCGACTGAAGATG
>Ga0302325_10007556_pt1 | contig 24094 bp, 25 predicted proteins | sample Palsa_T0_2_FD_201948 | JGI IMG/M metagenome (GOLD analysis project Ga0302325, IMG submission 201948) | Peat permafrost microbial communities from Stordalen Mire near Abisko, Sweden - Palsa_T0_2 | ecosystem: Environmental > Terrestrial > Soil > Palsa > Peat permafrost | place: Sweden: Abisko... | reverse complement strand
GAGCAAAGCGACACCGAAGCTGCCTACTGGTATCGCCTGGCCGCCACGCAGAATTTTCCCGAGGCGCAACAGAAGCTGGCCGATCTCTACTATTTTGGCCAGGGAGTTCCACGCAGCTATACGCAGGCTGCGGAGTGGTATCGCAGGGCCGCTGAGAACGGCAATGCCGAGGCTCAGTTCCAGCTTGGCCACCTGTACGCGACCGGGCAAGGCGTGGAGCACGACTACACCCAGTCGCGCCACTGGATTCGCCAGGCAGCGCTCCAAGGCCACGAACAGGCCATCCGCGAACTCAAGCGCCGCGAGTACCGCGACCCGTAATGCCACGTTCTTCGCATTGGGTGCGAGGTAACACATATCCGAATGCGAACATGGAGCGGCGATGAGAGAGCAATTGCTGCGATTCGACGGAGCTCAAGAGCGCGATCCCGCCATCGATGCGTGGATGCAAGATCATGCAGGGGAATTGGGAGAGATTGCGCATCGGTGGTTCGAGGTGATGCGACGATGCGGCGACGAAGTTCGGGAGCTGTTGCATGACGGCTGTCCGGTGGCGTGTCTGGGCGACGCGCCCTTCGGCTACGTCAATGTATTCACTTCGCATATCAACGTTGGGTTCTTTCAGGGCGCGGCGCTGCCCGATCCGGCCCGCTTGTTGCAAGGCGACGGCAAGCGAATGCGCCATGTGAAGCTGAGACCGGGAACTGCCATAGACGCCGCTGCCCTAATCAAACTCATCGATACGGCGTACTCGGATATCAAGGCGCGCGCGGAGAACGGCTAGCTCAAAATCCGGCCGGCGACTTGCGCAGGTTGCAGGTTGCGCTGAGCGCAGCTAAATTAGGTGCAAGGACTGGAGCAGTCTATGAAAAAGACCGCCGCGGTGGAATCTGCTGCCGCACTATCGGCGTCGGTGTTGATCGACGAGAGGATCAAGACACTCGGGGACTGGCGCGGGAAGATGCTCGCGAAAGTTCGCACAATCATCCACGAGGCAGACCCGGAGATCGTCGAAGAGTGGAAGTTTATGGGCACGCCTGTCTTCTACCACGGCGGCATCGTCTGCACCGCTGAGACATACAAGAGCGTCGTCAAGATGACCTTTGCCAAGGGCGCATCGTTGGAGGACCCTGCGGGTCTGTTCAACTCCAGTCTCGACGCCAACGTCAGACGCGCCATCGACATCCACGAAGGCGAGAAGATCAATGAGGCGGCTTTGAAGGCTCTCATCCGCGCCGCAGTGGCGCTCAATCTGCTCAAGACCAAGCCGAACCCCCGGCGAGCATGAGTGATCTTACAGTCATTGGCGCATTAGAAAGAGTTGTGAGAACCTAATTTCTATGAGCGAGACAACTCCCATCCTCAATGTCCCTGTGTCGCGTATCGACGGAACGCCTACTTCGCTTGCTGAACATGAAGGCAAGGTTTTGCTGATCGTAAACGTCGCGTCCAAGTGCGGTTTCACGCCCCAATATGATGCGCTCGAAACGCTTTATGAAAAGAATCAAGAGAAAGGTCTCGTCGTTTGCGGTTTTCCGGCCAATGATTTTGGCGCGCAGGAGCCTGGATCGAACGACGAGATCCATTCTTTCTGCCAGCTCAACTTCGGGGTGAAATTCCCCATGTATTCGAAGATCGCAGTCACCGGCGCAGAACGGCACCCTCTGTACAACGCGTTGGTTGAGAGCACTCCTGAAACCACCGGCGACACCACCGAGCTGCGCAAACACCTTGTCGAATTTGGAGTCGAGCCCACTTCTCCACCGGAAGTGCTTTGGAATTTCGAGAAATTCCTCATCGGCCGGGATGGAAGGGTCGTAGGACGCTTCGCTCCAAATGTTGTACCCGACGATCCGGTGCTCCGCGAGGCTATCGAAGCAGAAATGAATCGCGTTTCCTGAGACTCTTCGGAAGCGTAAAAGGCGATGACAGGGCGAACGGGACCCAGGGGGTGGGGGGTATTTATTTTCCGGAGCGATCCCTTCCTTGGCTAACCGGCGATCTGGGGCATCAGCCGGGAGGGCCAGCCGATGCGAATAAGCATCCCGTCCGGTCCGCATATCCCAACTTCGTAGAGGCCCCATTCGCGGTGGCGCAGGACGCCGCTGGGACGGATAATCAAATCTTCCACTCGGGCGGCGATGGCATCCACGTCGGGTGTGCGAATGAAAACGCCAAACGGATTGTTCTCCTCCGGCACACGCCAAGGGCCGGCTCCTGCCTGGATCAGGTGCACTTCGCAGCCCCATCCAGTCATGATGATGTAATTGGCGTCGCCGCCCGTGCGGGCAAAGCCGAGACGCTCCCAAAACGGAATCGCGGCGGCCAGGTCGTTGCTCGGAACTATCGCGAAAGCACCTACTGGCGGGACCTCGGCCATCTGACTGCTCCTCTGTGAAATGGCAGAATAACGCACCTGGTTTGTCTCCAGACCAAGGCTGCGCTCTTCTCTATTGTGCGCTTTTCGGATTTAATTCACTGCAATCGGGCGCGTGATGCAAGTGGTTGCTGTGGAGTTGGTTACGAAGTTTTTGCGGGCGGTAGGGATTGACAGCGAGATGGGGACTCGCAAGACCAGCCATAAAACCATGCTGCTGGGGCGAAACTTACAAAGCCTGATTCTCATCGCACTGGAGGCGACGCACCTTGAGGCCGTACATGTTGCGTTGATAGTGCTCGGCGCAAGCCCAGCCCATATCTTCTATCGGTTTAAGAATGATATGCTTTTCAACACCAGTCATGCGGACAGTTGTGTATATGCCAGTGCTTTCAACATGTGCGGCAATAACCGGGGCGCTTTTGTTAGCTCAAAAGGTCCATGAATTCTCCATATATCAATATAGATATATGGAAAGCTGAGTTGCTCATATAATTTTATTGGTATATGATTGCCGATGTAATTCCGTTCCGTCCGCAGCCCCAGCCTATTAGCTTACGGCTGCGCGAAGTTCTGAACGACGAATCTGGAGAGATCACCAAGTGGTTTTCTGCGAATAGTGGAGCACGTGCCAAGTTTCGTATCCGTGTGCAGCACTTGCAGAAGATTGGGCGCGGTGAGTGGAACATTACTCAATTCCGTCATCTGGGAGACGGTCTAGCAGAGATCAAGTGGAAGCATGGCAACAAGCAGTTTAGGGCGATTGGATTCGATCACCAAGGCTGGTTTGTGGTGGTCATAGGGTGTATCCATAAGATGAACGTCTATGATCCACAAAGCTGCCTCAAGACGGCGAAGCGGATCATGGGAGAGGTGAAAGATGGAACTCGAAAGACTAGAGAATTTAAGCCTTGAAAAACAACTCGTCGATCAGCTTCAAGATGAAGAGTACCGTAGGGCTTTTGTTGAAGGTCATACAACGGACACTATTGCTTTTCAACTCCGAGCAATGAGAAAAGCTGAAGGGTGGGAGCAGAAAGACGTTGCGGAAAGGCTAGGAAATCGCAATCTCCAACCCATGATTTCTCGGTATGAGAACCCCGATTACGGAAAGTACTCAATCTCCACACTGCTAGAATTGGCGGCTGTCTTTGATGTTGCCTTAGCGGTACGGTTCGCTCCATTCAGTGAACTAGTGGAATGGGACCTCTCTTCGAATCCTGCAAAGGATTGTCCAGCCTCATTCGCCAAGGACGTGCGATTGACGGAAATGGTCGAGGAGAATAAGGAATTACAGCAGGCGGCGGGCGCTGTGATAATCAACAACGTGCTTGGAATAAGCGCCGCAACGCAACATCAAGACTTCGCGAGACGTGCTACGCCACACACTCCCGTTTTTGAATTGGTAGCGCAGGCACAACGAGCCTCTGGAGGAATGTAATGTCCACTGAGAATGAGCAATTTAATAGCGAGTCGTCTAAGACGGAAAATGGTTTCGAATGGGTTCCTTCGCCGAACGGTCTATTCGAAATGTATTGCAATTACACGCAGACGAGTTGGACTCTGTATGACATTAGAGTTTCGCTTGGCCAGATCAAGCCACTTCGAACAGAATCGCGCAAATTTGTAGCCGAAGAACGGGCGGCGATCACCATTTCATGGCCTCAGGCTAAACAGCTAATGATAAGCCTGGCACAACTAGTTCATAGCTACGAACAGACTAATGGTGAAATCAAACCGTTGAGACTCACTCCAGACCCTACAACCTCAAGTACCGGCTCTATAGAACCTTAATCTTTTTCTGTTACTTTGTGGAGGATCCGTGCGACGGCCTGGTTCACGTCCTCGCGCGGTGTTCTCTTTAGGGGCGAATGATCTGCGCATTTATGAGCGTCGAATTCTAATTGAAGCGCAGTGTGTGCGCTCAAATTGGGCGAAATCATTTTCTGGAATCCGCCAGGTATAAATTTCCAGTCACCGTCACTACAACCGTGACCCGATGGTCCTTTAACTAACGTTCTCTTCTCTGCCATACCGCAAGTTTACGCTTGAACCCATACCACCGCTACCCATGTTTGCTCTGGCCTCGATTGTGCGGACGCGCCTTGCAGAATTCGGGCTGCTGGCTTATGGGCAACCAAGTGGGAGGGAGAGGAGCGCCGGACTGCTAGCCCTCAAAGGTGAGCTGGGGCGAGATATAGGCGGGTGTGTAAGGCTTTGACTCGCTGGCCAGGTCGTAGATCAGGCGCTCCAGGACCAGACGCTTGTCGGGCGGCGAGGAGCGCAGTTCGAGGTCGGCGCGGGCGATGAGGCGCAGGGCGCGGGTGAGGTCGCGGCGGCTCTTGTAGCGTCGGGCCTGGCGGATGAGATCGTCCGCCGCGAAGGGCGGCATGCGGAAGCCTTGCCAGAGCGCCTGCCAGATGGCGCGGGAGTCGCGGACGTTTTTTTCAAGGATGACGAGCATCTGGCGGAAGGTGCGGGCGAGCATGTAAAGATGGCCGATGGCGGCTTCTTCGCCGGCCTCGGAGCTATTGAGCAGGCCATGCAGGAGCGCGAGGGCGCGGGGACGGTCTTTGGCGCTGATGGCGTCGGTGAGCTCGTAGAGGCTGCGCTGCTTGGCGCTGAGGACCATGGTTTCTACATCGCCTAACGTAATGCGACCGCGCCCGTAGCTGAAGAGCAGCAGCTTTTCGAGTTCCGAGGCGATGAGCATCATGTCCGCGCCGAGAGCGTCGACGAGTTCGCGGACGGCGTCGGGGTCCATCTTGGTGGATTGCTCTTGTGCTGTTGCGGCGACCCAGCGCATGGCGTCGTTTTCGTCGACGCGGGCCAGCTCGACGATGCCGCAGTGGTCGCCGAGGGTTTCGCGGAGGCGCTCGAAGCGGTTCTTGTCTTCCATGTCCATGCGGCGCGGATCGGCAGGGATGCGCAGGTGGTCGGCGAGGAAGAGAATGAGGGCCTGAGGGTTGGGCGAGGCGAAGTAGCGGTCGATCTCGGCGAATTCGTCTTTTTTTGCGCCGCGTGTGTAGAGCTGCTTGAGGTTGCGGACGAAGACGACCTGGAAGGGCGCCATGAGCGATGGTGTGCGGGCGCGGTCGAGGATTTCGAAGATGGAGTGCTGAGTGAGGTCCATCTCGGAGAGGCAAAAGTCGCGCATCTCATCTGGAACGAAGGCTTTGAGGACGGCGCGGCGACAGCGCTCGTAGAGGAAGGTTTCGTCGCCGACCAGGACATAGCCGGGTTTGAGGCTGCCCGCATTCGCGGCTGCGGCGGCGATCTCGGCGGTGAAGCGATCGGCTGCGGAGAAGCCGACTCCGGCTCGCTGTGTGCTCATGCTGGGCGCTCCGCGGCGATGTCTCCGGAATTCATTGGCTTAAGGATACCTGCTGACGAGGCTGGGGTTGGTGGAAATCCGGGGACGGAATTGGGATGATTACTGTGTCTTGGCCGGTTTTGGCCCGCATGGTACTCTGTGGTTACTTTGGGTTACGCGGCACTGCAGGCTGAATTCTAATTTGTGAGGGATGGATGAAACTGGAAAATTCGCCGTCGACGACAGATCTGTATCTTGACCTGCTGAAAAAGGCTCTTACCCGCGCGGGGTTTCCGGACCGCTACAAACCACTGATGGCCGACCGGGTGCGCAGCAAGAATTTTTGGGCCTGGTTGGGCCTGATGGCGGTGAGACCGATCACCAATGCGATGGGCCTGACCTTGTGCCGCACCTCGTACAACGCCAAGTGGCGTGAAGTGGGCGCGGATTGGCCGGCGGACGCTGAAACCATGGTGGGAATGGAGCGGCTAAGCAACGTCGAGTTCTGCGTGAAGGACGTGCTGGCCAGGGGAGTGCCGGGCGATTTTATCGAGACCGGCGTTTGGCGCGGCGGCGTCTGCATCTTGATCGAAGCGATATTGAAGGTTTACGGTGCAACCGATCGCACGGTTTGGCTGGCCGACTCCTTTGAAGGCTTGCCCAAGCCCGACGGCCGCTATGCGCAGGATACCGGCGATACCTTTCACCAGTTCAAGGAATCACTGGGCATATCGATAGACGAAGTGAAGTCCAACTTTGAGCGTTACGGAATGCTGGCCGATAATGTGAAGTTTCTCAAGGGCTGGTTCAAGGACACGCTGCCCGTCGCGCCGATCGAATCGCTGGCTGTGCTGCGGCTGGATGGCGATATGTATGCCTCCACGATGGACGCACTCAACAATCTCTACAGCAAGGTCTCGGTAGGCGGCTACACCATCATCGACGACTACGGCGCGGTGCCTACCTGCAAACAGGCGGTCGATGATTTTCGCGCCCAGAATGGCATCGTGGAACCGGTGCAAAGCATTGACTGGGCGGGAATCTTCTGGAAGAAGGAAGCCGTGGTTCCGGCCGAATTGGCTACGGCCTAAGCTGGACGAATAACTCTTAGACGGGAGCAGCGCCCCGTTTGCCGGACGGCGCTGGCCGACCTTATTTGATACTTCTAATTTGAGGCTCGATCAGAGGCCTTCGAGCACGTCCGCTACCAGGGCGCGGGCGAAATCGCGCGAGAGGCGGTCGACGGCGGCTGGGCTTTCGTCGAGGAAGGTGGGCAGGTCGGTGGTGGCCTGGTATTGCTGGCGGAAGACATAGTTGTTGTTCTGGTAGAGGATTCGGCCGTCGCGGGATTTGAGGGTGATGGCGACCACCATGGTAATCAGAAAGCTCGAAGACTGCTGCGTTTGGGAGTTATAAGTGAGCGGGGCGACGGTCTGGGTGAGGATGGTGCCGTGGAGCGTGGCGTCCGCATCGGCGGACTCGCTGGGCGTGACGCGGAGGCGGGTGCGGGTGATGAATTCGCGAATGACCGCCTGGGTCATCACGGTTTCTGTGCGGTTGGAGTTGGTGCGCGTCGAGAAGATGGGGACCGACAGGGTTTTGGTGCCGGGCGGCAGGTGCGTGGCTGATCCGACAGTGTGGTAGCCGCAAGCGGTGAGGGCGATGAGGAGCGCGGAGATGAGTAGGGCTGCTGGCCTGCGCATGACTTACTCCAGTGTACTCAACGGACTTGTACCCGACGAACTTGGGTCAGACCCACGCGGCAGCCAGTTTGCCGAGGCCTTCTTCGGGCAGGGCTAGGCCGTCGGCGCGATTGGCGAAGTAACGCTGGTTGACGTCCTGAGTATCGAGTTGTTCGATGCGCTGGAAGCCTGCCGATCTTAGCTCGTTTTCCAATTGTTCGGAGCGGAAGAAGAGCTTGAAGGGCTCGCCGACGGTGGCTACGCGCGCGGCGAGGGCTTCGCGCTGTTTTTGGCGGGCGGGGCTGAGGTCTTCGGCGGAGAGCGCGTAATCGAAGCTGATGCCGCTGCCGGCGGGCATGGCGGCGACCAGATCGATGGTGGAGCGGAAGGCCGGCAGGGTGAGGTACGGAACGACGCCTAGCCAGCCGAAGAACGCTGGGAGTTTGGCGTTCAAGCCAGCTTCTGTGAGGCCTTCGTTCAGGGTTCGGTGCTCAAAGTCGAGCGGGACGTAGGTTAGATTGGCCGGCTCTGGAATGTTGGCGGCTTGAAGCAGGCCGCGCTTCCATTCCTGCGTGGCGGGAAAGTCGACTTCGAAGACGCGGAGCTGCGGGAATGGATTGCGGTAGGCGAAGGTGTCGAGGCCAGCGCCGAGGACTACGTACTGGGTGACGCCGGATTCGACTGCTGTGGCAAGATTGTCTTCCACGTAGCGGCTGCGGGCGGCCATGAATGCACGGAAGGCGCGGGCAGCCGGATGCTTTTGGCGTTCATGGTCGATCTCGAATTGTGGCCCGAGGATGCGGACCGCGATGGGGTCATTTAGGACCGGCGGTCGGTCGAGAAGCTGGTGGACGGCGCGGCGGTTGGCGACTCCCAGGGCGGTGCGGCTGGCGCGGCCGGTCTGCATGGTTCCAGTCTAAGACAGGCGATTGGCGCCGGAGCGGTAGCATGGACGCTATGAACTGGATTTTCTGGTCTTTGCTTTCGGCGTTGTTTGCGGCGGCTACGGCGATCCTGGCCAAGGTCGGAGTGGCGGGAGTCGATTCGAATCTGGCTACGGCGATTCGCACTACTGTGGTTGTTGTGTTTGCGTGGACGATTGCGATTGCGCTAGGCAAGCATGGCGAGATTCGAGACGTCGATGGGCGGGCTTGGCTGTTTCTGGCGCTTTCGGGGCTGGGAACTGGGCTTTCATGGCTTTGCTATTTTCGGGCGCTGCAACTGGGGCCAGCTTCGCGCGTTGCTCCGCTGGACAAGCTGAGCGTGGTGTTGGTAATGGTGTTTGCGGTGCTATTTCTGGGGGAGAAGATGTCGCCTATGGCTGTGCTGGGCGGGGTCTTGATTGCTGGCGGGGCGGTGGTGATGGTGCTGGCGTAACTCCGGACTACCGCAAATCGCGGCATCGATTTGGGCTTCGTACGAATAATAGCGGGGCTCTAAAAACTATAAGTGACTATAGATACAAAGTATCCCACCTTAGCCGGAAAAACAAAGACCCGGCGAGGGTGGGGCACCCCGACGCGCGGGCTCGTTTACAGCAGAACAAAAGGCCATCCGAGAGTGAATCGGATGACCTTGATGTTGTACGTCCCGCTTGGTTATGCCGGGGAGGGTGAGCCCTCGGGGAAGCCGCCGCCACCGCGGCTGCCGGAGTCGGGCTTGAGGATCTGGGTAACCCCGCCGCCGCCCTGATCGCTGGGCGATGCGAGGGAGGAGCGAACTTCGGGCAATTCCTTGCCTTCGATGAGCAGGCGAACTTCTTCGGCGTCGATGGTTTCGCGCTCCAGAAGGGCGGCTGCTATGCGGTGCATGGCCGGCTGGTTGGCGTCTACGAGCGAGTAGGCGGACTGATAGGCCTCGTCGATCAGGCGGCGAACTTCCTGGTCGATCTGGCGCGCCGTCTCCTCGGAGAAGTCGCGGTGTTGAGCGATTTCGCGGCCGAGGAAGATCTGCTCTTCCTTCTTACCGAAGGTGAGCGGACCGAGGCGGCTCATGCCGTACTCGCAGACCATGCGGCGGGCGAGGTCGGTGGCGTTCTCGATATCGCTGCCGGCTCCGGTGGACATCTGGCCGAGGAAGATCTCTTCGGCTACGCGTCCGCCGTAAGCTGTGGCTAGGCGGGTTTCGAGATACTCACGAGTGTAGTTGTGGCGGTCGCCCGGCAGGTAGACGGTGACGCCGAGAGCCATGCCACGCGGGATGATGGTGACCTTGTGGATGGGGTCGGTGTGGTCGCGCAGGACGGAGACCAGAGCGTGGCCGGCTTCGTGATAGGCCGTCACTTTCTTCTCTTCGTCGGTGAGCAGCATGGACTTGCGCTCGGCGCCCATGAGAACCTTGTCCTTGGCGATCTCAAGGTCGTACATGGTGACCTGCTTGCGGTTGACGCGAGCGGCGTTCAGGGCTGCCTCGTTGACCATGTTGGCCAAGTCGGCGCCCGAGAAGCCGGGTGTTCCGCGAGCCAGCACGTTGAGGTTGACGTCGTCGGCGACGGGAACCTTCTTGACGTGGACGCGCAGCACTTCTTCGCGGCCGCGAACATCGGGCAGGCCGACGACTACGCGCCGGTCGAAACGGCCGGGACGCAGCAGCGCGGGATCAAGGACGTCGGGACGGTTGGTGGCGGCGACCAGGATCACGCCGTCGTTGGACTCGAAGCCGTCCATTTCGACAAGGAGCTGATTCAGGGTCTGCTCGCGCTCGTCGTGCCCGCCGCCGAGGCCGGCGCCACGATGGCGGCCAACGGCATCGATTTCGTCGATGAAGATGATGCAGGGAGCGTTCTTCTTGCCCTGTTCGAAGAGGTCGCGGACGCGGCTTGCGCCGACGCCGACAAACATTTCGACGAAATCCGAACCGGAGATCGAGAAGAACGGAACATTGGCCTCGCCGGCTACGGCGCGGGCGAGCAGCGTCTTACCTGTGCCCGGAGGTCCGACGAGCAGGACGCCCTTGGGGATACGGCCGCCGAGCTTCTGGAAGCGCTGGGGCTCACGCAGGTACTCAATGATCTCCTTGAGCTCTTCCTTGGCTTCGTCGACGCCGGCGACATCCTTGAAGGTCACCTTCTTCTGCTGCATGGAGAGCAGGCGGGCGCGGCTCTTGCCGAAGGACATGGCCTTGTTGCCGCCGGACTGCATCTGGCGCATGATGAAGAACCAAATTCCGAGAATGAGAACCAAGGGCCCGATTTGGAGCAGGATGGGCCAGAAGAGATTGCCCTGGGCATCCTTGATGGTGGTCTGGACCTTAGCCGCGTTGAGCTGGTCGTACATGTTCGGGTAGTTGCTGGGAACCTCGGTGTGGAACGTGGTCTGTTCCTTGCCATCGCCCTTCAAGTGACCGTGTACTTCCATGCCCTGCACGGAGACGTCATTCACCTGGCCTTGCTGGACCCTCTCGAGGAAAGCTGAGAAGGGTATCTCCTGTTCCTTGCCGCCCATCACTGCGCTCTTTTGCACCACTCCAAAGAGCAGGACGAGGCAGATGACGATAAAAGCCCAGAACATGATTGTCTTAACGGTCGAGTTCACCAGGACTCCTTTTGGAGGCGGAGGAGAGATTGGATGGGGACTCCTTGTCGCCTGCCTGCCCATTAGACGTTGCAGCACGCTGGAAAGAATCAGGAAGATGAGGGAACCACAATCCTGGAAAACAGCGGGCCCGGCGCAGAGTGGGCAGTCGCTTGATTGTACTCCTAAGCGGGCAAATCTGGCACTGGCCTGATTGACCTATTCAGCACAGCTCATGCCGATGTTTCTCGCTGGGATGGAGCTTGCCGTCGCTTCGGAGTTTGGTCTGCGATTGACAAAGTGGCATATTGGCGCGGCTTCGCGCGGTTCCGAACCGGTTCGGGACTGCTTCAAGGTACGCGGCGTGGAAAACGTGAGCGGAGCACAAAAGTTGTAGCATGGCGCCGGATTTTGGGGTCCGGAATGCACTATTCCTTGTCCGCTGAAACGGTAATTTCGGCCTGCGGCTGGAGTTCAGCGCCTTGCATCCAGAGGATTTGCCCCTGCCATTCGACTACTGGCCACTCGGCGCGGGCGGTGCCGGTTACTTTGAGACGCTCGAGGACTTCCTTGATCTTGCGCGGACCGCTGGAGTAGCGGAGGGTGACGCGGTCTCCGGGACGCCAGTTGCGGATGGTGGCAGGCGGGTATGTACCGGCGGAATGGGCGCGAAAGCGCCAGCCGAAGGCTGAGGCTTCGCCGGGAATGGGAAGTGGAACCTCCTTGGGTTGCGCGCCTGTGCCGGTTCTTGAAGCTTGGGGCGAGAGGCGCAGCTCACGGGGAGTGCGCTCGGCGGTCAGTGGACCGGGGAGGGCGAGCTTTTGGCCGGCGTGGCCTTGATTGGCGAGTTGGCGCAGATTCCCGGTCGCTTCAAAGCTGAGTGAGACGCCCAGTTTGGAGGCCGCATGGCGCAGCAAGCGGCGCTGGACGGCGGCGTGCTGCGTGGCCAGTCTAGTTACGTCGATGGCGATAGCCGATTCTCCGGAGCTGGCGCGGCCGCCTCCGCGGACCGGACGGCCGGTGAGCAACAGTTGCGGGGCGAGGCGGGCGATCTCCGATTGCCACCAGGTTTCTTCGTCGCGGGCCAGTTCAGCCATGGCCGCCAGGTGCTCGCGGATGCGGGGGTTCCACTGCTCCAGCTCAGGCAGGAGTTGGTGGCGAAGGCGGTTGCGGGTGTAGGCAGGGTCGAGGTTGGAGGCGTCCTCGCGCCACGGTTGGCCGAGCGATGCGAGATACGCCTCAACCTGGGCTCGGGTGGAGGCGAGCATGGGGCGAAGAATGTGGCCTTCTGGGAAATCGACGACGGGATGAATGCCGGAAAGGCCTTCGGTCCATGCGCCGCGCAGGAATTTTCCGAGGACCGTTTCCGCCTGGTCATCGAGAGTGTGGGCCGTGGCTACGGCGTCGAGCTGGTTCGCGGCCATGAGCTGGCGAAACCAGGCGTAGCGGAGGCGGCGGGCGGCTTCCTCAATGGATTCGCGACCTGCTGAGGCTTCGGCGGCGGTTTCGACTTGCTGGGTGTGGAATGGGATATCGAGAGATCGCGCGAGGTCAGAGGCGAATCGCTGGTCTTGATCGGCTTCTGCGCCGCGCAGGCCGTGGTGGAGATGGGCGGCGTGCAGGACAATGCCCAGTTCCGCTGCGCGGGAGGCGAGGACGCGGGTGAGGGCTACCGAGTCGGCCCCGCCGGAGAGGCCGACGGCCAGGCGCAAACCTGGCCGCAATAGCGTTGTATCGAGCGGGAGAGCCGGAATGGAGGCCGGTGGAGTCACTGGATGATGGTAAATCCAACCGTTCCAACGACGACACCGGTTGCCGAAAGCCCGGAGATGTATACTCCATTGGTTATGCAGGTATTTGCCATACTCCCCGCGGCCGGCGTTGGGACGCGGATGGCCGCGTCCCAGCCCAAGCAATTTCTGGAATTGAACGGATTGCCGATCCTGATCCACTCGCTGCGGGCGTTTGCCTCGGTGCCGCGAGTGACGGCGATCTACGTGGCCGTGCGGCGCAATGAGATCGAACGGGTCGAGGCCCAGGTGGCGGAGCACGCCGGGAAATTCGGCTTTGCCGGGCGGGTTTATGTAGTGGAAGGCGGAGACAACCGGCAGGAGTCGGTAGCCAATGCCTTGGCGGCGCTGAACAGCGAAGAAGACGATGTTGTGCTGGTACATGACGCGGTGCGGCCGCTGATCGACGCTGCGACCATAGACCGGACCATCGATGCCGTGATCGAGCATGGCGCGGCGATCGTGGGGCTGCCGGCCATCGACACCGTCAAGCAGGTGGAACGGACGGCGCATGGAGCGCTGATTACATCGACGATTCCGCGCGAGTTTGTGGTGCTGGCGCAGACGCCGCAGGGATTTCGCTGCGGGCTGCTGCAGCGGGCTTTTGCGGAGGCCACGGCGGATGGTTTTGTGGGCACGGATGAAGCCAGCGTGGTGGAGCGGGCCGGGCATCCGGTCGCCGTCGTGCCCGGCTCTCAGGTTAATCTGAAGATTACTCAACCCGGGGATCTCGCATTGGCGGAGTTTTATCTGCGCCAGCGGGGCTAAAACAGGGTTAGTCTGAAAAGAAAGTTACGAGAACTACGGGAATCTATGGATACACGCATTGGGTTTGGCTGGGATTCGCACGCTTTCAAGCCGGGCGTTCCCCTTCGCATCGGTGGAATGACCCTGGAGCATCCCGAGGGCCTGGCGGGCCATTCGGATGGAGACGTGTTACTGCACGCCATAACCGACGCGCTGCTGGGCGCAGTGGCGGCGGGGGATATCGGCAGCTTCTTTCCGCCGGGCGACAAGCGCTGGAAGAATGCCGATTCGGCGATCTTTCTGAACCTGGCGCTCGAAGAGATTCAACATGCGGGCTACGGCATTGTGAACGTGGACACAACGCTGGTGCTGGCCGCGCCGAAGATCTCTCCGATTGCAGGGGAGATGCGCGTGCGGGTGGCCGAACTGCTGTGCGTGGAGCTGGACCAGGTGAGCATCAAGGCCAAGACTCCCGAGGGATTGGGGCTGGACCATGTGGCGCAGGCTCATGCGGTGGTGCTGCTGGAGCGGGTGCGCGACCCAGAGGATCTGAAGAGCATGTCGGCGGTGATCCAGAGCCAGCGCGAGCTTGAGGATGTGGTCGAGGACCTGCTGACGCAGGTGCATGGCGTGCCAAAGCGGCGGGAGATTGTGCCGGCGTTCGATACTGAGGACATTACTTAACGGGCGGCCAAAATCAAACCATCAAAACCGGCACGCCGTATTCCGCTAACCGCTGATTCCCAGTTACAAGTATCAACCCTTCTTCCAGCGCTTGCGCCACCAGCATCCGATCGAAAGGGTCGCGGTGAATCAGCGGCAAGGATGCAGCCCGGTCTCCGTGGGCCATGGTTACCGGGAGTTCAGTGAGCCTGAAAGCCGGAAGCATGGAAGCGATTGGCGCACCGAGTTGGAGCTTCCCGGCCGCTAACTTCAAACTTAGCTCCCATGAGGTTGCAGCGCTCAAGAACCGCTCATCCGCATAACGCAGAGTCTCCCGAATGTTCGGCGTCACCTGAGGATTTCCTGCATCGAGCCAAACCAGAATGTGCGAGTCCAAGAGAAATCGGCCCGCCATTACTTGTTCAATCCCGACAAAAGAAGTTTATCCCCCTCCGGATCTTCAAACATCTCAAGCGGCAAGTCATCTTCCCAGTCATCGGCGAGGAAAGTGATCCCGAGCAGGTTTTGGCCAAACGGAAGCGGCTCTGGCTCATCAACTTTCCTGACCGCGGCAAGCGGCACAATACGCGCCATCGGCTTGCCCGCCTTGGCAATCACAATTTCCTCACCTTTCGCCGCCCGTTCGACAAGGCTAGAAAGCTGGGTTTTTACCTCATACAAATTCATCTGTGTGGCCGCCATCGAACGCTCCCGCGAACATCCTCTTGATTTGAGTGTGCGCTCAAACATCAACTTGGTCAAGTTGGTCAAATTTCATTTGAAGCTCCTGGGGAATCGTAGAGGCTGCTGCTAACATCAAAGGTTGACCATCATGACAGAACTGAACTCATCCGCACCTATTCGCGTCCGCATCGCTCCTTCGCCGACCGGCGACCCGCATGTTGGAACAGCCTATATCGGCCTCGTCAACTACATTTACGCCCGGCAGCGCGGGGGCAAGTTCGTCCTGCGCATCGAGGACACCGACCGCGCGCGCTTTGTGGCCACCAGCGAGCAGATGATCTTCGATGCCCTGCACTGGCTGGGCCTTGCGTGGGACGAGGGTCCGGATGTCGGCGGGCCTTATGGGCCTTATCGCCAGTCGGAGCGGACGGAAATCTATCGCGAACACGCCGAGATGCTGCTGGCGAATGGCAGCGCGTATCGGTGCTTCTGCACGGCCGAGGAGCTTGAGGCGGCGCGCAAGCAGCAGATAGCCGCCAAGCTGCCGCCGCGCTACTCCGGCACATGCCGCGCGCTTACTGCTGCGCAGATCGACGAAAATATTGCCGCGGGCAAGCCCTTCGTCATTCGCATGAAGGTGCCGACGGAAGGCTCGACGACCTTTACCGACGAGCTGCGCGGAGAGATCACTTTCGACCACTTCAATGTGGACGACCAGGTGCTGATGAAGTCGGATGGCTTCCCTACGTACCATCTGGCGAATGTGGTCGACGACTACCTGATGCGCATCACGGACGTGATTCGCGCCGAGGAGTGGATTTCTTCGACGCCCAAGCATGTGCTGCTCTACCAAGCCTTCGGCTGGCCGGTGCCGCGTTTCTGGCATATGCCGCTCTTGCGCAACCTGGACAAGAGCAAGATCTCCAAGCGCAAGAATCCTGTTTCGCTGGTGTACTACCGTCAGGCGGGCTTTCTGCCTGAAGCGGTGCTCAATTTTCTTGGGCTGATGGGCGGTGGGATGCCGGCGGATTTCAATGGCGGAACGGAAAAGTTCACGCTCGCGGAGATGGTCGAACACTTCGTGGCCAAGAACATCCGGCCTGCGGGACCGGTCTTCGATTTGACCAAGCTGAAGTGGCTGAATGGCGAGTACATTCGCGCGCTGGCGCCTGCGGATTTCTATGCCGCGCTGCGCTCGACGGTGCTTTCCGACAGCTATCTGAGCGAGATTGCCGCGCTGATTCAAACACGCGTGGAGACCCTGGGGCAGTTTGGCGATTTGACGCATTTCTTCTTGGCGGACAACATCATGCCCGCGCCTGAAATTTTTGTGCCCAAGAAGCGCGAGATCGCAGAGACACTTGCTTTCGCGGCCGAGCAGCTTGCCCTGCTTGAAGCCACCGATTGGACAACTGAAGCCCTTGAACCTGCGCTCAAAAAGCTGGGCGAAGAGAAGCTATGGTTGGTGAAGGAAAACTTCATGCTGCTGCGGGCGATTGTGACGGGCAGCACGATGAGCACACCGCTGCTCGAAAGCCTGATCGTCTTCGGCAAGGCGCGCACGCTGGACCGCATGCGGCGGTTTCTAGAGACGCAGAAGAAGCTGGCTGCACAGGCGAAGTAGCGACTTTCTATAAGTCGCTAGGCTTGTCGTCTTCCGAAACTCGAGGCACCCTGAGAAATAGATTTCTAATGAGCCGGGCAAGGACGATAAGACTCAGCGACTCGATTGGCAGGCCAACCAACCTGTTAGACCAGGTATCCTGTATAGCGATTGCATATACACCACAGATCGCAATGAATAGAAATACCAAAGCGAAGACTACGAGCCCTGCTCGTTGAATTGGTTTTGCGTTCGGGTCTCCGTGCCATAGAAAAGCATCAACGCTGCGGCCCGCGCGCAAGGTATCTGGAAAGACAGTCGCCCGCTGCGTAACTTCAATGGATTCTCTCAAGCGGTCGAAGTTTGGTTCCGTTGTCATTGAGACACTATAACTCGACATTCACTTCTTCAGCAGCGATTCGCGGTCGATCTGGTTGCCGTCCAGCAGAATCGTGTTGATGTGCCGGGCATTCCAGATGTTGGTGGTGGGGTCGGCGTCGAGGATGAGGATGTCGGCGCGGCGGCCTGGCGCGATCTGGCCTAGCTCGGTCCAGTGGAATTGCTCGGCGTAGTTGTTGGTGGCTGCGGCCAGGGCTTCGCGTGGAGACAGGCCCAGGCGCACCAGCATTTCAAGCTCGGTGTGCATGGAGATGCCGGGCATGGTGCCGAATGCGGGCGCTCCGCTGGCGGCGAGATAGTGCGGATAAGCCTCGAAGATGGCTTGGTTGATGGCCCAGAGCTTGCTCGCTTCGAGATCGGCTTTCTTGCGCGCGCCTTCTTCCATCCAGTGGACGGAGTAGCTGGGCAGGTGCCTGGCCCAGGACGGAAGCGGGTAGGCGGTTTCGCCAGTCTGCGGGTCGGGTGGCGCGTTCAGGTTTCTGGGGTTGAGGAGCTGCGCTGCCGGCTCCTTCCACAGATTGCGGTGGTTGGGCAGGCGCAGGTAGTACTGGCTGAAGGTGGGCATCAGCGCGGCGCGATTCTTGGCCAGGAACTGAGCGTAGTTGCGCAGGCGATAATCGGTGGGCGGCAGGCGCTCGGCGTAGCCGTAGGCGGTGCGGCTGGCGGAGCCTTCGGAGTCGTCCATCAAGGGCTGTTGCAGCTCGTCGGGAATGACGCCCAGCTCATAGCGGCCCATGTGCAGCAGGACATCGACGCCGGCTTGCACTCCGACCCGATAGGAAGTAGAAACAAACTCGCCGTAAGTGATCAGGCCTAACTGGTGCGCGTGCTCGACGATCCATTGGGTGTTGGCGGCGGTGAGGTTGTGGCCCAGCCATAGAACGCGGGTGCCGAGCTTAGCGGTATCGGCTAACTGGCGCGCGATGTCGTCGGGGCTGAGCTCGTTGAGATGGCCGGCGCCGTCCTTGAGTTTCCGGGCCCACTCGGGGCGTCCGATAAGCAGGCTCCAGTCGTCGGTCGAGCCGATGCTGTCGAGCAGATAGAGGTGCGGGCTGGGGTGCGCCTGCTGGTCAACCGATCCGCGGACCGAATCGCTGACGGCGACCACGGTGGTGACGCCCATGTAGAGATCGGCGCTGGCCTGGCCCTGGCTGTTCATGCCGGCATAGCCGTCGATGAGGCCGGGGATCAGATATTTGCCTGTGCAATCGATGACCTGGGAGCCTTTGGGGATAGGCAGAGATGCGCGTGGGCCGACGGCGAGGATGTGTCCGTCTCGAATGTAGACGATTGCGTCCTGAATGTCGTTGGCGGAGTGGCCCCAATCGGTGACATCGATGATGGTTCCACCGGCAAGGACGAGCGGTGGTGGCGGAACCGGCTTCGGAGGCGTGTTCTGTACGGCGATGGCCGAGGTGCCGACGGCGAAGGACAGAGTCGCTGCGCAAACTGACGGGATCAGGAGAAAGTCGGGGAGAAATCTGAAAAAGGAATTTGAAAGCAGGCTTTCAGACAACAGGTCCGGCAACAAGCGCGGCAATAATTGCTTAAGAGATGGCATCGTGAGGGTGTTCCCCATATTGTTGCATGGCGGTTGGGCGAACGCAGCCGCCTAAGAGCAAAATCCCGATAATCGTGCCCAGAAAGGCTTTGTTCAGGGTATTGATTTCTTAAGGAAATCAATACTTTGCGGATTCGACCTCGGGTAACATCTATCGTGGTTTTGCTGTCAATGTTTCAATCCGATTGATTTCAAAGTAGCAGCGATGCAACACGCTGCCCTGTTTGGTACGGACACGCGCAAATTTGGCCTTGCGATGACTGTCTTCCCAAGGCTCCGATTCGCCAGATTTATTTTGCCCCTGTTGTTTGCAGCCACATTCACCCGTTGCGCAATGGCCTGCTAAATTGCAACGCGGGTGCGATGCCTGACTCCGGCCAGCCAGGGCTGGAGTTGGGTGTGCGCGGCTTCGACGGTCAGGCCGTGGCGGGCGCGAAGTTGGTCGACTTTGCCATGCTCGATGAACTGGTCTGGCCAGCCGATGCGAACCACCGGCACGCTGATGCCGAGTTGGTTGAGCGCTTCGATGATGGCTGAGCCGAAGCCTCCGCTGAGAGCGTGATCTTCGAAGGTGACGAAGGCGGCGACACGGCGAGCGTATCGCTCGATGACCTCGAGATCGAGAGGCTTGACGAAGCGAGGGTTGATGACCGCCGCGGAATAACCCTCCGAGTCGAGGCGCGCAGCCAACTCCTGAGCCAGCGTAATCATGGGGCCGAGGCCGAAGATGGCTACATCGGTGTTGTTCCCCGAGCCGGGCGCGAGCACTTCAGCTTTTCCAATGGGCAGGAGCGCGGGATGGGCTTTGCGGGCTACTCCAGCGACCACGCCGCGAGGGTAGCGGATGGCGCTGGGGCCGGGAATTTGGAAGGCGGTCAGCATCATGTCGGCCAGCTCGTCTTCGTCCTTGGGAGCCATGAGGACAATTTCTGGAATGTCGCGCAAGTAGCCGATGTCGAAGAGGCCGTGATGCGTGGGACCGTCGTCGCCGGAGAGGCCGGCACGGTCCATGCAGAAGACTACGGGAAGCTTTTGCAGGCAGACGTCATGCACGATGGGGTCGAAAGCGCGCTGCAGGAATGTCGAGTAGATGGCGCAGACGGGTTTGAAGCCCTGCGTGGCCATGCCGGCGGCAAAGATGACTGCGTGCTCCTCGGCGATGCCCACGTCGAAGTAGCGCTTGGGGAAATGAGGACGAAAGTGATCGAGCGCGGTGCCATTGGGCATGGCGGCGGTGATGGCGACGATCTTTTCGTCTTCGTTGGCTAGTTGGACGAGCGTTTGCGCGAAGACTTCCGAGTACGTCATCAGGCCTGCGGGCTTGGTTTCGCCGGTCTCGGGATGGTAAGGGCCGAGGCCGTGAAACTTCTTCTGGCCATCGAGCGCCGGCTGGAAGCCTTTGCCCTTCTGCGTCAGCACATGAAGCAGCACAGGCTTGTTTTCAGCCTTCAAGAACTTGAAGGTCTCGATGAGCAACGGCAGGTTGTGGCCGTCGATGGGACCGTAGTATTTGAGGCCGAACTCCTCGAAAGCCATGGAGGGCCAGAGCATGCCCTTGGCGGCCTCTTCGGCTTTGCGGGCAACGTGAATGGCTGCCTTGCCTCCAAAGCGTTCGAGAAGCCGCGAAGCGGACTCATGCAGATGCTTATATCGTTCATTGGTCACGATGCGATGGAAGTAGCGGGCGATGGCGCCGACGTTGCGGTCGATCGACCACTCATTGTCGTTGAGGACGACGATCAGGCGCTTGGTCTGCTCGGCGATGTTGTTGAGCGCTTCGTAGGAGATGCCGTTTGTGAAGGCGGCGTCTCCGGCGACGGCGATGACATGGTTGCTGCCGCCGTTGAGGTCGCGGGCCACGGCCATGCCCAGAGCCGCGGAGAGCGCGGTGCCGGCGTGGCCCGCGCCGTAGGCGTCGTGTTCGCTCTCAGTGCGCAGCATGAAGCCGTTGAGGCCGCCGGGCTGACGGATGGTATCCATTTGTTGACGCCGGCCGGTGAGCAGCTTGTGGATATAGGCCTGGTGGCTGACATCCATGGTGATCTTGTCTTCGGGTGTGTTGAAGACCATGTGCAGAGCCATGGTGAGCTCGACCACGCCTAGATTGGGGCCGAGATGGCCTCCGGTGCGGGAGAGCGTCTGAATCAGGAATTCGCGAATCTCAGCTGCTACGGTTTCCAACTCCGCGGGAGTGAGACGCCGCAGATCCTGCGCCGAATGGATGGAGTCTAACAAGAGTGCCATTCAAAGTTCCTTCCGCGCCGCTGCACTGGCGGGGCCGTGCGGCCTTGGCATGAGATCCAGGATGCTGCCGCTCATACGAGCGGTCGCACACAGTTCCGGGAGAAAAAGACCCCACCACGGAGGGGTCCTGTGGCGGCCAAAGCCTTCGTAATTATAACAATTCCGCAAATTTCCCTTGGCGCGGGCTCGAATGCTCCGCGCGGCCCTTGCACCGGAGTCATACGTTGGACGCCAGGCGGCGGATGTGGGGGATCCAATTTGTTTGCGATAGGATATGGGTGCGACAGGGAGAATACGATGCAGATGGCACGCGGGAAATGGGTGATTTTGCTTCTTCTAATGGGGCTTTTGACCGGAGTTCGGCCTGGACTGGGACAGGTGTTGGGCGGCACGGGAGCGGTGCCGGAAACTCAGGCGGATACACCGAATCCGCTGGCGGACACGACTATGAAGCCGGGCAAGGCGCTGCTCTTCGACCTGGAGGCGAAGTTTGCCAAGGCGACGGCCGAGGGCGGCGGCAAAGCCTTTGCCAGCTGGTTTGCGGAGGATGGGGTCTCGATGGGAAATGGGCAGACGCCGGCGCATGGGCGGGATGCGATCGCCAAGGAAGCGACCTGGTCTCCGAAGAATTATCAGTTGCAATGGACTCCGACAGACGGTGTCATGAGCCCTTTGGGGGATATGGGTTACACCTGGGGTCATTACGAAGGCCACAGCCATGACGCCGATGGTAACTCGAAGGTCACAACGGGGCGTTACCTGACTATCTGGCGCAAGGAACCGGATGGGAGCTGGAAGGTCCTATTGGACGCGAGCCAGGAAGAACCGCCCGGAGCGGCCGACTGCTGCAAACTGCCTCCGGGAGAATAAAGACAAGAAAATAAAGGATTACGAAGGTTCCCAGGGTACTGTAGCCAGGCCGGGAAATATGTAAGTCCGGCATTACTTCTGTTGGATGCGGACGTTGGACCTTGTTGACCCGTTTGCGGGAGAGCCATTTGCTTGCCCTTGAGCCATACTCAAGAGCGTAGGTAAATGGCCGTCATGACTCCAATTGAAGATCAAACCAGGCTGGAAAATCGAGTTGCGACCTCGTCGGCCGCGCGTGAAGTTTTCGGCCACACAGTTGGAGACGGAATTTATGGAATGGATATGGACGGAAAGTTCAGTTTTATCAATCCAGCCGCGGCCAGGATACTTGGTTATACGTCGGAAGAGATGCAAGGAAAAGATATTCACGAGTTGATTCACCATAGTCACGCCGATGGCACGGAGTACTCCAGGGCGGACTGCCCCATTCTGCTTGGATTGCGCCGCCGGGAAGAAGTTCGCGTACGCGAAGACGTTTTTTGGCGCAAGGACGGCACAACGGTTCCGGTGGAATACGTTGCCAGTCTACTTATCGATGAAGGGGCGATTGCCGGCATGGTTGTAGCATTTCAGGACGTTTCCGAACGCCACCGTTTAGAGAAGATGAAGGACGAATTCATCTCCACGGTGAGCCATGAGTTGCGCACGCCGCTGACTTCCCTGCGTGCCTCGCTGGGTCTGATCTCATCGGGCTCGCTGGACCAACGTCCAGAGAAGCGAAGGCAGATGCTGGATGTCGCGATCGGCAACTGCGACAGACTCGTCCGGCTGGTCAATGACATTCTGGACTTTGACCGCGTAGAGAGCGGCAGCATGCCGCTGCATCGCGAAAATTTAAAGGCCGGCGACCTGTTGCGGCGCGCGGCCGATGTGGAGTACGAGGCGGCGTTCGATGCGCAGATCCGCTTCCGTTTCGATTCGCCTGCGGGGCTGATGGTGAACGTGGACCAGGAGCGGATTCTTCGGGTGCTCTCGGAGCTGGTTTCAAACGCCATCAAGTTTTCGCCGCCAGAGACGATCGTCAAGCTGACGGCGCATGAAGCGGAGAACGACGAAGTCCTCATCACCGTCGAGGACCAGGGACGCGGGATTGCGCAGGACAAGCTGGATGTGATCTTCGAGCGGTTTCAACAAGGCGACGCTTCGGATTCGCGCGAACTGGGCGGCACGGGATTGGGCCTGGCCATCTGCCGTCGCATCGTGCAGCAGCATGGCGGGCGTATCTGGGTCGAAAGCGAACCGGGCAAAGGCAGCCGGTTCCTATTCACGCTGCCGGCGGCACAGATCGAGACGAGCTGAACTTCGCATTTCTCTATTCTCCCGGCCGTTTCGATCCTTCGGTTTTCTCTTGACCGGACTCGGCGGTCCCACGGCTCTCTTTAAAGTTATCCGGAAAAATCGCTTGACGTTAGCTCTCCCGCTGTCCATTCTCATCTACATCTGGAGGCGAGTTATGCCGTTCGCGATGGGAGTTATGCGAGTGCCACGAAGAGCGGCGGCATGCCTGTTACTCGCCTTGAGTGTCGGCGTCCCAGTTTCATGGGCCCAGGCCCCGCCGCGCCGGCCCGCCTTCACCATATATGACGAGTTCGACCGGCAAGCCGCGGTGTCCGATCCTACAGGCATCCAAACGTATAGCAAGAATCTGATCCGGTCGCTGCTGCCTCCTGAAGCAGGAGAATCGGACATAAAACCACTCGAACCGCTTGTCGATCGGCTGGCGCGGGCAGAGCAGAAGGCTCGAACAGGCGAAGGGAAGTTCGTCGCCGAAGCCGATGTTGTTCGGGCATTCAATGAACTGATGGCGCAGGTCGGGGCTCCGTCTTCTTTAAGGGCCGACGAAGCGTCCATGCGGAGCTTCAGGGAACACGCAGTGTCCATCAAGGCCTTCCCCGCCCTGCTTTCGGCGAATCGCAATGGGATGAACTGCAATCCGGGGGAAGCTGTCTTTCTTCTCTACCTTCTGATATCGAATAACGGCGTGCTCTACGAGAAAAGTCTGGACAGAGCTCAAGAGCTAACTCAATGGAATGGGCAACGGCAAGGAACTGGGCGCAGTTTTGGTGTCGTAGGTACGACGGCACTGGGCTCGAGAGCTAGCGGACTCCTCTCCTCATACACATCGAGCCACAGCCGCAATGCAACCATCCAGTTATTCAACCACTTGGCCGGCATACTAGGCTTTTGAGAAAGAGGAGAATGATGCCTGTGAGATTCATGCTAACAGGATTAGCGCTCGTCATCGCAGCTTTGGTGCTTTCCGGTTGTGGGCTGCTTGGTGGAAATCCAACGCAAGGCATAGGGATTGCGAGCAGGGAGTGTCTGCAGGATCCAACGGTTACAACACCTCAATGTCTTGCTGGCACCGGCGCCCTCACACTGGTTCCGAATGTTCCGGTTTGGGGAAATGAATTCAGCGACTACTATGTGAATGGTAACGATCAGACAGAGGGTACGCTGGCATACTTTGGAAATAATGGGGATCCACCTTTGTCGACCGGTTGGGGAGGCGTGCTTACCGTAAATCACTGCTGTCCGGTTAGAAGTTGAACAGAATCAACTGGTTGCCGTCGTTTTGTAAATTGCTTTCGGAGTCGAATGGCTGAAGTGCCGTTAAAATGGGCGTTTTCTCGAAGAGAGTTAGGCTGA